>Ga0070682_100001724_pt1 | contig 12158 bp, 10 predicted proteins | sample KBSC63LmetaG_FD_64668 | JGI IMG/M metagenome (GOLD analysis project Ga0070682, IMG submission 64668) | Corn rhizosphere microbial communities from Kellogg Biological Station, Michigan, USA - KBS C6-3L metaG | ecosystem: Host-associated > Plants > Roots > Rhizosphere | place: USA: Michigan... | reverse complement strand
CCAGGGCCTGCCGCTCGAAGCCGGCACCTACAATCTAAAATTAACCGTCGGTGGCAAGGATTACACCACCAAGATCGTCGTCGAAAACGATCCGGGGTTTTAGGAGAGATTTCCCTCGCAAAGACGCAAAGGCGCGAAGAAGAGCTTGGAATTCTTCTTTGCGCCTTTGCGTCTTTGCGAGGGAATTACAACACGCGAAGGATCACGCACTTCAGGTAATAAGTCTCGGGCATGCCTAACAGCACCGGGTGATCCGTCGCCTGCATCCGCTTCTCCACGATCTGCACGCGGCGGTGTGCGTCGATTGCTGCTTCCCCAACGATCTCGAGGAACAACGCTTCCGAAACGTGATACGAACACGTACACGTGACCAGCACGCCACCCGCATTCAGCAGTTTCAGCGCCCGCAGGTTGATCTCTTTGTAACCGCGGATCGCCGCCTTCAGACTCGCGCGGTTCTTCGCGAACGCCGGCGGGTCGAGCACGATCACGTCGAAACGCTCACCAGCACTCTCCATTTCGCGCAACGCATCAAACACGTTCGCTTCGCGAAACTCAACATTGTTCGCCGAATTCAACTCTGCATTGCGACGCGCACTCGCAACAGCATCGCCTGAAATATCGATCCCAATCACCTGTTCACACGCCCGAGCAAGGTGCAGCGCAAACGCGCCGTTGAACGTGAAGCAATCAAGCGCGCGCGTTCCGCTCGTCGTTTGCGCGGCCGCACGTGCCGCGAGCCTGTTCTCACGCTGATCGAGAAACGATCCCGTCTTCTGTCCACCTAACGGCTCGACGTAAAATCGCAACCCGTGCTGGAGGATCTCGAATTCCACAGGCGCCTCACCGTAAATCGTCGCGGCAATGAGCGGCAGCCCCTCGAGCTCACGAACACGCGCATCGTTTCGTTCGATTACAGCGCGCGGATTGAATTCCTCGATCAGTATCTCGGTCAACAGTGGCTTGAACGCCTCGGTGCCCTGCGACAACGTTTGCAGCACCAGCACGTCGTCATAACGGTCGACGATCAAAGACGAAAGCAAGTCGCCTTCGGAGTAGATGAGACGATACGCATTCGTGTCAGGCGCGATGTTTCTGCGCGCCGCAGCTTCGCTTATCCGGCGACGCCACCACTCGCGGTCGATTTCCTCGTTGCTTTGCGTCAGAAATCGCAGTGCGATTTGTGAAGCATCGCTAAACAGCGCCTGTCCAACGAAATTTCCGGTTTTGTCCGTCACGCGAACCAGCGAACCACCCTCGGCGCGCGCCTCGAGCACGTCGCTCCGATAAATCCAGAGATGCCCGTGCCTGATGCGGTCTGCACCGCGGTTGCTGACCTTAACTGTCTCCATCGTGCTGCCCAAACTATCACGAAAATCCCGTAATCCTGTATCCTAGACCCTGAGCATGACCACGAAAACGACAGAGCTCCCACTCGATTTCAATCCCCATAACACGCGCGAGATTGACTACGAAAAAGATCTCGGCGCTCCGGGCGAGTTTCCCTACACGCGCGGCATCTACAAGAACATGTATCGCGGGCGTCTTTGGACCATGCGCCAGTATGCCGGCTACGCGACCGCGGAGGAGTCAAACGCTCGTTACAAATACTTGCTGGCCCACGGCACTACGGGGCTCTCTGTAGCGTTTGATCTACCGACACAGATCGGTCTGGATTCCGACGATCCTCTGGCCCAGGGTGAGGTCGGGAAAGTCGGTGTTGCGATCGATTCGCTCGAAGACATGGAGCGACTCTTTGCAGGCATTCCGCTCGACGAAGTTTCAACGTCGATGACGATCAACGCGACGGCAGCGATACTGCTGGCGTTGTATCTCGCAGTCGCGCGCAAGCAAAACGTGCCGTTCCATAAAGTCAGAGGCACGCTGCAAAACGACATCTTGAAAGAGTACATCGCTCGCGGCACTTACATTTATCCACCAACGCAGTCGCTGCGACTCGTGACTGATACGTTCGCGTATTGCGCGAGAGAAGTGCCGAACTGGAATACGATCTCCATCAGCGGTTATCACATTCGCGAGGCCGGCTCGACCGCCGTCCAGGAAGTCGCTTTCACGCTCGCCGACGGAATCACTTACGTCGAAGCGGCGCTCAATGCAGGTCTGGAGATCGACGAGTTTGCGCCGCGCATCTCGTTTTTCTTCAACGCTCACAACAATCTCCTTGAAGAAGTCGCGAAGTTTCGTGCGGCGCGACGGCTGTGGGCGCGCATCATGCGCGAGCGTTTCAACGCACGAGATCCGCGTTCGATGATGCTGCGGTTTCACACGCAGACCGCAGGCTCATCGCTCACAGCGCAACAACCCGAGGTCAACGTTGTGCGTACGACCATTCAGGCGCTGGCTGCGGTGCTCGGTGGCACCCAGTCGCTGCACACCAACTCGATGGATGAAGCGCTCGCTCTGCCTACGGAGCATGCTGCGCGCATCGCTCTTCGCACGCAGCAGGTGATTGCGGCAGAGTCGGGCGTCGCCGAGACCGCGGATCCTTTAGGCGGTTCCTACGCGATCGAGCATTTGACTGATGAGATCGAAAACGACGCTTCTGAATATTTGAAAAAAATTGAAGCGATGGGCGGGATGCTGCGTGCAATCGAAATCGGGTACGTCCAGCGCGAGATCCAGGAGTCGGCGTACCGGTATCAAAAGGCAATCGAGACGAAGGATCAGATCGTGGTCGGTATGAATAGTTTTCAGCTCGAGGAGGAGACGCCGGTGCAGGTGCTGCGGATCGATCCGGCGCTGGAGCAAGCGCAGATCGATCGTGTTCGTGCCTTGCGCGAGCGGCGCGATTCAAGCAGAGCGACCGCCGCGCTGAACGGCCTCGAGCAAGCAGCGGGAACGAATGAGAACCTGTTACCGCGAATTCTCGAATGCGTCGAGGCTTACGCGACTGTTGGCGAGATCAGCAATACGTTGCGGCGTGTTTGGGGCGAGTACCGCGAGACGTCAACTGTTTAAGAGTTTTTTCCTCGCAAAGGCGCAAAGGCGCAAAGGAAAGCATACAAAGTTCTTCTTTGCGCCTTTGCGTCTTTGCGAGGAAATTCAGGAGAAGAATTCATGAAGCGAAGAACCTTTACTAAAACTCTGGGCCTAAGCATTGCTTCTATCGGTCTCGGCGGCGTGCCGGCAATCGCGTGCAGACAGACCGCTCAGTTCTCCATCACGATGGACGACTTCAACTGGCAAAACGCGGTCAAACTCACCGCCGCGGAGCGCAATAACGCGATTCTCAACACGCTCGACGCCTATTCGCACAAAGCCGCGCTCTTCGTCATCGGGCGCAACATCGAAACCGACGAGGGCAAGCAGCTTCTCACGACGTGGGACAAAGCCGGTCACATGATCGGCAACCACACCTATTCGCATCGCAACTTAAACGCGCCCGAAATGAACGTCGAGGAGTATCAACAGGACGTTCTCCGCGCCGAGGATCTGCTGAAAGACTTTCCCCGCTTTCGCAAATACTTTCGCTTCCCGATGCTCAAAGAGGGCGACACCGTCGCGAAGCGCGACGCCATGCGATTGTTTTTCGCGGAGCACAACTACCGGATCGGCCACGTCACAATCGACAACTCCGATTGGCTCATCGACCAGCGACTGACCGCGCGCCTCAAAAAAGATCCAAACGCCGACGTGAAGCGTTATCGCGACTTCTACCTCGACCACATCTGGGCGCGTTCCGAGTATTATGACTCACTCGCTCGACGCGTCCTTGGCCGTCCTGTAAAGCACACGCTTCTGATACACTTCAACCTCTTGAGCGGTCTCTTCCTCGGCGATCTGCTTGCCATGTACAAGGCAAAAGGATGGCGCCTAATCGACGCTGAAGAAGCATTCGGTGACCCGGTGTTTGCAGCAAAGCCGAAAGTTGTTCCCGCTGGCGAGAGCATCGTGTGGTCGCTGGCAAAAGAGAAGGGGACCATCGCAAAGTCTCTGAGGTATCCCGCCGAAGACGGCGCGCGTGAAAACGCACGGATGAATAAACTCGGACTATGAGTATGAAACGAATCTCACTCTTTGCATGCGCGTCGATCCTGCTCGTCGCCGCCGCGCACGCACAAACGCCCATCCCCTCTGAATCGCTCTCCTGGCCGTCGTACACTATCAAGGGCGAAGACCGAGGGTTGAATCCGGCGAAGCGAACTGGTCGGCTCCCGATCAGAAGCTTTTTGTCGGAAGAGAGGTGGAAAGAAAAGCTCGGTTGGGAATGAAACCCGAACCTGCATACACCGAAGTAGCGAGAGAGAACCAGGTTACCGGCACGGTCATCCTCAAATGCGTTTTCGCCTCGAACGGCAGTATAACCAATATCCGCGTAGTCTCCGGTCTGCCTTACGGGCTAACGGAAAGAGCGATTGACGCAGCGCGAAAGATCAAGTTTATTCCGGCGATGAAAGACGGGAAGTACGTCTCGATGTGGATGCAACTCGAGTACAATTTCAATCTTTACTAATGGTCCATACGAACCGAAAGTCGATGGCCCACCTGCTCGAAGTCAACAATCTCCAAACACACTTCCCCACGCGCTCGGGATTAGTCCGGGCGGTTGATGGCGTCAGTTTTCATCTCGACCGCGGTGAACTGCTGGGACTGGTGGGCGAATCCGGTTGTGGGAAGTCGATCACGGCGCTGTCCGTGATGCGCCTCATCGCGCCTCCGGGAAGAATCGTAAACGGTGAGATTCTCTTCGACGGGAAAGATCTTCTGAAACTATCGGACGCAGAGATGCGCGAGATGCGTGGCGACGACATTGCCATGATCTTTCAGGATCCGATGACGTCGCTGAATCCTGTGTTCACTGTTGGCGAACAGATTGCCGAAGCGCTGCGATTGCATCGAAAGATGTCGCACAAGCAAGCGCGTCAGGCGACGATCGAAGCGATGCGCGAAGTCGCGATTCCGGATCCTGCGCGTCGCGTCGACGATTATCCGCATCAACTCTCCGGCGGTATGCGACAGCGCGTGATGATCGCGATGGCGCTCGCGTGTAATCCGAAACTGCTGATCGCCGACGAACCGACCACGGCGCTCGACGTGACGATTCAAGCGCAGATTCTCGAGTTGCTGGATGAGCTCCGCAAGCAGCGACAGTTGGCAGTGCTGTTGATCACGCACGACCTCGGCGTCGTGGCTGAAGTCGCCGACCGTGTGGCGGTGATGTACACCGGAAGGATCGTAGAAGAGTCGCCGGTCGAGGAATTGTTTGCGCGGCCGAAACACCCGTACACGGAAGGGTTGCTGCGATCGGTACCTAAACTTTCCGTCACGCACGTAGCGGAAAAGACGCGGCTGGAAACGATCGAAGGGGTCGTGCCGCGTCCGACTGATCTGCCGCCGGGATGTCACTTCGCACCGCGTTGCCGCTATCGCATGCCTCGCTGCACGGCCGAGGAGATTCCGCTCTACCAGCTCGACGGTAGTGTTCAAGTGCGCTGCGTGCTATACGATCTCGCCGCCGCCGTCGCGGCCGACCATGAGGAGAGGCGGTGACAGTGAGAGGGGGAGACACGGAGACGGGGAGACACGGCGACGCGGTGCGGAACGGTATTGCGTCCCCGCGTCCCCCCGTCCCCGCGTCTCCCCGTCTTGTCAGCGTACGGGGACTGGTCAAGCATTTCCCCGTCGAAGGCTCGGACGACGTCGTTCGCGCGGTCGATGGCGTTTCGTTTGAAATATTTTCCGGGGAGACGCTGGGACTCGTCGGCGAATCGGGATGTGGCAAGTCGACGGTCGGACGCTGTTTGCTTCGCTTGATCGAACCCACTGCCGGCAGCGTTTACTTCGAGGGTCGCGATGTCCTCGCGCTTGGCAAAAAAGAGTTGCGTGAAATCCGCCGTGAGATGCAGATCATTTTTCAGGATCCGTACGCGTCACTAAATCCGCGCATGAAGATCGGCGAGATCGTTGCCGAACCTCTCGTCATTCACAACCAGGGCACAAAGAGCGAGCGGCGCGATCGCGTCGCCGAGCTGTTGCGACGCGTCGGACTCGATCCGGATTACACGAAGCGGTACGCGCACGAATTCTCCGGCGGACAACGCCAGCGCATCGGCGTGGCGCGAACACTCGCACTCAACCCGAAACTGATCGTCGCGGACGAACCCGTCTCGGCGCTGGACGTCTCCGTGCAGGCGCAGGTGGTTAACCTGCTTCAGGAGCTCCAGGAAGAGTTCAAGCTCACTTACTTATTCATCTCGCACGGGCTCGCCGTCGTGGAGCATATCTCGACCCGCGTGGCGGTGATGTACCTGGGCCGAATCGTCGAGATTGCCGCCGCGGTCGACTTGTACGCGCAGCCGCTTCATCCATACACTCAAGCGTTGCTGTCGGCGATTCCGATTCCCGATCCGCAACAGAAGCGAAAACGGATCATCTTGCAGGGCGACGTTCCGACGCCGATTAACCCGCCGTCAGGTTGTCGTTTCCGGACGCGTTGTCCGATTGCGATTGAAGAGTGTGCGCACATCGACCCGGAGTTGCGCGAGGTCGCACCCGGCCATGCAGTGGCGTGTATTCGTGTTCCTGGCTGGGCCGAAAGTGAAACCTTGCCCTCCGCGCCGCCGTAACAGTTAATCATTCAAGCCACAGATCACACAGATTTCCCCATAGGAGATTGAACCGATGAGTGCTGCAAATGAAGATTTCCAGCCGCCACCACCACCGCACGTGACAGAAACACCCCGTGCTCCCCGACCAACTAAACTGCGGCCCGTCGCAATTGCTTTGATAGTGCTGGGAGTGCTGGTCGTCGTCGGAGGTGCTGCGAAGTTTATCCCCGGAGGGCTTTCGACCGGCGCGGCAGTCTGTTTTTTCGGGGTGCTGCTAATCGCGCTGAGCTTCGTTCCCCTGCCTGTGATTCCTGAGTCTGAGCCGCCTCTCTCGTTTTTCGAGGAGTTAACAGGAGTCTTCTTCGAGCCCTCGCGAGTGTTTCGCAGTTTACGGGCTCACCCGCACTGGGTTGGGGCCTTCGCGGTCATGTGCGTGCTCACTGCGATCTACTCCCTGGCCTTTGTGCAAAGAATCACGCCCGAACGAATCGTGGACCACACAGCTCAGAAGCTTGCTGAAATGGGTCCACCATTCGCGCCGCCACCGGAGCGTTTGCAAGCGGTGAGAGATAACCAGTTGCAACAGCTCACGAACCCTGCGGAACGAATTGGCGGAGTTGTCAAACAGTTCGTCGGGATCTTTGTAGTCGGCGTGGTTATTGCCGGCCTCTCGCTGCTCGGTATTCTCGCCTTCGGTGGCAGAATGAATTTCTGGCAAGCACTCGCGGTCACCTTCTTGTCGGGACTTCCCGTCGTCGCCATCCAAAAGGTTTTGGGGCTGGTGATTCTCTATTTAAAAGCGCCGGAAGACTTACATCCGGTCCTCAACCAGCAAACCACGCTGCAAGACAATCTCGGTATTCTGATCTCGCCGGCCGCACATCCGGTTCTGTTTGTGGTTGCGAGTTTCATCGGACTCACGTCGTTCTATGGCCTTTGGTTGCGTGCTAAGGGATTGCACCTGGGTGCGACGCGAGCGAGTAGCGGTCAGGGCTGGGGCGTTTCGATTACGTTGTGGGTGTTGTTGCTGATTCTGGCGACGATCTTTACAGCGCTGTTCTCGAACTTTATCTCGTAGCCGCTTAGCCCAGACAATTAGTCCGCCACAAAAAGGCACAAAAGGCGCAAAAGAAATGCCTTCACTTTTGTTGCTTTTGTGCCTTTTTGTGGCGGTTGCTTTTGTGCCTTTTGTGGCCCTATTCGTATCGCAGCGACTCGATCGGATCCAGGCGCGCCGCTTTCCATGCGGGCCACAGGCCGAAGATCAATCCGATGCCGACGCTCGCGATGAGTCCCCGATGGGCGCCCAGAGCGGAACGTAAGAGGGCAGCAGTAAACGAAGCAGGAGCGTAAGTCCCCAGCCAATCGAAAGGCCGACGACTCCTCCCATGCCGGTGAGGGTGGCAGCCTCAATCAAGAACTGCCACATGATGTCTCTTTTTCTCGCGCCGATAGCTTTGCGCACGCCGATCTCGCGCGTGCGCTCAGTTACCGACACGAGCATGATGTTCATCACGCCGATTCCACCGACCATCAGACCAACCGAAGAGATAACAACCATCGCGATCGCCAGACTCGCCGTGATCGAGCGGAAGTTGTCGAGAATACTTTCCGACGTTTCCATCCCGAAATTATCGTTATTGGCAAAGGGAACCTGGCGGCGCACACGTAGTAAGTCGCGCACCTGATCTTTTGCTTCTTCCATCCTGCCCGGTTTTCCGACCGCCAGAATGTAGATGTCGTCGGCGTTCGGCTTCAGTTTTAGCGCCACGTTGAAGGGCACGTAGATCACGTTGTTTTGATCGTCACTGCCGCCGCCGATCAGAAACTGTTCTCGTTTTTCGAGCACACCGACGACGCGAAACTCCTGCGTTCCGATCTTGATCGTCTGGCCGACTGGTGAGCCGAACTTGAAAAAGTCGTCGGCGACTTTCGACCCGACCACACACACTTCCTGGTTCGTGTCGTTTTCAGTTTGAGTGAAGAAACGACCTTCGGAAATCACCTGTGTCCCTGCTTTTTCAAACTCCGGAAGCGTGCCTTGAAGTGCGACCTGCGCAGACGTCTTGCCACCGCCGGACACCAGCAGTTTGCCGCCAAAAAAGTTGTTGGTGATGTCGAGAAACGGAACTGACAGCTCAACGGCGGGCAGCGACTGAAGCGCGATCGCATCGTCGTAGGTCAGTTCTTTGCGCATGCGTTCTTCGCGCGACATGCGTCCGACGTGAATGCCCGGGTTGTATTTGCTGATGAAGATGGAACGTGTGCCGAACGACTCAACCTCTCGCGTCACGGAAACGTCGATGCCGCTGATGATTGAAGCAATCAGCATGACGGTGATGATGCCGATAACGACGCCAAAGACGGTCAGGAACGAGCGCAGCTTGTTAGCGCGCAAGGTCGAGAGAGCCATTATGAGGTTTTCGTAGATGTCGCTTCGTAAAATTTTCATAAAATAGGACCTATTATTCAGCCCTCAACGCTTCAATCGGATCCAACCTCGCTGCTTTCCAGGCCGGGAAAATACCGGAGAGAACACCAGCCCCGCCGGAAGCTGCAAGCGCTCCCAGGATCGCAACGATCGATAAGTAAGTCGGAATGAACCACCATGTGACAATCGTGCCGATGATCCACGCCAGAAAAATTCCTATTGCTCCGCCGATGAGCGCGAGTGTCACCGCTTCTACCAGGAACTGTTTCAGGATATCCATCTGCCGCGCGCCAAGAGATTTTCTGATACCGATCTCTTTCGTGCGTTCCGTGACTGACACCAGCATGATGTTCATGATGACGATCGCGCCGACAATCAGAGCGATCCCGGGCACAGCGATCGCGACGATAAATATGGTCCCGAAAAGTCGGTCGCGAAGTCCCGTGATTGCGTCAGGAGTAACGATGCCGAAGTTGTCTTTTTCACTTGGTCCAAGCTTACGTCTGACGCGCATCAGGAAGCGCGCCTCTTCGACGGCGTCGTTGAATGAGTCGTCAGTTTTAGAAGTGGCAACGAAGTAGAGCGAGCGCTGTCTAATCAAACCACCGTAGTTGACCGAGTAAGTCTTCAAGGGAAGGATGATAAAAGAGTCCTGTGGAATGCCGAAGACCGTGCCCTTCGCGGCTTCCACGCCGATCACGCGATAAGGCAAACCGCGAATGGTGATTTCCTGGCCCACGGAGTTGCCCGCGGGGAAGAGCTTCGACGCAATGTCGGCGCCCACGTAGGCGACTCTCGCTGCGTTCTCGTTTTCAGGTTCCGCAATGAAACGGCCCTCCGCAACGTCTCGGTTTTCGATGTCGACGCAGTTGGCGGTCGCGCCTGAGACAAAAACGTCTTCCAAAACCTGATCGCCGCGTTTGACTTCGGACGGAGTGCCGCGCGCCCGCGCGCCGATTTTATCAACGAGGGTGGCGCGCGCTTTCAGGTAATCGTAATCCTCCAACGTCAGTTCTTTGTTGCGTCGCTGAGCGGCGGCGATGGTGTCAGTATCCTTGAAGTCTTCGAGCGGATTGAAGCGTTGGACCGTAAACGATTTGGCGCCGATACCGGCGATTTTTTCATCGACGTAGCGTTTGAATCCTTCGATGAGCGACACGACGACGACAAACGCCGTAACGCCCACGATCATGCCCAACAGTGTTAGCGCCGAGCGCAGTTTGTGCGCCCAGATCGCTGCCAGGGCAAGTTTTAGGGTTTCGATAAATTTCACAGCGGTACTACGGGAAAGCTTCTACGATGGTTGCATTATGCAACATTTGTAGCTCTTGTGCCTTTTGTGGCCGCCCCTATTCCCAGCGTAGGGCGTCAATCGGGTTCAAACGGGCGGCTTTCCAGGCAGGCCACAGTCCGAAGATCAATCCGACTGTCGCTGAAATCCCGACACCGAGGCCGATGGCCCAAAGAGGAACGTAAGCAGGCAAAGGAGAGTATTTGTTTATCAGCAGGCTCCCAACCTCGCCGATAGCCAATCCCGACAAACCACCGACCGCGGTCAGTACAACAGCCTCGATCAAAAACTGCGACAGTATATTCATCCGCGTTGCGCCGAGGGCTTTGCGCACACCGATTTCCTTTGTGCGCTCTGTCACGGACACGAGCATGATGTTCATGACGCCGATGCCGCCAATCATCAACGCGACGAAAGAGATCGCGGTCAACACCAGCGCGGTGGCTCCGGTTAGCTGGTTGTAAACGTCGAGCAGCGAATCCTGTGAAGAGATCCCGAAGTTGCTTTTCTCGCCTGGCGCAACGCGACGCCGGCGCCGCAGGATGTCGGTGATCTCATCGATCGCGGATTTCACGTCCGCGCGCGAGCGTGGCCGCACGATCACGAAGAAAATGATTTCGGGGAAAGGACGGTCGGGATAATATTTACCGAACGTCGTGATGGGAATGAAGATCGAGTTGTCGCGCGATTGCCCGAAGAAGTTGCCGAGTGGCTCCATCACGCCCACGACTCGGAACGGGTTGCCGTTAAGCCTGATCTCTTTGTCGACCGGATCTTCGTAAGGAAAGAGTGCTTGCTTAACGTCGACGCCGATGATTGCGACGTTTGATCGATCCTGCATGTCGATGTCGTTGACGAAACGGCCTGAAGCGACGTATTGCGTGTGAACAAACTCGTAGTAAGGTGTGACGCCAAACAGGATCGGCGTGTCGGTCTGTTTATCCTGGTATCGCACCGTAGCAGCCAGCATGCGATCAATCGGAGAGACGCCGACGATGGATGGCGCTTCGGTGCGCAACGCCTCGGCGTCTTCCATCGTCAGATCTTTGCGATGGATTTCTTCGGGATTGGGTGGGCGGCCGAAGCTCGGTTCAAACTTGGAAACGAAGATCGTGTTGGAGCCCAGCGATTCGATCTGATCTGCGAAGGTTTTGTTGAGGCCCTGAATGATCGATACCATGAAGATGACGGTGAGGACGCCGACACTGACGCCCAGAATCGTCAACGCCGAGCGCAGCTTATTCGCCCTCAACGTGTCGACCGCCATGACGGCTGATTCCTTGACGTCCTCTAATCGCATCGATAATCCTGACAAATCATGTAAATCCTGTTAAATGACTTACTCCGCTCTCAGCGCTTCGATGGGATCGAGTCGCGCGGCGCGCCACGCCGGCCACATCCCGCTCAGAATCCCAGCCAGCGACGAAATCCCCACGCCCAACGCTGCCGAGGCGACGCTGATCAGTAACGGAAACCCGATCAGCGCCGAGATCACATACGCCAGTCCAAACCCTGTTCCAACACCAATCACACCCCCGAGCGCCGTCACCGTCACGGCTTCGATCAAAAACTGCGTCAGAATGTCTTTACGCCGCGCACCAACCGCTTTCCGGATGCCAATCTCCTTGGTCCGCTCCGTAACCGAGACCAGCATGATGTTCATCACTACGATCGCACCGACAAACAGCGAAACCCCGGAGACCAGGACTGTCACGATGTAGATATTCGACGTCGCGGATCCATAAAGATTTAGAAAGACGTCCTGCGTTTCCAGCGCGAATCCTGGATCCTCAGCGTCACCCGTGGTATGGCGACGGTTGCCCATGATCGTTCTCACCTGATCTTCCGCAGCTTCCAACCTCTCCGG
>Ga0070682_100001723_pt1 | contig 12159 bp, 10 predicted proteins | sample KBSC63LmetaG_FD_64668 | JGI IMG/M metagenome (GOLD analysis project Ga0070682, IMG submission 64668) | Corn rhizosphere microbial communities from Kellogg Biological Station, Michigan, USA - KBS C6-3L metaG | ecosystem: Host-associated > Plants > Roots > Rhizosphere | place: USA: Michigan... | reverse complement strand
AGCTCCGCGCTCTTCTTGCTGCCGCTCGACAGGATCAGGAGCGTCACGCCAGCGGCGATGCCGGCGCCGCCCACGGCGTAGCCGACTACGGCGAGCGTGCCTTGAGACGCCGCATCCGAGTCTTTGGACTTCTGCTCCGCCTGCTTGTCCGGCGTGCAGCTCGGGGTCGGGCAGATCTTGTCGGCGTCGTCCTTCGTGCCCAGGTACTTCACGAGAAATACCGTCCCCACGGCGAGGCCGGCGGCGCCGACGCCGAACGCAGCGTACGAGCCGATGCGTAGGCCATTCTTGCTCCCGGATTCGTCGGAAGCGGGCGGGGGCGCGGCGGGGCCTGGCTCGGGCGTCGCGGCGGCCGCTGGGACCGGAGCGCTTGCCGCGCCGAGCACGAGCTCCACGGTCTGGCGAGTCGCGGGCTTCACGTCCGCCGTCACGACGTCACTCGAAGCGAGGCCGTTGCTCGCCTGGAACTGGTGCTGTCCGGGATCGACGGGGCGCATCAGGCCGAGGAGCGCGGGCGGCACGACCGTGCCGTCCATCTTCACCTCCACTTGCCCCGTCGGGTTCTTCACGCTCACGGCGATGTAGGGGAGCTGCGGCTCGAGCCGAGCGAGCTCGGCGGTCCCGTCCTCGACCGCCTTCTTCACGGCGGGCGGCGCGTCCGCGGGAGCGCCCTCACGCTTGATGCGATTGAACGCTTCGTACGCCTTCACCCAGTGACCGAGGTTCGCTTGCGCGCGACCGATGAACAAAAGATGAATCGGCGAATGAACGAGCGCCTCGGCTCGACCGAAGAGGTCGACCGCGTCCTGCCATTTTGCCGCGTCGAAGGCGTCGGCACCCTGGCCGGCAGCGGCGCGTGCGGCAGCGCGTTCTTCGTCCGTGACTGCAAACGCGTGAGGCACGGAGCCCCAGATCATCGAAAAAACCAACAAACCTGCGGAGAAGGCCCTCGAGCGCATCCCAAGAACGCTATCACAGTGGGCGCCGGGGGGTGCTAAACCAAAGGGTGAGCCATGGTTGAGCCCGGCCAGGTCCTCGACGGCAAGTACCGGATTGTCCGCCTGATCGGGGAAGGCGGCATGGGGGCGGTGTTCGAGGGCGAAAACGTCCGCATCAACCGGCGCGTGGCCATCAAGGTGCTGCACGGTGCCGCGCTCGCGAACGCCGAGACCGTGCAGCGTTTCGAGCGCGAGGCGCAAGCCGCCGGCCGCATCGGCAGCGATCACATTCTGGAAATCCTCGACCTCGGCGTCCTCGCGGACGGCGAGCGTTACATGGTGATGGAGTTCCTCTCCGGCCAGACGTTGACGCAGCGCATTCTGCAGCACGGGCGGCTCACCCCGCAGCAGGTCGCTCCGCTCATGCGGCAGGTGCTCGTGGGGCTCGGTGCAGCCCACGCCGCCGGCATCATCCATCGCGATCTCAAGCCCGACAACCTCTTCATCCTGAAGGAGCGGTCCGGCATCCGCGATTACGTGAAGATCATCGACTTCGGCATCTCGAAGTTCAACGCCTTGGGTGGCGACATGAGCATGACGCGGACGGGCGCCGTGATGGGCACGCCGTACTACATGTCGCCGGAGCAAGCGAAAGGGAGCGGCAAGGTCGACGCGCGCAGCGATCTCTACGCGATCGGCGTGATCTTGTACGAGGCCGTCTCGGGCCAGGTGCCGTTCCTCGCCGACACCTTCAACGAGCTGATGTTCAAGATCGTGCTGTCGGACGCGAAACCGCTGCTGGAGGTGGTGCCCGACGTCGATCCGCGTTTTGCGGCGATCGTGTCGAAGGCGATGTCGCGCGACGTCGACCAGCGTTACAGCACCGCGGCCGAGATGATCGAAGCGCTCGACGCGCTCGCGTTCGGGTTCGCCGGCACGGGCACGGGCACCGGGGGCTTTACCGACGTGCCGGTGGGCGCGGCGGGGCTTCCGACGGCGCAGGCGATGACCTCGCCTGGTCCAGCGACGCAGGGGTCGTTCGCGACCTCGCAACAAGGGGGGCTCGCGGTGACGGCGCCCGGCAAGCGTTCGGGCATGCCGATTGCGGCAGCTCTCGCGGTGCTGGTCGTCGGCGGTGGAGCGTTCGCAGCCTACAAGGCGTTCGGCGCCAAGCCTCGGAGCGACGCCCAGGAAGAGCATGCGCCGTCGGCCACGGCCGCGAGCGCGCCGCCGCCCGCCGAGGTGGGGCAGCCCGCGCCGAAGGAAGCACCGACGGTCGCTCCGATCGTGGCGGATGCGCCCGCAGCCGCACCGAGCGCGGAAGCGACACCGAGTGCGGCAGCTGCACCGAGTGCCTTAGCGAGCGCCTCGCCCGCCACGCCCGCCACGCCCGCAGCGGCCGCCGCGGTAGCGGGGCGGCCACGCCCTGCGGCGCCGCGACCAGCCCCTGGGAAGCCTTCGGCGCCCGCCGACACGAAGCCGTCCGCACCGGGCAAAAGCTCGCGCGATTTCGGCTACTAGTGCGGCGTGCGCGGCGGGGAGCCTCAGCGTCCGCCCCCCAATGTTTGAATTCAAACAAGCCCTTCTTTGCATTCAAACATGCAAGTCCCGCCAGCAACCTCCTGCCCGAGCTGACGCAACTTGGGGCAGCCCCTCGCCGTCGCGCTCACGGACGCAACGTGGCGTGCACGCTCGACCAGAACGCGCCGCGCTCGAACGCGGCGAAACGCTCGGGATCCGCGTCCGGCGGGGCGATGAACACGACCTGCGCTTCGCCGCCCGGCGCGTAGACGGCCGTGTGGAGGCCGCGGCGCCGAGCCGGCTGGCTTCCTGCCGCGACACCACCGAGCTCCCGGAGTGTCCAGAGGAGCTCGCGTGGCGAAGCGTGCGCTTTCGGCACCGCGCCGCGCTCGGCGTCGAGGATCGTCCCGCGCGGAAACTCGCGCGTGAAGCTCTGCCGCAACGCGGCGGCGTCGGCGAGCTCGGCGACGTTGCCTGAGCGTCCCGACACGCGCTCGAGCTCGGCAGCGAGGGCGCGCCGTGTTTCCGGCGTCGTGACGCTGGCGAGCGCGCCGCCGCTCGCCGCGACGAGCGCCGGGAGGAGCGCGCCGCCTTCGCTCGTCGCCACCAGCAACGCGTGGCGCGAAAAACGGGCGACGCAGTCGACGCCCGGAACGTCGAGCAGCGCGGCCGCCACCCCGAGCGGTCGCGCACCCGCCGGATCCCGCAGGCCGAGCACGAGCACGCGCAGCGCTTGCGGCGCCGCCGCGACGCGCGCGAGGAATTGGAGCGGGCGCAGCGGGCCTTGGGGGTCGTCCGCTTCCGGCGCGAATGCCCGCGGGCGTCCCCAACGGAACACGAGCGCCGCGCCTGCGAGCGCACCCGTCGCGAGCAGGAGCAAGACCGTACCGCTCGCGTGGACGCGTCCGAGCGCAACGACCGCCGCGACCACGAGCAGCGCGCCGAGCGCGAGCACCGAGTACGCGCCGCGCACGAACGCCTGCACCTGAGTGACCGCGAAGAACGAGCGCACGACAACAAAGGGGGTCACGGCGAGCAAGAGCGTCACGTCCGCGGTGCCCTGGAGCAGCAGTCCGAGCGCCATCGTTACGGCGATCGCCGCGAGCGCGAACAGGGGCGCGGCGCGCACCAGCAGACGCTCGAAGCGCAGGCGGAAGAGGCGGCGCACGGGGCCCTCGAGCCGCGCCAAGTCGAAGTAGAAAACGCGCGCCCACCCGCTCCCGAGGCCGAGCACTGGGCGCAGCGCGTGGAGGCCTGCCGCGAGCCCGTAGGCACCGTGAGACGCACCGAGCGCCAAGGCGGTGATGAGGAGCGCGTCCACCTGGGAGAGCAGGTTGGCGAACCCGGGCAGCAGCGTCCCGCGCACGAGCGACCACGAGCTCTGGCTGCGCTCGGAGAGGACCCGCGCTCGGGTCGGGGGCGCGAGCGCGAGCTCGACGTAAGCGCGCCGGGCGTAGACGAAGGTGACCGCGGCCTCGACCACGCCGCCGGCGAGCTGCGCGACCGCGAAGCCCCAAAAACCAAGCCATGGAAAGAGGAACAATGGGCCCCCCGCGTCGGCGAAATCGACCGCGAAAAGGGCCGCGAACGGGCGCCGCACGCGCCGCACCGCAAACACACCCGCGTGGTAGGTGCGAGTGACCGTGTCGAGCATGAGGCGCACGCCACACCCGATGGCGTAGGCGTCGAAGATGCTGAACGTCCGGTACGGGCGCGGTCCGAGCTCGAGCCACGCGACGAGGAGCACGAGCTGCAAAATGCAGAAATCGATGCTGAGACGCAGGTAGCGCGCGGTCTCGGCTGCTGCGGCGGCGCCGTCGCCGCGCCCCAAGGCTCGCCGCACGCTTTGGCGCAGCGGCTCGAGCGCTCCCCAATGAAACGCGCCGACAGCCGCCACGACGCTTCGAATCGCCAGGAGCCGCCCGAGCAGATCGAGCTCGACCACCGCGGAGAGCACGATCACCTCGGCGACGTGCAAGGCCGTCCGCACGGGCACGCGGGCGAAAAGCACCCACGTTCGCTGGAGGAGGTAGCGCATCCCGTTCGTCGACAGGAGCGCGATCGGCAGCGCCGCTCGCCGCGCCCCTTGCCGGCGCGCGCGCTCGAAGAGCCGACTGAGCGCGTTGTCCCGCGTTGCGCGCGCTTCGAGCGCCGCCGCGTCCGGCGGCGACGACGCGCCGAGCGCCGCCACGTCCGTCACGGCTCGTCCTCGGCGCGCCGCGTTGCGCGGGCCCGATCCCGGCGCGCGACGAGCGAAATGAGGCCGTGTGCGCGCCAGAAGCGCGGCGGTGCGCTGCGAAATGCCCGCACGCCGCGCCGTCCCGAGAGCGCCTCCGAGAGCGCCAGCGTGAGCCAATGGTCGAGGTCGGTGAGGAGTCGCCGATCGTCGCACTGCTTAACGAGCTCCGGAGCGAGGGCGAGCGCGGCGGGGCTCACCGGATCGAGCGCGCCCCCGACGGCGCGGGCGAGCGCGCCGGCTCGCTCCGCGAGGGGAAGCTCACGCAACACGAGCTCGGACTGGACGATCCGGGCCCTGAGCTCGCTTCGAATCCGGCGCAGCTTCTTTTGGCTGAGCGCGACGCCGCCGTCGAACGCGAGTCGCTGCCCGAGGTACTCGAGGTGCGTCGTGCCGGATTCGGCGCTCGAGATGGCGTCGGCGCTCGCTCGCCCGGCGCCGTTCCAGTAGAGGTCGCGCGCCTTTTCCGCATTGAGCTCGAGGCGTAGCTCGCCGAGGACGCGCGCCACCATTTCACTCGCTGCGCGTGCCGTTGCGGCGGACTCGTGGGCGAAGAGCATGTCGTCGCCAAATCGTGCGTAGAAGCCGCCGGGAAGCGCGTCGAGCGTGCGGTCGAGCGCGTCGAGATAGAGGTTGCAGATGCTCGGCTGAAGCGGTGAGCCCATCGGGACGCCGCGCGTCGCTGTCTCGAGCGTGCCGTCGGTGCGGAGGACGAGGGGCCGGAGGGCTCGCCGCAGCAGAGCGTGAAACGGGTCGCTCGCGGGGCAGCCTCGCGCCTCGAGCACACGCGTCAGAAGCGGCCAGAGCGGCGAATCGTCGCCCACGGGGATCCGGTCGCCGTAGCCCACGATGTCGCGCCGCAGCACGTGGAGACCGCGCGCGCGCGGGTCCGCGTGCGCCGCGCGGTGCCGTTTCACGAACGCCGCGAGATCGGACACCGCTTCGCGCGAGCTGCGTCCCTTGCGGTACGAGTACACGCGCTCGCACACGGCCGGCATCACGAGCTCGGTGAGCACCCCGGCGAGCACGAACAGCACGACCGTGTCCGCGAGCGGCGCGCGGTACACGTGCCGCACCTTGCCGCCCAGGTACGCCGCTCGCTCGGTGACGGGTGAGAACGCGTATTTCCCGCTCGCGACGCGTCGCGCGAGCAGCTTCGAAAGCTGTGCGTCCGCGCTCGCCGGCAGCTCACCGAGGTCGACGCCCGCTTGCGTCAGCGTCCGCCGCTCGCCGTGGCGCTCGCGCAAGAGACGGAGCGCCCCACGGTAGGCTTCGGGCTCACCAAGCCGCGCGGTGGGGAAGGGGAGAGCGAGCGAAATGCGGATTCCGAAGGCGGGGCCCAAGAGCGGGATGAGGTTGCGGCGCGCTCAATCGGCGGGAAATCGATTGTGATTACCTATGTTGTGGTCTGAATTCGCAAGGACCGCAGTCCCTGACGAATCCCGATGAAGCCGCCAAGGCGACCGGGCCAGCCGGCGGAGCGCGCCGCGGGCCGGAGCATGCCCTCAAACCGGGCGTGCCGTCACTCCCAGTAGTTGAAGAACTGCTTGTCGGGGAGGTAGAGCGTGTACCCGGTCGCGTCCGTGGCTGCGCAGCCCTCGTCGTCGCACTTGGACGAGAAGTTCGACATGTAGCCGCCGTTCACGGGGCGGATCCGGTTCGTGAGCTTGCGCCAGAGCAGGTTGTCGGCGTCCTTCGCATAACCGGCGTCGAGGGTATTGGTCGGAGCGGTGTACGCCGTTCCATTCCAGTAACGGCGGGTCGCTGCTCGATCGAAGTCGACGCTGACGATCGCGCCGCCGAGGAAGTCGAGGCAGTGGCCCGCGCCGGCCTTGTTGAACACGATCGCCTGGCAGTCCTGGTACGTCATGGGACCCGTCGCCATGGAGCTACCCGCCAGGTGATGGATGCGCTTGCGCGCCGCGTAGCAGCCCATGCCGGCATCGGCCCGCGACGTGTACGTCCGGGTCATCACCAGGTAGTGCTTGTTCGAGCTGAAGGCGAACTGACGCCGCAGGGTCCGCCACTTGACGAGACCGTCGTCCGCTCCGACCTGGTGTCGCGCGACGACCGGTGGATCGAAGGCGATCTGGACGAAGGGGTTCCTGACCGTGAGCGCAACGATGGCTCCTGCGTCAGGCAGGTGCGGCTCAGCCGCGGCGACCCACGCGTCCGTGGACGCGAGCTCGTCGCAACGCGTCTCACCGACGAGGCTGCTGTGGATGTAGACGCCGCGCCGGATCGCGTCGCTCGTCGCGCCGTTCGGGAAACGCAGGCGCACTTCGGTCGTCCAGAAGCCGTCGTTCGCGACATCGGATGCGGCAGCGAGGTCGAACGGGTGCACGGTCATGACATCGGCCACTGAGTCGTCGACACCGCCCGCACAGGGTCGGAAGGCCCCGGCCGGCGTGTCGCCGTGGGTCACGCGACACTGAAACTTCGCGCCGGTCGCCGGCACTTCGAAGCTGTACGCGACGTCCGTGCCCGCCGCGGCGCCGTTGATGAGCGGGAACGCGGTGAGGGGCTCGAGGCAATCGGTCGTGCCGTCGCAATCGTTGTCGATACCGTCGTCGCAGATCTCGGCCCCGCTCGCCACGCAGCCGGGATCGACAACCGTCCCGCCTGAACCCGCTTCATTCGTGCCGGTGCCGGCGTTGTCGGTGCCACCCGTGGTGCCGGCTGTGCCGCCTTTGCTGCTCCCACCGTTGCCGCTGGTCGCATCGCCACCGCCACCGGCCTCGGCGCCGCTGCCTGAATCGCCGCTCGTCGAGCTCCCGCCCGAGCCGCCCTTCGTGCCTCCGGCGCCGCCCTTCGTGCCGCTCGTGCCGCCGTTGGTGCCGGTGCCGCCCTTGCCACTCGTCGCGGTGCCGCCCGTTGCGGGCTCCCCGCCTTCACCAGGCTGCGGATCGTACTGGCGCTCCGTCGCGGTGCAGCCGACGAGCTGCGAAAACGGCCATGCCACCACCAACCCAACCAGCGCAACACGCGAGCGAACGAAGTTCATGCGGAAGGTCCTCGACGCCGAAGCGGAACCAAGAGGGTATCCCTCATGGCTCCGGAGCGCAAACGCGCCGTAGCGCGTCGGGCTCGTCGAACGAGGTGCGACCAAGGCTCACATCGGCGGCGAGGGTGCGCTCCCTCGAGGCCGCGCTCGACGTCGATGGGAGCGCGGCGCGGACTCGGCGTTACGGAGCGCTGAGCGCGACGACCGGCCCGTCGTCGGCGGTCGGCGTGATGCGCAGAACGACGCTGTCCTCGAAGGGTGAGAGCAGCGCGGTGACCCACAGCTGGCCGTCGGGCCCCGCCGCGATGGCTTGAGGCTCCGGCGAAACCGTGAGACCGGACTGGTAGCGATCCTGGACGGTGGGGAGCGTCACGGTTGCGAACTCACCGCTCGTCGTCATGTGGCGGACCACGCGATCGTCGTGCGGCGCGCCAACCTCCGTGAACCAGATCGCGCCGTCCGGGCCCGGGGTGACGCTACCGAGCGTGCGCCCAGGTTCGAGCGTCACGGGATACTCCGTGACCGCGCCGTTCACGTCGATGCTCGCGATGGCGCCCGCGCCGGTCTCGGCGAACCACAGCTTGCCGTCGGAACCCCGCGTGAGCTTGCCCGGGGCGCTGTTCGCGGTCGGCAGAGCGAAGAACGTAACGACGCCGGTGTTGGTGATGCGACCGATGACGTTCGCGGCGGGCTCGGTGAACCACGCGTTCTCGTCGGCGCCGATGCTGATGTCGAACGGCTTCCCGCTCGGAACGTTGAGCTCCGTCACCTCGAAGTCAGGGGTCACGAAGCCAATGCTCGCGACGGCTTGCTCGGTAAACCAAGCGTTGCCCTCCGCATCGACCGCAACGCGACGCACGCCACCCCCGTTCGGGAATGGGTTCGCGCTGACTCCCATCTCGCCGGAGATCCGGCCCAAGCGCGCCAGATCCCTGCGCCCGGAGGCGAACCACACGTCGCCATCCGGCGTGGGACCGACGTCGAGATTCTCGCCCTCCACCATCGACACGGGCGCGCCCGAGATCGTGCCGTCCGTGGTGATCGACCACACCTTGGCCGCCTTGGAGTCGGCCATCCAAACCTTGTCGGGGCCCGCGACGATCGTGCGCGGCGCGGAGCTCGCGATCACGTCGCTCACGAGCGTGACCTGGCCGGGAGACGTTCCGTCGGCGTAGCCCTGAGCGTCGGTGCCCGCTGGATCCATCGTGCCACTGCACGCGCAGGCAGCGAGCCCCAGCGTGAAGGACGCGCTCCAGGTGGCGAACCGATGCGCCGCGAACCGCCCGTCTGGTCGAACTCGAGTGCTTGCCATGTTGGCTGGGCAACAATGCAGCCGCTGTGCCAGGCTGCGCCTGCGACAAGAACCCACACGTGGCCGCGCAGCGCCGATTGCCCGCGCGCCACCGCGTCAAGTTGCCTCAGCCGGGACGAACCTGCGCCCCACGCGGCGGGGCGCCGCCCGAGCCTAGGCCCAGCCGCGCGCCTGCAGCAGCGCCACCACGCGCTGGCGCACGTCGTCGCGGATCTCCCGCACGCGCTCGAGCGGCTTCCCCTTCGGATCCTCCAGCGGCCAGTCGTCACGCTCGAGGCCGGGCACGTGGGGACATGCCTCGCCACAGCCCATCGTGACGAGCAACGACGCCGTGCGCGCGAGGTCGTCGGAGAGGTACTGCGGCTTGCCCTGCGACAGATCGAGCCCGACCTCGCCCATCGCGGCGACGACCTCGGGGTGGACGCGCGTGCCGGGCTCCGTGCCCGCCGACACCGCGCGCGCCTTGCCCGAATCGGCAAGGTGGTTGAACCAGGCAGCGGCCATCTGCGAGCGGCCGGCGTTGTGAATGCAGGCGAAAAGGACGATTGCGGTCACGTCAGCTTCCTTACCTCTGGAACGAGCCAGCGAAAGAGCACCGTTGCCGCGCCCGCGCCCGCGAGCTGGGCGACGACGAAGCCCGGGGCGTCGGCAGGCCGAATGCCCGCGAACGTGTTGCTCGCTGCGCGCGCCAGCGTGACGGCCGGATTGGCGAACGAGGTGGACGACGTGAACCAGTACGCCGCCGTGATGTACGCGCCGACCGCGAACGGGACGGAGGTCGGGCTCCGGCGACTCGTGCCCCAGATCACGGCGAGGAGGCCGAACGTGGCGACGAACTCGCTCGTGAGCTGGGCGGCGCCGCTGCGCTCGTGCGTCGAGCGAGAAAACAGCGCTTCGCCGAACATGACGTGCGCGACGGCCACGCCCACGAACGCGCCGGCGATCTGCGCACCGACGTACGCCGGCACGTCACGCCACTTCGTCCCGCCTTGCGTGGCGTCGGCCAGGGTTACGGCGGGATTGAAATGCGCCCCGGAGATCGGCCCGAACGTGACGATCAGCGCCACGAGCACGGCGCCCGTCGCCACGGTGTTCGCGAGCAGCGCGAGTCCGACGCTCCCGCCGGACAAACGCTCACCCATGATGCCCGAGCCAATCACGGTGGCGAGCAGTAGCGCGGTCCCGAGCGCTTCGGCGACGATGCGACGAGAGAACGTCACCCGCAGCAACCACCCTTCGCCTTGACGCCGGCAGGCGGCTTGACGGCGGCAGACGGCGCGCAACAGGTGCTCGCTTCCTCCTTCATCGACGGCGCGTCGGCCTTGACCACGAAAACTTCCCACGAGTTGCCGTCGGGGTCCTCGACCCAAACCTTGTCCTGCACCGCATAGCAGCAGGCGGTGTTCTCCTCGGTTCTCGTCGCGAGCCCGGCGGCGTCGAAGCGCTCCTTCGCCTCCGCGACGTCAGCCGACGAGGCGACCTGGATCCCGAAATGACTCGCGTTCACGCCCGTGCGCGGCGCCTCGACCATGCTCAGGTTCAGCGCGGGGCTCTGCAGGTCGAACTTCGCGTAGCCCGGGCGACGTTTCGTCACGGGGACGCCGAACGCCTTCTCGTAGAAGGCGACCGAGCGCTCGATCGCGGTGACGTTCAAGGAAACGTGCGGTTTCAATACGTTCATGGCTCACTCCTTCCAGAAAACTCGAAGAATCAGGCGCGAAAACTTCAGCAGCAAGAGCTCTTGCCGCGCTTGCAGCAGTCCTCCCAGACGTAGTCGGTGAGCCCGCGCAGCATTTGATAGTCGGCGGCGTAGTAGTGAAACGTGCCCTCGGGGCGGCTCACGAGTAGTCCGGCATCGACGAGCCGCTTGAGGTGATGGCTCAAGGTCGAGGCAGGCAAGTCAACGTGCGTTTGAATCTCGCCGGCAGCCGTTCCGGACTCACCGCCTTGAACGACGTAGCGCAGGATGGCGAGCCGCACGGGATGCCCGAGCGCAGCCAGTTGCTCGGCATGGCGTTCGAGCTTCGCGTTCACGTCCGTTCTTCTATAATTCTCGAACCAGCGGCGCAAGCGCTATTTCGAAAATATCGGAATTAAAAGCTACGCCCCGAACGCGAAGTCCCCGAGAACGCTCCGTACGCTCCGCGGGATCTCGTGGCGCCCCTCGAACGGTCGAAAGTCCACGGGAACGCCGCGTTGCTGCAGGATCGCGACGGCGCGCTCGGCGTTCTCGAACGGCACGATCGGGTCGGCGCGGCCGTGCATCACGAGCACCCGCCGGCTCCTGCCACAGCCCTCGTGCACGGCGGGCAGCGAATCGAGGAGCAACGCGCCGGAGAGCACGGCGACGCGGTCGACGCGCGGCTCGCACGCGAGCGCAACGTCAAGCGCGAGCATCGCACCCTGCGAGAAGCCGGCGATCGTGACCAAGGAGGGCGCGAACCGCTCGTGGATGCTGCGCAGGAGCGCTTGAACGGCGTGTCGAGCGCTCGTGATCGCGTCGAGCGGCTGGAAGGTGGCCGGTAAAACGTCGTCGTGGGCGTAACGGCCGCGACTCGTTGCATCGAGATGCCACCACGCGCGGCCTTCGCCCTCGGCAAGCGGCGCCGCCGGCACGAAGATCATCGTGTTGTCCCGCATGAGCTCCCGTCCGAGCGACGCCAAGTCGTTGCCGGGTGCGCCCCAGCCGTGGAGCAAGACGAGGGCGTCTTTGTTGGGCGCGACGGTCCCGATTTCGATGACGCTCAAGGTCTCGTTCGCGGGCGACGCATCGGGGTCTGCCGCGCCGCTCGGCGCCGAGCCCGCCGTAGCCTGCGGGCTCGTCCGTGAGCTTCGACAGGCGGGCAAGGCAAGAGCGAAGAGCGCGGGCAGGATTTGGCGTCTCGACAGCGTCACTCCCATGCGACCTCTTCGGTTATCACTCGGGACGCACGTCCGTCACGTAGAGCTCCGTACGACCCCGGAGCTGTGCCAAGCGATAGCGCGGCCCGACCTGCACCTTCGGGTGACAGCGCCGCTCGATAGCGGCAAACGACGCGGTGGCGAGCGCCGCGCTTGGACCCGCCGTGAGCGGCTCGGACGGCGGCGCCGGCCCCGGGCTCACGACCGGCAGCCGAAGATCCGACAGCCGGTAGACGCCGGTCGGGTA
>Ga0070682_100001721_pt1 | contig 12164 bp, 7 predicted proteins | sample KBSC63LmetaG_FD_64668 | JGI IMG/M metagenome (GOLD analysis project Ga0070682, IMG submission 64668) | Corn rhizosphere microbial communities from Kellogg Biological Station, Michigan, USA - KBS C6-3L metaG | ecosystem: Host-associated > Plants > Roots > Rhizosphere | place: USA: Michigan... | reverse complement strand
GCCTCGTTCGTGAGTGCGTACAGCATCGTGAGGGTCGGGCCGAAGAAGAACGGCGCGCCGCTCCGGTAGGCGTCGAGCTTCCTCAGCACCGCCTGGTTCGGATCGGAGAGGTAGGCGTTGACCTCGTCCTTCGTCTTGGCCGAGACGCACGCCGGATCGTGGCCCACGCAGTCCACGATCGTGACGGCGGAGGATGCGTCCACCTGCGCGTGGCCGAGCGCGAGGCCGAGGTACGGTCGGAAGTTCAGCTTGAACGGGTCTTTCCGCAAGCTGTACGCGACGCGCGCTTCGATGTGGAGCGGACTGAAGTCCTTGGGCGCTCCGCGAAACGCCCAACCGACACGTGCCCCGACGGAGAGCCGCCCCACCATGTAGTCGTAGGAGAAGAGCGCGCGGACCGTGGCGAAGTAGACGCCGCCGTTGAACGTGCCCGCGTACGTCGCGTTCGGCAGCCCCGTGTACTCGTTGCCGCCGTCGAAGCAGGCGAACTTCTTCGCGTCGGCGCTCATGGTGTCGGGCCCGCAGACGCCGCTTCCCTTGCCGGCCATCAGGATATCCGGGCCGAAATGCAATCCGAACCAATGGTGCTTGGGCGGGCCGAGCTGGGTCTTCAGCTCCTCCGCGTCCGGGACGTGGCAACGGCCGTCGACGCATTCGCCGCCCTCGGCGCAGTCCTTCGTGTCTTCGCACTTCACGGGCTCTTCGCAGCTGCCCTTGATGCACTCGAGGTTGTTGCCGCACTCCGACGTGGCCGCGCAGGTCGCGCCCCAGCCCTTCTTCGCGGCCTTCACCACGTGCGTGCCCGGGCAGGCTGCCGTGCCGAGGAGCTCGGGCGGACACTCGTTCTGCTCGAAGCAGCGCTGCGGGGCTTTCTGCCCCGGGAGGGCGGGCGGCGTCGCGTTCGAGTGCTCGACGAGACGCACGCTGAGCGGCACCTCCTTGCGACCGATACGCGCGACGACCTTGTTCTCCTCGTTGCGCGCGAACAGGTAGATCTTGATTGAGCCCTGCTGCGCGGTGATGGCGCAGGGGATCGTCGTCGTGTACGCCGCGTCGCTCTGCTGGAGCTCGAGCTTCTCCCACTTCGTGCCCGACCCGAGCTTGTAGCGAAGCTCCACGCCGCTCACGGGGTAGTCGACCGTGCACGAAATCGGAATCGGCCGCCGGATCTCGACCTCTTTCACGTCCGGCGTGCAGTGCATGCCGCGGATCTCGAGCTCGTTCGAGGGCGGTGGCGGCGGGGGCGGGGGCGGCTCGGGTGCCGGCTGCCGCGGCTCGGCCTTGTGGCGAGGCGCGGCCTGCTGCGGAGGCGTGTCCGGAATGAGCTCGATGTCCTCAGCGTGCTGCGCGAATGTCGGAGGTCCGACGAGCAGGACGATGAAGGAGAGCAGTACGGCGAGGGCGTGTGGACCGATCGACGATCGCGAATGCATGGCCGTGATGACGACGAGAGTTGCCGCGCGAGCGTCCGGCACTAGTGCCAGGCAAGTCAAGCGGCGAGTAGAGATGACGAGCCGCCAGTAACCGAAGTCGAGCTGGCGAGGCGCGCTCGCGGTACGTGAGATGGACGTGGCGCGCTTGTACCTTGCGGCGCCCGGCGGGCCGAACTACTAGCCGGAGGCTCCGGTTTGGCCGGACTCGTCATTGCCATGCGTCGGAGCACCCTCGTCGCCACTCTTGCCTCGACCCTCGCCTTTGGCGTTGCGCCCGCTTGGGCGAGCCCAGGCGTTGCGCCCGTATTTGGCGCGAAAAAGGCCACAACGAGCGCTAAGAAGAATATTGCAGTGGGGCAGATCGACGGCCCCAAATCAGCGAAGATGCGCGTGGCGCTGATGATGCGCATCAAGGACGCGGGCTACCTCGTCACCGACGCTGAAGATCTGAAAACGGGTTCGAGCAAGACCTCCATCAAGAAGATGGCAAAGGCGCTCCAGGTCGACGCGGTCCTGCTCGGCAAGATCTCGGGTGGCAATGATCTCACGCTGTCCGTGTACAAGCCGGACGGTCGTCTGGTCGAGCAGATCAAGCTGAAGGGCGGCTCGAGCGCCAAGCTCGAAAATGCGATTGAGAACGAATTTGACGGCGTCATCGCAGCGCCGATCGCGAGGGCCGCCGGTGGGAAGGGCGTCCCCGACGCGACGGGTGACGACGAGAAGCCCGCCGAAGAGGAAGCGGAGCCCGAGGTGGCGGAGAGCCGCGCCGCGCAACCGCCCCCCGAGGAGCAAAAGCCTTCGGCCGCGGAGCAGCCGCCCGAAGAGGAAAAGCCCGCGGAGGCCGCGGCCAAGGACGACGACAAGCAGCCCGCGAAACCGGGACGCGCACCGCTCGAGCTCGACCTTCGTATGCGCGTCTACTCGCGGGCCTGGAAGTACACGGGCCTCGGGGGCGTGCGCGATCCGAGCCAGCCCCACCGCACGCTCGAGCCCTACAACCTCGACTTTGCTCCTGCGCTCGAGTTCGCGGGCATCCTCTATCCGGCGGCGTTCTTCACGGACGGCGTCGCGTCGAACTTCGGTGTGATGGGAAGCTTCATGCAGGGCTTCGCGACGTCGACCGACTTCGAGCAGCAGATCCCGGGCACGTCCAACAAGCTCGTCACCGAGCTCAAGACGTCGTCGCAAGCGTGGGACATGGGCGTGCGCGGTCGCATCCCGATTGGTCCCGCCGAGATCGCGCTCTTCGCCACGTACGGGTCACAGTCCTTCATCCTGCACGGCGACGAAGGTGGAACGAGCTCGCTCGCGCCGCTGGTTCCCGACGTGCGCTACACGTTCGTACGCCTCGGCGGCGAGGCGCGCGTGCGGTTCGCGAAGGTGCTCGTCGGCGCTCACATTGCGCCGCGCATTCTCACGTCGCTCCACAACATCGATCTCGTCAACGTCTGGTTCCCGGGTGCGAAGGGAACCGGCCTCGATTTCGGCCTGATGGTGGGCTACGGCGTGCTGCCGTTCATGGACGTGATGCTGAGCGCGGATTTCGTCGGCTACGGCTTCGACTTCAACGGCATCCCCAACAATCCGCAGGTCGCGCCCGTCGTCGCCGGTGGCGCGACCGATCGCTACAACTCGCTCTCCTTGGGCGTGAAGTTCACGCTCGGCGGGACCTGAGCACCCGCGCGCCGCGCGAGCTCGGTCGGTCGCTACACGCCGCCTTCGCCGCCCGCGCCGCCGCTGGTCGTGCCGCCCGTGCCGCTGGTGCCGCCCCTGCCACTGGCTCCGCCGCCACCGCGACCGGCGTTCCCGGAGCTGCCACCTCTGCCGCTGACGCCGCCGAAACCGAACCCGCCACGTCCGGCGGACCCGCCCGAACCGGCTTTGCCCGCAGAGCCGCCCGAGCCGGCCTTGCCCGCGCTGCCGCCCGAGCCGGCTTTGCCCGCAGAGCCGCCGCCGCCTGCTTTGCCAGCACCGCCGCTGCTACCGCCGACGCCGCTGTCATCGCCGCCCATGCCGCTGACGCTGTCGGTGCCACCCGTGCCGGCGGTGCTCGTGGAGCCCGCGCTGCCGCCCGTACCACCGCTCACACTCGACGAGCCGCTGGCGCCGCTGCTGCTTGCGCCCGCCTTGCCTGCGCCCCCTGACCCTCCGCCGCGCGCAATCGAGCCGGCGGACCCTTCGGGATGCGTGTCCGGAAGCGAGTCGCAGCCCGCGGCGACGCCGACGATCAGCGCCGCGACACCCGCGCTGCGGTTGAGGGGGAATTTCAGCATGGGCCGGGGCGGAATGGTAACGAGGTTACCGGGAGCGGGCAACGCTTTCGAGCCGGGGCAACACTTTCGACGGCGGCACGCCATCGTGCCTGGCTCGACGTTGAGTGGTTACTTGCTCGCGCCCGTCGTGTGCGCTGTCGCACGCGCCCGATACTCGCCGTAGCGAGCGAGCAGCGCGCCGTAGATCCAATTGCCGAGGCGGTCGGCTCCGACTCCCGTCGGGTGGGTGAGATCGGCCTGTCCGAGCCCGCGCTTCACCCAGCGCGGCATCGAGCCCTGCCCGCCCATGGCGCGGTAGGTGTCGTAGAACGCGCACCCCATCTCGAGCGCGACGCTCCGTTGCTCCTCCACGAGCGTCGCGATGTAACGCATGCTCACGATCTCGTCGTCGCGCTTCGTCGCGCGATCCATGGCGCCGATCACGAGGCAGCTCGACTCGGGCAGCGCGCGCTTCGTCTGAGCGAGCACGGCCTGCATCGTCGCGTGGAAATCGGCCATCGACGGCGCGTCGCCGCTTTCGTTCGCTCCGAATTCGTACACGACGAGGTCGTGCCTTCGGAACCGGAGCTGCTCGGCGAAGTGCGCATCGTCCTGCTTGTCGAGGAAGCGAATGCGTCCGCCCTGCACGCCGAGCGCATCCAGCACGACACCGGGGCCGTCGCGCTCGAGCACGATGCCGAACAGCCGGCTCTCGCCCGCGACGGTTTGGAGCTCGAGCTCGTGGGGACCGTCCGCCACCTTGAGCTCGTGGAAACGCGAGCGGAGCGCCGCGCCGTGCGTATCGACGGCATCGCGATCGACGCCGTCCACGCGGAGCTGGAAGCGTCCGCCCGCGGGCCCCTCGGCGTACGCGACGATGAAGCGCGAAACCGCGCGTCCGAGCGTGCCGCTCTTCGCCGTGCCGACGCGCGCGAGCACGTTCACGGGCGCTTGGAACGTCACGCCGCCGAGCCCGTAAAAGCCGTCCTCCGCGTACGGTCCCGCGAGGCCGCTCATGCGGAAGCCCCCCGTGGCGTAGCGCTCGACGTCCCAGTGAAAATAGGCGGGCCACGCGTTCGCAACCAGCACGAAGCCGTGCCCCGCATCGCCGAAGCGGCGCTGCAGCGCGCGCCTCAGCGTGCCCGAGACGTAGTCGCTCACGATCAGCGAATCGCCGAAATGGGCGATGCGCACGACGCGCCCCGGCTCCTTGTCGTCGGCGCGCGACAGCGTCGCGAAGAAGGCGTCGAGCGCGTGGCCGCTCGGGTCGACGATCGGCAGCGGGGGCGCGTCCTTGCCGCCAGGCAGCTCCTCGGCCTCGACGGCCGCGGCGATCGGACCGTGCGCGTGGCGGCTCGCGCCTTCGGGGGCGCCGACGTTCTGCGTCTCGCCCGCGAGCAGGGCGGAGCCGACGCTCGCGCTCGGCAGCGGGGCGAGCGTCGCGGGCGACGAATGCGCCGGCCGGCTTCCGAACAGCCGCAGCCGCGCGAGCCCCGGCACGAGCTCGAGCGCGAGAGCGAGCACGCAGAGCGTCGCCACCGCAACCACCGGACGCGAGACGAGGACGTCCCGGACGCGAGACGGCGGGGGCTCGGGCGCCGTCACTCGTCGTCGAACGGGTTCTTGCGCACGAGCGTGCCGCCGGCCTTGTCTTGCTTGGGCGCCGGGGCGGGCTGCTTGGGCGCCGCCGTCGCGGGCTTCTGCGGCGGAGCCTTGGCCGCGGGGGCGTGCGTCGTCACCGCGGGCGGGAGCGCCACCGTCGGAGCGGGTGCGGGAGCCGCCGGCGCGCGCTCGATGGTCATGTCGTCGCTCGGCAGGTCCGCGACGTTCACGGCCGGGCGCTGCATCGCCTCGATCTCGTCGGCGGCGCGCTTGCGTCGCGCGGGGTCGACGCTCGGGGAGCTCGCGATGCGATCGAGCGCGCTGCGCTTCTCCGCGGTGTCTTGCGTCGCGACGGCCTTGTTGAAGAGCGCGTCGGCCCACGCGTCCTGGATGGCCTTGAACTCCTGGGATTGTCGGAGGTTCGAGCCCTCGGGAACGCTGCTCACCTTCTGCATCGCCGCCTCCCAGTCGCCCTTGGCGAGGAGGGCGCGCGCGTCTTTCATCACCTGCGCGAGGCGATCGCCGGCGCCCGGCTGAGCGATCGGCGCAGGCGGAGCTTCGGAGCCGCGGAGCGCGAGCCCGAGCACCACGGCGACGGTTGCGACCAAGAGCCCGATCGCCACCTTGACCGAGGTGGACATGCGGTGCGGCGGCACGCTCGCCGACGGACGCAGCGGCTCGTCCGCCCCTGCGATGTAGATCTCGCCCGCCGGCAGGAACTTGAGGAAGACGTCGCCGAGCTCGATCACGTCGCGTCCGTCGAGCAGCGTGCTCGGCATCTCCGCGCCGTTCACGCGCACGCCGTTGGCGCTTCCGAGATCGACGAACTCGTAGCGCCCCTCGCTCACGCGGCGGATTTCGGCGTGAACGCGGCTCACCGAGGGGTGATTGATGCTGATGTCGCACTCCTCACCGCGCCCGAGCACCATGCGATCCGCGCTCAGGACGAATTCCTGGCCGGCGCCGGGGCCCGCCATCATCACGAGGCGATCGGCTTGCGTGTTGATGCCCGGGCGACCGGGGAGCGTGAGGACGCCGTCGGTGCGCCCGGTCCCGATCGATTCGTCCTCGATGCTGAGTCGGTAGTCGCCGAGCTGGATCAGGTCGCCGTGCTGCAGCGCTTGCGTGTCGGCCACCCGGGCGCCGTTCACGTAACAGCCGTTGTAGCTCCCGAGATCCTGCAGCCGCCACGCGTCCGCGTGCTTCATCATCCGCGCGTGGTGGCGCGAGATGTTGCGCTCGGTGAGGCGCACCGCGTTACCTTCGTCGCGCCCGATCGTGTAATCGTCACGGACGAAGTGAACGACGACGGGCTTCGTGCCCTGGTCATCCTGGATCGTCAGCTTCCACATCGGGTCGGGGCCACAGATTATACCAGGCCGCCCTCCCAGCCGAAGAGTGCATCGTGGACCACGGGCCGGATTGCTCGGATCCGCAGATTCTCGCGGCTAGGGCTCACGCGATTAGATAAGAGGACGCTCACGCGCTCCGCTCGAGGGTCGCACCAGAGGCTCGTGCCCGTGAAGCCCAGGTGCCCGAACGTCGCCGCGCTTGCGAGCGTTCCCGCCGCGGACGCCGGCCCCGACTTGCCGTCGAAGCCCGCGCGCAGGCTGCCGCCCGGCCGTTCCGCCACGAGTGGGGCGAGCGCTGCTTGCGTAAGCACACCATGCGCTCGCCCTGCGAGCGCGTCGAGCAGCGCCGTCCCAAAACGAGCGACGGCCTCCGCCGCCCCGAAGAGCCCCGCCTGTCCCGCGAGACCGTGGCCCGCGAGCGCCCACGCATTCTCGTCGTGCACCGCTCCACGGATGCTGCCGCCGCGAAACGCCATCGTCTCGGTCGGCAGCACGCGCGCGAGGAAATTCGGGTCCTCTGCGAGCCAGCGGCGCGCCGAATGCACCTCGAGCGCGAGCGGCGTCACGAGCTCGCGTTCGATGAGCTCGTCGAGCGGCAGGCCGGTGGCCCGCTCGAGCGCCGCGCCGGCGAGCACGTACCCGAGGTCGCTGTAGAGAGGTGCAAACCCCTCCGCGGGTGGCGCGCCCCGAGCGTCCGGCCGGCGCGCCATCGCGGCCTCCCGCAGCGCACGCCCACGCGAGAAGGGCCGCCCGGCGACGAGCGGCGCGAAGAGCGACCGGTGCGCATCGAGCCCCGCGCGATGGGAGAGGAGGAGCAAGAGTGAGGCCTCCGCGCTCGGCGTGTCGTCGAGCTCCGGCAAGAGCGAGCCGAGCGCGGCGTCGAGCGCCGGGCCGCTGCTCGCGGCCAGCCGGGCCGCCGTGACCGCGACGAAGGACTTGGTGACCGACGCCAGATCGAAGATCGGCTGGCCCGGCGCGCGCTCGGCGGTGCCTGCAATGCCGCTGGAAATCAGCCAAGCGTCGCCCGAGCGGCGGGCCTGAGCGACGGCCGCCCCGGGGGCCGCACCGGTCCTCACCACCTGCTCCGCGACGCGATCGAGCGCTTTGCTCCTCATGAGCGGGCCCGCGTCTTTTGACCGAGGAACGCCGAGGCCGGTATCCTATGCTCGGCTCGTCGTCTCCCGACGAGCACCGGCATGGCAGAGTTCACCTGGGAAGCCCGTGGCAGGACCGGCGAGGTCCGGCGCGGGGTCATGGAGGCGGACAACGAGGAGACCGTCAACCAGCGGCTCCGGCAGCAGCAGCTCGCCCCGGTCCGCGTCGCCAAGAAGCGAAGGCTCGCCGATTTCTCGTTCGGCTCGCCCGTCCAAACCCGGGATCTCGTCACCTTCACGCGCCTGTTCGCGACCATGATCGACGCAGGCCTGCCGCTCGTCCAGTGCCTCGACATCCTGAGCGGCCAGCAGACGAACAAGAAGTTCGGCGCCGTGCTGAAGGAGGTCCAGAACTCGGTCGAGGGCGGCGCGTCGTTCAGCGAAGCATTGAAGCGCCACCCTAAGGTCTTCGATGAGCTGTTCGTGAACCTCGTCGCGGCGGGCGAGACGGGCGGCATCCTCGACGGCATCATGAATCGCCTCTCGGTTTACCTCGAGAAGCGGCAAAAGCTAATCCGCCAGGTGCGCGGCGCGATGGTCTACCCCTCCATCGTGATCGTGATCGCGGGCGGCGTGATGACCGTGCTCCTCACGTTCGTCATCCCCGCGTTCGAGAACATGTTCAAGGACTTCGGCGGCGGCAAAGACTCGCTGCCGTGGATCACGCGCACGATCATCGCGCTCTCGCGCGGCTTCGTCTCGGCGCTGCCGTTCATCGTCGTCGCCGTCGTCGCGCTCATCTTCGGGATCGGCTGGATCTACCGGCAGCCGCGCGGCAAGCGCTTCTTCCACAAGGCGTTCCTCACGCTGCCGATCATGGGGCCCGTCCTGCGGAAGATCGCCGTCGCCCGCTTCACGCGCACGCTCGGCACGCTCCTGCAATCCGGCGTCCCGATCCTCGACGCCCTCGACATCTGCGCGCGCACCGCCGGCAACGTGATCATCGAGGAAGGCATCGGCACCGTGCGGCTCGCGATCAGCGAAGGCAAAAACATGGCCGAGCCGCTCGCCGCGACCCAGATCTTCCCCGACATGGTGGTGCAGATGATCGCGGTCGGCGAGCAGACCGGCGCGCTCGATACGATGTTGAACAAGGTCGCCGACTTCTACGAGGAAGAAACCGACATCGCCGTCGCCGCGATGACGAGCGCAATCGAGCCGATCTTGATGGTGGGCGTCGGCGGCATGGTCGGCGTCGTGCTGATTGCGATGTACCTGCCGATCTTCTCCTTGGCCGGCAACATCAAGTCAGATTAGTCGGAAACGCCCGGAGTATCGCTGATGCGCATCTCGCTCGGCCTTCCGGACATGGTGCAGTCCTCGGCGCTGCCGCGGCGCTTGGCGCTGCTCACGGCGGCGCGCATCGTGTTCTTGAGCGTGTGCCTCGCGCTCGTCGGGCTCTTCTATCTGCGGGGCGCGTCGCTCGGCTCGACGACACTGCGGATCGGGCTCCTGCTCCTCGTCGTCTCCTTCGCGCTCGCGGGCTTCTACGCCCTCTTGCTGCGGCTCGGGCGCGGGCTTGCGTTCGTTGCCGATGCGCAAATCGTGCTCGACCAGCTGGCGTGGACGGTGGTCGCCTACCTCACGGGCGGCGCGTCGAGCGGCGCGGCGTCGCTCTATGGGCTGAGCTGCTTGGTGGGCGCAGCGCTCTCGGGCTCGCGCGGCGCGGCGCTCGCCGCCGGCAGCGGCGTCGTCATGTACTCGTCGCTCGTGCTCCTGCTCGGGAGTGGCACGCTCGCGCCCCCGCCCGACCAGCCGGCGGCGATCTATCAAATCTCCGGCGACGAGATCCGCTTCTACCTGGCGGTGAACGCGCTCGTCCAGCTCGTGGTCGCGCTGCTCGCCGGAACACTCGCCGAGCGCTTGCGCTGGACGGGCGGCGAGCTCGTCATGGCGACGGAGCGCGCCGATCGTGCGGAACGCATGGCCGCGCTCGGTCGCCTCGCCGCAGGGCTCGCGCACGAGATCCGCAACCCGCTCGGCTCCATTGCCGGCTCCATCGAGCTCCTGCGCTCGGCCCCGGCGCTCTCGAGCGACGACCAGAAGCTCTGCGACATCATCGCGCGCGAGTCCTCGCGCCTGAACGACCTCGTGACCGACATGATGGATCTGTCGCGCCCGCGCCGCCCGGAGCTCGGACCGGTGGACGTCGCGCAGATCGCCCAGGACGTCGTCGCGCTCGCGGGCCGCTCCGGGCGCGCGGTGTCGGACGTGGCCGTGCTCTACGAAGGCCCCCCATCGCTCACGATCGACGCCGACGGCGCGCAGCTCCGGCAGCTCGTCTGGAACCTGGTGCGCAACGGGGTGCAGGCGAGCAGCCCGGGCCGCCCGGTGCGCGTCGTCTTGACCGCGGACGACGCGGGTCCGACTCTCTCGGTCATCGACCGCGGCATCGGTATCGACGCCACGGCGCGCGAGCGGCTCTTCGACGCGTTCTTCACGACACGCTCCCAAGGAACCGGCGTGGGGCTCGCGGTCGTGAAGCGCATCGCCGACGACCATGGCTTCCCGATCGACGTGGATAGCGACGCCGGCCGGGGAGCCACGTTCCGCGTGAGGCTCGTCCGCACCCCCGGCCTGGGAACGCCGGCCTCGGAGTGAAGGGCGCGCGTCGCCTCGGCGGCCGGAAAGTCCCGAAGTTGCCTTTTTCACTTGGCGGCCTGGTACGATCCGGCCCGTGACCCAGGCTCACCCCTCGTCCATCCCGGCTCCGCCGGCGCGCCCGCTCAGGCGAGGCGAGGGGGAGGAGCGGCGCGTCCTCGCCGACGACGCGCGGGTGCCGCTGCGCCTCACGGTGACGCGCGGCGTGCTCGGGCTCGAGCTCTACGAGCCGGTCGAGGTGGGCCCGCTCACCGTCTCGGCGCTCGCGCTCACGCTCCCGAATCTGAAGTTCCCGGTCGATCTGTCGGGTGGGGTCGCTCGCTTTCGTCACCGGCGCGGTGACCTCGAGCACCTGAGGCTCGAGCTCGCGTTCGGGGCGCTCACACGCTTCGTGACGCCGCGCCTGAAGGCGGTGCTGCCCGAGGTCGGTCGCGTCGTCGTGTGGGGGCGGAGCGCCGGGGTCGGAATCGGCATCGCGGGCGGAGGCGCGGCACTCGCGTTCGACGTGCTTTGGGTGCCGACGCACGGCGACGCGCGCTTCGTCGTGGCGCGCGCGCGCGGCGTGGGGCTCGGCGGTCCTGCGCTCGGCTACGCCCTGCGCGCGCTCGACTCCGTCTTCGGTGAGCTCGCAGAGCGCAAGGGGCGGCTCTTCACGCTGCCGAGCGCCGGCGCGCGACTCAGTCAGGCGCTCCTGCCGGCGGTCGGCGCGCGCGCCCCGGGCGCGACCCGCGTGCGTTTCGGCGACGCCGAGCTTGGCGACGACAGCGTGAGCGTCGAGCTCGACGCCGAGCTTCCACCGCCCGCGCTCGGCGTCGACGCCGTGCGCGAGCTCGAGCTCGCGTTCCTCGTTGCGGACGCGGACGAACGGCTCGCGGAGGGCAACGTCGACGGCGCGCGCGAGGGCTACGTGGCGGCGCTCGAGCGCGGCCCGCGCCACCCCGAAATCGTGCGCCTCGTCGCCGAGATCGACGCTCGGGTGGGCGGCCGTGGCGAAGCGGCGCTCGGCCTCCTCGTCGAGAGCATGCCTGCTCACCGCGCCGGCCTGGTCGGCGCCGAGCTGCTCGCGGCGCTCGGCGACCTCGACGGCGCACGCGAGGCGCTGCGCGAAGCCTTGCGGGACGAGCCCTTCGCCCCGCTCGCGGCGCTTGCTTGGTGCCGCCTCGCCGCGCTCGAGAAGAACGCTGCGGATCGGCGCGCCGCGCTCGATGCCGCCGTTGCCCGCGCCCCCGGTCTCGCCGAGGCGCGTTGGGCGCGGTTCGAAGCGCGGCTCGCAGGCGGCGACGTCGCCGGCGCGCTCGCCGACGCCGAGCACCTCGAGGCGCTACACAGCGGGGCGCGTGCGCGCCACGAGGCCTGCCTGCGTGCGGCGCGCGCGTTCCTCGCGCAGGGATACTTGAAGGACGCCGGCCGCCAATTCGAGCGCGCCTTGCGTTATTTGCCCGACGACGCGGCGGCGACGGCCGGCCTCGCGCGCGCCCTGCTCGCGGCGGGGCGCAAGGATCGCGCGGCGGCGCTGCTCGAGCGCGCCATCCAGCTCGGCGAGCGCCGCGGCAAGCCCGACGCGACGGCGCTGCTCGATCTCGCGCGCATGCTCGCCGACGAGATGCAGGATCTCCCGCAAGCCATCGCGCGGGTGCGTGAGATCTCCGCCGCGTCCGAGCACCTGGTCGAAGCACGTAGGCTCGAGGCGCTCTGGCGCAGCCGTCTCGGCGACATCGCCGGAGCGTCGCTCGCCTACGGGCGCATGCGCGAAGCCGTCGAGCTCGGCGC
>Ga0070682_100001719_pt1 | contig 12165 bp, 8 predicted proteins | sample KBSC63LmetaG_FD_64668 | JGI IMG/M metagenome (GOLD analysis project Ga0070682, IMG submission 64668) | Corn rhizosphere microbial communities from Kellogg Biological Station, Michigan, USA - KBS C6-3L metaG | ecosystem: Host-associated > Plants > Roots > Rhizosphere | place: USA: Michigan... | reverse complement strand
TCAAGAATTGCAGTATTAATAATTGATTTAGAAATCAAGTTATATGCTTTTCTCTCTAAACCATTCTTTTTATCTATTATAGCCGCAATATAAAAGTCAAGTAAACCTTTTATAACGGAATATCCTGTTACTTCTAAAGAATTAACTTCATCTGAGTCGTAGATTTTATTTTTACAAATATTTCCCAACTTATCTTCTATATTTAAAATATCATCATCTAATAATTCCTTCTGATATTGACCATTCATAATACTATTATAATTTTCTTTAAAAATATCAAAAGCTTTAGTTACTAAATAATCTATTAATAATATTCGAAGACGCACCATTTTAGTTTTTTCACTGGACGTTTCACTTTCAATTTCATTTATTCTTTTTAAAAGGTCAACATTATCATTGTCTCGTTTAACTGTTTGCATTATATGCTCAAGTTTATACAATCCCTTATTAAAACCGTCTTCAACATCCATAGTTCTATAAGCAATTGTATCTGCTGCTTCCATTAAAAAACATAATGGGTGTCTAAAATACTTATCATCATCATTTAGACCACAATTCTCCATTATTTGCTGAAAATAGTGATATTCTGAAAAAAATACACCATGCTTTTTATTACCAATGATGCCTCCATCTTTTTCTTTACTTGCAGTATTGGGATATTTTATATAAGTTCCTAATACTGCAGATGTAAGATTTAAACCATATACATTATCAAGAATTTGCAACTTTGTCAACACTCGTAAACCCTGAGCATTTCCATCATATTGTGTAAAATCAAGTTCTTGAGATTTATCAATTTTAAATCTTTTTAATTCTAATTGCTTTTCTTTATCTCCTTCTAATAATTCTTTAAAATAATTAGAAATTGTATCTTCACCAAAATGACCAAAGGGAGTATTCCCAATATCATGGAATAAGCATACACTTTGTAATATCATTGGAATCGTTCGCAGCAGTGTTGCTCTTAGGCATTCGTTTTCATTACTTAAAAAATTGAACTCTTCTTCTGTTATATTTTTATTTTCATCATTGTAAATTTCATTTATTAACTTTATTGCAAATGTATATCCAATAGACATAACCTCTTGTGAATGAGTTAATCTTGTGTGAATGTTATCATCCTCAGATAATGGAAAAACTTGTGTTTTATCATGCATTCTTCTTATTGCAGGGCTATATATAACTCTACCAAAATCACTTTCAAAGTCATTTCTGATACCATATTTTTGTGTACCATTATCCGAAGTACCACTAGGATTATTAATAGATTTTAATCTTTTATTACTCAAAAGTTTTTTCCATTCAAGTTTATTTGCCATGTATTAGTTTATTATTAAAAATTGTTATTCTAAAGTTTCTTATATCTGTAAAGATACTAAACAGTTTCTATTAAATTTATTAACTTTATTAACTTTTCAAGAAGATATTCTGAATTCAAATCTTCCTCTTCCTTCAAATAATCTACAAAGGTAGGTTCTGTTGCAATAGTGATTGCTTTACATCTTTTAATTAAATATTTAAAAAAATCAACATTTCCAGGATTAATAGATTTTTTAGTTTTAAAATAATCCAAATCAATATCTAATATAAAATTGTCAATCCACACATCCATTGCTAAGTTACATAGTTCAAATTTCTTAAAATTATTAATAAGTATTTCTGATTCAATTACATAATTACTATCAGGATAATTATAGTTATTTATTACTTTTTGATTTTCATATTCTTTATCACTAATACAATAAACTCTATTAGGTTTTTTACAATAGGAATCGTAACTATAAACTAATATTTTCTTAAAAATATCTAAAAGCACAGCAGCATCAATATGTTCATCATGATGCAATAAGTCAATATCATTGAAATCATTTTTCACTAATATTTCTAATAATTTTTTTTGCTCTAAATCCCAATCGTCCTGACTTTTAATTTTATAAGTTGATTTATTCAACTCTCCTTGATATGCTCTATGTAAATCAGTATGATGATCAAAAGTTAAAAGATATAAGTTTTCATTTCTTTGAGAATACCAAAACTTCAAAACATGATGATGTTTCTCACAGATGTATATAGGTTTTTTATTAATAATCAACTCACACATACTAATAATTTGCTACTGCTCTATATTGATTTTCATCTTTTTTATCTATACTAAAACTATTAATTAATCCTTTTGATTTCAATGTATTTAATAGTTTATAATTATAATCTATTTTTTTGAATGTTGGTTTGTGTTGTTTGACAAATAATTCTCTATAATCATATCCAATATTTTTTGTTACTTCAATTAAATCAGAATTACTCAACGAATCTAAGTATAAATTAGTTAATTTAACACTATCCTCAATAGAAGCAATACTTTTGACAATTGAAATTAATGTAGTTGATTCAAGCGAAATCTTTGCTCCTTTTTGCAAAATTAGTCTTCCAACCAATTCAGATATTTTTTTACTATCAATAATAATTTGCTCTTCTAATTTTGATACATACAATATTTTATTATTAAGAGAAATCTTATCAGATCTCAATATTAACACCATATCATTTTCATCACATTCAAAATCTTCGAGCTTCTCTAAAACAGCATTAAAGTTCCTTTCTAAAAGTTTTATATGATTGTTTTTAAATAGCTCTCTTAATAGATCATAATTTGATTTAGTGGTGGTTAATTTCTTATTTGTTAGAGATACAACTTTATTAGTTCCTAATTCTTTGAAATCTAATTTATTCCAACCGAAATAACAACTATTCAAAAATTTATCATAATTTTCATCTGAAATTTCATTACATAACATTAAGCTCCTTTCGAATGACTCATCTTCTTTCGATAATTTTTGTTTAGATAGTTCAATCCCAATTTCTTCTATATTAAGATAACTTACTAAACTGTTATCAATTTTATCTTCACTTTCTTTATAATAGTCTATAACATTATTCCATTTAGGAACAACTTTATTGTTAATCAAAAGTTTTTCTTTGACTTCTTTGTCTTTAATCGAACTCAAATCCAGTATTTTCGTATTTAGTTTTTCAATAATTTTGAATTTTAACTTAATATCTAAATCCTCATTATTTAAAAGCATTTTTAAACTCTCTTCATCTTCATTCACATTATTTTCTAATTTCAAATATACATTTTCTACATAGGTATTAATTTCGTCATTAATATACTTTAGTAAAGGTTCACAATTTGAAATTATCATAGCATTATAATTAGATGTTTCAAATGGTAAATCATCAACTTTATCACAAAATTCATTTAATAGTAATAAAATATTTTCAGTCGTAATTTTATAATGTCCTTTGTTATAAATTAATTCAAATAAATACTTTTTGTTTTCATTTGGTTTTTCTAATCTCAAAATTTTAATATTTATAAGCGGTAACAATCTTTCAATTTGGGATTCAAACCAAATGGGACTGTTGTTTTTATCATAATTATATAAATATTGTATACTTTCTTCAATTGTTTTCTTTATTAATCTACTACTTTGGATTTCAATTAGTTTTTCCAAACTCAAATTCAAAATTATCGCTTCAAAGATGTAATATTTTTTGTTAGCATCGTAAGTACTTTTATTAAATACATATTCCCAAAATCCACTCCATGCAATGGTAATCTTTTCAATAAATCTATTTAACCCTTCTTTACGGTCGATATATCCATCAACAAATTCAATAGATCTCTGTTTTTCATTAGATAATAAATCAATTATAGCATCATATTTTTTTGAGTAGTTATCATATTTTTCTCCTAAGAAATCCAATAAATCAAAATTCAAAATTGAGTCTCTACTAAACCACTTTAATTCTAATTTGTCTGCAATTGTTTCTGTGTTTGTAAGTTTGTATTCAAAACTTTCATTAAAAGAAGCCTTTACACTCTTTTCGAACTTTTTATCATCTATCGTAAGAGAAACTTCGTGGAACAAAGAAATATACTCATTGTAATTTTCATTAATGTGTCCCTCCAAAACTAAGTTGCGTAGTAAACCATTATTGGAAAACTCACTTAAATATTGATTAATATCTACTTCCCTAAATATCTGTTTTAAATCCCAATTTTCTATTTCGTTTTTTTCTCTCTTTAATTTTTCAATTTCTTTTTTAAGTGCTTCAATTCTATCATTATGTTTACTTTCTATAAAATATTTTCTTTCCTCAAAATTAAAGTCTGGATTAATCTCATTTTCAATTTCTTCAAAATCAAAACTAAAAACGTTACTTTGAGAATTGCTATAATGTGGGTGCTGATATCTATAACTAATTTTACCTTCTTCAATTAATTCTTCAAATTTTTCCTTTTCCTTTAAATCAGTAATATTAATTTCGGAAAAATAAATCGCAGAAGAAGGAATTTTAGTTAAAATCTGGTTTATGTAAATTTGTCGTAGTTCTTTTATATCAGATAAATTTTCATCATTTATGTTTCGAATTTCTTCATTTTTTTCAGTTATTAAATCCGTTTTTTCTTTAAGCAATTTATTAATGTATGATTTCTTATTATTAATCAAATTATACAACTTACCCTTTTTACTATTTAGTTTGTTGAAATCTTCGGGGTCGATATTTTTATAAGTTATCATTGCGAATAACTCTGCTTCACTTCCTTTTATAATATCGGGGTTTAAAACCTTCCTATAAATAACGAATTCATGAAATATATTAACTAACAGTCTCATGTCTATATCATCAATGAAAGTAGTTATATCAGATAAAAATTCTTTAGTAAAAACTTGTTCTAAATTGGACTCCTTTAATAAAGTTTTAAGTTGTTCTTCTGCATTTGTAGAATTAACAAATGGAATAACCGGAATTATATATTCGAAGAATTTTACTCTTTCTTTTTTATCATCAAATAAATCATCTCCAACAGCATATAAAAATTTAATTCCAAAATTTTCGTATTCCTTTTTATTTTTTAGTGTGTCGGCATTATTCAATAGAATATTAAGTTCTCTTAATTTGGTAAATATGTTTGTATTCTCAAATCTATCTAAATCTTCTATTACAACAACATTAAAAGGATTTTTCTCAAAGTAATATAGAATCTCATCATAATGTTCATTTAATATCGATTTATTAGATTTTTCTCCAATCTCAATTTCTCCTTTTAAATTTACTTTATTAATTGTAGAGTTTGTAAACAATTCGACAACTAATTTCGAAAAATAACCAACTCCTAAAAATGCTAATAAAAAGATCAAATTTGGGCTCAATTCAAAATCCTTAAGTCTAAATGTCCACGTCTTAGGATTTACATAATCTAAAAAATTATATTTAAACAAAAGAATGATACAAACAATCCAAATAATAAAACTCAATGGTATAAGTCCCCACAATTTCCAATTAGGAATGTTTACGATTCTTTTAAACCGAGATTCTGGTAGGTTAGATGGTTTTACTTTATAAACAATTTGTTGTAATATACTAATTTCAAGTTGTCTTTCTAGCTCTTCATTATTTATAATAGTTTCTTTAAATTCATTTACTATTTCTTTTTCAGCCTCTTTTTCTGACTTTCCATTTTTAATTTTTAAATCAAAAAGTTCTTTAAAATTTTCTTTTGTTTTAGTTTGGTTAAATGCTGCTAAAGATATATTCAAAAAATTATATTTTTTTTCATTCCAATGCTGAAATGTCTTTAATATTGTACTTTTTCCAGAACCATATCCGCCCGTTAAAGCTATATTATTAATCCCCTTTGCATTTAAAGTATCTTTTAATTGATCTAAATACGGTTGTATCTTATCAATATCTTCTGGTTTAGTTAAAATTTTTGGTGCAAGCGAACTTATTATAGTTTCTTCAACATCAACTTTCTTTCTGAAAAAATTAAAAAATAAATTTCTTTTCATATTTAATGGCATTCTTACAAATTTAACTAAAAAAGTCCTCTTTTCAAAAGAAGACTTTTCCACAATTATCATGAAATCAATAGATTCTAAAATTTGTTTTCTCCGATGGTAGATAAACTTATTTTTATCTTAAAAAATAAGTTTAGGAGATTTCTCTTTTTAATAACATTATTTAATGTTTTCCTCAATTAGTTTCCATTGATAAATTTCATCTGGAAAAACTTTTTCTTCTCCATATAACACTACTTTATTATCTTTCCTTATTCCTACAAAAAGTATTTGTGTCGTTGGATCTATTGCAATAATATAGTTGTCTTTATTTTTAGTGTTAAATCCCTTTTCTTTAAACCCACTTAACGTAAGATAATTACTATCATTAGTGATATAAACTTCATTTATACATATTTTCTCTATGAAATCATAATTTGTATTACCTACCAAATTAATCATCCGATATGTAAAGTTGGGAACATTAAATAATTGTTTAGAATCAGTAAGTTTTTTTTGTAAAAATGTTTTTTTCAAATCTTCATTAGAAATTAATTTTACAATTTCATCATCTTGATTTTCAACACCCTGAACATATTCATTCTTTACCAAAGTTTTTACGAGTTTCAAATCAATGGTATAGTAGTCGGATTTTCTTTTATTGTTTTCATCTGTGTAGTTTATAACAAAAAATGTTCTTCCGTTTTCTTTTACGGTTTTAAATCCATTAATGTTTCTCTTAGATTTATCAAGATGTAATCTTCTGTGTAGAAAACTCATATTTTCAACACTTTTGTATTTTTTAGTTTCTTTTTCTTCGATTTCCGTCATAATAAGGATATCAAAGAATGTTGTTCCTTTTTCATTTGTTGAATACAAAATTATCTTAACTCTGCTTTCGTCTTTTTTTTCATCTATATAGGAGTACTCTTTTGCAATGGTCGTTTTAAATTCAATTTCTTTATCTTCACCTCCGATTACATCAAAGATTTCTTTTCTTAAAACTGTACTGTCATTAAGAAGTATTGATTTAGGATATATGGATTGTAGTAACTCTTTTTTATTTATAATATTAGATTCGTTCACTAAATCATCTTCAAATACAGGATTTTTTGGTAAATCAATTTGTTTTTTTAAGTTGTTCTTCGAAATTATATAGTTAATCAGTTTTTCAACATTACTATATTTCATTCCCATACTCAAATATTGTTGTTTATCCAAACCTCTACTAACATTGTGAACACTTTCAAAAAAAGAATTTTGTAATGATTCATTATTACAAATATTTTTTACAGCTTCATCCATTTTATAAGGATCACTAATTCCAATTTTTTTCAAAGTAAGATTCATCAATCCATAAAAACTATTTGTTCCATAAAAATAATTATACTTCGCATTAATACAGAAATCATTTCTAACTTCTTTACTTAACGTTTGTCCATTAACAATAAAAATGTTAAAAATCATTAATAAACCTATCAATCCTAATTTTGTTTTCATAATTTTATTTGGGTTAATATTATAATTCATTTTTCAATATTTCTTATGGAAACCCGTAATGATGTATGAAAACAAAAAAACAGGCTTGAGACGTTTGTCTTTACCTGTCCTTGTGGGAGTCGAAGCCCAGTAACACAAAGTAAAGCAACGCTCAAGCCATAAACCTGAGCATTTTGCTAAACTCTTTCTGTGTTACCTATAATTTTCGACTTTTCAAGGACAGAAATCAGTTTCGCTAAATGCGGTATATCGTTATTTTAATTTAAATTCTAATCGTTTTTTATTCTTATATTAACCTGTTTTACTTGCGGTAAAACTACAGCTTTTGATTATTTTATACAACTTTTGTATGTTGTGTTTGTTTTAAAAATAGGTTGAATAATTTGAGTTATTCCATATCAAAACGATATAATATCTAATTTAACAGATATTCTCTATTCAAAAATCGTTTATAATTTTAATTTGGATATTTGACACCATTAATGATTTTAAAATGATGTACTTTGTAAAAATAAACTTATATCAAATATTCTTTAACCTCCCGTAATACCTTTGACAGCCAATTCCTTTACAATTTCAGCTGTAATTTGTGTGAAAAATTTCAAACTAACCTTTGCAATATATGCCAGTGATAATGAAAACTTTTTCTTTACTTCTCCTTTTGATAACTTATTTATATTTTCCTTAATATTTTCGATAAGTTTTAGAGAGTTCATCAAACTTTTTTTATCTTCCTGATTAGTATTTAATGAAATCTCTTCTGTAATAATATTTTCTAAACTACTCAAATAATCGATAAAATTAATTTGAGCCAAAAGAGGATAGGGTTTATCATCGTCTGGTTCGGGTAGAAACTTTAAAGTATTATCAAAAATATCCTTTTGGTAGGCTGCTACAATAGGATCATCTAAAAAAGTATTTGAATTTTCATATTTATCAAGACAAGATACCCAACCCGCAAAAAGTTGTTTTATGGTAATTGATGTTTGATCTGATTTATATTCTTTTAACGTATTTTCATCATAAGGATAATAAGTTGTTGTATATAAATTTCTTCCTTGATTATGTTGTGACCTTGTCGCTGATTTATAATTTACTTTAAAGTAAAATTTATTTTTAAAAATATGAGAATCAAATACTATCTCATTTTCCTCATTAAAATAATGTGAAAAATTCACTTTCTCCTTATAATCCTTTACAATTGGGTCAAATATATTTATTAGTTCAAATGGAATATCTTCTTTTGCCATCAATATTCTTTTTAGTTTTATTTATATTTCCTTATAATTAGTAAGGTTTAGAGACGTTTCTCCAATGTGTTTTAAAATGTATTTAAACGACTTTCCAAAGTCGTCCGTAATAATTTCAATTGAATAAAATTTATTTTTATATGAAAATTCTATATAGGGATTACTAAAAATATTGAATTTTAGATTTCCATTTTCATCTTTATTTATATCAATCCTTTCTCCATTATCTCTTCGTGCATTTACACTTACATTATCTATATTCGCTCCTCCTAAAATAAAATCGGAATAGTTCTGTTCTATGAACAATCCTTTATCTAAAATAGGCTCACTAAATAAATATGGAACGTCCGTTTTTGCCAATGTACTTTCAATAAATATTTCTTTGTTGGTAAGTTCCTTGTTAGTTTTATTGGACGCTTGTACAAATTTTTCGTAAATATTATCTCCAAAAATGAAAGTAAGTAACGCAATCACTACGGTTGCAATTGCTATAATCATTCCTATTTTTTCTATTTTGTTTTTGTTATTTTTAGGCGTCGATTTTTGATTTATCCTTTCAATTTTACCATTATTTATTACAATGTTTTCAGTTTTTATAGTTTGTGTTGCTATTTTCTCCTGAGAATTTGGCGAAATTCCATTTTCTTCTAAATAAGATAAAAAATCATTTTTTTCTTTATTAAACCATTGTGCAAACTCTACTATATCAGATTTATTAAAATCAGGGACAATTTTTAAATCTCCATCTTTAATATCGAAATCTCCATCCTTTATTTAAATCAAACTCTCTATTTTCTAAAAACCAACGGATGAACAGACTTTTAATCCTTTCATCTGTTGTATTGATAATATTATTTTCAATCAAAATATCCAGATAAAACTTAGCTTGTTCATATCTATTGTTAATTCTTTCATCCAAATAGTTTTGAAATTCTTCTTCGTACATCGTTTTGATCTTTCATTTTAAAACATTCAAAAATAACAAAATCCCCTGTCATTAATACAAATAAATTATATTCGTTTCAAAATTTTGAATTATTCTACCATGAAACAACACTTAGTCAAACTCTTTTATATCCAATATTCTCCGTTCAAAAATCGGTTATTATTTAAATTCGAGTATTTGATACCAAAAGTGATTTAAAGTTCATCTACTTTGTTAAAAAACTATGTTATACAAATATCTACCAAAGCACCATTTTCTTCCTTATCCTTTATTAAATAGATACTTAGTAGCTTTCTCCATTATTTTTTCATTTGATAATCTTTTATTATTCATAATGAAATTATCTAAATCTTCTACTTTAAAATACATACATTTTCTATTTGGTTTAAAAGAAGGAATTTCTTTCTCTCTTCCTAATCTTCTTACATAATGAATACTCAAACTCAAATATAACGACGCTTCTAAAGTATTAGCGAAACCTCTTGTTTTTACAAGGTTTATCGTTTCCTCAACGGAAATATTTTGTACACTCATAACCATTCAATTTTAAAATGTTAATCAATTCGATTCTTCGATTACATTTCATAATTCAATGGTAATTATGAAACTTTGGTACTATTCAAAGATTTTCCTATTCTATAAATCCAATTTTGGAATTTTGGTAACCGCTTCTATCTTCTTTTTATCAATAACCTTTGCGTATATCTCTGTGGTTTTTACATGTCTATGTCCCAAAAGTTTACTTACAGTGTAAATATCAGTGTTCATTGTTAAATGTAATGTTGCAAAGGTATGTCGTGAACTATGGTAAGTTATATGTTTTTCGATACCTGCATCTTCTACCCATTTTCTTAATATTTTGTTGTGGTATGCACTATAAATCAGATTTTCAAAAATTAAATCATCATCACTTTTTCTTTCTCCTAAAATATCCACAGCCTGTTCGTTTATCGGTAGATATTCCACTCCTTTAGTTTTTTGTTGAATAAACTTTATTAAATATCCGTTATCCTTATCATAATAAATATTCTTCCACTGTAAAGATTTAACATCAGAAAATCTTAAACCTGTTAAACAACTAAAAATAAACGCATCCTTCATTATAGGATAATCACAATCTGTTTTAACTAATTTTTGTAATTCTTCAAAAGTTAAATACTGTCGGTCGGTTTCCTTTTCTTTTATCCCTTTTACTCTATTAGTAGGATTTTCTATAATCATTTTATTGTGATACGCCTCTTTCAAAGCAGTTCTTACTTTATTAAAGTAGGATAATGCAGAATTTTGTGATAACATTCCATTTCTATTGGATATTTTGGAAGTCAATAAATATATTTTAAAATTCTCCAAAAATAATTCATCTACCTTAGAAATCTGTATATCTTTTCCTTTCAAAAAATTCTTTAAATGTTTGTGTGTACTATACCAATTTCCATAATTACCATTACTTTCGTATTTCTTATCTACCAACGATTTAAAATATTCCAAAAAACCAACCTTCCCACTTACACTACTCACAAAACCGTTCTTTTTACTTTGGAAATCTAAAACCTTTTGAGCTTTAATAGCTTCAGCTAACAACTCTGTTTCTTTATTATGTTCCTTTTCTAAAAAATTCTTTGGTTTATCATATAAATAAAGACTTAACCATTCCCTACTTCTTTGTTTGGTATCCTCATCGTAATACATCAAATAAAAGCTATTCATTCTGGATTTCCCCTTTTCTATATTCTTTTTGGAAATCTGTCCTTTTCTTTTCATTAAGTAAACTTTCATCGTTTCTCTTTTTCGTGTTACTAATTATGGTGTAACATTCCCCCTAATTAGTAACACAAAACAACAGAAATCCCAGATGAACAAACCTAAAATTACTTTTCAGATTCAAAAGTTACTTTTTATCTATTAAAATATTAACAAATTTGATTCATAAAAATTCAATAAGATTTCAACAGGATAATTTAATGTAACATCATTTTTTTTAAGTTACATCAACTTTTTATCTTTAAACGATAAATACATCGAAACAAAAATTTTACGATGTACACATCTGTTTTTTGATTCAAAGGAAAATCTTACTACTATTTTTTCAAATTATTAATTAGTATAAGTCTCTACTACTGTTATTAGTTAGGTAATAAGAGTAGTAGAGACTTATGGTAATTCAATTTTCATTTTAATTTCAAAGGATAAAAGTAGTTTAGTTATTTTACAGAAGATATTTTTAGTAGTAGATATTACAATAGTCAGTAGTAGTTTTTAGAAAGGATATTTTCAAAGGTAAAAATGATAATACAGTAGTAGTAAAAATCCATTACTACTGTGGTAGTATTCAAATGATATTCATAAACTAATGATTAACAATGTGTTTCAAAGAAAAAAAGATTATTATTTGGAATTTTTCAAAGGGAAAAAATAAAGTAACAACTTTAGTTGTTCTATTATCTTTTTATTTTATTCTTTAATTCTATTATTAATTTATACCTAATTATACGCCGAATTTTCGTAATATTGAAAATGAAATAAGTTAATTTTTGAAATGAAATTTTGTAATAATAAAAATGAAATTAAGTAATAAGTAAAATGAAAAAAAGTGATTTTAATTTTGATTATACTATTAAAATAT
>Ga0070682_100001718_pt1 | contig 12174 bp, 10 predicted proteins | sample KBSC63LmetaG_FD_64668 | JGI IMG/M metagenome (GOLD analysis project Ga0070682, IMG submission 64668) | Corn rhizosphere microbial communities from Kellogg Biological Station, Michigan, USA - KBS C6-3L metaG | ecosystem: Host-associated > Plants > Roots > Rhizosphere | place: USA: Michigan... | reverse complement strand
GCCGCGGACGCCGGGAGCATCGCCCGGGAGATGCCGCTGGGCGACACCGGGAACGGGAAGGAGCCGGCCGCGGCCGATCTGGCACGGGGAGACGCCGGGGCCGAGATCCAGCGGCGCGCGGTGATCTCCAACGGCTCCATCGAGCTCAGCAGCACCGACGTGGCGGCGACCCGAGCCCGCCTGGACGCGGTGCTCGCGAAGGACGGCGGCCGGGTGGCCGACGAGAACACCGCGACCGACGACCACGGGACGGTGACTCACGCGCACCTGGTCGTCCGGGTGCCCAGCAGCACGTTCAACAGCGCGATGACCTCGCTCTCCGAGATCGCGTCCCTGCGCAGCGCGTCGCGCAAGGCCGAGGACGTCACCACCCAGGTGATCGACCTCCAGGCGCGGATCGCGGCCGAGCGGGCCGGCGTACGACGCCTGCGCGCCCTGGTCTCGCAGACCGCGAACCTGCGCGCCCTGCTCGACGTGGAGCGGGCACTGACCGAGCGGCAGGGTGAGCTGGAGTCGCTGCGGCAGCAGCAGGCGTACCTGGCCGACCGCAGCAGCCTGGCCACCATCACCGTCGACGTCGCCCTGCGCACGACCCCGGCCCCGCCGCAGGTCGCGGCCGGAGGCTTCGTCGGCGGGCTCGGGCACGGCTGGCACGCACTGGTCGCCGTGGTCACCGGGCTGCTGGTCGGCCTCGGTGCCCTGCTCCCGTTCGCGGTCACCGGGGCCCTGATCGGCGTGCCGGCCTGGTTCGTGCTACGCCGGATGCGCCGTACCCGGCGGCTGCGGGCGCCGGCGGAGTCCTAGGCGGAGTCGCCTACCCGAGTGGTCGGCACGGTCGTCACAGAGTCGCACCGGGAGCCGGTCGACGATTCCGGCCGTGCCCGCGCGCCGTACTAGACTCGGGGGCCGCCGCCCGCCCGGGCTCTCCTCCGGTGCCGGGCCCACCCGATCTCCCGGCAGAAGAGGCATTCCCGCATGGCCACCACCAACGACCTGAAGAACGGCATGGTCCTCAACCTCGACGGCCAGCTCTGGCAGGTCATCTGGTTCCAGCACCACAAGCCCGGCAAGGGCGGTGCGGTGGTGCGCTCGAAGCTGAAGAACGTCGAGTCCGGAAAGACCGTCGACCGCACCTTCAACGCGGACGTGAAGGTGGACGTCGCCAACGTCGACAAGCGCACGATGCAGTACCTCTACAACGACGGCACCTCCTACGTCTTCATGGACACCGGCACCTACGACCAGCTCGAGATCGGGCCCGAGATCGTCGGTGACGCGAAGAACTTCATGCTGGAGAACCAGGAGGCGATCGTCGCCTCCAACGACGGCCGCGTGCTCTACATCGAGCTCCCGGCGTCGGTCGAGCTCGAGATCACCTACACCGAGCCCGGCGTCGTCGGCGACAGCGCGACGGGCCGTACCAAGCCGGCGACGCTCGAGACCGGACACGAGATCCAGGTGCCGCTGTTCATCACGCAGGGCGAGAAGGTCAAGGTCGACACCCGCGACTCGTCGTACCTCGGCCGCGTGAAGGCCTAGTCACCCGCCATGCCCGCACGGTCCAAGGCGCGCAAGCGCGCGCTCGACGTCCTGTACGCCGCAGAGATGCGCGAGCAGGACCCCGTCGAGGCGCTCGACGCCGCGATCGCGGAGGGCGAGCGACCGACCAACCCCTACACCGAGACGCTCGTCCGCGGCGTCAGCGAGCACCGCGCACGCATCGACGAGCTGCTGGGGCGGTACGCCCAGGGCTGGACGCTCGACCGGATGCCCGCCGTGGATCGCACGGCGCTGCGGATCGGCGCCTACGAGCTGCTGTACGTCGAGGACGTGCCGTACCCCGTGGCGGTGTCCGAGGCGGTCGCCCTGGTGCGCAACCTCTCCACCGACGACTCGCCCTCGTTCGTCAACGGCGTCCTCGGCAGCATGCTGCGCGACCGCGACTCCCTCACCCCCTAGGGGGGTCAGCTCGCCGGCGTCCGGACCTATCGTCGACGTCATGGCAGACGTCAGCGACCAAGCCGAGCAAGTCGGACGACGGGCGAACAACAGCGAGTGGACCGACCGGGCGGTCCGGATCGGCATGGTCGCCTACGGCATCGTGCACCTGACCATCGCCTGGCTGGGCATCCAGCTCTCGCTCGGCGACAACAGTGGCGCTGCGTCGCGCAACGGCGCGCTGCACCAGCTGGTCCAGCAGCCGTTCGGCGAGCTCGTGGTGTGGGTCGTCGCGGTCGGGATGTTCCTGCTGGTGATCTGGAAGCTGTTGGAGGCCTTCGTCGACCTCACGGTCGAGGACGGTGCGAAGAAGGTCCTCAAGCCGGCCATCAACGTCTTCAAGGCGATCGTGTACGGCACGCTCGGGGTCGCCGCCGTCCACGTCGCCACCGGTTCGAAGTCGAAGAGCAGCACCGACGACTACACGGCCAAGCTCATGGACCAGCCGTTCGGACGCTGGCTGGTGGGTCTCGTGGGACTGGCGATCATCGGCTACGGCGGCTACCTGGTCTACCGCGGCTGGACCGGGAAGTTCCTCGAGCACCTCGATCCCCAGGGACGCAGCGGCGACGTCGGCCGGGTCTACGAGCTGTTCGGCAAGTTCGGGTACGTCGCCAAGGGGATCGCGATCGGGGTGATCGGCGTCCTGTTCGTGTACGCCGCGGTCGACCACAGTGCGAAGAAGGCCGGGGGACTCGACCAGGCGCTGCACAAGGTGCTGCACCAGGCGTTCGGACCGGTGCTGCTGTTCGCGATCTCGGTGGGGATCGGCTGCTACGGACTCTTCTGCTTCGCCCGGGCCCGCCACCTCAGCGCCCAACGCTGAGCACCGTGGCGGCGGGCCGGTCGAGCCGTCAGCCGGCCATCGCCTCGCTCGTCTCGTCCACCGTCCGACCGAGCGCCCGGTCGACGTCCCGGCCCAGCACGGTGCTCGCCTGCGCCGCTGGAGCGCGGAGCCGCGCTGCGACGTGCCCGTCGGGGCGCACCGGCACGGCCGCGGTGGGGGCACGGCACGTCTGTAGCGGACCCCGGTGTCCGCGGGCCACGCCCTAGGCTGGCCGGCATGCCGGACGCGCCCCCGTTCCAGGAGCCGCTGCCCGACCTGCCCGAGGGCTGGCGCGGCCGGATCCCCGGGGAGGAGGACCTGCCGGCGCTGCTCGCGCTGCGCGCCGCCGACCACGCGCCGTTCACGGGTGAGGCCGGAGTCGACGCGGCCGCCGTCCGGTCGGAGGTGGTGGGCCAGGCGTCCTGGACCCGGCGGCAGCTGGTCGTGACCCGCGAGGACGACCGGCCGCGCGGCTGGGTGTCGGTCCAGGACCGGGCGGCCGGCCGCACCACCGTGAGCCTCTGGCTCGAGCGCGACCCCGCCGCCGGCGACGAGTCGTCGCAGGTCGCCGGCGGGCTCTATGCGTGGGCGGACCTCCAGGGCGCCGCGATCGCCCGACTGCGCGGACTCGAGCTCACCCGGATGGACGCCTCGCCGTACGCCGCCGACCTGGTGCAGCGCGGCTGGCTCGAACGCGCGGGCTACGCATGTCGGCGTCGCTGGTTGCACATGACCCGACCGGTCGACCCGCACGAGACGTTCCCACCGGTGCGGGACGGCGTCACGGTGCGCCGAGTCGCACGGCACGAGAACGGCGTCCCGGTCGCCCAGGACCTGCAGATCGTGCACCTGATGCTCGAGGAGTCGTTCCAGGACCACTTCAACTCCTACCGCGAGAGCTTCCCCGAGTTCGTCCAGCGGCTGCGCGAGGATCCGGGCCACCGCTGGGACCACTGGTGGCTCGCCTTCGTCTCCCAGGAGGACGAGGAGTACGTGCCGGCCGGGGCGATCGTCTGCTCGGTGCTTGCCGGCGACGCGACCGGCACCGAGGGCACCTACATCGACTACATCGGTGTGAACCGGGCCGCTCGGGGTCGCGGCGTGGCCAAGGCGCTGCTGCACACCGTGCTCACGGATGCGGTCGATCGGGGACACAACCGGGTGGGGCTCGAGGTCGATGCGGACTCGCCGACCAGCGCCGACGGGCTGTACCGCTCCATGGGCTGGGAGACCGACTACCAGACGGAGTCGTGGTTCAAGGACGTCGTCGCCGGGTGACTGCCACTCGTGCGCCGGTGCGTGGAAGGGTGAGGGCATGACTCAGACGGCGGGGGACGGCGGCGAGCGGGAGTTCGACGTGGTCGTGGTGGGGCTCGGCCCGGGCGGCGAGCACGTGGCGCTCAAGACGGCGGAGGCCGGACTACGGGTGCTGGGCGTGGAGGAGCGGCTGGTCGGAGGTGAGTGTCCGTACTTCGGATGTGTGCCCTCGAAGATGATGATCGCCGCCGCGCACACGCTGCGCGAGGCCGGACGCGTGAACGCGATGGCTGGCAGCTCCACGGTCAGCCCCGACTGGGCGCCAGTGGCGAAGCGGATCCGCGAGGAGGCCACCGACGACTGGGACGACGCGGCCGCCGTGAAGCGGCTCGAGGACGCCGGTGCGAGCTTCGTGCGCGGCAGGGGCGTGCTGGCCGGCGACGGGCGCGTGGACGTCGCCGGCACGACGTACGCCGCGACGAAGGGGATCGTGATCAACACCGGTACGGCGCCGTCCGCCCCACCGGTCCCGGGGCTGGCGGACACGCCGTTCTGGACCAACCGCGACGCCGTGCAGCTGACGGAGCTGCCGTCCTCGGTGATCGTGATCGGGGGCGGGGCGATCGGCTGCGAGCTGGCGCAGGTGATGGCGCTGTTCGGCGTCCGGGTGACTGTCGTCGAGGCGGTCGACCGGCTGGTCGCCTTGGAGGAGCCCGAGGCGAGCGAGGCCCTCGAGCAGGCGTTCGCCGAGACCGGGATCCAGGTGCTCACCGGGGCGAACATCGCCTCCGTCTCGTACGCCGACGGCCGGTTCGAGGTGGACCTCGGCGACCAGCAGCTGACCGCAGAGAAGCTGCTGGTCGCGGCCGGGAGGCGCAACAACCTGCAGGGTCTCGGGCTGGAGCGCATCGGGCTCGATCCCATGGCGCGGGTGCTCGACCCCGACGAGCGGATGCGGGTGGCCGACGGCGTGTGGGCGATCGGCGACATCGTCGGCAAGGGTGCGTTCACCCACGTGTCCATGTACCAGGGCGCCGTGGTGGTCAACGACCTGCTCGGCCGCGACGGTCCGTGGGCCGACTACCGGGCCGTCTCGCGCGTGACGTTCACCGCGCCCGAGGTCGCCTCCGTCGGCCTCACCGAGAAGGCCGCGCGTGAGTCCGGGATCGACGTGGTGGTCGCCACCGGCGACCTCGGCGCTCGTGGCTGGATGACCCGCGAGAACGGGCTGATCAAGCTGGTCGCCGACCGTGCCCGCGAGGTGCTGGTCGGCGGAGTCGTGGTCGGGCCGGCGGGCGGCGAGATCATGTCGATGCTCGAGCTCGCCGTCCATGCCGAGGTGCCGATCCCGACGCTGCTCCACCAGCACTTCGCCTATCCGACGTACCAACGCGCCTACGAGACCGTCCTGAAGGACCTCGGCGCGGAGCTGGGCGGTCACTGAGCGCGGGGTACCTCTCCATCGGGGCCGTCGACCGAGCGTCGGGGCGTCATCCAGGCGCCGCTCCGATCGACCGCACCACGCGGCTGCCTTGAGCGGCGCAGCCTTCTGCGCCTGCTAGGGTCGCCTGCGATCGACATCCTTTAACGAGCCGTCCAGTGAGGCGGAGAAGGAGGTCCGGCCGCAGATGCCTGCGCCAGCCACCGCATCGTCATCAGCATCATCAGCCCCGGCGCCCGATCCCGGCACCGATCGCACCGTCCTCGACGCGAGCGACATCTCCCGCGCACTGAGCCGCATCTCCCACGAGATCCTCGAGCGGAACAAGGGCGCCGGCGACGTCGTCCTGCTCGGGATCCCGTCGCGGGGGGTCCCGCTGGCGGAGCGGATCGCCGAGCGGATCGCCGCCGTCGAGGGCGCCACCGTCCCGAGCGGGTCGCTCGACGTCACGATGTACCGCGACGACCTGCGCCTGAAGCCGGCGCGGACGCTGCTCCCGACCCAGATCCCGGACGGCGGGATCGACGACAGGGTGGTCGTCCTGGTCGACGACGTGCTCTTCTCCGGCCGCACGATCCGCGCGGCCCTCGACGCCCTGAACGACGTGGGCCGACCGCGCGCGGTCCAGCTCGCGGTCCTGGTGGACCGCGGTCATCGCGAGCTGCCGATCCGGGCCGACTTCGTGGGCAAGAACCTCCCGACCTCGCTCGTGCAGCGGGTACGGGTCCACCTCACCGGCGTGGATGACGAGGACGCGGTCATCATCGAGGGAGCTGCGTCATGAAGAAGCACCTGCTCTCCGCGGCGGACCTGAGCCGCGACGACGCCGAGCTGGTCCTGCGGACCGCCGAGGAGCTCCGCTCGCTGGCCGACCGTCCGATCAAGAAGCTGCCGGCCCTGCGCGGCCGCACCGTGGTGAACCTGTTCTTCGAGGACTCCACCCGCACCCGGATCTCCTTCGAGGCCGCCGCCAAGCGGCTCTCGGCCGACGTCATCAACTTCTCCGCCAAGGGCTCCTCGCTGTCGAAGGGGGAGTCGCTGAAGGACACCGCGCTCACGCTCGAGGCGATGGGCTGCGACGCCGTCGTGATCCGGCACGGCGCGAGCGGGGCGCCGCACCGGCTCGCGAACTCCGGCTGGGTGCGAGCATCGGTGGTCAACGCCGGCGACGGCACGCACGAGCACCCGACCCAGGCGCTGCTGGACGCGTTCACCATGTGGCGTCACCTCGGCTCCCGCAACGGCGGCACCCTCGACGGCCAGCGGATCGCGATCATCGGCGACGTCCTGCACTCGCGGGTCGCCCGCTCGAACGCGCTGCTGCTGCACACGCTGGGCGCCGAGGTCACGCTCGTCGCACCCCCGACGCTGCTGCCGGTGGGCGTCGACAGCTGGCCGGTGGAGACGTCGTACGACCTCGACGGCGTGCTGCCGAAGGCCGATGCGGTGATGATGCTGCGGGTCCAGCGCGAGCGGATGAACGGCGGGTTCTTCCCGACGGCGCGGGAGTACAGCCGCCGCTACGGTCTCGACGGCCGGCGGATGGCGACCCTCCAGGACCACACGATCGTCATGCACCCCGGCCCGATGGTCCGGGGCATGGAGATCACCGCCGACGTCGCCGACAGCGACCGCTCGGTGATCGTCGAGCAGGTCACCAACGGCGTGGCGGTGCGGATGGCCGTGCTCTACCTGTTGCTCGGCGGCAGTGAGCCCGCCGTCGGGGGCACCGTCGCCGGCACCGTCGCTGGCAACGTCGAGGGCGAAGGAGCCGACGCATGACCAGCTACCTGATCAAGAACGCCCGCCTCCTCGGCGGCGACCCGACCGACATCCTGATCCAGGACGGGCGCGTCGCGCTGGACGGCGACCGGGACGAGCGCGGACACGAGGTGATCGACGCGACGGGACTGATCGCCCTGCCCGGGCTGGTCGACCTCCACACGCACCTGCGCGAACCCGGTCGCGAGGACGCCGAGACCGTGCTGACCGGCACGCAGGCGGCGGCGATGGGTGGCTACACGGCCGTCCATGCGATGGCCAACACCGATCCGGTCGCCGACACCGCCGGTGTCGTCGAGCAGGTGTGGCGGCTCGGGCGCGAGGGCGGCTACTGCGACGTCTACCCGGTCGGTGCCGTCACCGTCGGCCTCGCCGGCCAACAGCTCGCCGAGCTCGGCGCGATGGCCGACTCGGCGGCGCGGGTGCGGGTCTTCTCCGACGACGGCCACTGCGTGAGCGACGCGGTGCTGATGCGACGGGCGCTGGAGTACGTCAAGGCGTTCGACGGCGTGGTCGCCCAGCACGCGCAGGAGCCGCGGCTGACGGAGAACGCCCAGATGAACGAGGGCGAGCTCTCCGGTCGGCTCGGCCTGGCGGGGTGGCCCGCGGTGGCCGAGGAGGCCGTGATCGCCCGCGACTGCCTGCTCGCCGCGCACGTCGGGTCCCGCCTGCACGTGTGTCACGTGTCGACGGCGGGGTCGGTCGAGCTGATCCGGCAGGCCAAGGCCTCGGGGTGGAGCGTCACCGCCGAGGTCACGCCGCACCACCTGCTGCTGACCGACGAGCTGGCTGCGTCGTACGACCCGGTCTACAAGGTCAACCCGCCGCTGCGCACGGCCGCCGACACCGAGGCGCTGCGTGCCGGCCTGGCCGACGGCACCATCGACGCGGTCGCCACCGACCACGCGCCCCACCCGCACGAGGACAAGGACTGCGAGTGGGCGGCGGCGGCGTTCGGCATGCTCGGGCTCGAGACGTCGCTCTCGGTCGTGCAGGAGACGATGGTCGACACGGGTCTGCTCACGTGGGCCGACGTCGCGGACCGGATGTCCTACGCACCCGCGCGCATCGGCCGGGTCACCGACCACGGTCGTCCGCTCGAGGACGGCGCGCCGGCGAACGTCGTGCTGTACGACCCCTCGGTACGCCACGTGGTCGAGGCCGCGGACTCCGTCTCGCTCTCGCGGAACACGCCGTACGCCGGGATGGAGCTCCCGGGCCGGGTCGTGGCGACGTTCCTGCGCGGCCGGGCCACGGTCCTCGACGCCAAGCTCGCCTGACCTTCCTGGGTCGTCCGCCTGAGCGGGTGCTCCAGCACCCTGCCAGGCGGACGACCCGAGGGAGCCCGGTCGATCAGGATTCGCCCGGGGCCGGTGGGACGCGTGAGGATAGGCCCGTGATGACTCGGTGATCGCAGTGTTCCGCCGCATCCTCCCGCCCACGAAGCTGGAACGAGACCTGGCCCTGCAGTGCGTGCTGTCGGCCTTCGCCACGGGCTCGTTCCTCACCGGCACCGCGGTGTTCTTCACCCAGATCGTCGGGCTGACCGGGGCCCAGGTCGGTCTCGGCATGTCGATCGCGGGGGTGGTCACGCTGCTGCTGTCGCTGCCGCTGGGCCGGATGTCGGACCGCGTCGGCGCGAAGCCCCTGTGGGCCGTCGGCTCGCTGGTCGAGGCCGTCCTCTACTTCGCGTGGCCATGGGCCGGAGGCATGGTCTCGTTCGTCGCCCTGCTCTCGGTGCTGGCGGCGGTGTCGACGGCGGGCAACACGGGCCGCAACGTGTACCGGATCGCGGTCTTCCCGCGCGAGGTCCGGGTGCGCGCCCTGGCCTACATGCGGGCCGCGCGCAACGTCGGCTACACGCTCGGCGCCCTCGCCGGCGGCATCGCGCTCGCCATCGGCACGCATGCGGCGATCATCGCCGTACCGCTCCTGACGGGTGCGCTGCTGCTGCTCAACGCCGCCATGGTGGCGGCCCTGCCGTCGATCGAGCGGCAGGCGCCACCGTCCGCCCACGGCGACGAGGTGTCGGCACCGGCTCCGCCGGCGTGGCGCAACGGAGGCTTCATGGTGCTGTCGGCCTGCAACGGGGTGCTCACCTCGAACCAGGTGCTGCTGAACGTCGTGGTCCCGCTGTGGCTCGTCGAGCGCACGGACGCGCCGCACGTCCTGCTCGCCTGGCTGTTCGGGACCAACACGGTGATGGCGGTGCTGTTGCAGGTCCGGGCGTCCCGCGGTTCGGAGACGGTGCCGGGCGCCCTCCGCGCGGTGCGTCTGTGCGGCTGGTCGTTCGTGCTCTCGTGCCTGGTCATCAGTCTCACCCACGAGACCGTCGGCTGGCTGTCCATCGTGCTGATCTGGCTGGGCCACGTGACGATCACCGGGGCGGAGCTGTGGCAGTCCGCCTCCGACTGGGGCTTCCAGGCGGAGCTGTCCGACCACCGGCGACTCGGCGACTACCAGGGTGTCTGGAGCCTCGGCTACCAGGTCGGGCCGATCCTCTTCCCGGGCCTCTACACGTTCCTCGCGCTCACCTGGGGCGCGCCCGGGTGGGCCCTGATCGCCCTGCTGGCGGTCACCGCGGCGGTCGTCGCCCACCCGGCGGCGCGCGCCGCCGAGCGCTTCCGGGAGCGGGCCGAAGCGTCGCACGCCGATCGGAGTCCGAGCCCCGCGACCTCCTGACCGCCGGTGCGGCATGCTCGACGCGTGCACCCCGACGACTGGCTGCTGACCAAGGCGGAGCGCGGCAACGCGACCACGCGGCTCGACGACATACACCCGGGCGACGAGGCCTGGTCCAACGGCAATCTGGTGCGACCGCTCATCCACGGGGCGGCGTACTTCCCGGTCCTGTACGACGCGATCGAGGCGACCCGGTCCGGTGACCTGGTGCTCTTCACCGACTGGCAGGGCGACGCGGACGAGCGACTCACCGGTGAGCCCGGAAGCGAGGTCGTCGAGGTGCTCGGCCGAGCCGACGAGCGCGGCGTCGACGTGCGCGGCCTGGTCTGGCGTTCGCACACCGACCTCACCGGCTTCTTCGCCGCCGAGAACCGGCATCTGGGCGAGCAGCTGCAGCACCGCGGCGCCGAGGTCCTGCTCGACATGCGCGTCCGCACGGGTGGCTCGCACCACCAGAAGTTCGTCGTGATCCGGCATCGCGATGATCCGTCGCGCGACGTCGCGTTCGTGGGCGGCATCGATCTCGCCCACAACCGACGCGACGACGCCGACCACGGGGGTGACCCGCAGCCCCAGTCACTGACCGAGGAGTACGGCGAGCACCCCCCGTGGCACGACGTCCAGCTCGAGATCCACGGTCCCGCGGTCTACGACGTCGAGACCGTGTTCCGTGAGCGGTGGGAGGACCCGACGCCGCTGTCGCGGAGCCCCATCCGCAAGGCCGTCGACCTGTGGCGCCACCACGACACCTCGCCCGACGGCCTCCCCGCGCAGTCGCCGCCTCCGCCCCCGGCCGGGGGGCACACCGTGCAGCTGCTCCGGACCTACCCCGATCTCCGGCACGGGCGCGACTACCCGTTCGCGCGGGGCGGAGAGCGCAGCGTGGCCCGCGGCTACTCGAAGGCGATCGCGCGCGCCGAGCGCATCGTCTACGTCGAGGACCAGTACTTCTGGGGTCACGGCGTGGCCGAGCCGTTCGAGGTCTCGTTGCGCGAGCACCCGGACCTCCGGCTCCTCGTGGTGATCCCGCTCGTGCCGGACATCAGCGGCCTCAACCGCGTGCCGCAGTACCTCGGTCGTGAGCGAGCCCTCGTGCGGCTGATGCGGATCGCGCCGGGCCGAGTGGCGGCGTACGGCATCGAGAACCATGCCTCGACTCCGGTCTACGTACACGCCAAGGTCTGCGTGATCGACGACATGTGGGCGAGCACCGGCTCGGACAACTTCAACCGGCGCTCCTGGACGCACGACTCGGAGCTGAGCGCGGTCGTGCTCGACCACGCCTACCCGCGTGATCTCCGGCTGACCCTGGCCGCCGAGCACCTCGACCGGCTGCCCGATGTCGCCGAGCGCGGGTTGCCCGAGGTGATGGCCGACTGCCTCGACCCGGCCGACATGTACGACGTCTACGCGGCGTCCGCCACCCGGCTGCAGGCCTGGCACGACTCCGGTCGCGTCGGGGAACGGCCGCCGGGACGTCTGCGGCCGATCCCGCTGCCCCCGCTGTCTCGCGTCACCCGGATGTGGGCAAGCGTGCCTCTCGACGTGGTCCACGACCCGGACGGCCGCCCCGGCCCGATCCGCGGCGCCTCGGAGTACTGAGGGCCCGGCCGGGCCGCGCATGGTGCGCAGCCGTCGGCGGGTGGATGCTGGTCCCGGAGCATCGGTCGCGGGCCGGTCATCGGATCCGCACCGGATGGCCACCGCGGCTCGGCACGGTGAGCCCGCGGCAGACCGACCAGTACCAGGGGGAGCACCGTGCGCGCACGAGAGCCGGACACGTCCGGACACGTCGACCGCGAGGGCGTGCGCGTGTACTACGAGGTCTTCGGGTCCGGGCCCGACTCGATCGTGTTCACGCCCGCGGACTCGATCGTCGACAGCCGGATGTGGAAGGGGCAGGTCGCCTATCTGGCACGGCACCACCAGGTGGTGGTGATCGACGGGCGCGGCAACGGCGGGAGCGATCGTCCGCTGGGCAGCGAGCACTACACCGACGTGGCCTTCGTGGGTGACCTGACCGCCGTGATGGACGCCTGCGGGATCGAGCGGGCGGTCCTGGTCGGGCTGTGCGACAGCGCGTGGTACGCCCTGTTCGCCGCGGCGCGGCACCCGGACCGCGTGTCGGGCGTGGTGGCGATCGCGCCCAGCTCGAACGACGGGACGCCCCCGCCAGACCGCGGGATCG
>Ga0070682_100001715_pt1 | contig 12197 bp, 6 predicted proteins | sample KBSC63LmetaG_FD_64668 | JGI IMG/M metagenome (GOLD analysis project Ga0070682, IMG submission 64668) | Corn rhizosphere microbial communities from Kellogg Biological Station, Michigan, USA - KBS C6-3L metaG | ecosystem: Host-associated > Plants > Roots > Rhizosphere | place: USA: Michigan... | reverse complement strand
CGAATGACGGCGCGCCAGATCGATCGATATTCGAATTTCCTGCCCACCGTCCCACAGCGCGATGTCAGGTGGACTCTTGCCGCGCCGGTTCAGGCTGGTTGGCTGGATCTCAACACCCTGCCGATCGCGCAAAACGCGAATTCAGTTCCAGCACTTGTCACGCGGCTACAGCGACTGGTCCAGTTCTGCCGCGTGCGCGATCAGTTGGGCGGAAACGGCGAGATCATTCTTGAAGAAATTCTGTTGGCCGCACGCCGGCTTGTTGGAAATAGTGCCGCGCTGACGAATGAAGTGGCGGCCATTCTGAAACGGCGCGCGGGTTGGGAAGAAACAGACACGGTTGAGCTGATTGGTCCTTCCGGCCTTGCGTTGTCGCTGCCAAACCAACTTCTCGACGAGACTGGTCCAGCGCTGCTTGTACGTGCCCGTTCCCTGGCGCGTCGCATCAATGCAGGCGCTGCACAAGCCCGAAACTGGGCGCGTGACACCCCGGCCGCGTCTTCCAGCTTCGAGATCAAGCAAGCATTGCGAGCGCGTCATGGTGACGATGCCTGGCAAAGACTCGCCGCACCCGCGCAGGATCTACTGCGCGAGAAAAAGCGGGCTGCCCTCGTCGCATATCTGACGGTTCGGCCGGTCAATCTAACTTTACCGGACGGAACGTCAATGCCCGCATGGCATGATGCGAACGGTCTGTTTGCATACTTCCTCATCGACGTCGAAATGAGTCCGTGTTGGAAAACCTCGCGCATCAAACAAGCTCTGAGCTCCGTGCAACTCTTCGTGCAGCGCTGCCTGCTCCACCTGGAAAACGGCGTCCGCATCGACGTGAGCAAAGACGATGCATGGCTCGATTGGAAGTGGATGAAGAACTATCGCGTCTGGGAAGCGAATCGCAAAGTTTTTCTCTACCCGGAAAATTGGATCGAACCAGAGAGCCGCGACGACAAAACACCTTTCTTCAAAGATCTCGAAAACGAGCTGCTGCAAAACGAATTGACAACAGCCACAGCCGAAACTGCTTTTCTCCGTTACCTGGAAAAGCTCGATGCGGTTGCGAAACTGGAACTCGTCGGGATGTACGAACAGCCTGCTGCTGACGGTCAACAGGACGTGGTTCATGTCTTTGGCCGAACCCAGGCTACACCTGCCGTCTATTATTACCGGCGGCGAGTTGGTTCAGGGTGCTGGACACCATGGGAAAAAGTCGATCTCGACATCGAAGGAGATCACATCATTCCCATAGTCTGGAATCGTCGTCTCTATCTCTTCTGGGCCATCTTCAGCATCAAAGCCCGAACAACCATCCCTGCAAAAGACACTGCCGGACCAGCACCAACAAAATATTTCGAAGTGCAACTCGCCTGGAGTGAATTGAAACAAGGAAAGTGGCTGCCTAAAAGGATCACGCGGCAACGAGTGAAAACAGAGGTGCCTGTTGTCGAGGATGACCCGGCAGACGACGGGCGCAGCCAGCACGTCTTCTTCACGAAGATCGATCCGGACGGCTTGCGTATTTGGCCAGAGTGGGACAATCCCACTACTACGACTTTTTCCGACCTGGACACAAATTATGGCGTCTTCATCGTGCCGCACACTGTTTACCATTCGATAGTTAAGACGTTCTTCTTCAGCGGCTGTGGTGGCGACGCGTTTCTCGAAGGTGGTCCAAGAATCTACGGCGTGTTCAATCCCACAGGAACAAAGGTGAATGGGACGCGTTTTCAGGAAGATGTTTCGGGACCGCTCTATCTTCCTGTGGACGGAACAACAAATCGCGAAGAGATTGCCTTGAGCGCAACACCGGGCATCGTCCAATACCAAATACTCTATCCTCGCCAGGATCGATTTCTGACGGGCAACCGCCCGTTCTTCTTCGAAGATGGGGTACGCGCTTTGTTAGTGCAATCGGAAGATCCGACACCGATTGGCATCCGATGGCAAACAGAGGAGAGAGTTGATCCCGGCCATTTCAACATGATCGTTTCACATTACTACAGGGGTGCCGCGAGTGCTGATAAACCAGTTCTCGCGCGAGTTGGAGCTGCGGTCGTTAATCCCGATCGATTCAAGTTAGGGATTATTGATGTTCAGGCCGAAAAGACAGTCCGTGTCAACGAGAACATCGCTATGGCTGCGCGCTTTCTTGACATCGAGAGCCTGGCGGAAGAGGACCTCTCGCCGACGTTAACGCGGGAAAGGCGTTACCGCTTCTATCCGTTTTACCATCCCTACGTTTGTGATTTCGTGAAGGAACTGAATCGAGGCGGCGTCGACGCTCTTATGACTCTCACAATGCAGAGTCTTCGTGAGGAGTACTTCACTAGTTACGGACCTACTGCTGGATTCGTAAATTCCGCTCACCCGATCGACAACGTCGACTTTTCGCCGAATGGCGCGTATTCGCAGTACAACTGGGAGCTGTTCTTTCACGCGCCGATGATGATCGCCACACGCCTGTCGCAGAACCAGCGGTTCGAAGAGGCGCGGCAGTGGTTTCATTACATCTTCGATCCGACGAGCGCGTCGTCGGAGGATGCCCCGCGAAAATTCTGGCGGACCAAGCCATTCCACGATCTCGAACGCGACGATTATTTAAAACAACGAATCGAGCAGTTGTTGAAGCCGAACGCCTCTGGAAGTCCGAACCCGCAGCTCTCGTCGCAAATCGCTGAGTGGCGCCGAAACCCATTCTCGCCTTATGCCGTCGCGCGACTGCGGTTCACGGCTTTCCAAAAGTCGGTAGTAATGAAATATCTTGACTGTCTTATCGCCTGGGGAGACCAGCTCTTCCGGCGAGACACGATTGAATCGATCAACGAGGCTACGCAGCTCTACATTCTTGCCGCGGATCTTCTCGGAGAACGTCCGACTGAAATAACACCTCGCGCCGAGGCGCAGGTGCAGACGTACAATTCACTCGATCCGCTGCTCGAGAGTTTTTCAAATCGACTCGTCGAAATCGAATACCTCATTCCTACGCCGAGCGCGGATGCGGTCGTGGCGCCGTCACGTTCGCCTACGCTGCCGATTCCGAAGATTCCATATTTTTGTGTGCCGCGGAACGAACAGCTACTGAGCTATTGGGACACTGTGGCGAACCGTCTCTTCAAGATTCGTCACTGTATGAACATCGAAGGTGTTGTTCGACAACTGGCGTTGTTTGAACCTCCGATCGACCCCGCCCTGCTTGTGCGGGCGGCGGCTGCCGGGGTGGATCTTGGCAGTGTGCTTAACGATCTCAATGCTCCGCTTCCGTTTTATCGGTTTCGAGTCATGGCACAGAAGGCCACGGAGTTGTGTAGTGAGGTCAAAGCGATTGGATCAGCATTGTTGTCGGCAATGGAGAAGCGTGATGCCGAGGCGCTGTCTCTATTGCGTTCAAGTCAGGAAATAAATTTGCTCAAAGCCGTCCGCGAAGTACGGCAGCAACAGATAAAGGAAGCTACCGAAAGTCTCGCGGCGCTCGAGAACAGCAAAGCCGTCACCGAGGCACGGCGTGACTTCTACCAGAACATCGCTCGAATCAATCAGAACGAGCAACTGCACATGACTAAGCTGGCGAGTGCGCACGATTGGCAAGTGAAAGCGCAGGTTGCTGAGTTGGTAGCCGCCATTGTCCCGTTGATCGGAGACTTCGACATCGGAGCATCCGGTTGGGCCGGAAGCCCGGTGGTGAAGTGGCGCTGGGGCGGAATGAATATCGGCATGGCGGCGCAGGCCACTGCGAGAGGGATGAATTTTCTCGCGTTCCTTGATGAATATGATGCGAGCTCTGCCTCGATCAAGGGTGGGTTTGATCGGCGCTGGGACGAGTGGAAAAACCAGGAGAATCTCGCGAAACTTGAACTCAAGCAGTTGGAGAGATCGATCGAGGCCGCCAAGATTAGGTTGGCGATCGCCGAGACAGAGTTGGCAAATCACGAACAGCAAACTGCCAACGCAACGGCTGTCGACGAGATGATGAGGACAAAGTTTACCAACCAGGAACTCTACGACTGGATGGTGACGCAACTTTCAACTCTCTATTTTCAAACCTACCAACTCTCCTACGATCTTGCGAAACGTGCCGAGCGTGCCTACCAACACGAACTCGGTCTCAAGGAGTCGAACTTTATTCAGTTCGGTTACTGGGACAGTTTGAAGAAGGGGCTGCTTGCAGGTGAGCAGCAGTTCCGCGACATCAAGCGAATGGAGGTCGCGTACCTCGAACAGAACAAGCGCGAACACGAGCTAACCAAACACATCTCACTCAACCTCCTGCACCCGCAAGCGCTCGTTGCTTTGCGCGAGACTAATTCGTGCTTTTTCGAGTTGCCGGAGGCGATCTTCGACATCGATCATCCGGGACATTATCTCCGGCGGATCAGGTCGGTTAGTCTCAGCCTGCCGTGCGTCGCCGGTCCGTACACGAGTATCAGCGCGCATCTGACGTTGCTGAGCAATCGGGTTCGCCGTGATTCGCAGGTCCAGCCTCAATACGCGTGGCAAGGCATCGAGGATCCGCGCTTCGCTCACGATGTGGGCGGGATACAGTCCATCGTGACGAGTACGGGCCAGGATGATTCCGGCGTTTTCGAACTCGACTTCAGAGATGATCGATACCTGCCGTTTGAGGGGGCTGGTGTTATCAGTTCGTGGCGATTGGAACTGCCGGCGAACTTCCGGCAGTTTGATTACGACACGATCAGCGACGCTGTTTTGCACATCCGCTACACCGCTCGCGACGGTGGTGAGCCTCTGAAGAACGCCGTGACCGCGGGGTTGCTTGATGCCGTAACGCGAATGCAGGTGGAACAAGGCAAGACGGGTCTGTTTCGTCTGTTCAGCTTGCGTCACGATTTTCCCGAGCGCTGGTACCAGTTGCTGCGCTCTCAGCCCGCCGGCGGAGTGGCGCCGAAGCTCCTACTGGAATTGAAGTCTGATCTTTTCCCGGCCTATACGAGACAGAAGACGATCAGACTCAAGCGTCTGGTGCTCCTTTTAAAGACGAAGGTCGCGTACGACGCCGCGAATCCGTTGGCCTTCGACGTGACGCGCCCGGCGGGAGGTGCTTCAATTCGGTTGGACGCGCAGGGACTACCGGGCGACTTGGGAGCAGCGGCGCCCGCGACGCTCGACCTTGGAGCGGGTGTCATTGTGACGGATAACCCGGCTCAAACTGTCTGGACGTTTGCGCCGTCGCAAATCCCGCTCATTCTTCGGAAGATCGTAAATACGCCGGATGGTCCAGTCGACGTGATCGATCCTGACTCGGTCGAAGATATGGGAGTGCTGTGCAGCTACACGCTTGAATGAACACCGATAACGCCGAAGGCATTTTTTATGGCTGCTGTAGCTCAAACAAAACGATTAGAAGTCATGCCGGTGCCGTGGCTCGAGCGCTGTGCGAGAAGGCTTGAGCTCCCACCGATGCCACGTGTTGTGGTTGATGATCTGGGCGGGGCGCTTCCGCTCGCGTTTGGTGACTCGAGATATTTCGCGAACACGCTGGTGCCCGGTTCTGCGCCATTAGAAATTTCATTCTGCGAGACACAACCACACGCGTTGCGCGTGGATTTCGAACCGTTCTCTCCTGGATTGACTCCCGCACAGCGTCGTCGACACTCGGCTGCAATCGCCACCCGCTGGATTGCCGAACTCCGCCCGCGTGACGTCGACTACGAAAAACGTCTCGCTTCGTTATGTAACCTGTGCCTCGGACCATCGGCGAGATTTGGTGCATATCTCGGCGCCACTTTCGATCACCATGGTGTCGCCGAAGTGAAGATCTATTCCGAGTGGATGAGCGGACTTCCTGATGGGCTTTCTGAGCGGCTCTGCACCATCGCCAATATCGCGTTAGACACCATTCCGGGTCTGACGCCGCACTTCGCTTCATTCTCCTTCAATCGACATGACTCCGATCCGCGTCTCTACTTCTTTTGTCGAGACGAAGTACCACTGCTGGCGATGCAGCGTGTTTTGAAGGCCGCCGGCCTTTCACACAGATTGGCCGAACTTGCTTACCTCCTGACTTCGTTCACGGGTATCAATGCGATTCTGCCGGCCGCGGCCTGCGTGCTTTCATTTCGCGAGGTCGCAGGTGTCATTGACTGCAAACTGGAAATTCTCACTCGCACCCTACCTGAAGGATCGCGCGCGGTTGCCGTAAGCGTTCAGCAAGCATTAACGCAACGGCCGAAGCTCCGCACGGCTATGCAGCATTGGTGGCAGGCTCTGGGAGCAGCCAGCGAGTGGCCGCGAGAGTTCAATGCAGTTGGCTTTCGTCTTTCTTCAACACACGCTGCTCAGTTCGCTGCATATCTGAGCCCGGGGCAAACAGCGGAGCCATGATAGAAGTCCTCCGCCAACGTCGCATGCAGCAGGCTGCTGAAGCTGCCTCCCTGTTGTACCAGGCAGGCGCGAGTCGTGTATGGCTCTTTGGCTCCATTGCTCGCCGTGACGTTAGAGACATGCGATCGGATCTCGATCTCGCGGTGGAAGGGCTCGCCGAGACTCCGATCAGAAACATCCGCGCGGCATTACGCAAGCAACTGCGGTGCAAAGTGGACGTCGTCAGCATGGATCGCGCGATGCCTCAACTGCGCCAGGGCATTCTACGATGTCGCATCTTCGTCTCGCGGACAGCTTGCCGAACGGCGGAGAGTTTGGCATTGGAACTCCCGGATCAACCGATCACAGACTCGCAGGATCCTCCACAAAATCTTCAGGAAGCACGATTACAAGCCGTGATCGCCGCTCTCAAATTTCACGGCACGACCACTGTCCTCGACCTCGGTTGTGGATCCGGAATGCTGCTCGAGAGATTGGTAACTGAGCCTCAAATCAAAAGCGCGCTCGGTGTTGACATGTCGACGACGGTTCTTGGAGCCGCCCGGCGGCGATTGAGTCTGTTGCCGAATGACTTAATTCAGAATCGCATCAGACTTCTCCAGGCACTCGCAACCAATCCCGATCCGCGGTTTCTCGGTTTCTCTGCCGTGACGGCGATCGAAGTCATTGAGCATCTGGACGCTGCCCGCCTGACCGCATTCGGTCAGGTGATATTCGGCTACATCCGGCCCGCCCTGGTGATATTCACAACACCGAACTTTGAGTACAACGTCCGCTGGAATGACGTCCCAACACTGCGCCACAAAGACCACCGCTTCGAATGGACCAGGAGCCAGTTCCAGGAATGGGTCTCGCACTTTGCTCGCCAACATCAATACGCGTGCGAATTTCACGAGATTGGCACCGCACTCGACGAGATGGGAGGGCCGACGCAGATGGTTACATGTGTGCGCTGATACGATCCCGCTGCGAATCAGTTACAATGCCCCAGTATGCCCCGTTACATCGATCTAGCCACCTGGCCACGACGGCAGGTGTTTGAGTTTTATCTCCCTTTCGATAAACCATTTTTCAACGTCTGCACGCAGCTTGACGTCACCGACTTACTAACCGAGCTGCACAAACGTGAACGCACGAGCGTTTGGCTTACGTATCACTACCTCGCACTGCGAGCTGCAAACGAGATCGAACCGTTCCGTTATCGCTTACGCCAGGGCCAGGTGTTGGTCCATGATGTGATCAACGGCGGCACCACCGTCATCCTGCCGAATGAAACGTTCACGCTCGTGTATTTTGATTACAGAGAAAGCTTCGCGGAATTCATGAACGGCGCGACACGAGCTGTCGATGAGATCAAAAGCGGCGACGGCAAATTTAGCCCCCGACATGAAGACGACGCGCGCATACATTGCACCACGCTTCCGTGGATCAGCTTCACGAGTTTTTCGCACGCGCGCAGATGGGGACGCGAGGATTCAGTGCCCAAGATCTCGTTCGGGAAATTTATAAAACAGAACGAACGCACCCTGCTGCCATTCTCCGTCGAGGTCCATCACTCACTGATGGACGGTCTGCACGTCGGACGCTACATCGCGCGCATCGAGGAGATGCTTGCACACCCGGAAACCTTCCTCGATTAGTCGAACAATGCGCAGGTTTGCCATCGTCGCGATACTCCTTGTCATTTTAGGCGGCGCCGCTGCGTACGTGGCTTATAAGTATTTGCACAAACCGCCGCCTACGCCAATCGGTTGGAAAGCCCACGTCACAACGTTCGCCGGAGACGGATCCCCACTCGGGTTTTCAGACCCGTTTGGTATCGCAGTCGCGGCTGATAGAACGATCTACGTTACCGATGCGGGCGACAACAACCGCATTCAAAAGTTCACACCAGATGGAAACGTCACGACGATCGCCGGAGGCGTCGAAGGCTTCGCGGATGGCGACAAGGCATCGTTCAACACACCCTCAGGTATCGCACTCGCGCCGGACGGCTCTCTGATCGTCGCCGACACTGGAAACAACCGCATTCGAAAGGTCACGCCGGCCGGTCAGACTTCAACTGTGGCCGGTGACGGCACGGCAGGCTACGTCGATGGACCAGCAAACATGGCGCAGTTCAATGGTCCAATCGGCGTGGCTGTGGATGTGAATGGAAACATTTACGTCGCCGACACTTACAACGATCGCATTCGCTTGATCACGCCTGAGGGACAGGTCAGCACAGTCGCAGGCAAGGGAACTCCGGGATTCGCCGATGGCGATCGCAACACAGCGCTCTTCGACACGCCATGCGGTGTGGTCGTTGCGAATGACGGCACGCTGATTGTCGCGGATACGGGAAATGATCGGCTCCGCAGAATAGACGCGCAGGGAAACGTCACGACATTGCAAGTGACAGATCTTTCGAGTCCGATCGGTTTGGCGCTGACGCACGACAACTTTCTTTACGTCACTGAACTCGATCATTCGCGCGTTCTTCAGATTGCTCCCGACGGCACCGCGCGCGTAATCACCGATGGCTCGGATGGGGTTCGCTTCAATCAACCAGCAGGAATCGCACTCGCTGGAGACAAGCTTTACGTTGCAGACAGCGGCAACTACCTGGTGCGCAAACTCGATCCGGCGCCGGCTGCGAGCGCGGCCACTCTGATCGATCCGCGTCCGAAACTCACTAACGAGACTCTGCGTCAACAATCGTTGTTATGGCCGGTCGATCCGCAGGACCGTCCACACGAAGTTGTTGCCACGATCGGAGAAGTGCGCGGCAGTTTTGATTCCACTGACAGCCGTCATCATCTTCACAGCGGGCTCGATGTCTTCGGCGCTTACGGAACGGTTGTGCGCGCCGTCCGTTCGGAAAAGGTTGTGAGTCCGACTCCAAACTGGGCTTTAGGCTCCATCAACGAAGGCGTACGCGTCGGCGTCGTTTCTTACATTCACATACACGTCGGTCGCGACAAGGACGCGAAGATGTTCGACGATCCGCGGTTCATTCCCGTGTACGACGCCGAAGGGAAGCTCGCGCGCGTGCGCATCAGGCGCGGCACACGCTTTCGTCCCGGCGATGCTCTTGGAACTGTGAACCGGATGTACCATGTTCACATGAACATTGGACCACCGGACGGTGAGATCAATCCGCTTACGCTGTCGCCGATCGGATTCGCTGACACGGTTGCTCCAACGATTGAAAAAGATGGCATTCAACTGTTTGACGCGTCTGGCACGCGCGTGACGGAAAAGAACGGAGATCGTCTGTTGGTCAGTGGTCCCGTCCGCATCGTCGTCGACGCCATTGACCGTACGGACATGAACGCGAGTCGACGGAGGCTCGGCCTTTACAAACTGGGATATCAGGTTCTCAAACCCGATGGCACACCCGCTCCAGGGTTCGAGCAGCCGCGCATCAACATTTTGTTCAATCGACTGCCCAGCGATCGGGAAGCGACAAAGGTGGCGTACGCGGCGGAGAGCGGGATCACTGTCTACGGAAGCGAGACGACGCGATTTCTGTACGAAGTGACGAACACGGTTCGCGACGGTCGAGCGGCGAAGGGCGTGTGGGATACAACGCAACTGCCAAAAGGCGACTACGTGTTGCGCATTATTGCTGCCGATTACTCTGGCAATGAAGCACAGGAAGGCCGCGACGTTCTTGTTACCGTCAGATAGTTTCCTCGCGAAGACGCAAAGGGGCGCAAAGGGCGCAAAGAAAGTTTTACTTTGCGGCCTTTGCGCCTTTGCGAGGCGACATTCACATGTTGCAAGATACCAGCAAAGAATGACTCCAGAACTCACGCCCGAAATCCAGCAGTACATAAAACGTGCGCTCGAAGAGGACATCGGCACCGGCGACGTAACGACTGACACGATCGTGCCCGCAAATGCGTCGCTGCATGGCCGAATTGTCGCCAAACAGGATGGCGTCGTTGCTGGTCTGGCAGTGGCCGAGCACGTGATGCTCGCTTTGAGTGATCACATCACTTTCAGAAACAACGCGACAGACGGATCGAGGATCACCCGCGGCACGGTGCTGGTCGATCTCGAAGGTCCAGCGCGAGCACTTCTCACCGGCGAACGAACTGCTTTGAATTTCCTGGGCCGAATGTCTGGAATTGCGACGTTGACGAGGACGTTTGTCGACGCCGTCGCCGGAACGAAGGCGGTGATTCTCGACACACGCAAGACCGCTCCGGGCCTGAGATTTACAGACAAACTCGCGGTCCGTCTTGGTGGCGGTCAAAACCACCGCACCGGCCTTTTCGACATGGTATTAATAAAGGACAACCACATCGACTTCGCGGGTTCGATAACTGCTGCGGTCGAACGAGTTCGCGCGTCCGGATCGCAGCTCGAAATCGAAGTCGAGACGCGTACGCTCGAGAACGTCCGAGAGGCGCTCGCGTTGGGAGTTCAGCGGATTCTGCTCGATAATATGTCTGTCGAGACGATGCGCGAAGCGGTCGAGCTCTGCGACGCCCGGGCCAAATTGGAGGCGTCTGGCAACGTAACGCTCGATAATGTTGTCGAAGTGGCCGGCACTGGCGTCGACTACATTTCCGTCGGCGCGTTGACACATTCGCCGAAGGTGTTTGATGTGAGCCTGGAGTTTGTTGAATGAGAGAAATGACTATGCGCGCTCACGCGCGTGACATGGAAACGGAAGAGATGTATCAAAAGCTGCACCGGCTGCTTTCGGATACCGTGCCGGATTTTGAGTTGCGTCTTAAAGCGGAGTTGGCGGTCCGAATCAATCGGCTCAAGGTGGAAAAGAACGCAGTCATCCTGGGCCATAACTACATGGAACCCGCGCTGTTCCATTCGATTCCTGATTTCGTGGGCGATTCGCTCGAGCTCAGTCGCAGAGCCGCGGAAACCGACAAAGACATCATCGTCTTCTGCGGCGTGAAGTTCATGGCGGAGACGGCGAAGATACTCAATCCAACGAAGAAGGTGCTCATTCCTTCTGAAAAAGCGGGATGCTCGCTCGCGGCCAGTATTACTGCTGAGGATGTGCGCGAACTGAAGCGCCGATTTCCCGGCGTTCCGGTAGTGACTTACATAAACACTTACGCCGACGTGAAAGCAGAGTCTGACATCTGTTGCACTTCATCGAATGCAGTTGCTGTCGTTAAGTCGCTGAAGACTGACAAGGTGATTTTTATTCCTGATGAATATCTCGCCGGCAACGTCGCGCGCGAGACGGGAAAGCAGATCATCTTTCCGACCCGCGAGCCGCGGATGCGTTTTCCGAACGAGCTGAATTACGAGATGATCGGTTGGCTTGGTCGATGTGAGGTGCACGAGAAGTTCAGCGTTGAAGACATTCAGAATGTCAGGAAGCAGTTCCCGGATGTCGTGATTCTGGCGCATCCGGAGTGTAGTCCCGAGGTGGTTGCTGCGTCGGATTATTCAGGCAGCACGACGGCGATGATCAAGTACGTCGAGAAGACGAATGCGCCACGTTATCTGCTGCTTACGGAGTGTTCGATGGGCGATAACATCGCTGCTGCCAACCCGAACAAAGAGATGTTGCGACTTTGCAGTGTGCGTTGCCCGCACATGAATCAGATCACGCTGGAAGACACGCTCGAATCGCTGCAAAAAGAGCAGTTTGAGATCTTTATCGACGAAGACGTTCGCAGGCGCGCGCTGCGGTCGGTCGAGCGGATGCTCGAGATCGGGAAAGATGATTAGGAAGATCTGTGCAATCTGTGTACGGATTTTCTTACACCGATAATGACAAATGCTGAGGTTCTGATCATCGGTTGCGGAATTGCCGGTGCGACTGCTGCTCTACGTCTCGCTCGAAATCCTGAGCGTCAAATCACCATCATCACGCGTGCGACTGAGGTTCGCGA
>Ga0070682_100001713_pt1 | contig 12197 bp, 5 predicted proteins | sample KBSC63LmetaG_FD_64668 | JGI IMG/M metagenome (GOLD analysis project Ga0070682, IMG submission 64668) | Corn rhizosphere microbial communities from Kellogg Biological Station, Michigan, USA - KBS C6-3L metaG | ecosystem: Host-associated > Plants > Roots > Rhizosphere | place: USA: Michigan... | reverse complement strand
CAGCTGAGGAGCAGTTTGACAGACCCACCCGCTACCGCGTGGTGGTACTGACCTCACTGCGCCAAGTATGTCCTTACCCTCGCGGTAGCGACCAGCCAAACAATCAAGCAAAGGGAAGCATTTATTTTGGTGGCGCGTCTTAGGTTGAGTCCTGGGCTGGTCGCTACCGCTCCCAGTTCTGATTTTGTCTGGCGAATCTTGACACTCTCGCTCGGCAATATCGCACGAGGTGAGTCTGTTCACAATCAGCAACACGGAGCCGATGCACCCATTCCGCTCATGAATGGTGCTTGACCCCTCTCCGACTCTCGGCAACAATAAAAGGCGCGGTTGCATCAATTAAATCGAGCTTCGTTCGGGTAAGCGATCTGCAAAAGCCGTATTCAGTAAGGAGTATTTCCAATGTCTAGTCGTTCAGTTTTCGCTCGAGTCACTCTCCTATTGGCTTGTGTATCGATATTTGCTTCGGTGGTTTTTCCCCAGGGTGACACGCCGCGTCGAACGATCGCCGTTACTTATCCGCTCGATGAAACCATTACCGTGAAGTTTCGCGGCACGACCTTATTGCCGCGTCTTAAGGGCGAAGCGAAAGTTAAGCGGGCTGGGCGCCGAGGCACGCGCGTCGAACTTGCGATAGATAATCTGCCGCGCGCCAACGAGCTCGGTGGCATTTACACGACCTTCGTTCTATGGGCCATCTCCCCGGATGGGCGCGTAGACAACCTCGGCGAGATTAAACGCGGCGGCAGCGCCTTCGTAGCGTCGAAACTTGATGTCACTACTCCTTTGCAAACATTCGCCCTCGTCGTGACTGCTGAACCGCATTTTCTAATGAAGGTGCCGAGCCGCATGGTGGTGTTGGAGAATGTCGCCCCGCAGCGCCCGGGTAATAGTCAGATTGAAACGGTCAGCGTGCAGTACATCGGTAACACCAGCGACTACTTTAGAGACCCGCGCGTTCCGGAGATCGCCACCAGCGACTATCGCGATATCCCCGTCTCGCTGCTGGGCGCCAGGCAGGCCGTAAATTTGGCACGGTTTGCGGGCGGTTCACAGGACGCCCCACAGGAACTGCAACAAGCTGAGGACGACTTGCTCGCGGCGGAAAAAGCGCTGCGGTTTGATCAACCGATCGCGGAGGTGGACGTGCTGGCCCGGAAAGCGACGTCCTCAGGCGCGCGCGCCGAAGAGATGGCCTTATCGCGGCGTGCCGTACGCTTGCGTCGCGAAGACACTCAACGCCGCGATGAGGCCTTGCGGGCCGCGGAAACCACGGCTGACTCGGCCCAACGCGAGATTCAACAACTTCGGGCAGACCTCGATCGCGAACAACGCGCTCGTGAGTCAGCCGAAAGAGAAGCCGAAACAGCGAACCAGCAGTTGCGCGAACAACGAAGCGAAGTAGCCCGGCTGCGTGATGAACTGCAAACTGTCCGCGCCGAAGGCGAGGCGGCGAAGATTAGTCTGGCGCGAATTGAAGGTGCGAAACGGGCGGAAGATGAACGCCGAGACAGCGAGGCGCGCGAGCAACAGCGACGTGAAGCCGAAGCAACGTTGAAACAGACGCTCACGAAGTACGGAACCGTTAAGCAAACCTCCAGAGGTTTTCAACTCCTGCTTCCGGAAGCAATTTGGACCGGCCCTCGCGCGGCCACGTTAGTTTCTTCGGCCGCGGCGAAACTTGAACCGCTCGCCGCTCTGCTCGCCAGTAATCCTGATTACCAAATCGTGATCGAATCCTATACCGACAGCAAGGGCGACGAGATAACACTCCAACAATTAACGCAGGATCGAGCGCGCCAGTTATCCGACCGCTTTCAGGCCGCCGGCGTCGACGCTTCGCGCTTGCAGGCGAACGGCATGGGCGCTGCGAATCCATTAGCTGCGAACACCACTATTAACGGACGCGCGAAAAATCGTCGCACCGAGATTACTTTTACCGTGGCACCGGCGTCGGTTAGCAGCCGCGGCCAGTGAGCGGTAAGCAGTGAACAGTAAGCAGTAAGCAGTAAGCGGTGAGCAGTGAACAGTGTCCAGTGGTCAGTAGCCAGTCTGGCAACTAGTCGTTATTGACTGCTTACTGCTTACTGCTTACTGCTTACCGCTCACTGCTCACCGCTCACTGCTCACTTTCCCAATGTCCCCACTCGAAGTCTTACAAATCGTCGGGTATTCGCTGGGCGCCATCCTGCCTCTCTGGATGGGGTTTCAGCTTGTCTCACGTCGCCGCAAGCTGACACCCATCGAAGCCGTGCTGGTTGCCCTGGCGGCCAGCATGTGCGGCTGGCACACCGGCAACCTCGTCGTCACGCTTCATGATTTGTTTGGCTTCGGCTACGGGCCGCGCATCGTAACCGCGCTGCGGATCGCCGACACCATCTCGGTTATCAGCATTACATTCTGCTATTCGTTTCTGCTGCACGCGCATATCTATCTTTGGGCGAACACTGCGGAGCGTGCAGTGAAACCAGGCGAACGGCTGCGTATTTACCTCTCGTATCTGCCTACGCTCTTTCTGCCTCTCGCCATCTACAAAATCTGGACACACCAGTATGCCCCGATGCTGCAGCGTGTTCACTTGTTCGTGATTCCGATGGCCGTTTGGATCACTTACGTCCTCGGCGTAATCGTGATTACTGAGCTCTTGATCGCAAAGCGCACGCGCAACGTTAGCGAGCAGCGCATCATGCGTACACTCGCTGCGTCGTTCGTCGTTATCGGTATCGTGATTCTGGCGGCCCTCGCGCTGGGCCTGGGCGAGGGCACCCAGCTCGGTTTGTATTTAAAAACGATCGCCAATCTTGGCTCGCTTCTGCCGTCAGCCCTGCTCGCTTACTACATTTACCGCTACCGATATTTGGAATTGATTATCGAAGAAAGTTTGATAGTCGCTTCGTTTGCGGCGGTCGTGCTGACGATTTACATCTACGGCATTCGCACCATTGGCGACTGGGTTACCAGCCGCTATGGTGTCCGAGCAGGCGTGGTTGAGGCGCTGTTAATACTTGCTCTCGCCCTGGCTGCGGCCCCGCTCAGAAGTTGGCTGGGCCAGCGCTTTCATAAGTTGTTCGAACGCGAAGCCGCGCTCTATCGCCAGATCGTTTCGCGCATAAGCTCACACTCGGGACAATATCTGCAGCTGCCTGATCTGCTGGAATTCGTTGAACAGCAGACCGCTGATGCTTTGAAACTACGGCGCGTCAAGATTGTCTTAAGAAACCCTGAACGCTCGGCTGAACTCGACCACACACCTGACGTTGTTGAATCGTTCCCAGACGCCTGGGTCGACCAGGTCCTTGACGATTCACGTCGCAACGGCTGGACGATGGTTGAGCATAGCCCTTTGTTGAACGAGCACGGCTTTGCGATCGCTTATCCATTGCAGCGCGAAGGACGATTGTCGGGAGCCCTGCTGATCGATGCATCTTCAGGAAGTTTGACTGACGACGTGCGCTCGGTGCTGCAGATACTCGCGGGACAGGTCGCGGTGGCAATCGAAGATTCGCGACTGGTCGAAGAAAACGTCAGGTTGGAAAGAGAACTTGCTGAACGAGAGCGGCTCGCAACTCTGGGCCAGATGGCAGCCACAGTGGCGCACGAAATCAAGAATCCGCTTTCGGCGATCAAGTCGATTGCGCAAGTGATGGGTGAAGACGAAACTCTGAGCGAGCAGTATGCGCGCGATCTGAGTCTGATTGTTGGAGAAACTGATCGGCTCGGTCGCAGTGTCACGCAACTGCTGAGTTTTGCCAGAAAAGAATTGCCTTCGGAAGTGCCTTCGCGTTCCCAGCAGCTAATCCAATCGGTGGTACGTCTGTTTCAGGTAAACGCGCAAAAGGATTCGATTGAAGTAAACGTGTCGCTCGACAAGGACGAGGAGCTGCCGGGGTCAGCTGTTTCAGCGATCCGAGTGGCCCTTTCGAATTTGTTGCTCAATGCGCTACAAGCCACGCCGGCGGGCGGCCAGGTGACTATCAAACAAACCAGCGAGGGTGGCGACCTCGTTATTCTGGTTGAAGACAGTGGCGCCGGAATTCCCGAGCAACTGCGTCAGCGCATTTGGGAACCGTTCTTCACGACTAAGCAAAGGGGCACTGGTCTCGGGTTGGCGATCGTTCGCAAACGTATGCAGGAAGCGGGCGGCAATGCGCGCCTGGTTGGCAGCGTGAACGGCGCCGGCGCGCGCTTCGAGCTGCGCCTCCCTATGAAGGGGGGAAAGGGGAATAGGGGAATGGAGGAATAGGGGAATGGGAAAGTGGGAAATGGGAACTAGAAACGGAGAAGCGCGAATCTCCCCCTTCCACCTTCCCATTCCCCTTTCCCTTTTCCCCTTTTTCCCAACTCGCTCTAAGTTGGAACTTTCGGCTTACTGCCGCGTGTTAGTTGTCGATTGCGGCCCATCGCAATGATCAATTTAAGACCAGCCCATCAGTAGCGCGTGATGTCCACCTCGCTGTACGGCACGCCCGCTCTCCTCGTTAGCTAAATTTTGGATTCACCGAAGGAGATACGTATATGAGTCTGCGCAAAAGTCTGTCTATAGTTTTGGGATTGCTGATGTTTCTTGCGATTGCGGGTTGTAACCGTCAGGTATTCGCGCAAGCCGCGACGCAAACGGACAAGCAGGAAGAGCAAACAGATCTCGACACCCAACTATTTTTGCTCGTTGCCACTAACCAGCAGGTTGACGACGGAAAGCTACCGGCGGCGCTCGATGCGGTCGTGAAACAACTTCGCACATCGTTGCCGTTCAAGAATTACCGCTTAGCGGCTACATTAATTAACCGCGTGAAGAACGACGGCCGGTTGAATCTGAAATGGATCGGCGGTCCGCTGGACACCTCCGGCGCCGTAACATCGACTTCGCCAAGCTTCAACGAATTCAGAGTCAATAACGTGAAGCTCGTCGGCGACGCCGGCAATGTGCGGCTGGTGCGAATGGAAGGCTTCAGCTTCGGCGTCAGGATTCCAGTTATTACCAGTTCCACCGTCGCGGCAAACGGCCCAATAGCGCCCGTCATCAACTACGAGAGCACTGGACTCAACACTGACATCAGCATGCGCGAGAGTGAACCGGTGGTGGTGGGTACGCTCAACATCGGACCCTCCGGCGACGCGATTATCCTCGTGATGTTGGCTAGGACGGCGCAGAGATAGTTGGCGACAGTTCGGCGCGCGGCGAAGCTGCGCGCAGATCGTAGCCAGAGGTGAAAGCTCTGGATCAGGCATTTAATTGTTTATTGGCCACTGAAGGCGCGCGCGGATTTCTGTGCGCGCCTCCAGCGCGTAATCATCGGCGCGTCTTGATCCAGACGCTTCATGTCTGGCTACCTTCTGCCCGCCGCCGCCGCTCCGAAGGTCGAACCCAATATTGCGCCATCATTCGCGCATCTGAGCCAGACGTTTGACGTCTGGCTACCCTCTACTTGCAGCTGCCGCGGCGACCCCCTCAAACCCTTACAAATGATTGACGTTACGCCGCAGGAATGGTAGCGTTGGCACCAGTTTTTCACAGCAATTGCGGCGCGAACCTGGCTCAGAATTATTAGTGGCAATAGCCCACACTACAGGCCCGCGCAGCGCCGTCAGCCCTGGCAAAGTTATTACCCACTTTTTGTGATAACACCGCCCTGCTTTGGAACTAAATCTTAATTAGTAACTTCGTATTGATACCTGGCCCGAATATATGTTTGCTCGGAGAGTCCTACTGCTCCCGAGTATTACAGTAACAACAGGAGTCGCATGAATATTTCAGCGCCGCATTTGCTGCCGGTCGCTCGCAAGGATGAAATTGTCAGCAGAGAGGTAGAAGGCGAACTGCTGATCTACGACCGGCTGCGAGATGAGGCACACTGCCTCAACGCTTCAGCTGCCGCGATTTGGAAACGCTGCGACGGACGCATGACAGTCTCGCAGATAGCGCAGTCGATCGCTGTGGAGAGCGGCCGTTCCGCCGACGAAGAACTTGTCCAACTTGGTTTGGACGAGCTGGGCGAAAGACACCTGCTCCAACATGCTCGTCCTCGGGCTGCGCGCCCAACACTGTCTCGGAGAGAAGCGGTCAGGCGCATTGGTTTGGGCGCGGCTATCGCATTACCAATCGTCATCACCATTACCGCACCGACACCGGCGCAAGCCGGATCTTGTCGTGGGGGCGGCGCGAGTTGCGGTACCGGCAGCCAGTGTTGCTCCGGAACCTGCAGCGGCGGCTCTTGCCTCGGCGGTTTTGCTAACCCGCAAGGAACGCGCAGGCGTTCATAGTTCATTGCCCAGATTTTTAAGCGCCGGAGAATCCCGTCGCCCCCTATCAAGTCGGGAGAAGTTATGAAGTCATCGGTGAAGTTTTTCCTCAACGCAAGCAAGCGCCGGGTGTTAGTAATCACAGCGGTTGCGATCGTCTTGTTGGTGGTTACGGCCACCGCGTTTATGCAACGCGGAACGAGCAGCCGTCGCACCGAATCGCCTACCAATCCAGCTAGTGGCCAATCGCAAGAGCCGGCAGTCTTTTCGCCCGACGCGATCACCGTGGGCACGTATCCCTTCACCAACTTCAGCGCGATTGCGCTGGAAGATATGTCCAGCGGTACGACGCAACTCGTTGGCTCAAATCAGGAAGACACAGCATCCTCAGTTACCAGTATCGGTTTTGATTTCTGGTTCGACGGCGTGCGCCAGACGCAGTTTTCAGTAAACGCCAACGGCTTGCTACGGCTTGGCAGTTCGGCAGTCGGAACTACTTCAGGAAACAATCTCGCCAGCATTACAAACGTTCCGCAGATAGCACCTTACTGGGACGACCTGTATACCGGAACGAACGGAAAAATTCACTTCAAAGTTGTCGGCAGTGCTCCGAACCGGAAGCTTGTCGTCGAATGGCAGAACATGCAGGTTCCGAAAATTGGCAACAATAACGCGGGGGCTGGAACCTTTCAGTGTTGGCTATCCGAATCAACCGGAAAAATCGAATTTGTTTACGGCTCGGGCATTGCGCTAAACGGCGCTAACAGCGGCTATTCCGTCGGCTTCGGAACTTCGGCCACCGTCTTTGCGAGCGTTACCACCAGCGTTCCCAGCGTTGCATATGGCACCGCAAACAACGCGCAAACAAACGCAATCACGAGCGGTACGAAATACACGTTCACACCGGTAACGCCGTCCGATCCCACCGGACTCAACTTCACGGCCGTCACCCAAACGGGCATGACCTTGAATTGGTCTGATAACTCTGCCAACGAGTTTGGGTTTGCAATTTATCGTTCTGACGATGGCGGCACGTCTTACAACTTCGTCAGCCAAACAGCGGCAAACGCAACGAGTTCGGCGCAGGCTGGCTTGCTGGCGGGCAACACTTATTTCTGGAAAGTGTTCGCAGTTTCCGAAGGAGCGCTCAGCGCAAATCCTGCGGCGGGCAGCAATGCCACCAGTGCGGCAGGCAACATCGTATCAACAGGCGCTGGCGGCAACTGGACTAACAGCGGAACGTGGGTTGGTAATGTGGTTCCAACCGCTACGGATAATGTGACGATTGCTGACGGCGCTACAGTCACGATCAATAACACTTCGCCGACTTGCCTGAATCTCACAGTGGGCCAGGGAACCAGTGGCATTCTCGAATTTGCGAACGCGCCGGCAAGTACTCTAACGGTGAACAGTAATGTCACGGTGATGGCCAACGCCACGTTCACGGCGGGCAGTGGTTCATTGACCACTCACAATCTGAATATCGGCGGCGCCTTCAACTCAATTGCCCCGGGTAATTTAACCGTTGACGGCACCCTGGACTTGAACACGACCGCAAGCGTGACGACGAACTTCCTGGGCAGTTCAAACGGAACGGTTTCCGGAACTGGTCCGACGTGTAACTTCGGGCCAATCACAGTTACAAAAGGCTCCAACACCACTGCGATTCTCGATGTTGCTCGCGTGATTACTATGAGCGCGCCGACCGTTGCGGCGAATCGCCTTTCCATCACGGGTGGAACCTTCAAGCTGTCCAGCGCTTCAAGCATTACGCCTTATTTCGGCAGCCAAACTATTACGGGCGTTGCCGGTAGACTGTGGATCAACAACACCGCAGCATCCATCCAATCCGTAGGAGCGGGCGTTTCAGCAACGGGCGCCGGTTCACCCACCATCACCGGTACGCTGCAGATCGATGCGGGCACCTTCGCGTACGGGCAGGGAACTGATGTGATGCTCCTTAACGGTTCATTGATCATTGGAGGCGCAAACGCGACCTTAAACATGTATGGGCGCATAACGACGGGAGCGGCGGCGACGTTCAACATGAGCGCGGGCAATTTCAATGTCGATCCACAAAATGTCACTAATGCAGTAACAAACGACGTAGTTAATTTCTCACCAGGATCTATCGTTAACTTCACAGGCGGCACGCTGACTATCGTCGATCCCAGTGCTAACAACGCTGTTCCGGCTAATACAGAGTTTGAAGTACCTATCACCACAGCGGCGAAAAATTTTGCCGGGTCGACCATTAGATTTGGCGATGGCGTTTCTTCAACCTCGGGCAACGCCAGCAGCGGGGGTTTCTCACTCTCCGTCGCGAGTAACGTCACTCTCGGAACTGTAGTCATAAACAACCCAAGCGGCACGAACCGTACGGTTCGTCTGACTAACGCTGTCAGCACGACTTGTAACTTGATTTCGCTGACAGTGACCGCCGGCACGTTCAATTTGAATGGGAATCTGTTAGCGGCTACGGGCGACATCGCAAACGACGGCGCTGTAAATGGCGACTCGACAGGGTCGACTTTGAGTTTGATCGGAACTACGCCGCAAACAATTTCAGGCGCTGGAACTTACACGAACGGCAGAATTCGCGGTCTCACTGTCAATAACAGTTCGGGTGCATCACCCGCCGTAAACCTTAACCAAAATGTCGCCGTCGCCACCGCTCTTAATTTGACGACTGGCACGCTCGGCGGCATTGGCACCTTGACGCTTGGCAATTCCGGGGGTTCAAGCGTTTTGACGACCACACGTTCCAGTGGAAGTTTGGTTAATACGCCCACCTTCGATCTTACCGGCGTAACCTATAACGTTACCTACAACGCGCCTTCGCCGGCAGCGATTACCCTAACCGGTTCAGAGTTGCCACCGACAATCAGCGGGACCCTGACAGTCAACAATTCGAGCGGCGTCACGCTGAACAGTCCGCTGACCGTGAATACCGGCTTAGCATTGAGCGACGGCCTCTTGTCCACGACTGCAATAAATCTTCTGACGCTGGGTCCAGCGGTTACTGGCCCAACCGGCTCGGCCACTAGTTATGTAAATGGACCGCTGGCAATTGACATCCCGACGACCGCCGCCATTTCTCGAACGTTTGCTATCGGCAAAGGCGGAGCCTTTCGCCCAGTAACACTCTCCAGTCTCACGCTTGGGGCACAATCAGTCCTGATCGCCGAGGTCGGTAACAGCGGTTCCGGGGGTACGCCCGTTCCTCCTCTTTCGACACTCGATCCGACACGCTACTGGCAGTTAAGCAACAGCGCGGCGCTCAACGCCGGTGCTCGTATTCAGCTCACCTACGGAGCGGATGACAACGTCTTTGATACGGCAACGGCGCGTGTGGGCCAGGCGTCGACGTTGAGCGGAAGTTATTCGAGTATTGGCGGAACAGTTAGCGGGACCACCACCTCAGGGACGATTCTCTCCACGATAAATCTCACGCCGGCTAATGACTTTTTCACCATCGGCAACGAGAGCGCGTTACCTACTTCCTGGGACGGCGGCGCTGCCACCACGAACTGGGGCGATGCCGCAAATTGGAGTAACGACGTGGTGCCGGATAGCACGACCGACGTCAGCCTCAGCTTTGGATCGCCGACCACGATTGATGTGAATGGCGTGTTCTCAGTAAAGAATTTGACGATCGGAACCAACACCAACCTAAACCTCGGCAGCGGTACGTTGAATGTGACCGGCACTTACATTCAAGCGAACGGCGCCGTAAATTTGAACACCGGCAATTTCAACGTGACCGGCAACTCCAACCTCAATGGCGGCAGTACTAACGTCAACTCCGGTGTCTACCTAAGCACGGGCGCATTCGCGTTGAACGGCGGTACGTTGGCAAACGGCTCCGGCACCTTGAACTGCAAAGCCAATTTTACGTTGAGCAGCGGCACCTTCAGTGTGGTGACCGGGCCAGCCGGCGCCACCACAATTTTTTCGGGAACTGCGGGGCAGGCAATCAGTGGTCTTGCGGGCGGCACCTCGCTGAACAATCTGACGCTGCAGGGTGGGGGCGGCGCGAAAACGTTCACTGCCGGTCGGACAATTACCGCGGCGAACGACTTCACGGTGGCCACCACCGCGCAGGTAGCACTTAGCGCTGCGTCGGCTACGACCATAAACGTTGGGGGAAATCTCAGTTATGGCGGACTTACCGGTGGCGCGAATATTGGCAGCTTAACGCTAAATTTGACTGGCACGGGCAAAACGATCAATGGCTCAGCCTTATCGATGCCGCAGGCAGGCGCGCTTGCACCCGGCGATGTCAAAACGGAAACAGTAAATCTACTTACCGACCCCAGAACACACGCGCGCGTGCCGAAGAATAAGGTTCGGCTCGATAGCACCTACGCGAAGAAGCGCGACGAAGTTAATAGTCTTATTTCCAAAAAGGGTGCGGACACTCGCCTCATCATCAACCTGGATGACGCGACCGTAGTCAGTAATCCAACGGTTCCGCTGTCGCCCACGCCATCGGCGTTCGAAATGAATCTCACCGTCGCTTCCGGCGCCAGCTACACGATGCTCGATAACATCAGCGTGGCGACCGGTAGAACTCTGAACGTCACCGGCCGTTTGAATGCGGACACATTTACGATTGGTGGCGCCGGCAACATCACGGTTACGGGTAGCGCTATCGTGCCAGGTAACGGAACGATCGGAACCGCAAGCACCACCGGCCTGGCCGCAACCCTGATCAATAGCGGCGTCAACACGTTCATTGACGCCATCATTGACTACAACGCAACCGGCGCGCAGACGATCGATACGGTCAGCCATCCAGCCTCTGCCATGATCTATACCTCGGGCAGCGGCATCAAAACACTCAACGGCAACAAAACGATTAGCGGAGACTCCGGCGATCCTTTGACGAAGGGCGCGCTGTTTGTGGGCAGCGGCAGTACCTTCGCCGACGGCGGCTTTACCTTGAGTTTCACTTCCGCCACGGGCTTTGCGAACGTGATTGTGAACGGCACCTACCTCTCTACCGGCGCTGGCGGGCTGTCCTACGAATCAGGCCCCTTCTCGTCGACAATCCAAGCGGTTAATGGCACGCAGTTCGGCAATCTGGCGATGAACTTCGATTCATCGACCGATCCAATCCTGTTGAGTTCCCCTGGTACCGTAAATATTTCTTTCCGGAATATCACGTTTGGTGGCGCTGCTGGAGCCGGCACTTTTGGTGGGACTTTAGCGTTGAATCAGGCGGGCGTAACCAACGTAACGGTTACCGGTAACGTCGATATTTCGCCCCTGACGCTCACAACAAACGGTGGTGGGTTTGGCGGCATGACAGCGACGGCTTCAACTGTCACCGTTCTCGGAAACATTGCCACCACGAGTACCGCGGCGACGCAGCCCATCTTTGATAACAACGGTACGAACACTCTGATCATGGGCAACCCTTCCGTGTTGCAGACGCTAACCACCGGTGCTAATGCGACGATCTTCACTGGAGCGAAGCTGCAGGTTGATAACCCCACTGGCTTGCAGTTGGGGAGTACGCCGAGAACGTACACGCTCGGCGTCGGTGGCACATTATTGGTGTCCACCGGCGGTTCGTTCCTGACCGGAAACAACGTATTCACGAATTCAGGAACGACGACGGTGAACGGCTCATTCACGATCAGTCAGGGCGGCGCTGCCAGCGGTGGAACGGGAACTTATAACTATCACCCTACGACCGGCACTTTGGTTTTCAATACGACCAGCGCGACGACTATTGATGCCACGCGAACCTACTGGCCGTCGACCAATGGACCGCAGAACGTTAGTGTCATCGGAACGTTCGGTCTGACCATGAACGTCGCACGTACCGTCGGCATTCTATTTCAGACGACCGCTGCTGTAGCCGGAAGCACAACCTTGACTGTCAACGGCACTTGCAAAATAAACACCGGTGGATCGTTTAGCACCGCTCCGACTTACGGCGCGAACTC
>Ga0070682_100001708_pt1 | contig 12209 bp, 11 predicted proteins | sample KBSC63LmetaG_FD_64668 | JGI IMG/M metagenome (GOLD analysis project Ga0070682, IMG submission 64668) | Corn rhizosphere microbial communities from Kellogg Biological Station, Michigan, USA - KBS C6-3L metaG | ecosystem: Host-associated > Plants > Roots > Rhizosphere | place: USA: Michigan... | reverse complement strand
CGCATGAGGCGCCCGAGGCGCGTCTCGGTGCCGGCCACCTCGACACGAACACGGAGCTCGGCGGCGAGGTTTCTCGTGCCGGCGTAGACGCGCGCGCCGGGGCGCACGTCGTCGGGCAACGACTCGCCCGTGAGCCATGAGCTGTCGACGCTCGACACGCCTGCGAGAACGATCCCGTCGGCCGGAATGCGCTCCTCGGGTCCGACGACGACGACGGCGCCCTCCCCGAGCGAACGGCTCGGGACGTCTCGCGTCGTCGCTCCGTCGACGACACGCGCTGTCGCTGGCGCCAGTGCGGCGATCAGGTCGAGCGTTCGGGCAGCACCGCGATGATGCCGTTGCTGGAGCCAGCGGCCGACGAGCAACAGGAATATCAGGACCGCGATCGAATCGAAGTAGACCTCGCCGCGACCGAAAATCGTGTTCCAGGCGCTGCGGCCGAACCCCGCGAGGATGCCGATGCTCACCGGCAAGTCCATGTGCGGGGTTCGCGTGCGCACCGCGGCCAGGCCACCGCGCAGAAAGAGGCCCCCACCGTAGAAAACGGCAGGAATCGCCAGCAGAAACCCACCCCAGCGAAAAAGCTCCGCGTAGGTCGGGTCGGATGCGGCCCCGCTGTAGAGCGCGAGGGCCATGAGCATGATGTTCCCTGCGAGCGCCCCCGCGACTCCGAGACGCGTCAGAAGCGAACGATCGCGGCGGACATCCGCTTCACCCCGGGCGGCGGAGCTCGCGTGCGGGGCGTAGCCCAGGCGGTCGAGGGCACGAGCGATGCCGCTCAGACGGGCTGTACTCGGCTCGAACGTGACCGTGAGCGCCGAACGACCGAGCTCGAAGCTCGAAGCTCGAACGCCCTGCACGACGCGCGGCAAGCGTTCGACGAGCCACACGCACGCCGTGCAATGGATGCCTTCGAGGTAAAGCTCGATGGTCGCGTTCCCCTCCGCGACCCTGACGTATTGCTCCCAAAAGCTCGGCTCGTCGTACTCGGCGTAGCTCCGCCCGCTCGCCCGCGCCCGCGTCTTTTCGACCTCGCTGCGGGTGCGTTCGTCGTAGTACGCGCCGAGGCCCGCTTGCTGGATGATGAGATACGCGGTCTCGCAAGCCGGGCAGCAGAACGCCGCCTCCGGTGCGCCCCCTTCGGGGACCGCGAGCACCGGCAGGCCGCAGTGCGCGCAGAGCACGGCCTTGCCGCCGGCGGGCGTCCGCGCGGCGGCCGGACGAGCCATACCAAGACCTTCGCTCATCGTCCCTCGGGCGGCCGCGGAGCGCCGAGGTTCGGGAATGGCTCCGTCGCCAGCGCCGCGTGCTTCTGCTTGTGGCAGGGACAATCGGCGCTCGTCGGGAGTCCCCCCCCCTGCTCGCGGTGAGGGGAAGGCGCGCTGTTCGCGAATGCCGGGAGCTGAAAGCGGAGCAGCAACGTCGCGACGCCGACGAGCGTTACCAGCGCGGCGCGCAGCCGGGGCAATCGCGCGTGCAGGCGTCGGCCAGCGGCCTGCAGCGAGAAGCCGAGACCGAGCATCATCGGCAAGGAGCCGAGCCAGAAGGCGCTCATCAGCGTGGCTCCCGCGACGGCGCTACCCGTCCCGGCAGCCAGGACGGCAAACGCGTAGAGCCACCCACAAGGGAGCAGCGTCGACGTGAAGCCGAGCACCGCGGCGCGAGCCACGCGTGGCTGGGCGCGAAACCGGGCGAGGAACGACGCGAAAAAGCGGGTGGACGCACGGGGGGCGCGGGTCTTCAGCCGAACCAGGCGCGCCCCCTGCGAAAGCCCGCTCAAGCCCCAACACACCAAGAGGATGCCCGTCGCGAGCGCCGCGACCTCGGCAACGCCCGCGGCTCGGCCGGCGAGGTCGAGCGCGCTACCGAGCGCGCCGGCGACGGCACCGAGCGCCGCGTACGTCACCCAACGCCCCGTATTGTAGAGAAGGTGCGACAGCACGCGCTCGGTCCGGCTGGCGCCCTCCCCGTCGGTGTAGGCCGCGACGAAGCCGCCACACATGGCAGCGCAGTGCACGCTACCGAGCAGGCTTGCTCCCGCGACGGCGAAGAACGACGCACCGATCATGGCGCCGCTCCGTTCCCGACCAGCTCTCGTCGCACGGTCTGCGTGAAGCGGTCCGTGCCGTGCTTCACCGTGAACCTGAGCTCCCACAGACCCGGTCGGGGCACGGGCAACGTGACGCGGTAGCTACCGGGGGCGCTCTCCGCAAAGACGAGGTCATGGCGGACGGCGGAACGTGCGTTCGCAAATGCCTCCGCTCGTAGATCCGCTCCACGGAGGGGCTCGCCGCCCGGCCCGCTGAGTCGGACCGTGAGCTCGACGCCGTGACTCACGGGAGCCGGCTCGAGCGAGAGCTCGTAGCGAAGCCGCTGATTTTCCGCCTGTTGGGCTTGTTCCGCGTCCCAGTGGACGGCTCGCGAGTAGTAGCCCTTCTCGAGGGCAAATCCCGGATCGTGCGCGGCAATCGAGGCCATGCCTCCGACACCCGCGGTGCTCGCAACGAGCAAGGCGACGGGCACGAGAGCCCAGCGCGTGCCCTTGTCGTTTCCTGCGGGAAGGGAGGTTTCGTCGGCGGCGAGCGTCATGGTGCAGTCTCCGTGATGGGGCCGAGCAAGCGATACGGCACGTCCTGACGCATGCCGTGGCCGTCCGAGACGCGAACGGTGATCTCGCGCCGGCCGGCGTGGAATGCGTCGCGCGGAGCGACTGCGAACATTGCCGTCGTGCGCTGCGCCCGAGGGCCCACGTCGAGCGGGTTCTCCGGCGCAATCAGGCGCACCGCGGGAGTGCCGACGAGCTCGATGCGGTAGCGCGCGTTCTGGTTGGTTCGATTCGACACCTTCACGCGGAGCTCACCCGTGATGGTGTCGCCCTGGACGGTGAACGGCGCACCGATGCCGCGCAACACCGTGATCTCGGCCTGCGGCCGCGAGGAGCCCAGGGCGACGAGCGCGACGAGCAGCGCAGCGAGCAGCACCGGGTAGATCACGACGCGCGGGCGCAGCAGGCGAGTCTTTTCGCGGGTTTCGAGCGTGAGCTGGGAGCCGTAGCGGATGAGCCCGACGGGCTTCTTCACCTTCAGCATGATCGTGTCGCAAGCGTCGGCGCACTGAGCACAAGCGATGCACTCGAGCTGCAGTCCGTCGCGAATGTCGATACCCGTGGGACACGCGACCACGCACGCGTTGCAATCGATGCAATCGCCGCGACCCGCGAGCGGCTTGCCCTTGGCCCGTGGCTCGCCGCGCGGGCGGTCGTAGCCGACGATGAGCGAGCTCTTGTCGAGCAGCACCGACTGGATCCGCGCGTACGGGCAAACGACCGTGCACATTTGCTCGCGGAAGTAGGCGAAGTCGAGAAAGACGAGCGCGGTCGTCACGCCGACGACGACGAACGGTGACCAGTGCTCGAGGGGCGAAAGCGTCATCCACGCGAGCAGCGTTCGCGCGCCGACGAAGTACGAGAGGAAAACGTTGGCGAGCACGAATGCGACCAGCAGGAAGACGACGTTCTTGGCGACGCGCCGTACGCCGAGTCCCGCGCGGTCGAGCCGGAGCTGGTTCTCGCGCTTGCCCTCGAAAAGCCGCTCGATGGGCCGAAACAGGAACTCCATGTACACGGTCTGCGGGCAGGCCCAGCCGCACCACGCGCGCCCGACGAGCGCGGTCACCCAGATGATCGCGACGAAGATCGCGAGCAGGAGGAGCATCAGGAGGACGGCGTCGGTCGGGAGGAAGGTGCGCCCGACGAAAGTGAACTCGCGATGCGCCACATCGAGCAACACGAGCGGCTTGCCGCCCACCTGGACCCAAGGGACGCCGGCGAAGAGCAGCATCAGCGCCCAGGCCGTGCGGAGCCGCCCGGTCAGGCGCGGCCCCTGGTAGAGCCGCGGGCGAACGCGACGGCGCGTGCCGTCGGCATTCAGCGTCGGGAGGACGCGTTCGAGAGAGGTCGGCGGCGACACGGCCGACTTACGGGCTCACCGGTGCGAGCTGCCCTTCGGGCGGCTTACCAGGGACGTTCGTGTTGCGGAGCGAGCCGACGAAGGCCGAAAGCTTTCGTACCTGCGCGGGCGGGAGCTGCATCAACCAAGCGGGCATGCCCTTGGCCGGAATGCCGTCACTGACGGTCTTGTAGATGTCCATCAAGCCGCCGGAGCCGTGGATCCAGTATCCGTCCGTGAGGTTCGGCCCGATGACACCCTGGGCGTGCTCGCCGTGGCAGGGCGTGCAGCGCTGGGCGAAGATCGCCTTGGCTTCGGCGAGCGAAGCCTGATCGACCATCAGCTTCTGGAGTGAAGCTTCGCTGACGGTCTCGCGCAGAGCGAGCTTGGCCTGCTCCGCGCGGACCAGCGCCATCTCACTCTCGTAGCCCTGGGCAACGGAAACGCCGTTGCCCGAGAAGTGAAAGTGAAACACGTAGCCGATGGCGAAGAAGAACGACGCCCAGAAGGCCTTTACCCACCAGCCGGGCATCGGATTGTCGTACTCGCGAATCCCGTCGTATTCGTGGTCGAGCAGATCCGGAGCCGGCGGCGGGTATTGGGCCGGATGCTGATCGCCCGTCGCGGTTCCCACGGGAGGAGGGGTCGATTCGAAGGCGGCGCTCATGGCGGGCTCCCGGCGGGTCGGCGCGGCTGCTCGTCGTCGAGCGGCAGGACCCGCATCGCCTCGTGGCGTCCCGCTCCACTCAGGAGGTCGACGACGACCCCGACGAAGACTCCGAAGAAGATCAGCAGGGAGACTTCCGCGTAGGAAGAGAGGCCTGCTGCAGCGATCACGTCAGTGAGTTTCATCGATGGTCTCCTCAGGGCTTGGCTTCCGCAATGCGCGGACCGTAAGTGGGGCCGTTCGGCAGCTTCTTGATGTCGGTACCGAGGCGCTGGAGGTAAGCGACGACCGCGATGATCTTCTTGCGCTCGAGCCCCGTCGGGCCGCCTTGCGCGACGATCTCTCGTGCGACGTCCTTGGCCTGCGCCTGGGCCAGCGCTTCGGCGTGCAGCACCGCGTCGCCGTAGGGCACCCCGAGCATCGCCATCACGTCCACCTTGCGCTGAATCTCCCCGAACTCGAGGTCCTCACGGAGGAGCCACGCGTACGCGGGCATGATCGATTGCGGCGTGATGGACTGCGGATCCTCCATGTGCCGCACGTGCCAGAGGGAGGGGTACTTGCCGCCGATCCGGTGGAGATCGGGACCGATCCGACGCGAGCCCCATTGAAACGGGTGGTCGTAGACGAACTCGCCGGGCTTCGAGTACTCGCCGTAGCGCTCGGTTTCGGAGCGAATCGGGCGGATCATCTGAGAGTGGCAGTTGTAACAACCTTCACTCACGTAGATGTCACGACCGGTGAGCTCGAGCGGCGTGTAGGGCGTGACCGAGGCGATGCTCGGGACGTTCGAGCGAATCAGGAACGTCGGCATCATCTCGAGCAGTGAAGCCACCGAGACGGCCACGACGACCCACACCGTGAAGCGGAGCGGCCGGCGCTCCCACATGCGATGCCACGCGGCCTGCGCGAAGTAGCGCAGCTGGTAGCCGGTGTCCGCCATGTGCGCGGGACGCGGGATCACGAGCGCGGGCTCCGTGCCGACGTACGGAGTCAGAGCGGGAGCCTCGTGCACGGGCTCTTCGTACGTCGCCGGGCGCCCGCGCCACGTCATGAAGAGGTTGATGCAGGCGAGCACGATACCGGCGACGAAGAGCGAGCCACCCACGGCACGGACCCAGTACATCGGCAGAATGCGGACCAACGTCTCGACGAAATCGGGATAGGCGAGGCGCCCCGTCTCGTCGAACGCGCGCCACATGAGGCCCTGCGTCACGCCCGCCGTGTAGATCGCGACGATGTAGAGCAAGATGCCCAGCGTGCCGACCCAGAAGTGCAGCTCGGCGAGTTTCTTCGACCAGAGCTTGGTCTGGAAGATGCGCGGAGCGAGCCAGTACAGCATGCCGAACGTCATGAAGCCGTTCCAGCCGAGCGCGCCGCTGTGCACGTGCGCAATCGTCCAGTCCGTGTAGTGCGAGAGCGCGTTGACGCTCTTGATCGAAAGCATGGGACCTTCGAAGGTCGCCATGCCGTAGAACGTGATGCCGACGACGAAGAACTTGAGCACGGGATCGTCGGAAACGCGGTTCCACGCGCCGCGCAGCGTGAGCAACCCGTTGACCATGCCGCCCCACGACGGCATCCACAGCATCACGCTGAACACCATGCCGAGCGTCGAAGCCCACTCCGGCAGCGCGGTGTAGTGCAGGTGGTGCGGCCCGGCCCAGATGTACAGAAAGACCAACGACCAGAAGTGCAGGATCGACAGCCGGTAAGAAAACACCGGGCGATTCGCCGCTTTCGGCAGGAAGTAGTACATGAGCCCGAGGAAGGGCGTCGTGAGGAAGAACGCGACTGCGTTGTGGCCGTACCACCACTGCATGAACGCATCCTGAATACCGGCGTAGATGCCGTAGCTCTTCCACAGCCCGACCGGGATCACGAGATTGTTGAAGATGTGCAGGATCGCGACCGTGACGATCGTCGCGATGTAGAACCAAATCGCGACGTAGAGGTGTCGCTCGCGGCGCCGCGCGATCGTCGCGAAGAAGTTGACGCCGAAGGTCACCCACACGACGGCAATGGCGAGGTCGATCGGCCACTCGAGCTCTGCGTACTCCTTGCTCTGGGTGATCCCCATCGGCAAAGTCAGCGCCGCGGAGACGATGATCGCCTGCCAGCCCCAGAAGTGGAACCTGCTGAGCGCGTCGCTCCACATGCGGGCCTTGAGCAGGCGCTGGCTCGAATAGTAGATAGCGGCGAAGATCGCGTTGCCGGCGAACGCGAAGATGGCCGCATTGGTGTGGAGCGGGCGCAAGCGCCCGAACGAGAGCTGAGGCAGGCCAAAGCTCAGGCCCGGCTTCACGAGCAGCAGCGCCAGGTACAGGCCGACCAGCGTGGCGACGAGACCCCAGAGGATGGTCGCAAACGCGAACTTCCTCACCGTGGCGTCGTCGTACTTGAACGTTTCTACTTCCGCGGACATCGCGGGGGTCCTTCGCAAGACATGTGCCGCACGCCGCGCGCAAGAAACGCCGGCGTTTTCGAACTGGGGGGCCGCGGCGGCTTCCCTCCGCGCGCACGAACTGCGCTCCTCGCGCGGGGCTGCGCAACTTTCGCGCGGCTCCGCACGCGCAAGGCTTGCGACTCCGTCTGCGTCCGACGCGAAATCTGCGCGCCCGAGGGCTCCGAGTAGCCCGCTGAGTGCCGCTTCCGCTTCAGTCGGGGAGAAGCGCGCGCTGGATCGCGACTTGCTAGTCCCGCCCGTGGACAGCTGCCCCGCAAATCCCGGAGCGAACATGAATATCGAGCAGATCCTGGTGCCGGTCGACTATTCCGAGTGCTCCGCGAGGGCGCTCACGCTCGCCGCTGAGCTCGCGGCCAAGGCGGGCGCAACCGTCGACGTGATCCACGCGTGGGACAGGCCGCTCTACATCTCCGAGTCCGTCGTGGTGTCTCAGCCGAGCGGCGAATCGCGCTCGCTCATCGACATGATTCGGGAGGGTGCGGAAGCCGAGATGACGACGTTCCTCGCCGGCGTGAAGCTTCCGTCCAGCGTGAAGCTCACCCACCGGATGCTCTCCGGCAACCCCGCCGCCAAGATCCTCGAGGAGCTGCGCCGGGGGCAGCACCAGCTGGTCGTCCTGGGAACGCACGGGCGGACGGGGCTCACGCACGCGTTGCTCGGCAGCGTGGCCGAAAAGGTGGTGCGACTATCGCCGGTTCCCGTGTTGACCGTGCCCCGCAGCGCTTAGGCGCCGCGAATCGATCCGCGGCGGATGAAATAACCATGTGCCCCGTGCGTCGCCGGCACTATCGTCGGCTCCTCGCGCAACGCCGGTTCCGGGGAAGGGCACGTGAGAAACAGGGCTGCTTCCGGGGAACCAACCTGTTTCAGCCGAGGAGAGGGCAATGACGCTGTTGGGCATCGACGTGAGTCACTGGCAGGAAGACGTGGATTGGTTTGCCGTCGCTGGTGGAGGCGTGAAGTTCGCCTTCGCGAAGGCCACGGAGGGCAATCAGTCCGTCGATCGGAAGTTCGCGCGCAACTGGTCGGGCATCCAGCAAGCGGGGCTCGTCCGCGGCGCGTACCACTTCGGCCGGCCCGGCCGCGACCCGGAAACGCAAGCCGAGCACTTCGCTTCCGTCGTGGGGCCCCTCGGCTTCAACGACTTGCCCCCCGTCCTCGACATCGAGGAGGACGACGGCCACGAGGCGGCCGACGTCATCGCCTGGACGCGCCAGTTCCTCACGAGGGCCGATGCGCTCTTCGGTCGCAAGTTGATGATCTACACGGGCGCGTTCTGGCGGGGTGAGCTCGGCAATCCGAGGGATGGGTTCTTCGGCGAGCGTGCCCTCTGGCTTGCCGCCTACGTGAAGAACCCGGTGGTGCCCGCCGCCTGGGCGCGTTCCACTTTCTGGCAGTACACGGACGGCAGGAGCAACGGCGCGGCGGACATCCCCGGTGTGAGGCCCTGCGATCAGAACCGCTTCGAGGGAACGGACGCCGACCTCGTTGCGTTGTGCGCGGGGACGATGCCGCCCGCTCCCGGACCTGTGACGGTGGGTCCCGGTGCCACGCCGGCGTGGCCGGGGAAATTTTTCGTGTTTCCTCGCAGCCCCGCGATCACGGGAGAGGCGGTGCGAGAGTGGCAGAAGCGCATGGTGAGCCGGGGCTTCGCCATCGACATCGACGGCGTTTACGGGCCGCAGGCGAAGGCGGCGTGTTTTGCCTTCCAGAAAGACCATGGGCTTTCGGCCGACGGCATCGTGGGGCGCAAGACGTGGGACGCCTGCTTCTCGGACTGAGCAGGAGCTAGTGCGCGGACCGCCGGTCGCCTGACGAACCGGCGCGAGCCGAACGCCACGACGAAACGCGCGTCAGCGCCGCGACGAGCGTCGTTGTCGGGTCGGTGGGCAGCGTGACGGAGCGCCAGGCCACGTAACCGTCCGGGCGGACGAGCGACGCACCGTCGGAGCCCACACCGAAGGCGTCGCGGAAATTTCGCCGAAAGGTCGCGTCCGGCGTCGGCTCTCGGGCGCCCACCGTCGGCGCCGAAATGGCGGTTCCCGCGCCTTCCGCCGCCCCGCCGACGTGGAGACAACGGAGGGTCATGCCGAGCTGCTGGGCGACCTCTGCCGCTGCTGCGCACCACGCTGCGCTCTCCGTGAGCAGCACCCAGTCGCGCTGCAGGAGGTCGAGCGTGGAGCGTTGCTCGCCGGCCGTGGCGACCCAGAGGTGAGGCGCGCGCGTTCCGGGCTGACCGGCCCATTGCTCGGGGCGCTGCGCGGGCGCGAGCTCTGCGCCCGCGCCCAGCACCGCGCTCGAGCGATAGAGCTGACCGAGCTCCATGGCTTCGTCGTCGATGATCGGCACCTTCTTCTCGGCGTCCGTCGCCCAACGTGCGTAGTCGCGGCGCGCGAAAATCTGAGCGTGGCGGAGCCAGGCGATGGGACGCCGCTCGGCATCGTAGGTCTCGAGCAGCGCGGGCTCCGACGCACCAGCGAGGACGGCCGCGAGCTTCCAGGCGAGATTGAACGAATCCTCGATGCCGGTGTTCGCACCGTAGCCTCCCCGCGCCGGGGGCAAGGTGTGCGCGGCATCACCCACGAGGAATACGCGCCCGGTCGCGAAGCGGTCCGCAATGAGCGCGCTCAAGACCCAGCGCCCGGTCGTGACGATCTCGATCGGTAGATCCGTGCGACCGATCGCCTGGGTGACCTTCGCCCGCAGCGTGTCATGGTCGCGCTCTTCATCGTCCGAGAACATCAGCAGCCAACGACCGTCCCGGTAGGTGGTCAGCATCCCCTTCAACCCCGGTTGATCGAGCTCGAACTGGCTGATCCCCGCCTCCAGGTACTGCTCCAGGGGCGCTCTGAAGAGCACGCTCCGCACGACTTGCAGAACGCCGTGCCCACTCCGGCCCATGCCGAGCGCCTCGCGGATCGGGCTCGCGTGACCGTCGGCCGCGAGCAAGTACTCGGCGCGGAGGCCGTACTCGGTTCCGTCGCGGCGCCTCAGCAGCGCAGTGACGCCCTCGGCATCCTGCTCGAACGAGACCAACGAGGTCTCCAAGCGGATGTCGGCGCCGAGCTCGATGGCCTTGTTGCGGAGGATGGGCTCGAGCTTGTCTTGAGCCAGCGCTGCACCGGTACAAGGCGAGTAGCCCCACTCAGGAGGAGAGGCCGGGCTCCGCTCGCTCACTCGGGGCTCGTTCGGGCTCCACGCGACCTCCGCGGACCACTTTCCCGCGAGGCTTTCAACGGTGATTCGGCGCGGTCGACCGTGACCGAGCGGGATCTCGGGAATGGCCCCGCCGAGCCCCACCGCACGGAACAGCTCGAGCGTTCGCGTCGTGAAGCCCATCGCGCGGGGATGCGGCGAGCTTCCCGGATGCTTTTCGACGAGCACGACGGAGACGCCGCGCCACGCGAGAAACAGGGCTGCGGAGAGGCCTGCCAGGCCACCCCCGACGATGAGGACAGGGTGGGTAGAGACGGGAGGGACTTCGAGGTTCATGGCTTTCGTTTCGCTGGTTTCGACGCGCCGGCGCGTGCCGTGCGGGGCGTCTGCAGGATCCCGGCGAGGAAGACGTCGAGGGCCCACGTGAATCGTTCTTCGGGAGAGCCCGAGAGCAGGAGGGCGCGCGCCGCATGCACGCGCGGGTAGTCGCGCGCCGAGGCCCCCGCAATCGCTCGCGACACAGCGCCGTCCGGGGCCGCCGGGTCGAGGCCGTTCGCGTGCTCGGCGACGACCGCGGTGACGTAGAGCACGAGCAGATCCACCGCCCAGGCACCTGTCGCGAGCTCGACCCCCCCCTCCTCCAGCAGCTCGAGCAACCGCTCCGTGATGCGCAGGGCGTTGGGCCCGACGGCCACCGTGCCGAGCGCGAGCTCAGCGAGCCCCGGACCCGCGGCGAGCACCCGAGCGTACGATTCGAGCACGCGCCGAACGCGCTCGCGCCACGTGGCTTTGTGAGCCCCACCGAGCTCGACGCTCGCGAGCGCCCGATCGAGCATGAGCGCGTAGAGCTCCTCGAGATCGTCGACGTAGACGTAGATCGAGGCGGGCCCCGTATCGAGCGCCGCCGCGACCTTCCGCAGGCTCATGCCCGCGAGGCCAAACTTGGTGAGCTGTCGGAGCGCCTCCGTCACGATAGCGTCGCGGCTGAGGGGCGACTTCGTGGGGCCGCCGCGCCGGCTCTGAACGGGGCGGCGCTGGAAGGGGCTCGGGGCAACCATGACGAACAGTGTTCGTCACGAACACCGTTTGTCAAGACCGGGTCGGGCTGGCCACTTCTCGTTCCGGCCGGGGACCCCCTCTGGTAGAGGTTTCGCCATGCGAACACGGGCAACCCTCCTCCGCTTCCGGCATCGCGTCCTCCACTCGCTACCAGCGCTGCCCGCGCTCTTGTGTGCCGCAGCGTGCGCGCAGCAGTCGACGGAGCCGCCGCCCGCTTCGGGAGCGACCCCCACCGCCGCCGCCACCACGGCCACTACGCCCTCCGCAGACCCCGCCGCCGTCGGCGTCATCGACCGGCGCGGCAAGGGGGGAGCCAGCGTGTTCGTCGGACACATGGTGAGCGACTTCGACGGGTTCAAGAAATTCTTCGAAGACGGTGCCGAGGAGCGCGCGAAAGCCGGCGTGAAGGGACATCTCTTGACGCGCCTCAGCGACGGCCGCGTCGTCGTTCACCTTTTTGCGGCCGACCTCGGCGCACTGAAGATGACGCTCGCGTCGCCCGGCTTGGAAAAATACCTGGGCCGACCGGGAAGCCCCGACGCGTCACTGATCTGGCTCGCCTACGACGAGTTCATCAAGCTGCCCGCCAAGCCCCCGACCGAGCCGACGTTCAGCCTGCTCCTCAAGCTGCGCGCGTCCGATCTTCCGGCCCTCCGCAACGGCTTCCTCGAACGTCAGCGGCTCTTCGCCGACTACGGCGTGATCGCCAGCGGCCTGCACCACAGCGTCGATCAAGCCGACCTCGTCTTTTTGCACTTCGTGGGAACCGACGCGAAGAAGCTCGAGGCGCTCTCGCAACGGCCGGAATTCGTGGCGTGGCTCGCGACGCGCGGCTCGACCGAGGCTCCGCAGAGCTTCCTCGGCGAAGACGTTTCGCGGAGCCGGGCTTACTACGCCGATTTCAACTGAGCGA
>Ga0070682_100001705_pt1 | contig 12220 bp, 10 predicted proteins | sample KBSC63LmetaG_FD_64668 | JGI IMG/M metagenome (GOLD analysis project Ga0070682, IMG submission 64668) | Corn rhizosphere microbial communities from Kellogg Biological Station, Michigan, USA - KBS C6-3L metaG | ecosystem: Host-associated > Plants > Roots > Rhizosphere | place: USA: Michigan... | reverse complement strand
GCTGCACGAAGGCCCTCAAGGCGTGCCGTTGGGAACCGCTCTCCCCCTCATAGAGAGGGCGTCGGGCGGGTCTTTGCTGACTCGCGCGCGCGCCGCGGGGAGAGCGAGAGGGAAATGAAGCAAGCATACGTTTGGGGGTTCGGCAGCTGTCTGGCCCTGTTTGCCTTGGGTTGTGGCAGCTCGGACAGCACCCCCGAAGACGCGACTCCCGCGAGCGGCACCGGCGGCTCCGGTCAACTCGACTCCAGCAACACGACGAAGAGCACGGACCCGGACCCCTCCAAGGAGGATCCGACGAAGCTGCCGAGCGCGGAGGCTCCGCCCGGAGTGCCGCCGCAGGGCTGCGTGAAGGGCTTTGCCGGCGGTGCGCTGAAGCTCACGCTCGATGCCAAGGTGCCGAGCGTCAATCTAGAAGCCGAGGACGGCAAGCTGCTCGCCAACAACGTGGCCTGCAGCGATGCCGGCGGCCATGACGTCGATCCGGCGAGCGTGACCTCGCTGCGCGTGGACGGCGATGCCGGTGATAACGGCGTGAGCTGGGCGCTGGGCGGCGGCGACTGGTCGGGCTTGCTCGCGGGCTCCGAGCGCGTGCAGCTGTGGCTGGGCGAGGGCAAGAACAGCCTGCGCGTCGTGGGCACGGACGGCGCCGATCACTTCCGTCACGGCATGCGCGAGCCGGACGCGGTGCTCGATCTCACCGGCAACGGCACGATCCATGTCGTGGCGGAGAACCTGGCCGCGCTGGCCGTGGAGCTCGGCGCCGGCGACGATCGCCTCGAAGATCTGGCGCCGCCGCCGGCGGCGGAGGGCGCGGCACCGGCCGAGGAAGATCCGACGATCGTGCCGATCAGCTCGCTCAGCGTGCCCCTGATCGCGGACGGCGGCGAGGGCAAGGACTGGATCGTGGGCGGCAGCGCCAACGACAACCTCGACGGCGGCCCCGGCGACGACGTGCTCAGCGGGCTGGGCGGCAACGACACCTTCCGCGTCGCCGCGCAGAACGACGGCGCTGACATCATCAACGGCGGCCCCGGCTATGACGAGATCTCCTACGAGCTGCGCAATGACCCGCTCACGCTCAACCTGTGCCTGAGCGAGGCCACGCTCGGCTGCAGCGGCGAAGCGTGCGTCTGCAGCGCGCCGAGCGGTGAAGCGGGCGAGAACGATCGCATCGTGAACGTGGAAGACGTCACCGCCGGCAACGGCGACGACACCATCAACGGCAGCGACGGCGCAGAGTCGCTGAGCGGCGGCCCCGGCGCGGACACGCTGCACGGCGGCGGCGGCAGCGACGTGCTGTACGGGCAGACCGGCGTCGACGTGCTCGACGGCGGTGCCGACGGAGACTACTGCGACACGCGCGCAGGGGAGACGGCAACCGGCTGCGAACTGTGAAACGCATCCGCTCCAGCCTGCTCCTGGTCGCGTTGGGGTCCGCGCTCGCCTGCGAAGCTGCAGACGAGCCCGCGCCTGCGTCCGGCGATACCCCCTTCGGGATGGCCATGGGCGCGCTCGGCGTCGAGCTGACCGACTGCACCGACGCGGGCGGCGCCTTCGCCAATGCGACATTGACGCTCAACCTGGCGCCGGGCGACGACGCCATCGTCAGCGTGTCGGGCGGCAAGCTGCGCGTGAACAGCTGGCAGTGCAAGACGGCCGCGACCAACGGCGTCGATCTGACCACCAACCTGGTGCACAAGCTGGTCATCAACGGATCGGCGAACGGCGCCAACACGGTGCTGATCGATCTGCTGCCCGGGGTCTTCGGCGGCCTGTTCGGTCCGAGCGGCGGCATCATCGTCAACGCGCCGGTTGGAGGCGCGCTGGACTTCGGCGCGCGCGGCACGGAGTCCGCCAACCTCTTCCGGATGGCCCAGCAGGCCAGCGGCAGCGACCTGTACTTTGATCTGGGCGTCAGCGCGGCCGCGGACGTGAAGCTGGTGGGCGACCCGCATGACGTGTCGCTGACGTTGAACGACGGCGCCGACAGCTTCACCGCCCAGGACATCACCAGCGTGAGCTTCCTGGGCGCGAGCGTGCAGACGCGCTCCGTGCAGGGCGAGCCGCTGACAGTGTTCGGCGGCCCCGGCAACGATACGCTGAAGGGCGGCCTGGGCGACGACACGCTCGACGGCGGCGACGGCAACGATTTCTTCACCAGCGGCGCCGTGGCGGATGGGGCGGACACCTACCGCGGCGGCCCTGGCCTCGACACCGCCGACTACAGCGCGCGCACGGCGGGCGTGACGGTCGACATCGATCCCGCGCACACCAAGGCCTTCGTGGAAGGCGCGCAGCTGTTTGGCAAGACGCTGCCGGCCGGCACCGCGCTGGTGCTCAGCGTGGGGGCGAGCGGGGCCATCACGTACACGTCGACCGGCGTGAGCGGCGCCAGCGCGATCCTCAGCGAGCTCAACAACGTGGCGGCCTTCACGGCGGTGGCGGTGGCGAGCCAGGACGACCGTGGTCACCTGCTGATCGAGGCCAAGAACAGCGGGCAGACGCTGACCATCAGCAGCGACCCACGCGGACTGATCGGCACCACCATCAGCCGCACCAGCTCCGGGGCGGACCTGCTCGACGCCGACGACGGTGAGACGGGCGCGGGCGAGAACGACGACGTGAAGAGCGACGTCGAGAATCTCAACGGCGGCCTGGGCAACGACGTGCTCACCGGCAGCCAGCAGCCCAACGTGATCAACGGCAACGCCGGCGACGACGACATCAGCGGCGGCCCCGCCGGCGACTGCAGCGTCGACATCGATCACCTGAACGGCGGCGCCGGCAACGACAGCTTCCGGCTCGGCGCCGAAGCCAACTGCGCAGACATCGCCGACGGCGCTGCCGGCCGCGACACCGCCGACTACGAGCTGCGCGGCAGCGGCGTGAACGTCTCGCTCGACAACATCCCGAACGATGGCGAGTCCGAATCTGACGACGTCCGGGCGACGATCGAGGTGGTGCTGGGCGGCAGCGGCAACGACAACCTCAGCGGTGGCAGCAGCAACGACGAGCTGCACGGCGGGCCCGGCAGCGACGTGCTGCACGGCGGAGCCGGCAACGATACGCTGGTCGGCGGCACCGGCAACGATCAGCTGTACGGTGAAGCAGGCGATGACTACATCGACGAGGGCAGCACCAGCGACGCCAGCTATCTGGCTTCGTTCAGCGCCTTCGGCGGACAGGACCTGATCCATGGCGGCGCCGGCGCCAACACCTGCAATTTTCGCCGTGGAGGCAGCGTGGCCGCCTCCTACACGCTCTGCTTCACCACGGGTAGCGCCAACTGCGCGCTCTCGATGGACGACGGCGCTGACGGTGACGATCTCACCAATTGCAACCGCGTCATCCTCGATGACGGCAACGACACCGTCACCGGCTCGACCGGCGACGACGTGATCGAGGCCGGCGGCGGCGCCGACAGTCTGATGGGCGGCGCGGGCAATGACGTCCTGTATGGCGAAGCTGGCGACGACGCGCTCTTCGGCGGCGCGGGCAGCGACACGCTCGACGGCGGCGACGACCAGACCAAGTCCAGCGACGGCGGGCCCGGGGACGACATCTGTCTGCCGGACCTGTCGAACGTGTCCTGCGAGCTCTGAACCGCCAAGTCCTTGACGCTCGGCGCCCGCCGGCGGCGTGAGGGATTTCTTCGTCTCCGCGCGCGCCGTTACTGACCGGGCAGGGGAACGGCAGGGCTTTGCGCCGTCGCTGCGCTCGGAGAACGCATGCACGACACCGCTTACGAACTGGGGAAGGCCTTCTTCGCGCTCTATGCGCGCCCGACCGCCACGTCCGTCATCGACATCGGCTCGATGGACGTGAACGGCACGCTGCGCGACTGGTGCCCGGCGGGCGCGAAGTACACGGGCGTCGACATCGCGGCTGGCAAGGGCGTGGACGTGGTGATCGAGAGCACCTGGCGCCTGCCCTTCGAGAACGACAGCTTCGACCTGGCGGTGAGCTCCTCGTGCTTCGAGCACGACCCGCTGTTCTGGGTCACGTTCCTGGAGACGCTGCGCGTGCTGAAGCCGGGCGGCTACGCGTACCTCAACGTGCCGTCGAACGGAAAGTACCACGCGCACCCGTTCGATTGCTGGCGCTTCTACCCCGATTCGGGGCTGGCGCTGGAGCAGTGGGCCCGGCACAGCAACGTCGAGGCGCACCTGGTCGAGTCGTTCATCGCCGACCGCGCGCGCGCCGAGTGGAACGACTGCGTGCTGATCTTTTGCAAGGGGCCGCTGCAGCGGCCCGAGCGCTTCCTCGCCGATCTCGTGCCCAAGGCGCGCAACGTGCGCAAGGCCGGTCACGAAGGCCTGCTCAAAGCCAGTGAGGCCACCGAAGATCAGCGCATCATCCGCAACCTGGTCGGGCAGCTGCGGCAGGCGCAGGGCGTGAAGCCGCCGCAGCCCGTGCCGCAAGGCGTGAAGACCGGTCAGAGCGCAAAGTAGCTGAAGCAGACAGGCATGAGCGAGCCGTTCTTCAGCATCATCGCCGCGTATTACCAGGGGGTCAGCGACGACGAGACCTTGGGACGCTTCGTCAGCAGCCTGCAGCAGCAGACCTTCCAGGACTTCGAGGTCCTGATCTACCACGACGGGCCGCTGCAGCACGAGGTCAGCTGCCCGTACCCGGTGCATGCCACACCCGAGCGCCAGAACGTGTGGGGCCACAACCTGCGCCAGCTCGGCCTGCAGGACGCCCGCGGTCGCTACGTGTTGCACACCAACGTCGACAACCTGTACGAGGCGGACGCCTTCGCCAAGATCTTCGCGCGCCTGCAGCAGGGCGACAGCCAGATCCTGATCACGCGCCTGCGCATGATGGGCCTGAACTACGCGCCCCCGACCGCGACCACGCGCGGCCGCATCTGGTACGACAAGCCGCGCGACTACAGCAAGAGCGTGGTGCTCACCGGCAACCCCCCGGTCTACGGCAACATCGACCTGATGCAGCTCGTGGCGAGCAAGCAGATCTGGGACCGCTACGGCTGGTTCAGCATGGTCGAGCAAGCCGACGGCTTGATCTATCCTCGGCTGTGCAAAGAGAACAGCTACGCCTGCACCGACATCCTGATCGGTCGGCACTTCTAGCCTCGCGCTCTCAGATCTAAAGTAGGGCGCGTGCGGTAAAGGTGGGAGCGACACGAGCGGCATGGAGACCAGTGCCAACTGATCATGTTGCAGCGTCGAGCTAGCACTGCTCGGGAGCGCAGCCTTCGACGGCACGATGACCACGGCCCGTGCCAGCAGCTCTTTTTCGGCGCCGAGCCGCGAGCAAGCGTTGCACTGGTGGCGGATGGGCGAAGAGCGTGCTCATCACGCCACGCTCTCCTCGCGCGCTTGTTACTTCCGGGGACCCTTCGAGCTCTGTGAGCGACCTGCTGACGGAGCGCTGGCTCTCGTCAGCAGCCCTTGCTGGTGAGCGCGAGTGCTCGCTGGAGCGCCGAGTTTTCAGCGAGCACCTGCGCCTGGGGCGTCATTGTCCGAGCTGCGGCCTGGCTGGTGCGCGCGCTGTCTCGGTTGAACAGGCATGCTCGGTGCATCACGGAGGCCCAACCGCATGAGCGCTTCAGGCTTCAACCCGATGGCACAGCGGCGAGCCAGTAGTGGGACTGGAGCGAGTGTTCGCCTCGGCGGGACGCGCCCAGCGAGCTACGCGACCGGCCGAGTGCTCGCGGAGCGCTATCGCATCGAGCGCCTGATCGGCATGGGTGCGATGGGCGTGGTGCTTGCAGCGCGCCATCTCGGGCTCGAGACGCGCGTGGCCATCAAGGCCATTCTTCCCGAGATGCAGACCATCCCCGGCGCGCTGTCGCTCTTCGAGCGTGAAGCGAAGGCCGCGGTCGCGATCCGCAGCGAGCATGTTGCTCAGGTGTTCGATGTGGGCACAGATGACGACCTCGGCCCTTACATAGTCATGGAGTATCTGGAAGGCCGTGACTTGCGCGCCGTCCTGGAGCTCGACGGCCCGATCCCGCTGCGGCGAGCCATCGACTACGTGCTGCAAGCGTGCGAGGCGGCGGCGGCGGCGCATGCGCAGGGCGTGATCCACCGAGACATCAAACCAGAGAATCTGTTTCTCACGCGGCAGGGTGACCTGGAGATCGTCAAACTGCTCGATTTTGGCGTGTCGAAGGCGGCGATCACGCGGCGACTGGTCAGCAGCACCACCTCGGCCTGGGAGACTGCCGGTTTCATGGGAACTCCGCTGTATATGTCGCCCGAGCAGATCCACTTGCACATGCAGGTCGACCACCGCGCCGATATCTGGTCGCTGGGCGCCGTGCTGTATGAGCTCGTCACAGGGCACAGCGCGTTCAGTGGCAATGACGGCCTGCCGGCATTGCTGAAGAGCATCTGTGAAGCCGCCCCTGTCCCGCTCAGCGAGCACTGTTCGGGACCGGAAGCTCGCCTGCAGGGCGTGATCGACCAGTGCTTGGATAAGAATCCCGCTCGGCGCTTTCAAAACGTCGCCGAGCTCGCCGAGGCGCTGTCTCCGTTTGCCTCTTCGCGATCACGGCTGCACGCGCAGCGCGCGGCCTCCATTCTTGGCACCGGTGCCGAAGCCGAGGCCGCCCCGATGTCGGCTCAGGTGCGCCCCCTACCGCAGCCCTCCGTCGCCAGCAGCGGCTACCTGGCGCGTCGCGCCTGGCTGGTTGGAGCTCTGGTGGTCGGAGCTCTGGTGCTCGGGCTGCTGAGCTTCTCGAGTCCAGGCCAACGCGCCGAGTGGCTGCAGGTTTTCGTGAGCGCCGTGCGCATCGACTCCGAGCAGAGGTCCCTCACGCCGAGTTCAGCGCCTCGGCCTATGCCGGCGGCACGCACCGTTCACATCGAGAGCCAACCCAGCGGCGCCGTGGTCAGCATTGACGGCCACGTGATGGGGGTCACACCGCTCTCGACGCTGCTCCCCGCTGGCACCGTGGTGCTCTCGCTGACCAAGGTGGGCTATTGCGAAGCCCAGCAGGTGCTTCAGGCCGATGTTGCCGGGCCAGAGCTGCCGCCCATCTCCGTGCGAACCGCGCTGCGGCGAGCCGTGGCGGAGCGATCGGCAAGAGCGCGGGCGCTGGAGCGACAAGTCGAGAGCGCGTTGCTCGGCAAACCGCGCGGCGTGGCGCCGCGCCGAGCGGCGCCGCCGCGCTCGGGGAGATGATGGGCGTAAAGGCTCAGCCTCGTTCCGTCACTTGGCCACGCTCGCCGGCAAGCGGAGCCAGACGCCGCGGAAGCGCCTGTGGTGCTTGTGAGCCTTCTTGCAGGGCTTGCCGCGCACCACGCGGTTGCCGTCGTCGCTCAGCACCAGGATCTCGGGGTTGCTCTCGGCGGTGAAGAACGCCTCCGGGTTCGCGTTCGCGAAGGGCGCCTGCGCCAGCAACTCCGCGCGCGCGCCAGGGCCCTGCCAGCCATACAAGCGATGCGGACCGTGGCCTTCGGCAGGGCCCGCGGCGATCAAGTAGCGCCCGCGCCAGTACGAGAGGGACCGCACGCCGAGCCCGCCGAGGTCGAGCTCGATCGGATCGCCGAAGCGCAGCGGCCCGCCGTCGACGGCAGCGTCCGGATTCAACAGCGGCACCAGCAGCGCCTTGCCCGCCGGGATCGGGCTGCGGAAGCCGATCAGCAGCGTGCCCTCGGGAGTGGCCGTGAGCCCCTCCAGGTTCAGCCCCCCCGGCTCCTTCGGCGGCAGCGCCGCGGCGCGGGCCAGATCGTAACGCTGCAGGGCAGGGCTGTGCTCGAGATCGTCGAGCAGGCGCCGATACACTCGACCTTGCACCTCCAGGTGCGCGTCCAGCGCGGGCAGGTCGGTCGTGATCAACAACGAGCGGTTGGGATCGACCTCACCCTGCGCGTTGCGCGCGTGCGAGCTGAGCCAGTACGCGCGGCCATTCAGCGCCGTCGCGGCTTCGATATCCGCTTCACCCTTCTTCGCCAGGGCGATCTGCTTCGACAGGTTGGTCCGCAGCACCGGCTTGCCCCCCGCCACTGCGTCGTAGACGCGGATCACGTTGTCCTCGTCATCGGCTACCGCGAAGTGGCGCTCGTCGATGGGCACGGCGCCCGAAGCGTCGCACGCGCCCACGAAGCTCACCCAGCGCAGCTCCGCGGCGCGCCCTTCGCTGGAGGATGTTTCCGAGGCGCGAAACAGCCCATATCCGGACCCGGCCAGCAGCAGCGCGCCGAGCGCGAGGGGCAGATTTCGGCGCTGCATCGCCTGAGCATAGGGCAGCGCATCGAGTTTTCCAGCGGCGTGGTAGCGATTGTCTGAGCGTGCGCGGCCGTGTATGGCTCGCACCATGACCCTTCATCGAGACACGATGCCTTCCTTCCGTTCCCGCGCCCTGGCCTCTATTTGCGCGCTCCTGCTCGCCGCGGCTTGCCAGAGCGAGAAGAAGGCCGACACGCAGGTCGCACAGCTGGCGCCGGCACCGGCCACGACGACCACGACCGCGGCGCAGCCAACGGCCATCGGCTCGCTCGGCGCGACCACACCCAAGGCGGCCGAGCCGGGGGCCGTGACGGAGCTCACGCTCGATCCGGCGTCGAGCAAGCTCGACATCGTCGCGTCCAAGATCACCCGCTCGCACGATGGCTCGTTCAAGCAGTTCACGGGCACTGCCACGCTGGCGGGCGACCAGGTCCAGGCCATCCACTTCGACGTCGACACGGCCTCGCTCCAGACGGACACGGAAAAGCTCACGGCGCACATCAAGACCAAGGATTTTCTCGACGTAGAAAAATTCCCGAAAGCCACGTTCAAGAGCAGCAGCGTGGTGGCCAAGCCCTCGGGCACCGCTACCCATGAAATCACGGGCGATCTGACGTTGCATGGCGTAACGCAACAGATCACCTTCCCGGCGACCATCGAGCTCGGCGCCGAAAAGGTCACGGGGCGCGCCGAGATCGCCATCAACCGGCAGAAATTCGGCGTCGCCTATCCAGGCATGCCCGACGACCTGATCAAGGACGACGTGCTGCTCAAGCCCTCGTTCGTGTTCCCGCGCAAGAAGGGCTGACCCCGATCGAGACGGCGGCCGGCGGCGCGATTGTGATAGGGTTCCGGAGATGCGCTTCCTCGCTCTCCTCGGATGCCTGTTGCCCTTGGCGCTCGCCGGCTGCGGCGATTCCGACCACAAGTCTGCCAACCCCGAGTCGGGTGACACGGAAGGCGACACCGGTAACGACGCCGAGATGACCTCGAACGAAAACGCCCTCGCCGACGACGTGCTGCTCACGCTCGAGGGCAAGCACGAGGTGCTGGGCGGCGGCGCCCGGCTCGACGTGCAAGAGGCGCGTCCGCTCGTGCGCTTGACCGTGACGACGGTCTACCCCAACAACCACAACGACCTGATCCTGCTTCAGCTCGGCCTGGATGGTGTGGAGAACGCGATGGGACAGCACACCGAGAACCTCACGAGCACCAAGGATGCGGTGGCGGTCGCTCAGGCGTACATCGGGCAGGTCAGCTACACCTCGCAGAGCGGCACGATCGACGTCACGCTGAGCAACGACGGCACGCTCGAAGGTCACTTCGACGCGCAGCTCACCTCCGACCCCGACCCCAATACCGACGCACCCGGCACCGCTCCGCCGATCGAAATGTCCGGCTACTTCTCCGGCAAATGGTCGCTGATCTGCAGCTCCCCGGTGCCCAACCTGCCGGGCGACCACAGCACCCCGAACAGCGCGTACTGCAGGAACTTGATGTTCTGAGAGCTGCTCTCAGGCGAGGTCGGTGATCTCGTAGCTGCGCGTGCCTTGCGGGGATTCGACTTCGGCTTCGTCGCCCACGCCGAGGCCGAGCAGGGCGCGGCCCAGGGGGCTCGTGGGAGTCAGCGTCTGGATCTGCTCGGAGCCGATCGTGAGGTGCTCGCCGCCCGCGGCGGGCACCAGGAAGTAGAGCGATCTGTTGCCCCGATGCTCGAGCTCGAGCAAGGCGGAGGCCTGGATCGATCCCGCCTTGGTGCAGTCGCGCAGCTGGAGGTGCGACAGCTGGGCTAGCGCTTGTTCGAGGCGCGCGGCACGTTCGGCGTAGCCGCGCGCGATGTACGAGGCCTCGGTGGCTCGCGTGTCTTTGTCGCCCTCGGCGCGCGCCTCTTCGTGCGTCGCGCCTTCGGCTTCGCGCTGGGCCTGGCCGCGCACGCGCGTGAGCTCCGCCGTGAGTCGTTCCACCAGCAGGGCCAGCAACTGAGTCTTGTCGATGGGCTTCAAGGGATCCGACCTACCACGGAGTCAACCATCCTACCTCGCCCCTGTTCCCTCCGAAATCCCCGACCCCTAACCCCTGACCCCTGACCCCGTCTTCACTGCAGCACCGACCCGGGCGCGTTCGGATCCCCCGCACCCGGCGCATCCGTGCTCGGCGGCCGGCGGTCGACGAGCTCGCCCGCGGTGATGCGCAAGAGCGGCGGCAAGTCGGTGCTCCGCATCAGCTCCAGCAGCTCGGAGCGAGTGCACAAGCCCACCAGCGGGAGCGCCACCGAGAGCGGCGAGCCCGGATTCTGCAGCACGCTCATGCGCACGCGCCGGCGCGCGAGCCAGCGCGTGCTCGCGATGGCCAGGATCGAGGTGGCCCGCGCGGGACGCGCGGCTGCGACCCGCACCACGTCGTCTTCGGTGGTCTTGGGGTTGGTGAGCAGCTCGCGGATCACCATCGGGTGCGGGTCTTTGATCAGCGCGTCAAAGCGCTGGCGCCCGGAGCGGCGCGCGAGGTTCCGGCGCTCGCCCAGCGTCAATTCACGGCCCGTGCCGTAGTCCGGGATGCGCGGCTCCGAGCCTTCGGGCGGCAGCGATGCGGTCGGCACGCGGCGGATCACGCGCTGCAGGCTGAGCAGGCGCTGCTCGAGGGCCACCTGGCGCAGGCGCTCGAGATCGCTGGTGCTGGCCATGCCAGCCGCCCAGAGCGCGATGGTGACCAGGGCTTCGCGCGCCCGCGGTTCGCCGACTTCGCTGCTGCCGATGAGCGCGTCGAGCAGCGGCGCCAGGAGGTGGGGCGGCTCGTGCTGCACGTGTTCGCGAAGCCATTCGATGCGCAGCTCCTGGTCGGGCAGGCCCAGCAGGCAGCGCAGGAAGCGCTCGGCGTCGTCGACGGAAGCGGGCATCGCGATTCCCCGAGTCTGGATCGCCGCGGGCGCTCCCGCTACCGGTCGCCCCGTCGGTCCCGATTTGGAGCAAAATCGCGGTCTTTCTCCGGCTGCTGGAGCTAAGCTCAGGGCCGTGCACGCGAGCTTTTCGCTGCGCCAGCGGGCCACCGCCTGGCGTGAGGTCCTGACCCGGCCCGCTCGCTTTGCCCGGCACGCCGCGTTGGGGGCCGCGGGCCTCGCCTGTGCCCTGATCGCCCGTCACGGCACCTCCTGGACGCGCGCCGGGGCCGCGGCCGGCGTGCTGGTGATCGTGGTGACCTTGGTGGTCGGCTGGTGGCGTGACCGGCGCACCGTGGCCGATCCGGTGCGGCTCGTGCAGCAGGTGATCCGGCGCACCGATCGCGCGATCGGTGAGCAAGCGTTGCGCCTGGTGCGGCTGATGCAACGGCTGACGGGCGAGGTCGAGACGGCGCCGGCCACTGGCGGCGCGTCATCCACGGGCGTGACGCTCGCGACGTTCCAGCTCGACAAGCTGATCGAGAAGGCGTCGATCGAGCAGGTGCGCCACGCCGCGCGCCGGCGCGCCAAGACGTATCGCTGGGTGGGCGCGCTGTGCGCGCTGGTGGCGCTGGCCGTGTGCGTCGAGCGCATGCGCGAGATCGTGGAGGGCATGGATGTGCTCGCGGCGCGCCACGGGCGCGCGCCCTGGCCGCTGTACTGGACGGAGCAGCTACGCGTGCAAGCCACGCCGCCCGCCTATCTGCGCCAGCCCGGGCGCCGCTTGTTCTCGGGCGCGACTTCGATGCTGCCGATCGGCACCCAGCTCACGCTGCGCGCGCGGCCGCTGTACGCCGACCGGCAGCTGCTGGTGACGGACGGCACGCAGGAGACGCCCTTCGTGAGCGACGGCGAGGGCGGGCTGGTCGCGCACTTCGAGGTGACGCAGGATCAGGTGCTGGTGGTGGCCGCGCGCTTCGGCGACGTGCTGATCGTGGAGCCCGAGGCGTTGAACATCGTGGCTCTGGCGGACGAAGCTCCGGTGGTCGAGCTCGACGGCGCGCCCGCGACGCAGCAGCTGCGCGAGCTCTCACGGCTGGAGCTGCGCTGGTGGGCGCAGGATGACCACGGGTTGCGCCAGGTCGATCT
>Ga0070682_100001704_pt1 | contig 12220 bp, 9 predicted proteins | sample KBSC63LmetaG_FD_64668 | JGI IMG/M metagenome (GOLD analysis project Ga0070682, IMG submission 64668) | Corn rhizosphere microbial communities from Kellogg Biological Station, Michigan, USA - KBS C6-3L metaG | ecosystem: Host-associated > Plants > Roots > Rhizosphere | place: USA: Michigan... | reverse complement strand
ATCCTATCATCTATTGTATAACTCCAATAATAATAATTGATAATCTTCATCAATTAAGTAATCTAGTCAAAATGATACTTTCTTTTATCCAACAATTGAATTATTTTACTTTCGGGGATCTGACGAAAATCCTCATAATACTCTTCAACCGATCTGAATTTCCTAGGCTTTATGATATATTCTATTTTATCTACATATCCTGACAGTAAATGTAAAGCGTATTTAGAAATGACAGGTAATGCTGCTATTATCTTATAAGGTTTATGAGATCTTAACCATTTGCTTGTCACCATCATTGTTGAGCCAGTATAACATCCATCATCGATCAAAACTATTGTTTTATTCTTAAAGTTATACATTTCGTCACAAACCCTAAATAAAGAAATTTGTTTTTCTAATTCTTTTCTTTGTCTATTTATTTCCATTTGTATATACTCACAAGAAAAATTTTTAGATTCAGGTATTAGATAGACAGAGCCATCTTGAAAAATAGATCCAATAGTATTTTCAAAGTTAAAAGGATTTCTTAACCTTTTTGATAATACAATATTAAAACTTTGCAAAGACAACTTTCTAGCAATAACATCAGCAATTATTACTCCACCTCGAGGTATTCCTACAACTACAATGTTGTTTTTATTTTTGTATTTATTTAACATGTTTGCCAGAATATGACCAGCAGAATTTCTATCCGTAAATTTTATTTGAAATTTTAATTTAAAATTAAAATAAGGATTGAAAAATGATAAGATTGTTTTAGTAGGTTTTATTTTAAAATTATTTACAAACGGTTTTTCATTTTCTAAAAGATGAAACGTAAACCACTCGATAGCAATTCTTGATACCTCTTCCATTTTTCCCGGTTCTTCAAAAAAATGAGAGGCCTTGGGTATAATTGATATTTCTTTTGAATTTGTACCAGTAAGTTCGGCATATGTTCGCTTTGTAAATTTAATAACCAAGTCATCTTTTTCCCCAATTAAAAATAATGAAGGAGTTACAATTTTATGTAAAATACTTTCTTCTATTAAATCTGTTCGACCACCCCTCGAAACTATTGCCTTGACTTCATTTAACTCAAGTGAAGCATTCAAAGCAGCTGCAGTTCCAGTGCTAGAGCTAAAGTATCCAACTAAGAGATGTTTTGTTAATTGGTTATTTAAGACCCATCTTGTGATTGAAACTAGTCTTTGTGTTAGTAATTCAATATTAAATCTAATATGTTTTGATACGGCATCGCCTTCTTTTTCTTTATCTGTAAGAAGATCTATTAATAAAGTCGCAAAGCCATGTTCATTGAATTGGTTTGAAAGAAAATTATTTCTGGTACTAAATCTATTGCTTCCACTACCATGTACAAAAATAATAATAGCTTTTGAATTAGAAGGAATAAATAAACTTCCTTTGATATGTATATTAGGTATTACAATATTATCATTGTACATAATAATAACAATTATTGTATTATATGTTTTTTTAATATTTTTCTTAATATAAAGACAAATTAATTATATGAATAAGCATAATAAATTAATATTCAAAATGCAAATTTTTACTAAAAGCATACATACAATTTTTAATTAAGTTTACTGCTCATTATTTTCATTATTTATAAATAGTCATAAATTATTTGATTTTTATCAAAAGAGATATCAATACAAAAAGCAAACGTATCTTTCATTTGCCATCTTTCAATATCCCTTGATATCATAGTAGTATTATATTTTGACAAAAAAATTATGGGCATTAGCAGAATTAGCTTATTTCTCGAAATAAAAAATATAAAAAGAAACTTTTTTTAGAAATCAAAATCAAAGAAAGTAACACAAAAAAATAACATATCACAAGTTAATATAACTTAGGATGTATAAAGTTGAAGATAGCGTTTTTTAATAATTATCATAGAACCGTTGTTTAATACATTTACAATTATTAAGGCAATAAAGTGATTTCAATAGAACTATCTACCTAGTCTTTCAGAGTGGTTTTAGAAAACAAAGTATATTAAAATATACATCAAGAAAACTTCGCCTTTATAGAATTTCGATTTAATAATTTAACATATCTCATAATCGTTCTCTAATATCAGATTTTTTATATCAAACTTCATATGCTAAATAGGAGAAAATCATTACTTTATCTGGGGAGAATATGCACACGTATGTGAAAGATATTATTAAAAAAAACAATCTTAGTTCAGAGTATGTGTTTATTTTAGATGAACAATCTATATGGTTAGTTGATTATAGGTTAGGGGTCGCATTTCCAACCCCCATAGATTTTACAAGCAAACAGAATGGGCTATATGAATCAGGTTTATCATACAAACAGTTTCCTGATTATTTAGATTTCCAAAACTATTTAGAAGAAATAACCGGGGGTCAAGAAGTGTCTCTAGAAATAAAGGTAAATCCAGATACAAATATTCAAACAAATAGTATTGGTAGAGGCAGTACAGTTGAAAGCAATGGAAGCAATAGCGACGGAGGTATCATAAAATGGATACCAGGTAAAGGCTATGTATAAACACCTCAAGAATTCTCAATCAACTTCACCAAATTTACTATTTAGATTTAATTAGAACGAAAGCAGCCATTATCTTGGTAATATATGAAGGAGATATGTCATGATAGTTTATCCATTTAAATTTTAATGGAATATTATAATTGTTAGCAGAATAATAGTAATGAAAATTAAAACCAAAGTATTTAGCAGGTGTTGGAATATCTAATTTGATGACATGGAGTAAAAATATGTGCGATAATGATATTAATAAATCCAGTTTTTACATCAAACATAATACCCATTCTGTAATTATATGAGGATAATTTAAAATGAAAAAAAATATACAATCGTTAGAATTGTTATTACCAAACCTTATCTTTGAAGAAAAAAAGAAAGTTAGTAAGTTCCAAAATATTTTTGACTTGCTTTTAATTAATGATAAAGCAAGTCAAAATCAAATATCCACCTTTGCTTTTAATATTAATAATATAGAGGAAGACACTTATCAACCATTACAACCATTAAAGTATCAATTTACTAATTCAGATAATACTAATGAATCATCCATATCTATTGATGATCTTCGTAATAACGATAAGAAAATTCTAGTATTACTTGGTGAAGAAGTTTGGTCGACATATTCCTTTAAAGCATTAGAAAGAAAACTGGATATTCATCAGCAGAGCCTTTCAAGGGCATTAAAAAGATTAGAATATTTAAATCTGATTGAAAAAACTCCATATGGTTACAAATTAAAAGGAAAAAACATTTTTACATTAACTTCAATTATACAAAATAACCAACAAGAAGAAGAAGAATCATTATCATTTAAAACAAAAACAAAAACAAAAAAGAGATTCAATCAATTAATTCAAATACGCATCCCAATAAAGAGCAATATAGATACAATAGTAAATCATCTGGTTGGAAAATGGTTTGGTAATTTAAGATGGTTTGGTTTGATAAAAAAAGAAACAGGTTTTACTCTTCAATGGACATCAATTAACAAATACATTAGTAGTAGTAGCAACAATAATAATAATAATAATCTATTTCAAATTAATCTTAACATAGTATCAGAATATATTGTTATAGAGACTAATGCAACATCAGATAAAGAAAAGATTGATGCAATGTCATATTCAAATAGGCTTGTTGAAGAGATAACAAAAGTTTTACAAAGCAATTTAAAAGAAAAAGAAGAAACAGAAGAATATGAAATACCAGAAGAATTTACAACTCCAAAAAAATATTCTTCGACCTGTATAAATAAAGTCAAATACAAATCAAATAAAATAAAAGAATAAATAAAGAACTTGATATCAAAACTGACTATTTTTTTAAATATCTCCTGTATATAGTGTATATTCTAAATGATAAAATTTAAATTCATTATTACAATCACTTCATTATAATCATCACCACCTTTAAATAAATTGCAAAATAGCATATTATTTGAAATCCACTAAAAATTACTAGTTTTCAATAAAAAAAGTATGTGTGTATATTAGATTGATAATAACAATAGTAAAACAAATCAATATTTTACTATTTTAAAACCATCTTTTGTCGTAACTATACCTGATTCTACTACAGATTTCTCACCAACTGCTTTTTCTATTACGCTATTAGATAATTCCAATGCTTGTTCAACGGTCATGTTTTTGCTATATCCCTTTTGAATTTCTTCTAAAGCAGTATCGGATGCGTTTCCTATAGCAAATCCAGAGCCTTTTAGATAAGTTCCACTTGGATCAACCTGATACAGTTGAAGTCCACTTTCATCTGCACCTGCAATTATTATTGAAGCAGCCTGCGGCCTTACTGCATATATTGTATAATTATGCAGATAGGTACTAAGATGTTTTGCAAGCGATTTTACATCTATTGGGCTTTCGTATGAAAGTCTATGTTTTTGTGCCTGTAACCTAATTTCTTCAATCAATTGCTCAATATCTGCTATGTATCCTGCCCCTGTTGCTCCTATATGCTTATCAATAGTGAATACTTTTTCATTAGGATCAACTAATGGCAAGGTGGGTTTAATATGGCTTGAAATCAGCGCAAATTCGGACGTCTTTATGCCAATTGTTGTAGATCCTTTGTTTACAGCCTCAAGTGCGTTATCTACTAATACAAGCCTTCCGCCTTTCCCATAATAATAGGGGTATCTACTATTAGCATTTCCAAAACCATATTGAGATCCATTAGTATCTTCTGACATTTTTTCTCTCATTCTCCTCCTCTTTTTTTTCGTTTCTTTCCTATTCTATTTTCCTCATTTAATTTGAGGTACAGCCAACAGATTTGGTATAATCAATATGTCAACTCCATTTCCAGAACCAGGATCTCGCTCCATTGCAGCTAAAATGGCTTTTTTTGCAACCTCTTTTGCATCCTCATTTGTCATGTCCTTACCATACAAACTTTCAAGGACACCGTATGCTATAGGAGCTCCAGAGCCTGATGCAGCAAAATCTTCATTAGTTATTGCACCACTCATATCTGCAACATTTACATGTGCACCTTTAGAGTCGACTCCTGCAACTAATAGTTCAACATAATATGGCTGATAGTTCTTAAGACCAGAATATGCCAAATTTGCAATTAATCTGGAAGATTCTTTTACACTCAATGGAAAACCTCGTCTAAGCTCAATCAATTTTCTTTCAGCAGTTGCAACTTTGATCAAATGTTCTGCATCAGACAATTGACCAGCAATTGCAATTGCCAATGTATCATCTATTTTGGATATTTTTTGCACTATTTTGGAGCCAATAAAAAATCCTTTACTTGCTCTTTTATCTGAAGCAAGTACAACACCTTCTTTTGTTTTAATACCTACTATTGTAGTCATACTTTTTCTTTCACTATATATATGAAATACTCAAATTAATTGACCATCATTTTATAAAGCAAGTCACACTTTGATAATAATCAAATTATTAAATATTATATTATATTTATTTTATAAATATATTATAAATTAAAAAAACCATATTTTATCAAACAGAAATAAAACTTTTTTTATCTATTTGAAAACGAGGTTTTGTGTAAACAAGAATAAAATCAACTTACCATTATTATTGCTCTTAATAATTAGTTCAATACATTTTTTCTTCTTATATTCTTTAACAAACAAGAAAATAAAATACATTTAAGGTTTATCCCCATATTTTTTCTTTAAATGTAAGTTTTTTGTTTAAAACAAAGTTACTAACAGATGCTGCAATAACCGCCAAGAGCAATGATAATTCATAAGATACCTTGGATTCTACAAGCAAATACACCAATCCCAACTGCAACGATGCACCTAAAGAACAAATAATCAAAAAAAGAAGATATTGCTTTATAGTATGCTTTGGAGAAAAATCCCGGTCTCCAAAAGTCCATATTTTATTTAAAATAAAATTAGAAGTAATAGAAATAATTATACCAATAGAAGTGGATTCTATATACCAAAGTTTAGCTAATAAACCACTAGATAAAAGAACTGAAACCAGATAGTTTATCAAAAGCCCACTTGCACCTACGGTAAAAAATCTTCCTGCCTTTGAAAAGAATTTAATAGAGTTCTTCTCCTTTTCCTGAGAATTTAAATTTGCATTCTTACCATGTCTATAAAGTTTCCATATAGACTGAAGATAATGCAAAGCAGTCATGTAATCCATTTTACTTTTGCCTGTTTTTCTATCGGTAAATACATATGGAATCTCTATGACTTTGTTTTTTCTATCTTTAACTAAAAGCTCAAGCAATATCTTGTAACCTTTGGTATTAAATTGAATATTTTTTATAGAGTTTTTACGAAATGCAAAAAATCCAGACATTGGGTCTTTGATATTGCCTATATTCAAGCTCAATCTTGCTATACTATTTGCACCCAAGCTTAGCAGACGCCTTTTTAATGTCCAGCCCTCAATGGATGAGCCTTTTATATAACGAGAAGCAACAATAATGCAGTTATCATTTTTTTGCAATTTTTCAATTATTTTTGGTATTGTTTCTGGAGGATGTGAAAAATCTGCATCCATTACTAGTACATGTTCACCAAAAGAAAATTCGATACCCTGCAGTACAGCCTGAATTAAACCCTCTTTTTGCTTTCTATGTATTGTCCTTACTGAAACTAAAGTAGAACCATTTAAATTATTGCTTACATTTTTTTTTATATAGCTATCAACTAGCTTTCCTGTTCCATCAGGAGAGTTATCATCAACTACGATTATTTCAGCAAGTACAGAATTACCAATATTTTTTTTTATTGATTCTAATAGGTCAATTATATTCTCAGCTTCGTTATAAGTAGGAATAACAATAGACAATTGAAGAGTGGATCTAGAACCAAATAACTTTACATTATCAGGCTGCTGCAATGTTGATGATCATATATAGATAGACTTATAACATTATATGCGTTTTCAAATGATCTTAAAGACCTTTATAAAAACCAAAGGACAAAAAAACAACAACTATAGAAAAGGAATCATAAACTATAAAAACACACAATAATAATTTAGTAATATTCAAAGAATCCACATATAGATACTTATTTCCATCAATACATGTTTTTTCAATTTGTTTTACGCCTTTATAAAATAATGAAAGATATTTCCTTTAGAAATCTTGACAAAAAAAATATAATTGCAATACAAAAACAGATTATATAAAATATCAAAGATATAATGCATTATACTCAAAAAGTTGGTTACAATCATAAAATCATCTTTTAATCTAAAGATAAAATGAGGGCACTTCATTGCTTTCCTCCTACATCATCTCTTTTCTTCCTTTAGAAGAAAAACAACATCTCATAGTCTTATTTGGAATTAAAAGCATATATAGATACATCATAATTACCGGTGCCATTTCCTCCAAATGTTGCAATCTTATTTTTGCCATATAGTTTGTAGTTTTCAACCATGCGAAAATCCATCATATTATGTTTAGCTCTATATTCCCATTGAGAATCAAGCAGCATTACAACCTTATTAGATTTAACAGAAACTCCATCATAGTAATCGACATAGTAGACATTTTTTAAATCAAATACAAAGCGAGGTATCCAAGAATAAAATGGATTTGATATTAGAACAAATTGACCATTAGTTTTATCTATTCCACTAACAGTATTATTATATAGATATTTATCTATAAAAGCTATAGCTTTAAAGTTATAAGTATTATCTGTTCCACTAAAGCTATTATTATGCACCATAGCTTGAGTATATCCATATAAAGAATAAACGGAGATTCCTAAAATTACTGCAAGTGGTAAAACTTTTTGGATATTGTCTTTTTTTATTAACAAAGACAATTCGTAAATAAACCTAGCACCGGAAATACAAAATAAAGGAAAAAGGGGAATAATATGCCAGAATGAAACAAATCCCACACCGTATAAAAAGATAAGAAAGGGCACGGCCCACAGTAAAATAAACAAATCCCTTTTTATTATAGAGAAAACAATACCAATTGTACCTAAAGATAACAAGATTGGGTCATACTGAAAGTTATATTTTATAACTTCAAACAGAGTTTGAGCACCTCTATGGGTTTGAAAATATAGTCCATTAAACCATAGATTTAGCTGATTTTTATAAAACGCATATGCAGGCCAAAACAAAGGAATTATAATAACCGGCATAAACCATACAAGGAACATTTTTTTAATTTTAGTATTCCTATAAATGATATATCCAACAAGTGGTATCATTGTAAAAATTGGAATCTTTGTAAAAATAGCAAGGCCAAGGAAAGACCCAGACAATAAAATAAAAGAGATAATTGTTTTCTTGTTATCATTTTTATTTGGTTCTGTACTTGCGGTCATCTTCATAGTCGTTGTCGTAGTCTTTATTTTTGTAATAAGTATTGCAAATAGTATTGATAACAGAAAAAAAGGCAGTTGAATAGGCTCCAGTAATACCCTTCTAATATTATCTGTAAAAGGAAGCACAGCAAAAAGAGATGAAGCAATAAATCCAATAGTTCTATTATTATACCAATATCTTGATATCAAATATACAAGAGCAGTATCAGCTACTGCAATTATTGCCATAATCAATCGTGGAACAAGAAAAAATAGTCTAATAGAATCAACACTATCAATAGAAGGATGTAGAAAATGAGGATAATTAATCAGGGAAAACACACTTGCTAAAAAGATTTGAGAAAAAAAAGGATGGTCATACAATAAAGATTCCTGAGGCCCATAACCAGATAAAACACTAAATGCCCTCCTGATATAGATACCCTCGTCGTTAGATGGACCAGATGGATAATCTGCACTGTTCCAAAAGTGAGTAAAAGCACACAATATTAATGGCAAAACAAAGTAAAAAACGCCGCCGCCGCCGCCTATTATCCTTCCACGAGGAAATTTCATGTAAAAAAATAAAATTGACCCATAAAAGAGAGTTTGTATTTTAACTCCTATCCTTGCTCTTTTTCGCCTCACCAATCTTTCTTCTACAGCATATAGATAGTGAAAAACAAGCAGTTGCGATCCATATAATCACCATCATTACCACTACAATGGTATTATCATTTGTCCATTACTACAGTATCCAAAAACGTTTCATATTGTCTTTATTCATTCAATGAATCCCTAGAACCAAATTCATTTTTTAAACCATATACACTTGCAATTCTTTTAACATCAGCATTAGTAATCTTACATGATTTATGGGCTAATTTTAAACAATAAGGATATCCATTTATACTATGATATAAGAGTCGATCCATTATTTTTTTAACTTCATCCACAGATAAAAGCAAATTATCATGAATTATCTCTAATTTAATTAATGGAACACATGGCGATAATCTAGCGTAAATTTCTATTACATCAAGAAAACCATAGATATGTGAATTTTTATTGCTATTTGGTAGGCTAAATCCTGGCTCAAAACCCAATTTGTTAAAGTAATATATATCAGCAGCTTTTGCTCCAAACTTTTTGAATTGATTTTTTGTATTAGAATTTTTTGACACAAACAACATCAAAGTATCTGAAGCATTATTACTGTTCTTTTTTACCAAACTTTTAACCTTATCAAAATACCTAGAGCTTTTATTATGGATTATATTCGATATAATGGAACCATCGATGCAAATTACTTCTGGTTTTTTTTCCATATCCAAAACCAAATTTGCCAAATCAATCTCCATAATCATTGCTTCAGCACTAAGTGAATCTCCACCTATAATATTAACGCCATAATTCCAACGAGTTGAAAGAATTTGATTAAAAGAAGTAACGGCAATACAATCAATTACAAAAAGGTCAACACCCTGATAAGACTTTTTATTCCAACTACTATCAATACCAATAGAATATGTTTCTCTTTTTTTTGGAATGTAATTGATCCATCTGCCAGAAGCTGCTTTTAAAATATCAGGAAAAGAAGCATCATGTATCAATGATAATTTTTTCTCTTTGTTCTTAATTGCATCAAGATAAAGGTCAGATAGCAATAGCAAATAGAAGATATTTTGAACTTATTTAATTTTTATAAAAAACAACAACAACAACAAAAAAAAAGAAAAATGAGATAAAATTAAGTTTATTAGCCAACTTGCGTCAAAAATAAAAAATTTGTTTTTTTTAAATATTCAATATGTCAAGAAATTGTGCTCTGCACAAAATAGAAAAAATAAGATATAAAAAAGAGAGCCTATTTTATAGGAAATTGTAGATTAAATGGAGTTTCAGACGACTGAGATTGAGTTCCCCTTGTTAAAGTTGTAGAAAAAGTGCCATTTACAATATAGGAAATTGATGATGGATGTTGAGGTTTAGAAGCATTTGATTTAGAACCATTAATTAAAACACCATTTGAGTTAAATAAAGAATTGCCCTCTGGAGTTAAGGGCTGTTTATCTTTTAGAGTTATTGTTTGATTTCCAATTATTGGATAAACAGAACTTAGCGAATCAATAAATCCCTGTGGCTTGGTTCCAAAATCTGCAGAAGCAAGTCTAGTATTGTTAAGGTAAACATTATAACTTAAAGTTTCTAAAATTGCCGAACCTATATTTGGATTATGTACATTTAATGCTATTTGTAAAGATTTAACATTATTTTCAGGAACAACACCTACAGATTTTACAGATACTGTCAAATTTTCATAATTGGTAGAAGGGGTTTTTTTATTAGTAGATTGTGCAGATACAATTGGTATAGACGAAAATGACGATGATGATTGAGGCTGTTTTAATTTTGGAACATATACAACTAGTTGTTTACCAAAATCTTCAATATTTAAAGGAGATAATGATTCAAACGATTGATAAGAAGTGGGCTTTACAACAGTTTTGCCAATAGCAGTAGTAGTAGTATTATTATTATTTACAAAAGTAGAAGAAGAAGTCATAGCTGGGTCAATATTAGTATAAGAAGAGGGAGGAGGAGGAGGTTTTTCATAAGTAAAAAATCCAGAATCAATAAAATAAAATATTATTCCGATCATTAATAGGGCTATCCCTGCAGCATAGACAACCTTAGTATTCATAAATATCTATCAATAGCCCAAGAGCATATAAAATGGTTTAGAATAAACATGTATATAGAAATAAATAAAAACATAATGACATAGATGTAAAAAGAAAATATATTTTTAAAATAGTATTAGCATTTGAATTTAACGGAAGTAAAATTAAATAAAAAATTGTTTTATTTTTCAAATTGGCAATACACAGTATTTTAAATTATTAAGATATTCTAATTTTGGCAAATCTAAAACAATCAGTAGATATTAATTTGATTAGTAAAAAAATAACTTGATATTCATTGATTCTGAGAAATATTACAAAAGTTCAAAAACAAAATATTTCAAAATTAAAATCAAATTTAGAATTGGACAATATTATTCTGAAGATGTTTTCTTACAGGAGAAATGATTTTATCAAGATATCTAGAAGTTGTCAGCTTTAAATCTTTTGGATGGATTTTCTTTTGTTCATAATCAAGTTTAATTTGATCAATGGAACTATAAGAAATATTACCACCATATTTTGATGGTCGTTCTATAATGATTTCATTATATTGATGAAAAATTATATATTCCATTATTTCCAATATAGGGTTATCTTTTGAGACTCCTAAAGGACAGTATGCTTTATTGATTTTATAAGATATTTCTTGTTCACTATCATGAATCAAAATGCTGCTTAAAGGATTACTCTTGCTCATCTTATTAAAAATTCTATAATCATCAAAATTATTATTATTATTTATATTCAATGATTCAGAAGCTGATAATAATTCATTAGTTATGGTAGAAGTAGAAATAGCACCATCAGAAGAGGATGCAGTCATGGATGAAATACCAGAGTGGGTTCCACTCAAGGAAACATTGCTAGTATTATTAGTAGTATTATTAGTAGTATTAGTAGTAGAATACGAACTGTTAATTAAAGTCGGCTCTGAAAGTCCTGGAAGTATATGATGATGGATAGAAACAGGAACTTTCCAATTGAGTTTTGGAAATACCTCTCTAACTAACATGTGTATTTTTCTTTGATCTGTGCCTGCATGAACGATATCTAAATCTAAAGCTTTGATATCTACAGACTGCATTGAAGGATAAAGAAGTTGAGAAAAATCCAAGTTATCTTTTTCAGTCCTTCCCATAATAGTAAGAGATCGTAGAGTTCTTGCAAGAGTAATCTGTTTTGAAAAAATTATAAAATTTTTCCAGTAATCATCTGT
>Ga0070682_100001703_pt1 | contig 12223 bp, 10 predicted proteins | sample KBSC63LmetaG_FD_64668 | JGI IMG/M metagenome (GOLD analysis project Ga0070682, IMG submission 64668) | Corn rhizosphere microbial communities from Kellogg Biological Station, Michigan, USA - KBS C6-3L metaG | ecosystem: Host-associated > Plants > Roots > Rhizosphere | place: USA: Michigan... | reverse complement strand
ACCTCGTAGTCCATCGAGAGGCCGAAGACGATGGCGAAGATCAGCGGGATGTTGATCGTGTCCAGCGCCCCCTGGCTTTCGAAGCCGAGGAAGCCGTCGAGCCAGCCCCACTGGAAGATCGCGACGAGGACGCCGAAGGCAGCCCCGATCGAGAGCAGGTTCATCAGCACCGCCTTCAGCGGCAGGATCAGCGAGCGCAGCATCACCATCAGGACGACGAAGCTGAGCGAGAGGACGAAGAGGATGATCTTCCACATCGAACCGCCGATCTGGCCGCGAACGTCGTGGCTGCGGGCGGTCTCGCCGCCGACGTTGACTTCCGCGCTCTGCGCGAGCACCGAGCCGGGGACCACCGTGTCGCGCAGGCGATCGATCAGCGCCGTCGCCGCGTCGGACTCGCTCGGCGCCTTCGGCGTCGCTTGGATCAGCACGTCGTTGCCGGCGAAGGCAGGCGGCGCCACCGCGGCGACGCCCCGAGCGCCCTCGAGTTCGCGCACGAAGCCGGCGACTGCCACCTTGCCCTCGGCACCCGGCCGCCCTTCGAAGCTGGCGACGATCTGCACCGGGTCGGTGCCGCCGCCGAGCTGGTCGGAGGCGAGTTCGCTGCCGACCCGGACGTCGCTGTCCTTCGGGAACTGGGCCAGCGCTTCGGTCCCCGTATCCAGCGAGAGCAGCGGGCTCGCCAGGAACAGCAGCACGGCGGAGACGCCGATCACCGCCGTCCACGGCCGCGCCATCACCCGCGTAGTCCAGGCGCGCCAGAACCGGTTGTGCTCGGCTGCCAGTTGCTCGGCGGTGTGGCGGCGGTAGAAGCGGCGGCGGAAGAAAGCCTCGACTTTGCCGACGACCCCGCCCGGCAACACCCGGTCGCCGAGCATCGCGATCAGCGCCGGCAGCAGGGTGATCGCGGTGAGGATCGAGACCGCGACGACGGTCATCGCCCCCAGCGCCATCGAGCGCAGCGCCTGGTTGTCGACCATCCACAGTCCCGCCAGGGAGATGATCACCGCCAGGCCGGAGAAGCTGACCGCGAGGCCCGAGGTCGAGAGCGCCCGCGCCCGCGCCTCGCCTTTGCCCAGGCCGGCTTCGCGCTCCTCGCGGTAGCGGGCGAGGATGAAGAGCGAGTAGTCGACGGCGACGCCGATCCCGATCATCGAGGCCATGTTGGTGACGAAGACCGAGGTCGTCATCTGCAGCGAGATGAAGTAGATGAGGGCGCCGGTCACCAGCACGCTGACGAAGCCGAGCGCCAGCGGCAGCGCCGCCGCGGCCAGCGAGCCGAAGACGACGAGGAGGATGATCGCGACGATCGGGAAGCCGCCCGACTCGGCGCTTTTCAGGTCTTCCTTCGAGATTTCCTGCATCCCCGCCCAGATCGTCGGCTGCCCGACCAGGTAGGGAGTGACACCGGCACTCGCGTCGCCCGGGTTTAGGTCTTCACGCAAGGTCGCCGCCGGGTCGATCAGCTCGTCCGAGGAGAGGTCGCTGCGCAGCGGCACCACGACCACGTCCTGCTGCTGCAACTGGCGCCGCGCCCCCGCTGCCACCGCCGGCGGCAGGGTGACGTCGCCGAGCGTCGCCACCTGGCTCCGCACCCGCGCCACCGCCCGGTCGCGCTCCGCCGCCGTCGCCCCCGGCGCCGCCTTCAGCACCACCGCGATCCCGTCGGCCTGCGAGCCGAAGTCTTCCTGCAGCGATTCGCTCACCTTCATCGACTGGCTGCCGGGAACGTCGAAGCCGCCACCGGTGAGGTGATCGGTCTGTTTGGAGGCGAACGGCAGCGCCAAGACGACGATCAAGACCCAGGCGGCAAGAACCCACCGGCGCCGCCTCCCCAGGAACTGCGCAAGTCGATTCATCGCGTCTCTCATGCCGGGCCTCCTCTTCAGCTGCTCATTTCTCCCGAGCAGCCTCCCGCGCCGGTACGCGCGGAGTCTGTGAGCCGCGTCACTGCGTGCGGGCCGTCACTCCCGGCCCCGCCGGCCGCTACTCGGAGGCGAGCAGGTAGCGCGCCGAGGCGGCGCCGACGGCGAAAGCGCCGCTGCTGTCGCGCGAGGCGTCCGAGAGCGCCTGCAGGGCGAAGCCGTCGCCGAGGGCGAAGAGGTAGGAGACGACGTCCTCGGCGGCGAAGCGCAGGCTCAGCACGCCCTCCTCGTCCTTGCTGCGGAGGACGTCGGCGACGTGCGAGCGGGTCTTCTCGAAGAGCTGGCCGACCTCTTTCTGGATGTCCGGGTTGCGGCGCCCGGCGCTGAAGAGCTCGAAGAGGAGGAGGAAGAAGCCCGGTTCGTTCTCGATCATGTCGGTGAGGCTGGCGACGAGCGCTTCGAGCACGTCGTCGACCGACTTCGCCGGCGCCAGCCGCTCGTCGAGCCGTTCGGTCCGCAGCTCGGTGTCGCGGCGGACCACCTCGACCAGGAGCTGCTCCTTGGTCCCGAAGTAGTAGTGGAGGAGTCCGCGGCTGACGCCCGCCTCGCGGGCGACGTGCTCGAAGGTCGAGCCCGCCGCGCCGCGGCTCGCCACGGAATCGCGCATCGCGTCGACGATCCGCTGCGCCTTGTCACCGCTGAGCTCGCGCCCGTTGGTCTTGGTCGCTGCCTCCATCCGGGCCTGGCTCAGGACCCGTTGATGCTGGTGGTCGAGGTGTACTCGAACTCTTCTTCGGCGCCGAAGAGGGCGTCGAGCACCGCCTTGCGGGCGCCCTCGCTGACGGCGAGCGCGATCACAGCGCCAACTATCGCGATCAAAAGCAGCCGACCGATACCGCCCTTGCGCTTCTTCGACTCGCGTAGGCGCTCGGATGCCTCCTGCAGGTTCTCAGCGGCCTTGCGCAGGTCCTTCTGCACCTTCTTGTCGCTGGTCACAGCCTTGACCGTGCCCTTGCCGTTGCCGGTCGCCCGGCCGTAGGCGCGCTTCGAAGCTTCGAAGGCGTCTTTGAGGCTTTCGCGCAGATCTTCGTCTTCGATCAGTCGCTGCACGTAGGGGTTTTCACGGGCAGTCTCGTAAATGTCGCCGGCACGCGCCGCCTTCGTCTTGCTCATACCTCTCTCCTCGTGGGATTCCGTGGCATTTCCAGAATAACCCTACCCCGGGTCAGCCGGGCCCAACACCATCGAGCAGGACGCCGTTGTTGCGCCAGTGCAGCTTCGCTTTGCGCAGTTCCCGCAGTTGCAGTGGCGCCAGGCCCGGACCGGCGAGCCGGTAGCGGCGGATGAAGAGGCGGCCGGCGTCTTCGTGGGCGACTTCGCGGAAGCCGGGACCGAGCAGGCGGCGCGGCGGGGGCGGCGCGGGACCGTCGGAGACGAAGTCGATTTCGCGCACCAGCCAGCCGTAGCCTTCCACCGATTTCAGCTGGATCGCGCCGGTCGAGAGGTAGTAGCGGAGCGGCGCCTCGCCCAGCACCCAGAGGACCGTCGCCCGCGGCGCCCGCGGATCGCCGAGATGGTCGGCGACGACGTTCCAGTCGGGCCGCTGCAGCTCCGGTTCGAAGCTGACCCAGACGCAGAAGGCGAGCGAGTAGGCAAGCAGGGCGGCGGCGAGGACGGTGCCAAGCCGCCGCGCCCGCTCCACTGTCAAGCCGATCGCGACGACGACGAGGAGCGGGACCAGGGCCGGCAGCAGGTTGCGGGCGAGGACGAAGTCCTTGCTGGTCGAGGCGATCGCCAGCAGCAGCGGGATGCCGAGCGTGACCCCGCCGACCGCCAGCGGCACCGCGGCGGCGCGCTTCTCCTCGCGGCTGCCCCGCCAGGCCAGGAGGCCGAAGGCTGCGAGGACGAGCGCCAGCGGCAGGTAGGCGAGCGAGGGCCGCTCCGGGCCGCCGATGATGTCGCCGGTCTCGCCGGTGAGGAAGGTCGCCACCGTTTCCCAGACCCGGTGGCCGAGGCTGAATTTGCCGATCCACTCGGCGTGGCCGTAGGACATCTGGTGGACCACCAGCGGCGCCAGCAGGATCGCCATCCCCCCGACGATCCAGAGGCCGGCGAAGCTCGCCCGGCCGCGCCGGCGCAGCAACAGGACCACCTCAACGGCAATCGGGAAAACGGCGAAGTAGTGGGTCGCGAGGGCGAGGGCGGAGAAGACCCCCCAGGCAACGAAGTTGCGCTTTTCGTCACGCCGCTCGCCCCTCTGCATAGCCCGCACGCAGTAGAGCAGCGAGAGAGCGCAGAAGAGGGCCATCAGCGCATACGCCCGCGCCTCCTGCGAGTACCAGAGCAGCATCGGGTTGACCGCGACCAGGGCCGCGCTGAGCAGGCCGGTGCGGCGGTCGCGCAGTTCGCGGCCGATCAGGTAGGCGACCGGGATCGTGAGGACGCCGGCCAGCGCCGAGAGCGAGCGCAATCCCCACGGCCCCGTCCCCGTCACCTGCGTCCAGACCCAGGCCAGCGCGTAGTAGAGCGGCGGCGCCGACTCGGAGAAGCCGACCGCGTCCATCGCGTGGCCGAAGCCGACCCGCAGCACCCGGCTGGCGGTGACGATCTCGTCGTGGTGGTAGGCCTGCAGGCCGAGGGTGGCGAAGCGCAGGGCGGCGCCGAGGGCGGTCAGCCCGACGACGATCCAGAAGGCGCGGGAGCGGTTTCGCACTAAGAGAGGGCGGCGTCGATGGCCTGGGAGACCTCTTCGACGTAGACGAACTCGAGGCTGCCGCGCTCGTGCTCGGGGATCTCCGCCACGTCGGCCTCGTTGCGCGAGGGGACGAGCACCTTCTTGATCCCCGCCCGCTGCGCCGCCAGCGACTTCTCCTTGACGCCGCCGATCGGCAGCACCTGGCCGGTCAGCGTCACCTCGCCGGTCATCGCCACGTCGTTGCGGACCGGGCGGCCGCTGACCAGCGAGGAGAGGGCGACGGTCATCGCCACCCCGGCCGAGGGGCCGTCCTTCGGCACGGCGCCGGCGGGGACGTGGACGTGGACGTCGTGCTCGGCGAACCAGTCGCCCTCGACCTTCGGCGCAATCGCCCCGCAGTGGCCGCGCACGTAGGAGAGCGCCGCCTGCGCCGACTCCTTCATCACCTCGCCGAGCTGGCCGGTGATCGTCAGCTTCCCCGCGCCCGGCATCGCGGTCGCCTCGATGAAGAGGACGTCGCCCCCGGCTGGGGTCCAGGCGAGGCCGGTGGCGACGCCGGGGTCCTTGGTGCGCCGCCGCTGCTCGGCGAAGACGCGCCGGCGCCCCAGCAGCTCGCGAGCTTTCTTGCCCGAGATCCGGACCTTGCCCTTAGCCTTCCCCTCGGCCACCTGGCGGGCGACTTTGCGGCAGACGGTGCCGATCTGGCGCTCGAGGTTGCGGACCCCGGCCTCACGCGTGTACTCCTCGACGATCGCGGTCAGCGCCGCGTCGCTGAACTCGATCTGCGAGGGCTTCAGGCCGTTGGCCTCGATCTGCCGCCGCACGAGATAGCGGCGGGCGATGTGGCGCTTCTCCTCCAGCGTGTAGCCGGCCAGCTCGATCGTCTCCATGCGGTCGAGCAGCGGCCCCGGGATCGTGTCGAGGACGTTGGCGGTGGCGATGAAGACGATGTCGGAGAGGTCGAACTCAAGGTCGAGGTAGTGGTCGCGGAAGCTGTCGTTCTGGGCCGGGTCGAGCACCTCGAGCATCGCCGAGGCGGGGTCGCCGCGGAAGTCGGCGCCCATCTTGTCGATCTCGTCGATCATGAAGACGGGATTGCGCGAGCCGGCGTCGCGGAGGGCGCGGACGATGGTTCCAGGCATGGCGCCGATGTAGGTGCGGCGGTGGCCGCGGATCTCCGCCTCGTCGCGGACGCCGCCGACCGAGATCCGCTCGAACTCGCGCCCCAGCGCCCTGGCGATCGATTTGCCGAGGCTGGTCTTGCCGACCCCGGGTGGGCCGACGAAGCAGAGGATCGGGCCGGGCGAGTCGGGGTTGAGCTTTCGCACCGCCAGGTACTCGAGGATCCGGTCCTTGATCTTCTCCAGGTCGTAGTGGTCGGCGTCGAGGACCTCGCGGGCGTGGGCGAGGTCGAGGTCGTCCTCGGTCTTCTTCGACCAGGGCAGCTCGACCAGCCACTCCAGGTAGGTGCGGATGACGCCGTGCTCGGCCGCCGCCGGCGGCAGTTTCTCCAGCCGCGAGAGCTCGCGCTCGGCCGCTTTCAGCGCCTGCTCGGGCAGCTCGGCCGCCTCGATTTTCTCGCGCAGTTCGTTGACTTCGGCCTGCTGCTCGTCGCCTTCCCCCAGCTCGTCCTGGATCGCTTTCAGCTGCTGGCGGAGGAAGAACTCGCGCTGGCCCTCCTCGATCTCCGACTGCACCTGCGACTGGATCTGGCTCCCGAGCTGGACCACCTCGAGCTCGCGGGCGAGGATGCGCGAGAGGTGGCGCAGCCGCTTGGCGACGTCGACCTCTTCGAGCAGTTTCTGCTTCTCCTCGACGCCGATCCGCAGCGCCCCGGCGATCAGGTGGCTGAGGGTCGAGGGGTCGTCGATGTTGGCGACCGCCATCTGCAGCTCCTCCGGCAGATAGGGGATCTGCTCGACGATTTCCATGAAGGTGCGCTGGACGTTGCGGCTCAGCGCCTCGAGCTCGGCGCTCGGCTCGACCACGTCGGGCATCTCGCTGATCTGGGCGACCATGTAGGGCTGCTCGGCGACGTAGGAGCCGAGCTTCACCCGCTGCATCCCCTGGACGAGGATGCGCAGGCTGCCGTCGGGGACCTTGACCATGCGGGCGACGGCGCCGACGACGCCGACGTCGTAGAGGTCCTCGGGGCCGGGCACCTCGTTCTCCGGGTCCTTGGAGGCGACCATCGCCAGCATCCGGTTGGTGCCGAGGACGTCGTCGACGAGCTGGATCGAGCGCTCCTGGCCGACCGCCAGCGGCGCCAGCGTCTCCGGGAAGGGGACGGTGTCGCGCAGCGGCAGGACCGGCAGCGCCTCGGGCAGCGGCGCGCCGGCGCGGAGCGCGTCCTCCGCGTCGAGCGGGGCGTCGACCACCTCGAGGACGGGCGCGCCCTCCATCAGCCGCGGTCGATCGGGACGCGTCGGGTGGTGTCGTCGGGGTCGCGCAGCGGCAGGTCGATGCGGAGGATCCCCTCCTCGTAGGTGGCGCTGGCGCGGTCGGCGTCGACCTCGACCTGCAGCTCGACGACGCGGCGGAACTGGCCGGAGGGGATCTCGATCTGCTGGTAGACGCGGCCCTCGCTCTCCTGCACCTGGCGCTCGCCGGTGATCGCCAGGTGGCGGCCGCTGACCTCGATCCCGACCTGGCTCAGCTCGACGCCGGCGAGGTCGACCTTGACGATCGCCCGCTGCGGGTCGCCGCAGTAGTAGACGTCGACGTTGGGCGAGAAGCCGCTGGAGCGACGGGCGAGGTAGCGGGTGCGGCTCCAGGTGTCGCCCATCACCTGGTCCATCTCTCGGCGCATGCGGGCGAAGTCTGCGAACAGGTCGCGTTGGGGCATCGCCCCGAAAAATACCCCGCTTGGGCCTCGCTCGGGCTTGATCCGATCAGGCGGGGCGGGAAGCCCAGCGCGGCGCCCGCATGAGCAGGACCGGCTGACGTGGTGGGACGAGGCCCTCTGGTCGGTTCGGGCGGAAGGTCGTGCAGGCCTCGTTCAGCTCCAGGGCGCAGAGGAGGTTCTTGCGGAAATAGCAGTCCTCACACGTCGGGGGCTTGGGCTTGCGCGGCACGAGGGGCATGTTTGCACCGTCCCTGGGTATGCGCAGGAGCCGTTTCCGCAAATCGCCACGACTTTGAAACAGCTTCGTCACAGCTTCTGCGCGCTTTGCGGGAGCACCGGCTGCCGGCGCTAACATGGGTCCGGATGGAGGGTCATTCCCGCACGGAGAAGCTTTCCGCTTCTCCCCCACTTTTCAAAAGCGAATTCCTCAACTTCTTCTCCCGCGTCCACCCGGCGATCCCGGCTGTCGTCTTCGTGCCGGTGATCGTGGCGGTGGAGTGGATCGGGGTCGATCGGGGCTACGCGATCTGGCAGCTGGCGCTGCTCAGCCTCGCCGGGGTCGGCGTCTGGACGCTGACCGAGTACTGGCTGCACCGGCTCGTCTTCCACTGGGAGCCGGACAACGCCTTCGGCCGGCGCATGCACTTCATCATCCACGGGATCCACCACGACCACCCCAACGACAAGATGCGGCTGGTCATGCCCCCCTCTGTCTCAATCCCGCTGGCGGCCCTCTTCTTCCTCGCCTTCCTGCTGATCCTCGGCGACGCCGCCTTCCCCGTCTTCGGCGGCTTCATCGGCGGCTACCTCGCCTACGACTACACCCACTACTACGTCCACCACTTCGTCCCCAAGACGGACTTCGGCAAGCGGCTGCGCGAACACCACATGCGCCACCACTTCCAGGACCACCGCTACGGCTACGGCGTCTCCTCCCCAATCTGGGACCATGCCTTTCGGACGTATCCCAAGAAGCGCAGCAAGTACCGGGACTGAGTCGTCGCTGGAGCGAGGCGGTAGGCAGTTCCGTGGTTCCTTTCGGACGTATTCCGTCTGAAAGGAACCGCAGCTTTCAGCTTGAGCTAGCCACAGCCGTTCCGCGGTTCCTTATGCACCTATGCCGTGCGAAAGGAACCACGGAACTGTTGAGCTGAAGGAAAGCTCCGGGTCGGGCGTCTTTCAGTGCTGTCGCTCGGAGGGGTGGGTGTCCCTCTCGCGCCCGGCGTCCTGTTCCTCGCACAGACCACTCGGCGAGAGACGGCCAACTTAGAGGCGAGGAAGCGAGAGAGACACCCACCCCTCCCCTACCGACCAGCTCTGAGCGCGATCTCCAGCTCGAAGCGGGCGTCGGGGTTGTCTAGGTCCTCGCCGAAGAGCTCGCGGAGGCGGGTGAGGCGGTAGCGGGCAGTCTGGGGGTGGACTTGGAGCTCGGTGGCCATTGCGACCGCGTTGCCTTGGTGGCGGACGTAGGCGAGGGCAGTCTCGTGCATCCGCTCCCGCGCTCGCTCGGTGAGGTTCTCGAGCGGGGCCAGGCGCCGGACGGCGATGAGCGAGGTGACGGTGGGATTGCCCGCGAGGAGGAGATCGGCGAGATGGTCCTCTGCGCAGAGCAGGCCGGAGCCGGTGACGACGCCGGTGGCGGCAGCGCCCAGCAGCGAGGTGGCAAGGGCCCAGGAACGCCCGGCCTCGCCTGGCTCCGTCTCCGGGCCCAGCGCCAGCGTCGCCCTCGCCGCCAAGCGCTCGATCTCTTCGCGGCGGCCGGGGCCTGCGGGGTCGGGGACGATGACGCAGCCGGTGCCGTCGACGACCGTCACCAGCGCGTCCACCGGGGCCCGTCCGGCGATCGCACCCAGGTCGCCGTCGGAGCAGGCAGCGGCCGCCAGCCGTTGTGGCAGCTTCCACTCAGCGGCGGCCGCGGCGGCCGCGACGTCAGCCGCTGAGGCAGGGGGTCGACGCAGGAGCAGGGTCACCAGCTCCTGCCGCCGCTGCCGGCGCAGGTCCTCGACCGCGGCCTGCGCTTCGGCGTAGCCCTCGACCGAATCGGCCGAGAGCTCGTCGATGTAGGCGAAGATCGCGTCCGCCATCAAGGTCAGCGGCTCCGGATCCAAGTTCGCCCTCTGCCCTGCTTCGGCGATCCGCCGCCAGGCGACCCGGGCGCCAACCCGGTAGGCGGCCTGTAGCGCATCCAGAGTTCGCCCCACCCGCTGCTCACCGCGACCAAGTTCGACGTAGACCTCGCGACCCGGCTCGCGGCCCGCATCCGGCTCGCGGATCAGGGCCACGAACTGCAGCAGCGCCTGGTTGACCCCGAGCCGGATGCCGCGGCCGAAGCGACCCTCCAGCGGCCGTTCGTACTCCGGCACCTCGCGCGCAATCGTGGCGAGGATTTCCTCGGTGATCGCCGGCAGCTCGGGCTCGATCAGGTCCGCGACCTCGAGGGGAAGACCACGCCAGGGCTCGGAATCAAGCCTGTTTTCGAGCTTTTTGCTCATTTAAATGACAACTTTAGCTTCGAAGTCTTGGGCAAAGCAAGGGCTTTTACGCGTCCAGAGGGGGAAACATCTCCACATGGGCGAGATGAGCCGCACCGAGAAGGCCGTCAACCTCGGCGCCGTCGTCGTTCCCTTCGCCGCGACGCTGGTCGCGATCGTCCTCCTCTGGAACAGCTGGGTGAGCGCCTCGGACCTGGTCATCGCGACGGCGATGTACCTGGTGACGGCGATCGGGATCACTGTCGGCTACCACCGCCTCCTCACTCACCGCTCCTTCCAAACCTCGAAGCCGCTCGAGTACCTGTTCGCAGTTCTCGGCTCTATGGCAGTGCAGGGGCCCGTGATCGCCTGGGTCGCCGACCACCGCAAGCACCACGCCCACACCGACGAAGAGGGAGACCCGCACAGTCCCCATGTCAGCCCCGACGGCGGGGTGAAGGGGGTCTTCTCCGGGCTATGGCACGCCCACTCCGGCTGGCTGATGTCTTCGCAGGGCCGTGCCGATTGGAAGCGGTACGCGGCCGACCTTTACGAGGACAGGGGAATGCGGACTATCAGCCGACAGTTCCCGCTCTTGGTGCTGGCGACGCTGGCGATCCCGGCACTGGCCGGATATCTGGTCAGCGGCACCCTGATGGGCGTACTCACGGGTCTGCTGTGGGGCGGCCTGGTTCGCATCTTCTTCGTTCACCACGTCACTTGGAGCATCAACTCCGTTTGCCACTTCTTCGGCAGCCGACGCTTTGACACGGACGATCATTCGACCAACGTCTTTTGGTTGGCCATTCCTTCACTCGGTGAGTCGTGGCACCACAATCACCACGCTTTCCCCCGCTCGGCGGTGCATGGGCTGAAACGGTGGGAGCCCGATCCTTCCGGGCTGATCATCGCCTCGATGGAGAAGCTGGGCCTGGCGCGCAACGTGATCCGCATCTCTCCCGAGCGCCAAGCCGAACGCGCCTCTTAGACGCACACCGTCTCTTTGTCCACTGGCCGCTACTCCAACGCAGCCGAGTATCTGAAATATCCCATTGACTTGGCGCGTTCAACTGTCACAGTAGGTATGACTCTGGCAGACTCTCGCCCAGGTTTGCCAAACAACTTTGGATGGAAAGGAACTAGATGCCCCCCGCTAACGTTTTCGACGAGGCCCGCGACGCCCTTGAGAGGTCGGTCCGGGAGCTTCGCGATCAGCTGAGCCAGGCCGAGGAAGCCCTCGAGAAGCTCGGTGGCAAAGCTGTCCGTCGCGCGCCCGGTCGTCGCGGCCCCGGTCGTCCCAAAGGCAGCACCAACAAAACCAGCGGTGGTACCACCGCTCCGCGTCGCCGGCGTAAACGCCGTGGCGGCACCCGCGCCGACCAGGCGGTGAAACTGATCGAGGGGCAGCCAGGCATCAGTGCCTCGGACGTGGCCAAGTCGATGAAAATCAAGCCGAACTACCTCTACCGCGTTCTCGGCGACCTGGAGAAAGAGGGTCGCGTGAAAAAGGACGGCCGCCAGTACTACCCGACCGGTGGCTGATCGGTACCCACTGTTACTGCAGGGTCTTCAAGGAAAAGAGGCCGGCATCGCGCCGGCCTCTTTTTTTGTGCCCAGGTAGGTAGCGCTTAGATCAGCCCAAGCTGGCTGACCGCGTCGCGCTCCTCTTGCAGCTCCATCACGCTGCGGTCGATGCGCTCGCGGGAGAAGTCCGGGACGTCGAGCCCCTGGACGATGCTCCACTCGCCGCCGCTGCAGGTGCACGGCATGCCGCAGACGATTCCCTCGCCGATCCCGTAGGAACCGTCGGCGGGAACGCCCATCGAGACCCAGTCGCCGTCGGGGGTGCCGAGCGCCCAGTCATGGACGTGGTCGATCGCGGCGTTGGCTGCCGAGGCGGCGCTGGAGGCGCCACGGGCGTCGATGATCTCGGCGCCGCGTTTCGCCACCCGCGGGATGTACTCGTCGGCGATCCAGGCTTCGTCGTCGACCGCGTCCCAGGCGCTGCCACCGTCCACCTTGGCGTTGACCAGGTCCGGGTACTGGGTGGCCGAGTGATTGCCCCAGCTGGTCATGTTGCTGACCGCCGTCACCGGCTTGCCGAGCTTGTTGGCGACTTGCGAGATCGCCCGGTTGTGGTCGAGGCGCATCATCGCGGTGAAGCGCTCGCGCGGGACGTCGGGCGCGTTCGACATCGCGATCAGGCAGTTGGTGTTGGCCGGGTTGCCGACCACCAACACCTTGACGTCATCCGCCGCGCCGGCGTTGATCGCTTCGCCCTGCGGCTTGAAGATGCCGCCGTTGGCCTCGAGCAGGTCGGAGCGTTCCATGCCCGGCCCGCGCGGCC
>Ga0070682_100001698_pt1 | contig 12235 bp, 7 predicted proteins | sample KBSC63LmetaG_FD_64668 | JGI IMG/M metagenome (GOLD analysis project Ga0070682, IMG submission 64668) | Corn rhizosphere microbial communities from Kellogg Biological Station, Michigan, USA - KBS C6-3L metaG | ecosystem: Host-associated > Plants > Roots > Rhizosphere | place: USA: Michigan... | reverse complement strand
GCTGCCCGACGCCCGTTGACCGCAAGTGCAAGTGACGTTGGAACCCTGCAACGCTGCTGCACAAAATCAGAACTGGGAGCGGTAGCGACCAGCCAAACAATCAAGCAAAGGGAAGCATTTGTTTTGGTTCATAACCAAAGCGAGCGCTTCTGTGCACGAAAGGATCGATTTGGAGTGCGGCGGCTTGACGCCGCTTTCTCTTGGCGGCCGCTTGACGTCGCGGTCTGTAACAAAAACGCTGCGACAGGTCGCAGCGAAACCAAAGCGGTGACAAGTCACCGCACTCCAAAGTCAGACGCACGGAAGCATCGATTTGGAGTGCGGCGGCTTGACGCCGCTTTCTCTTCGGCGGCGGGTTGACGCCGCGGTCTTTAACAAAAATGCTGCGACAGGTCGCAGCGAAACCAAAGCGGTGACAAGTCACCGCACTCCAAAGTCAGACGCACGGAAGCATCGATTTGGAGTGCGGCGGCTTGACGCCCCTTTCTCTTCGCGGCCGCTTGACGACGCGGTCTGTAACAAAAACGCTGCGACAGGTCGCAGCGAAACCAAAGCGGTGACAAGTCACCGCACTCCAAAAGTCAGACGCACGAAAGCATCGATTTGGAGTGCGGCGGCTTGACGCCGCTTTGCACTTCGCGGCCGCTTGACGTCGCGCTCTTTAACAAAAACGCTGCGACAGGTCGCAGCGAAAACAAAGCGGTGACAAGTCACGCCGCTTTGCACTTCGGGAGATGCGCGCCGAATGCGCCACCGGGCTAGCTTTCGGCTCGCCGATTACTATGCTGTTTAGGCGGGAGCCTTTTGTAGATTACCCTCGACACATTCGTAGAAATCCGGATTGCGCTCTGCCACCAGTGAAGCGAGATCGGTAAAGATGTCTTCGAGTGTGAGACTCGAAGCGGGATCTCCAACAGGATGAATCACGAGGGATGGACTAAACGGGTTCGCATCGAGGAGGACCAAATACATGCGCTCATATTGTTCGTCTCGTCCAGCGGGATCATTACGACCAGTGAAGAGGCGAAGTCTGGAATGAGCATTTTCAAAAGTGGAACGTCGTCTCGGGGTATTGTCTTGCGCTGCCTCCTTGTCGAGGAATACAAAACCGGCGAGCACTGAATAGGGAAACCTTCGATGGAGGGTGACCGCTTCAATCAACATATCTCCCCTACGATTAACAAGGTTCTTTTGAAAATTATTTGTTCTCTTATCTCTAAAATTAATCGACTTGATCGAAATACCAAGTAAGAGTCCAGACTCTTCTGTCGCCCACGTTACATCCACTTTCTTTGCGCCAATTCCTCCAGCCATCCTACGCTCTGCCCCCGATGTCCCCAATACTCCCGGGGGAGCTGGTCGCGCTTCCCGCAGCCCTCGTTCTCGAAGCTCCTGGGCAAAGGCCGCTGCTACCGCTTGGGAAACAAGCTCAGAGTATCGCTTCTTTTCTTTTTGAGGTACTGAGTCTGAGGGCTTGGGAGGAAGCTTAATCAAGGCTTCTCGTGTGAGATCATCAATTCTCGCCACGGCTTTTCCTTCCTCGACCGGTTCTTCTTTTGAATAAGATTTCGCGCGCAGTGCGGAGGCTTTCCAACTCAGTCGGCCTCAATCTTAGGTGCTTTTTGAGAAGCGTGTTGTCAACCGCTTTAATGACTTTCTTAATGTCGCCTTCGCGCAACGCCATCGCCAATTGAGGTCGCAAGACACGCAGATCTTCGGCAGCGCTCTCAAGTAGGGCCTTCGAAGGAAACGGTAACCGATCCGCCTCAGTTGGCTCTAATTTCAATATTCCGCCGCCATAGGAACGGCCAATGATTTCCGCACCCAATAACGTAAGACTGTTGAGACTTGCTAGCGGTAACAAGTCGCAGCCAAGAACGCGACGATCCTTCTTCAACTTAACGCCGTACAGAGAATTCAGATGGTGAACTCTGGCCTCGTTGGTGATTAGCCGCGGACAGGTGTGATCCATATACGTCAGAAAAAGGTCTGGGACGGGAACGATAGGAACGCGCCACCAGGTCTTTCGTATCCTGCATTTGTATCCCTGATGAACACCGGCAGATTCACCGAGTTTGATGTATTCATCATTAGTGCGTGAGTCCGCGTTCGGCTTTGGATGAAAGAGATAGCAAGATTCATCTTTAGCTACTAATTCGTTCCACGCTTTTGCTGTAAACGTAAGCCCCCGAAGGTGTCGAGATCCTGGAGGTGATATGGCCAAACAATCTTCCCGACTCACATGGTGCTGAGTTAGTTGTTTTGCAGATATCGTGAAGTATTTGTTATTGCCAGTAACAATTCCTAACGATGATTCTCCCCAATCCAAAAGAGTCTCCACTTGTTTATCGTCAAGCACTTGCCGATAGACATTGAGAGCCTCAGAAGGGATGAGCGCAGGCGTCCATTTATCCGAGCCCTCCGGATAATACCGCGACCATGAATGCGTATTTATTGCTCTGAGATCTTCTACATTTCGGGCTTGAAATAACTCAAAACCGGAAGTTGACCCGGAGCCCTCAGCGAGAAGTAGCACAACCTCTTCGAGCACATTTGGAAACACTAACTCCTCAAACATCACAAGCTTAATGGATGAAAAGCGGTTCAACAGAAAACGTCTAACTTGCGCGGCGTATTTGACGGTTAAGAGTTCTGCCGGCAGCACCAAACCTAGCCGACCCTCGGGTTTAAGAAATTGCGCGGCATGGACAACAAAAGCAGCCCATGAGTTAGCTAACAAGTTGAGCCTGACGCCTTGCGCAAGCGCGGCCTGAAGGCCCTTTGTGCGCGCCGTCCCGAAAAAATCTTGATACCGAACAAAGGGGGGATTGCCTACGACGGCGTCATAGATCGGCTGCGGTGGTACGTCAAAAAAATCCTTATTGACAATCGTGCTCTGAAAACCGGCATCAGCAAGGAGCCGTTGGGCCTCAAGTGAAGACGTTTGATGAATCTCAACGCCGAAAAGCTGAGACGACAGATCGGATTTGGATGAACAGGAACGTAATAGTGAGCCAACAGACAACAAAAAGTTCGCTTCGCCGCACGAAGGCTCAAGAATCTTGTCATTTCGCGAACGAACGGCCCACAATGAAATAAAGTCGCATAATATTCGAGGGGTAAAAAACGCGCCGCGAGCTTTTCGGAGATTGAGCGCTTCGGAATTGGGGGAATTTTTAGTGGCCATCTTGAATCGCGTTAAAATAAATCACTTTCGGTGCATTCTAAAGCTTTTGATTGATCAATTCATAAGCGAGGTGGCATCGCGTGCTGGACACGTTAGAGCGCATCCAAACCAACAGGCTCAACCGCTCAACTCAATAGAGTCCTCAACTTGACCTTCATCACTGCTTCCTTCGGACTCTTCGCTCCACCCATCAGCCACTCGTGGATCCTCTTTGGCGTGACGGTATGAGTTACGGTGCTGCGAATCTCGACTTCGAGCTTCGTAATTGGTCCGGGTTCGCAGTCGTGCTGCTTGAAAATCTTCATCGCCAGCACTGCAGCTTCAAACAAACTCTCCGCTTCAACTTCAACGGTGTGCCTGATGCCTTCGGTATCGACGAAAGAAACAATGCAGGCGGCCATACGTGCGGAGTCTAGCACCGAGTGTTTGTTTCATCAATGAAACGCGCGTGATAAAACCGTTTCATTCGCGGCTGCGAACTCCGACCTAACCCTCTTTTGTTTCTACGGTCCTCGGTTCGTGAGCATCAACACAGAATCGCAGAGCACAGCGTAAGCGTACGTTCAATGCAAGAAAACTTTTATTGACGAATTTCTTGTGGGGCTAAATTGCTGCGCAACTGGCGAGGAGTTGCTGGGGTGAGGACAGTGACACCGATGGGGCTAAATGTCTCACGCCACCGATGAGAGGCCGGGCCTAAACCCGGCCTCTCGGTTTTCTTAGTCTCACTTCTGAACCGGTAAGTATCAAGGTCGTAAGGGCCAAGTGGTTCCCTCCCGACAACCTTCCACCACGAGTGTCGGCGTTCCGCCGACGCCTACTACCTGCGACGATAGCGCGATCTGTGTGCCGGGACAGACTCGCCCTCCCAGAGGACCTACGGTACCGACCTCTGCGGCCGGCGAGCCGACGGTGATACGGCTTGCCGCCAAATGCGCATCGCATAGTGACGTTGCTTGCGCAATGCTGGTGCCTGAAGCGACGCAGATCGGTGTGGAAAGAAATCCGGTTTCCGTCCACCACTCAGGGAAAGCCGCAGCCGTATTGCAAGGATCCACTCGATTGGGTTCATTAACGGGATCCGGCGGCACCGGTACCGTACGATCGATACGGGCCGTGTATTGTGTTTCGGCAGTAAAGGGGCAATTGACCTGCGTCGGATGCGTCGGATGCGGCGGAGTACAACCGCATAGGAGTATCAACGCGAACAAAATGATCAAGAGGCGCATAACAATCCTTCCTTTTTCCATAAACCAGGTTGCAAGGACATGCCACCGAATGAGGCCGGGTCTAAACCCGACCTCCCGGTTTTTAGAGGGTAGGCGAGCGCTGAAAGCGCGGAACAATGAGCCGCGAACACGTAATCATTTCGCGCCTTTGACGCCCGTTGGTGTGCTGCTTATGAGCCCGCTGGCGGCGGCGGCGCAGAACCCGGCGAATCTGACGTTGGTGGAGCAGCGCCGGTTCTCCTGCGTGGAGCGCGTTCGATGTGACTAACGCTGGCCCACTCCGCGAGTGTTGCCGCAGCGTTGCGATACTTATTGCTGACGAGCGCGTCCAACTTTCGCGTTATAACCCGGCCTCGTTCTATCGCTTCATCGATCGCCGCCCCTGCATTGACGCGGTTTGCTCGTCCACCTGCCTGATCCTCGATCGCTTCCTCCATTGCTTGAATGTCGTCATGCAGGTCTTCGAGAAAAGTTGCCGGTAATTCGTGCGCAATGAATTGGGCTTTCAAAGGCAAGGCATCGGCGAGGAATGCCCGCGCTGCGCTCAGGCAATTCTGATCGTTGTCACGCGACGGCAAACGGAATTTTTCATCCAAACCGGGCTCTCCGTCCATTGTTCTCGCGGTGCGATTGATGGCTTCAAGATCGTCATATAAGGCGGCCCTTGCCTCCGACCTCGACGTGGTTCCTTGTCTGTATGAGCCATCGCTGGCTGCTTCGGTGGTAGTGTGCTGGTCGATCTCGTTAATGGTGGCCCTGAGGTCTGCAATAAGCTGTTTTCCTACGCTGCCCGTTGCGAAATCAGCGTCGTGCGTTGAGAAGAACTGTTGTGCGCGCACGAACATTCCATAGGTTCTGCGTTCATTATCATTCATGTAAACCTCCAGAGGGTGATTGAGGTGAAAGGTTTTCACTTCCCGGTCGGAAAAGAGGAGCGAGGAGTGAGTTTCTAATAGGCTCTGGTTAAGGTCAGCACTTAGGAGGTGAGGGCTGACTCGGTTTCAGCTTTGCGGCTAAGGAACGACTGCCCGGGTTCGACAAAGAGGTTCGAAAACGGGCGCATCATAGCACCAGTCAACCCCTTTTCGAGCAAAAAAGTGGGTTTTGCTCAGCATTTCGCGGTTTGAGGGCGTTGAGGTCGCCATTTTGCACGCCAAGATCGACACTTTGCACTGAAAGATCGACACTTTGCACTGAAAGATCGACACTTTGCACGCCAAGATCGGCTCTTTGCACCTAAAGATCGTCGCTTTGCACCGAAAGATCGACCCTTTGCACCCAAAGATCGACACTTTGCACCGAAAGATCGACTCTTTGCACGCCAGGATCGACATTTTGTCGACAAAGATCAGATTTTGGAGTGCGGCGGCTTGACGCCGCTTTCTCTTCGCGGCGGCTTGACGCCGCGGTCTTTTACAAAAACGCTGCGACAGGTCGCAGCGAAACCAAAGCGGTGACAAGTCACCGCACTCCAAAAGTCAGACGCACGGAAGCATCGATTTGGAGTGCGGCGGCTTGACGCCGCTTTCTCTTCGCTGCAGCTTGACGCCGCGGTCTCTAACAAAAATGCTGCGACAGGTCGCAGCGAAACCAAAGCGGTGACAAGTCACCGCACTCCAAAAGTCAGACGCACGGAAGCATCGATTTGGAGTGCGGCGGCTTGACGCCGCTTTCTCTTCGCTGCGGCTTGACGCCGCTTTCTCTTCGCGGCGACTTGACGCCGCGGTCTTTAACAAAAACGCTGCGACAGGTTGCAGCGAAAACAAAGCGGTGACAAGTCACCGCACTCCAAAAGTCAGACGCACGGAAGGATCGATTCGGAGTGCGGCGGCTTGACGCCGCTTTCTCTTCGCGGCGACTTGACGCCGCGGTCTTTTACAAAAACGCTGCGACAGGTCGCAGCGAAAACAAAGCGGTGACAAGTCACCGCACTCCAAAGGCAGACGCACGCTCGCGGGAATGAAGCGGAGAGAGGAAGGATGACTAAGACGACCGCCCGTCTTCGATTCATCCTTCATCCCTCATCCTTCATCCCTCATCCTTCATCCCTCATCCTTCATCCCTCATCCCTCATCCCTCATCCCTCATCCCTAATGCTGGAAGCGGTTGCGGTATTCACCGGAGATGATGAACGCTCGCACCATCTCGGCCTGTTCAAAGTTGCCGCCGTACTGGTTTAGTTTGTCGAGCCAGAAGGCGAAGCCCTCCGCGTCTGGCTCGCGCCGCAGGTAACCGAAGTATTCCATCATCACGAAAGTGGCGTTGCGCTTTGCGTTTACAAAACGCTCGTCCTCCGCAATCGTCTTCAATGCTCCGGCGCGGGTTAACGATTCGTTTGCCAGGCTTTCCACCAATGCCGCTCGTTCACTGTCGCTGAAATCAACACCCGTATTGCTCGTCAGAGTGTTGACGTATTGACTGTCTGACAGGCCATCGTATGCAGCATGGAACCCTGGTCGTCCGACCCAGGCATCGATGAACGACTGTTTGTTTGCCGACAACTGTTCGATCCAACCGCTCTTGCCGACGATTAACGCGTCACCGATGCGCGCCGCGTCAGGCACAAACTCCTGGTAGCGTGGCGCGCGCCCGAAACTGGCGCGGTAAAGTCCATCAACCAAACCAGCTGTCTGCTGGAATTCAATCGAGAAGAAATACGCCGCCGAAACATTAATCCGCTTCTGTTCACGACAGCCCGTGTCTGTGCCGCAGTTCAGAATTTGATCGCTCCAATAATTGAACCCGGCTTCGTCCGGCTCGCGTCCGAGGAAGTCGAGATACTGCTGACGTACGAAATACTCGGGAGTATCAAGCGGGCTGGCGCTGGTCGTTACCGCTGAACCGGTAAAGCCGGCATTAGTGACGTTGGCAACGCTTGTGAACGAACGTTCTGCAGGACTAAAGGAAAGGTCGACTCGCGCAGGTTTAACGGTGTAGAAGCCATTGGTTTCTACGTTGTCAAAACGATAGACACCATTGGCGTCGGTGATGAACTTGCGGTTTTGCGTGCCGCTCAAATTCACAACCGCGCCGGCGACTGGGTTACCGTTCGCATCCGTGATGCGGCCCGTGATCGCGCCGTCGGCAGCGGTAGGCTGCAGCAGACTGAGTCCGACGACGACCGGATCGTGATCGGAAGTCCGGTAGGCCGTTCCCACATTCAAAGCCTGCTGCGCCGCCGATTTGTTCTCGACGTTGTAGTCGAGCACGATCGGTTCGTCAGCATTGTTGTGCCAAATGGCAGCACCGGTAATCTGCTGAGTCATGGTCTTGGTGGCCATCGCATGGTCGAGCTCACCCGACTCGTTACCGAACTGATAGGAATATCGGTCGGCGGCAGCAATGTACCGCTTCGTTTGACTGTAAAGACCACCGCCCCCATCAGCCAATGCGTCGCTGGCATCGTCTTCCAGCGTGAACATTGGATCTTCAAAGCCATAGGCGTTGTAATCGCCGACCGACAGCACGTCCGGATCACCGGCTGCGGCCTTGCGTTGCTGAATAAAAGTCAGCAAGGCGTTTGCCTGCGCCACGCGAGTAGCGTTGAAACAACCTTGCCCGTCGCCGGCATCGGCGTCGCCGCCACTCGTCGGACAAGTTCCGCCTTTCGACTTGAAGTGATTAACGATGAAGGTGAACTTTTCGCCATTGGAAATCTGTTGGAACGTTTGCGCCAGCGGCGGGCGATTATGTACAGGATTCGGATCGTTCACGGCGGCGCCGGAGGGACTCAGCACTCCAGGTTTATAGATTATCGACACCTTAATCTCATCCGTGCCTGGTCCAGGCTCGGTCACAAACGTGTAGGTGCCGGGTGCGCTGGCGGCGTTAAGTCCGTTGACCAGATCCTGAATGGCGCTGGCCGCGCCAGTACCGTCGTTCTCCATCTCTGAAATTCCCACCACGTCAGGATTGATGGCGATGATTGCGGCAATGATCTTGTCGCGCTGACGATTAAACTCGGCGAGCGTATTAGCGCCGCGCGAGGTGGGAAAACCGCCGCCAGCCCCATTGCCGTTAAAGTAGTTCAGCACATTCATGCCGACGGCCTTGAGCCCGGTAATGGTGGGCGCAGCCGAGCGCGGATTGGCGTTGGTAAAAGTGACCGAGCCCGTAGGTTGCACGCGATATTCGCTGAAGTCGAAAGTCAAAACTCCAGTCAATCCGGTGGTTGTATCACCCAGCCGGCGCGTCGGCGTCGCATTGAAGTAAGCCGTTGGGTCAAGGTTCTGACCGGATTTGCCGTCATCCAGCACGATGTAACGGCGCTGATTCAAAGCCTGCACGGCGATTGACCCGGCGGTTCCCGGTCGGTCGAAACTATTTTGTTGAAATAGTCGACCCTCGGAGGAAAGCACCACCTCACCAAATCGACCTTCGTCGAAATTTCCAGTGACGGTTAACGGTTCGGGGAAGGTGACCAGCATGTTCTCGACGCGCTCGAGATCGCCATTGACCGGTTCAGGCAAATCGTAGGCAACAGGTGACGGCAACGGATTGCCGGTGCTGCACACGATGATCGTAGTCGGCGTCATCTGGGTGTTATTGAAGGTTTCAGAAACGGTGCCGGTTATGCGAACGCGGTCACCGACAGACACGTCAATCGCCGGACTGCTGCCGTCAAAAATGTAGATGCCGTCTGAGGTGGCGGTATTTCCGTCTCCAGTTGGATCTTGTATGTAGAAGCCTGACAAGTTGCTGCTGCCCTGAAAATCGCCAATCACCACCCCTTCGGTCGTGACGCTGGACCCGACAATCGGGCTGGCGGCGCCACTGCCCTGGATGGTGAAAATGGGTGTAAACGTGGTGCCGCAGGAGGCTGGATCCACGGTGGTAAAGCTGAACACATAATCCGCCGCCATGTTGTCTGGCGGATCGTTTGTATCAACGTCCGCGACCTGCGCGGCGACCACCGTGACGGTGCACAATTCATTGCCGGTGAAGTTGACGTTGGGATCGAGCGTGAAAGTGGTTGGACCGCCGGAGATGGAAAACGTATGCGCGCCACTGTTTGCGCAAGAGATCGAAAACGCCCCAGCGGGCGCGTTCACCGGTTCGCTAAACGTCACGGAAACATTGCTGCTTAACGGAACGCCCGTGGTGCCATTGTTCGGAGTGGTGCTACTGACGCTGGGCGCCGCGTCCGCGACAATGCCGGTTGCCACAGTAATATTATCGAGTGCGAAGCTCGGACGGCCGCCGGCGCCGCTTACCTGCCGCGAAGCCCAACGTAGCTGCACCACGGGTTGATTATCCGTGGCCGCCGGCAAGGCAATATTCTTCGTTTGAGAATTCTGAGGCGTTGTGACTGCTCCGGTCTGAAGGGTGGTGTTGTTTTGGTATTCAATGCCGGTAAGGGTGGTCCAGGCACCCGAAGTTCCCACCCGATACTGAAGCGTCACTTCATTGATTCGATTATTACTGACGGTGCCGTCGTAAGGATTGCGGATGGTCATTATGTCGTAGGTAACGCCGACGCCGGTTAACCCCGTGGTGTTGATAGCGAGCACGAGCGTGAGATCGAGAGAAGCGTTATTCAGATAACCAATCTTGCCATTGTAGTTATGGACGTTGCCCGAATTGATGGCCGCGGTGCTGCTGGCTACGAGCGCCCGGTCTGCGGTAGGACCTGCAGTGTTGAAAGTGGCGCCTGGCAACGTTGAGATCGTCCAGCCCTGCCAACCGGCGGGGTAAGTGGTGGATGTATGTGCCAGCCCCGAAAAGTCCTGATTGTAGGGAACCGCCTGAGCCGCAGGGTTAGTTTGCGAGACCGCCTCGCGCACGCTTAGGCCAAAGCAAATAAACAGCAGCAGAAAAACAGTTGTTTTCTTCATGGGCGTCTTTTAGAACCTTTCGATTTATTTAGCGCGAGCACCGCCGAGTGTTTCCCCGCGCTGGTCTTCCTACTTAAACCACAATTACAGTTTCATGATCGGATCACGCGACTCAGAGGAGCGGACAATCCAGCGGAAGCTGGAGCGACATTCGTCCTCCCGTTGAACAAAGTGTCTTTTTCGGAGAATTGAACAGAGCTCGTGGCGCGTTAAAGCTCGCCACTGGCCGCGAGTAGATCGCGCTCACCCTGAAGATCGCTTCGGTGTTGCGGATAGACTATCGGTATATTAGATATTCGGCAACGCCAAAACACGTTTTATGTGAAGCGTTGCGACGCATTGCAAAAACATACAGTGGTTTGATCGATCTCGGCGTTGGCACGATGTGAATACACAAATGCGGGCGGAACCTCAAACGAGGTCCGCCCGCATTGTTAGAAGCGCGAAATTGTTTTCGCGAAGTTTGAACGTGCTATTGCTTGGGACCAATCACGGGTCCGTCGCCAATAACGAAATAGCCCGGCGGCATTGCACCATTGTGCGACTGTGAATAGCTGACTGCGGCTGCAGCTTGCGCGTTCACCAAATCGATGTTCGCCTGCTTGTTACTCTTCGGAACAACCACCGTATGGTAACTGTGACTCGTGTTACCTGAACCATCAGTGGCAGTAACGACGATCAGATAGACGCGACCATCATTCGCCTCAACTCGTTCACCGCGCAGCCGCAACGTATTGCTCAGGCTGAAGTCCTTTGCGTCGGGCGAGTGAACAACTCCGGACAGTGTCGGCGTTTCGTCGTTCTCGTCGCCGAAGACGGCGAACGTTACCGTTGGAGCAACACCGCTGTTGTCAGTGGCAGACGCATTGAAGCCAACATTGAAGAGATTGCTATTGGTTGCGGTCAACAAGTTGACGCTGACCGAAGAGGTTATGACTGGCGCCACTGTGTCGTTCACGGTAATTGAAACCGTCGCCACATTCGAATAGGCCGTTCCGTCGTACGCTCGATAACTGAAGCCGTCGGGACCGGTGTAATTGGGGCTGGGCGAATAAGTGAACGAGCCATTGGCGTTGAGCGTCAAGGTTCCGTGGGCTGGCCCGGTTGCCGGAACCAAAACACTGCTAAGTGCAGGGCCATCGATGTCCGTGTCGTTAGTCAGCACACCAGGAGCGGCTACGTTGAGTGGCGAGTTCGAGTTCGTCGCATAGTTGTCATTAATCGCCACTGGAGCATCGTTGACGTTAGTAACGGTAACGTTGACGGTCGCTGTGTCGCTGCCGCCGTGACCGTCGCCAATCGTGTAGGTGAAACTATCACTGCCGAAGAAGTTCGCGTTCGGCGTGTAGCTTACCGACGTACCGTTGTTGGTGACCGAACCGTTTGTTCCCTGCGTGACTGACGAAACCGTCAAGGTGTCGTTGTCAGCGTCCGTGTCGTTGCCGAGAACGCTAATGCTATTTGCACCACTGTCCTCAGCGATCGTCGCTGAATCGTTGACTGCATCCGGCGCGTCCTGAACGTTAGTAACGGTAACGTTGACGGTCGCTGTATCGCTGCCGCCATTACCATCTCCAATCGTGTAAGTGAAGCTGTCTGTGCCGAAGAAGTTTGCGTTCGGCGTGTAGCTCACCGACGTGCCGTTGTTCGTCACCGTTCCATTGGTTCCCTGCGTGACGGACGAAACCGTTAGCGTGTCGTTGTCAGCGTCCGTGTCGTTGCCGAGAACGCTGATGACATTCGCACCACTGTCCTCAGCCAAAGTTGCCGAGTCATTTACAGCGTCGGGTCCGTCCTGAACATTCGTGACCGTGACGTTAACGGTGGCGGTATCGCTGCCTCCATTACCATCGCCGATCGTGTAAGTGAAGCTGTCTGTGCCGAAGAAGTTCGCGTTCGGCGTGTAGCTCACCGACGTGCCGTTGTTGGTGACCGAACCGTTTGTTCCCTGCGTGACTGCAGAGACTGTCAAGGTGTCGTTGTCA
>Ga0070682_100001694_pt1 | contig 12245 bp, 10 predicted proteins | sample KBSC63LmetaG_FD_64668 | JGI IMG/M metagenome (GOLD analysis project Ga0070682, IMG submission 64668) | Corn rhizosphere microbial communities from Kellogg Biological Station, Michigan, USA - KBS C6-3L metaG | ecosystem: Host-associated > Plants > Roots > Rhizosphere | place: USA: Michigan... | reverse complement strand
GACGCCGCCGGCATGATAACTCCGCTCTGCGGCAATGGCATGAGCATGGCTCTGCGCGGATCCAAAATTGCGGCTTCCTGCCTCGAAAAGTTTTTCGGAAAGGGCTGCTCCCGGGAAGAGATGGAAGCGGCCTATCAGCATGCATGGAACCGCGCGTTTGCCAGGCGCCTCCGGACAGGCCGCATCCTGCAGCACTTTTTTGGAAATCCCTTTTTATCCAGTCTGCTGATCAGCCTGCTGAAACCCTTCCCCTTCCTCATCCGCGCCATCATCCGCAGGACACACGGAGATCCGTTTTGACCGGGGATTGGCCGGAATGACATCAAATATTTCCGTCAGTGCTTTTCCATCGACTGCTTCACCGCTTTAATTTCAAGATACGAGAATGCGAGACCCAGTTTTTCTTTGACCGGACTGAGCAGGGAGTTGCCTGATTCACGGATAGCAGCAAGGATGGGCTCTATTTTTTCAGGCGGCACCAGATCCCGGAGTTCAATTTCCCCGGTTCCGACAAATGAGGCGAGATGGTTTTCGACCGTGGTCATGGCCAGTCCCCGCAGTTGTGCGATTTCGGGAATGCTTTTATTTTCTTTATACAAATCAAGACTGATTCGCTGCGTGATTCCTTTTTTTAATTTCTCCGCGGATTTATCTTTTTTTTCTTTTGGTTCCGGTTGGGCAGACGCTGCACCGGGCCCGGGAGACTGCAGAAAATCAAAAATGGCATTCGCTTCCATTCCTTTTACCAATCCTTCTCCCATTCGCAATGCCTGATTCAGCTGGAGTTTTTTGAGCTGCAGGGTTTTTTCCAGACCGGATAATTCCTTTGCATATTTTCTGGATTTGCTGCCCTTCTTTGATTCGGTTTTGCGTTTTTCCAGGGAAACTGTCAGCAGGGCAAGCACGTTCAGGAAATATTTACAGGCCGCTTCAATCCGGGGCTGGAGGGTCTGATAGCCATCTTCTTTCGCGGTCGACAATAAACCGGTAAGCTGCTTCCCGAATTTTTCACAGACCAGGGCTTCTTCTTCCACTTTTCCGAGGACATGTTTTGCCCAATCGGCGGACAAATCCTGTGGCTTAATCAGGCCATTGCCATATCCTTCATAATGATTCCGGAAAGCTGCGGAAATCTTAGTCCACTGAAAAGCTTCTTCGATCAGCCGGAGCACATAAGCCGCCTGTTCCTGCTGGAGCTTACCCTGCAGCTGAACGGAGGCTTCTTCAGACTGCGAGAAGGCAATCACGCGCGGATCCGTGAGGATGCTGCGCGGATGGATGCGGGAATACAAAACCAGACCCTCGAGTGTTGTGAGCCGGCTCAGCGCAACATATACCTGACCCGGGGCGAAAGATGCGCCCGCATCAATAATAGCTTTTTCAAATGTCAGCCCCTGGCTTTTATGAATGGTAATGGCCCAGGCCAGCCGGACCGGATACTGGGTAAAACTGCCGATGGTTTCTTCCTCTACCGTTCCCTTCTCGCGGTTATAATGATACCGGATATTTTTCCAGGTTTCTTTTTCGATAATCAGTTCGCCTTCCTCACCCGGAAATTCCACACTGATTTTATCCGCCGAAATTTTACAGACCACCCCGATCTTCCCGTTGAAATACCGCCGGTATTCCCCCTTGTCATTCTTTACAAACATTATCTGGGCGCCTTTCTTCAGTAAAAGCTGACTATCGGCCGTCACGGATCGCGGATCAAAATCGCCGCTGACTTCGGCTTCATAAGCAAAGGGAGCGCCGGATAATTTTGCCAGCTCATTTTTATTGATGGCATCCGCCCGGGCATTGTGTGTGGTGAGGGTAATGAATTGTTCGCCGTGGCCGGGCTGGAAATCCGGTTCATAGCGTTTATGCAGCACCGTTAGCTCCTCTTCGGTAACCCCGTTATTGCGAATGCTGTTGAGCAGATTGATAAAATCAGCATCTTTTTGCCGGTAAATTTTTTTTAGCGAAATATATACCAGGGAACAATTTTTCAGCACCCGGGCATCAAAAAAAAACGGGCTCTGATAGTGTTCGCTGAGTAAGTCCCACTCTGTTTTATTCACCACCGGAGGCAACTGGTACAGATCCCCGATAAAAAGCACCTGCACGCCGCCAAAGGGCTGTGATCTGTTCCGGTAAAAGCGGAGCACGGCGTCCATGGCATCCAGCATATCCGCACGCAGCATGCTCACTTCATCGATCACCAGCAGGTCCAGTTCCTGCAAAAGCTCCTTTTTCGCGGAGGAAAAACGAAGGTTTTTCAGCAGGGTTTGCTCGTTGGAAGTCTGTCCGGGCTGATCGAAATAATTTGAAGTTCCCGGAATAAAAGGCACAAAAGGCAGCTGAAAAAAAGAATGCAGGGTAACGCCCCCGGCATTGATGGCCGCAACCCCGGTGGGCGCCAGGATCACCAGTTTCTTACTGCCGTGATCCCGGACATATTTCAGGAAAGTGGTTTTCCCTGTACCGGCCTTTCCGGTCAGGAAGATATGCTGGGCCGTCTGGTTCACAAATTGCAGCGCGAGCTGAAAATCGGCATTGGAAAGGTCTGTTTCCGGCATCCGGCAATATAAGGAATGAAACGGATTCCGGACAGGTGAAAATACCGGCCGGCGATCCGCGTTTTACCCGGTCGTTAATTCCTGAACAAATTCCTCAATAAAGGTTTCCGGAAAATTGCCCTTCCGCAACATCTGCAAAATGTATTAAATTGGATCCATGAAATTCCTGCTCATCTTTTGCTTCAGTCTTTGCAGTCTGCTTTCTTTTTCACAGGCCAAAGAAAATTTCTATGTACTGGACTCCAACTGGAAACAGACCGTATTGGATTCCGCTAAATATTTGTTCTGGATTCATCAGAACGAAGAAGGCAACTGGGTGCATAGTTATTATCATATGTGGGGACCCATGATTAAAATGGAGACCTATAAAGATCATGAGGGCACTCAGCGGAACGGCCTGGCCTGTTATTATTACACTAACGGGAAACTCGATTCTATTGGCCATTATAAGGATGGGAAAAAAGAAGGCAGCTTTATCAGGTATCGCTTTTCCAATAATAACTCCCTGCAGGTGGCCCGGACTTATCAATATGCAAACGACAGCCTGTTGAGTACTACGGATACTGTCCGGGATGGCGCAGATGATACAGACAGTATTGGGAATAAAGCAGCTGAATACGCTGGTGGACTACCGCAATGGCAACAGTTTTTGTTAAAAAACCTGCATTATCCCGACCGGGCTGCGGTCCATGGAGTGCAGGGCGAAGTGCGGGTCTCTTTTACGGTGGATGAAGAGGGGAATGTGATCGAACCGCTCATTTCCAGGTCTGTTGAATATTCGCTCGACCGGGAATCGCTGCGCGTCGTCCGGCTCTCCGGAAAATGGGTACCCGGTCTGAAAGACGGAAAAGCAACCAAAACCCATAAGATCGAGCCGTTTCGCTTTAAGCTGAGCAAGGGATAGTGCAGGAAACTTTTTTCCCGATCAATTGTTTATTATTTATGTCTACTCCCGGAAAAAAAACAGTCGTCCTCGGCGCTTCAGACAATCCCGAACGATACAGCAACCTCGCAATAAAAAAATTACGCGCACACGGCCATCCGGTAATAGCCATCGGTAAAAGAAAAACTGCGGTAGAAGACGTGCCGGTGCAGCAGGAAGCTCCGTCCGCTGCCGGTGTTGATACCATCACGCTCTACCTGAATCCCAACAACCAGAAAGCCTATTACGATTATATTCTCTCCCTGCATCCCAAAAGAATCATCTTCAATCCCGGCGCCGAAAACGAAGAGCTGAAAAAACTGGCTAAGGAAAAGAAGATTGATGTGATGGAAGCGTGTACGCTGGTATTGCTGACAACGGGACAATTCTGAGAGTTGACAGATGACGGTTGACGGTTGACGGACTTTAATTTCGAATTCACGCCTAATTTCCGTCAACCGTCATCCGTCAACCGTCAACTTTTTCCCACGCTGGGAATCTCCCCCAAACAATTATTCCCCCGCTTTCTGCGTTTTAACCAATAGATTTCAGGCTCCCGACAGAGCCGGAATCTGTTTCCGATGAATACCCTGAAAACAATTTTTTGCGGCTGCAGTCTGCTGATCAGTCTGGCTATTTCAGCCCAGGAAAAATCATTTCCTGAAAATATTCCCCAGCACAACAAGATAGAAGTAAGCACGGAAGCACTGGAGAAATTATTTCATGCCAGCGGAAGCTTCTCGATCCGGCTGGCTCCTTCTTTTACATTAACAGGCAGTATTCAGAACCGGATCGCAACGGGGGCGTCAGTCGTCAGGCTTTTAATCAAAACAGAAAACCTGCAGGGGGCCACTTTAAGCTTATCACGTTCCGTAACACCCGACGGCACTGTTCAGTACACCGGTCACCTGCTGAAGCTGCATGATGCGGAGGGTATGCTGCTGACAGAAAAAGACAAACATTATTATTTCATCCGTACAGAACAACGATACCTGGTTTCAGAATGAAAAAGCGGATAAATTATATTATGCTGTTCATGCTCCTGCTCGCAGGAATTGCATTACCTGCACAGATTCCCCTGCTCAACAGTTATGCCCCGGCAGCTGCTACCGTTTACCTGGATTTTGACGGCGCAACCGTGGAAGGAACACTGTGGAATGAAAAAGGCAAAATCGTTGCAGAACCGGCAGGGTTTTCTCCTGCAACCATCACCTGGATCTATAAGAAAATTGCGGCGCATTTTACGCTGTTCAACCTGAACGTTACCACAGATCCGGCTATGTATGAACGGGCTCCGCTGCATCAGCGTATCCGGATCATCTTTACGCCGGAAGGAAACTGGTGGGGCCCTGCTCCCGGCGTTTCAGCCATTGGATCCTTTGTTTGGGGAGATGATACACCGGCCTGGGTTTTTACCAATAGCTTATCAGGCAATCCCTCTTTTATTGCTGAAGCAGCAACGCATCAGATCGGACATACCCTGGGGCTGCAGCACCAGAGTCTCTACGATTCCTATGGCATCATGATCTCCGAACTCAGTGGCGGCGAGAATAATATATTGTCTAACGAGGCACCGCTGATGGGCATTCCGTTTTATAAAACCGCGGACTGGTCCACCGGGACTTCTTCTGCCGGTCCGGGAGATTTTCAAAACGATACCGCCTTGATTGCCGGAGCACCGAATGACATCGGATATAGAAAAAATGCCGTCCTGCACAGTCCGGATAAAATAATTGCAGCAGTGAAAATTGAAAAACAGCAGGCCGGCTCGATCGATTTAAGCAGTTCGGGCGATTATGCCTACCGGCTTTTCGATATCAGTGGTCGTTTACTCACGCAGGGAAACCTCCGCAAAGGATGGAATCAGATCCAGGCGGAGTCCCTGCCCAACACCGTACTGGTGCTGCAATGGTATGGCGAATCCGGGTCTGGTTCCCAAAAAATAATACGTTAATCTTCAGCAATATTTTTTGTACAGGTGATTTTTCGCTAAATTCGAAAAACCCATTAATGTATGCTATGGCGAAAATTTAACGGTGACCTCATCGAATTGCCCATTTCCAGCGCGGTGGAAGAAGCCATCCGCCGGGAAACACGGAACGGATTTCATCTAAAAGTTTGTATCGGAACCGACTCCCAGGTAAAGGGAGCGGAAACAGAATTTGCCACCGTAATCGTTTTTCTCCGGGAAGGACATGGCGGTTTCATGTTCATTCACAATGAAAAAACAAAAACACGCTACAGCATCAAGGAACGGATGCTGGTAGAAGTAGCCCGGAGCATCGAGATCGCGTATGAACTCTGTCCCCTGTTCACCAGATATAATGTGGACATGGAAGTGCATGCCGATATCAATACCAACCCGGGATTCAAAAGCAACGATGCACTGAAGGAAGCGATGGGGTATATCCTCGGGATGGGCTTTGCCTTCAAAGCCAAGCCGGAAGCTTTTGCCAGCAGCAGCTGCGCAAATAAGGTAGTAAACTGAGCGGACATCCGGTCCTATTTTGTTTCCTTCAGTTCTTCATTCATCTCTCCGATCAGCCGGAGCAGGTTTTCCCTGCCCGTTTTCTTCACGGCGCTGCTAATGAGATGCCGGGGCAGGAACTGCCAGCTTTCCAGCATCCTGTTTAAGAAAGCTTTTATGTTGGCCTGAACCGTCCGCTGATTTTCCTTGTCGGATTTGGTAAAGACCAGGGTAAAGGGAATTTCCCATTTCCCGAGATTGTTCACGAAATCCAGATCGAGTCGCTGAGGACTATGGCGGCTGTCGATGAGTAAAAAAACATGCACCAGGGTTTCCCGTTTTCTCAGGTAGTCATCAATCATCCTTTCCCATTTCTTTCGCTCCGCCTGAGAAACTTTGGCAAAACCATATCCCGGCAGGTCCACCAGGTACCACTGGGACAGCACCCGTTTGGCGTTGATACTCTCGATGGCAAAATGATTGATCAGCCGGGTTTTGCCCGGAGCTGCAGAAGTTTTCGCCAGCTTATCGATATCGGTGATCATGTTGATCAGGGAAGATTTGCCCACATTGCTTCTGCCGATGAATGCGTATTCGGGACGGTCTGCGGGCGGGCAGCTTTGCATGTCCGGACTGCTGATCACGTAGGTTGCGGTTCTGATCTCCATACTGCAAGTTAATATTTCAAATGCTCATGCAGGGATTGCGCGATGAATCCGGCAGTGATTAAGACCTGCATTTCACGCGAACTAAGAGCCATGAACCGCCCGTCTCCGCGCCCGCTCATTCAGGAGCGGGAAAAGCAGGAATACCCGGATTACACAAAAAAATAAAGCCGGCTGTATAAACATTTTGACTAAATTGAGAATGTCAAAACGACTGAACTTATGGAATATCTCACCGGCCGGGAGGGATTGGAGGCTGAATTTTCCAAAATGGTCAGGGATCATGCAGAAAACCTGCATCTGCTTGCGCTGCGGGTTACGAAATGCGAGCAGCTTGCAAAGGATGTGGTTCAGGAAGTATTTCTTAAATTATGGGAGCACCGGAATCAGTTTCATCAGATTGAAAATAAAGAAGCGTGGCTTTACCGTGTAACGGAAAACAAGCTGATCGATCATCTCCGCAAAATAGCGGCAGACAAAAGACTGAAGGCGAATACCTGGAGCCGTATCCGGGATTCAGATAACGACGCAGAACAAAGGCTGGCGGCCAGAGAATCGGGACAGCTGATCTCGCAGGCGATCGAAAATCTGCCGGCTCAGCGCAAAACCATTTACCGGATGAACCGGGAAGAATCCCTCAGCTACCAGCAGATTGCAGAAGAATTGCAGATTTCCCGCCATACCGTAAAGAACCAGTTATCCAGCGCCTTACAATACCTGCGCTCCTGCCTGAAAAGCATCCGCTTTTTATAAAAAATACTTTTATCCCCGATAGGAACATTCGTTCGCTGCTTCGTCTATGCAGAGACCAAGCCTGCATATGGAAAAAAGATTAAACGAACTGTTTCAAAAATACCTGGCCAATCATTGTACAGCAGAAGAAATGGAAGAATTCTTTCATTATATCCGGGAATCCCGGGAAGACGAGGCGTTGAGAAGACTCCTCCGGGAAACTTATCAGTCCATCCGGAATGAATCAGCAACCTTTGTGAATCCTACCGGGGAACTGGTGGTTCCGGAAAGGGAAGAGAAAAATGATCCGGCGTTTCGGAAACCCGGTCCCGTTTACCGGAGAAGAAAATTATTAAACCGGTTGCTCGCTGCCGCTATTATTTCGGGAATCTCCTTCGGAATATTTCATTTCCTTGATCCCAATGTAAAACAGGCTTACGCAAACAAAAATCAGGTTCTGAAAAAATCCAGCACCGAAAGGGCAGAATATAAATACATCCTGCTTCCGGACAGTACGCAGGTCTGGCTTAACGCCGGCAGCACTTTGGAATATCCCGAGCATTTTGATCTGACAAACCGCGAAGTCAGTTTATCCGGGGAAGCCTATTTTGATGTAAAGCATGCAGCCGAACACCCCTTTCTCATTCATACAGGAAGAATCCTGACGACCGTGCTGGGTACGGCTTTTAATATCAATGCGTACCCGGAAAGATCCAGCGTTACGGTATCCGTGAGCCGGGGAAAAGTTAAGGTAAGCAGGGGCAGCCAGCTCGTGGCTACGCTGCTGAAAGGCCAGCAGGTGAATGTGAGTGAAAAAGACGAGCGGGTGGCGCAAAAAAATATCGAAGTCAGTTCTGTTGCCGGCTGGCAGCAGGGGAACCTGGAATATGATGATGAGCGCCTGCAGGATATTATCGACGACCTGCAGCGGGTGTACAGCACCGATATCCGGATTTCGAACAGCAATATCCGGCAACTCCGGATTTCCACCAGTTTCCGCCGGGAACTGGGCGTGAATCAGGCTTTGGAAATACTTTGCAAACTCACCGATACCCAACTATTTCAAAAAGAAGGCACTTATATCATTCAGTAATCACTAAAGCTCAGATGTATGAAAAAACCGATAAAAATGCTGCTTAGGAAACTTTACTTTTTATTACTGGGCCTGATGCTGAGCAACCTGCTTCCGGCCGCGGACGGCATTACGCAGGATCTCAGCAAAACGATCATTCCGATTCAGTTGCAAAATGCGAGTTTAAAGCAGGCATTCCGCAAAATTGAAGCGGAAACCAAACTGCTGTTCACATTCAAAACAAAGGATGTCAGCGCATATAATAATATCACTTACAATTCTCCGGGCGTTACTGTTGCGCGGCTGCTGACGGATCTCTTAAACGGAACGGATCTCCAGTATGAACAGATGGAAAATAATATTATTATTAAAAAGATTTCTTCCATTGAAATCGTTCCGCAAATTCAGAGTATTCCGGCATCCGCCATTCTTTTTGAAGGAGGCATACATGGCAGGGTGCGTAATGAACAGGGAGATCCGGTCGGATCCGCATCCATCTCCATCAGTCAGTTGAAAAGGGGTACGGCGGCGGACGACAAAGGAGAGTTTACGCTGTCCGGTTTAAAAGCGGGCACTTATACCCTGCAGATCTCTGCCGTCGGTTATGTTACCCATACCCAAACCATTGAGGTCACTGACAATAACACGGCCGATATCTCCATTGAGCTCAAAGTGGATAACAATACCCTGAATGATGTTGTGGTTACAGCACTTGGCATCAAAAGATCGGTAAGAAGTCTGGGTTATGCATCCCAGGAAGTAAACGCAGAAGAACTTACAGCGTCCCATCAGCCGAACCTGATCAATGCCCTGCAGGGGAAAGTTGCGGGGGTAACCATTTCGAGTGCCGGCGGCGGACCCGGGCAGGGAGCTACTATCCTCATCCGCGGGGTAAATTCACTGGACCCGGATAAAAATAATCAGCCGCTGTTTGTGGTGGATGGGATACCGATCGATAACACAACTTCAGATCTGGGAACTACCGGCGGAAGGGGAATTCAGATGTCGAACCGCGCATCAGATATCAACCCGGATGATATTGAAACCATCAACATTTTGCGCGGTGGTGCTGCAACAGCTCTATATGGCCTGCGGGGTTCCAACGGCGTAGTGGTGATCACCACCAAATCTGCCAAAGCAGGAACCTTCCGCGTAAACTACAATGCGAATTACAGTATTGATGAAGGCGACAAATTTCCGGACGTGCAGGATACTTATACCCAGGGATTCCACGGAGTTTATGATTCGGCAAGTTTTTGGCCAACCTGGGGACCAACAATTGCCGATGCCAAAGCCATTGATCCCACGCATCCTGATAAATTATTCGATCAGTACAAACACGCTTATATAACCGGGCATACATTCCGTAATACTTTATCTATGTCCGGCGGAACGGATAAAGCATCCCTCGCCTCTTCCATTTCCTATTCCAAACAGAACGGCGTTTTGCCTTTCACCTATTATAAGGATGTCTCTGCCCGCCTAAGCGGCAGATTAAAATTCAGTGATCAGCTAAGCATGGGAGCCGATATCTTATATGCAAATACCGACGGGAATGCCTATGATGCGGATCGTTTCAATGAAGAAATGACCTATTGGGCGCCCCGCTCGGACGTGCGGGATTTTTTAAAACCAGATGGCACACTGAAGGAAAATCCCTCCCTAAATGGAAACGCCTGGTATAAGGCAGCGACCAATAAATTTATTTCGCAGGTTGCCCATACCATTGCCAGCGGTTACTTTACTTATGCTCCCTGGAAATGGCTTTCAGCCACCTACCGTTTCGGCGTGGATCAGTACAATGACGACCGTACAGCTACAGCCCCGGGCCCTCAGGGCCTTCCGGGAGAAATTCTCGATGAAGACAACGACCAGGGATTTGTGGGAAAATACCATATCAACAACCGCCAGCTGAATTCGAATTTCATCCTCACTTTAGATCATAAATGGGGCAAGCTCGGAACCACGCTCCGGCTCGGAAACGATGTATTCGATACGAGGCGCACGCAGACCAGCGTTCGCGGAGATACCCTGGATGTATATAACTTTTTTGAACTGAGTAATGCAAGAAAGATCACGGCGAGCAATTACCTTTCCCAGTACCGGATCGTAGGGGCTTATGGCGAACTGGCGCTCAGTTATGACGACTATCTTTTCCTTTCCATAACCGGAAGAAATGACTGGACTTCCTCACTGGAAGAAGATAACCGCTCATTCTTTTATCCTTCCGCCAGCCTCAGTTACATTTTTACCCAGCAATTCAAAAGCCTGCCCGCCTGGTTTAACTACGGAAAATTCAGGGCTTCCCTGGCCGGCATCGGAAAGGACGCCCCGCCCTATAGCACCAGCGTCGTTTACCTGCCGGAACCGGATATTGCTCCTATTAATGGCGTGAATCAGTGGACGCGTTCGAATGCTGGAGGAATTGCAGCCCTGAAACCCGAACGCACAACAACGTTTGAAATCGGCACCGATCTGAATTTTTTCAGTAACCGCCTGGGGCTGGGATTTACCTGGTATAAATCCAACAGCCGCGACCAGATCATTCCGGTTGCTACGGCGGCCTCAACCGGTTTCACCAGCATTAACCTGAACGCCGGGGAAATCGAAAACAGGGGAATCGAAATCTCGCTGAATGCCAAACCCATTGTCAGCAAGGATTTCAGCTGGAACCTGGGCCTGAATGTGTCGCATAACAAAAACAAGGTTATTTCGATTTACGGAGATCTCACCGAACTGACCGTGGGCAGTCAGTTCGGATATTCGAATTCGACCGTCACCATGAAATACATCCCGGGTGAAAGTGTCGGAGATATTTTCGGCACCCCGTATTCGCGCTATTACGATGCCTCGCACACCCCCGATCCGATTCATGTGGATAAAAGCCGGCCCATGCTGATCGATGCCAATGGCTACCCCGTGCTGACGCCTTCGAGCAATCAGAAAATCCTCGGAAATTCCTATCCGAAATGGGTTGCCGGAATCAACAATAGCTTTACGTACAAAAGCTTCAATCTTTCCTTTTTATTCGACGGACATTTCGATGTAAAAAAATATGACCAGCTGAATAATTTCATGGCGGCATTCGGCATAGCGAAATACACGGAGAACCGCAATCAAACTGTAAAATTCGAGGGCGTGCTGGCCGACGGAACACCCAATACCAAAGAGGTCTGGCTCGGCCAGGGCGTAGGTCCCGACGGCATCGATTACAAAGATGGTTATTACCGCAGGGTTTATCGCGGAATCAGCGAGAACTTTGTAGAGGATGCTTCTTTCATCAAACTGAGAACGCTTACGTTAACTTATAATCTGAATCCCAAATGGCTGGCCAATACGTTTGTAAAAGCCGCCAGTGTGGGTTTTACCGGGAACAATCTCTGGATCCGTACTGACTATTTGGGTTTTGATCCGGAATCGAGCTCCACCGCTGCAGGCAGTAATGTGAACGGATTCGCAGGATTTACTTATCCTGCACTGCGCAGTTACATGTTCAACATCAACGTCACCTTTTAAATTTATTTTCCATGACAAATAATTTAAAAAACTGTTTCCTTCTGCTGGCCATGGTCATCGTATCGGGAAGTTGTAAAAAATATCTTGATATCAATACCAATCCAAATGCGGCAGCTGTTCCTCCGATAAAAGGTTTACTGGCTCATGCAACAAATGCATCGGCCATCAATACCTATGCAGTTGGCGATATCACTTCCTATTACGTGCAATACCTGGCCTCTCCCAGTTCGGGTAGTGACAAGGACACTTACAACAGTATCGACCCTTCCACCACCTGGGGCGATATTTATGATGTACTCACAGATATTCACGA
>Ga0070682_100001693_pt1 | contig 12248 bp, 9 predicted proteins | sample KBSC63LmetaG_FD_64668 | JGI IMG/M metagenome (GOLD analysis project Ga0070682, IMG submission 64668) | Corn rhizosphere microbial communities from Kellogg Biological Station, Michigan, USA - KBS C6-3L metaG | ecosystem: Host-associated > Plants > Roots > Rhizosphere | place: USA: Michigan... | reverse complement strand
GCAACGACCTCGCCGATGCGCTGATCAACTTCCTCTCGGGCGCTTCGGCGCACAACGAGTTCCGGATGGCGCGCGTCGCGCGCGGCACCGCGACGATGGCCGCCGGATGAAGCTTTCGTACCAGACAATCGAGCTCAAGCCAACACACCCGTTCGTCATCGCGCGGGGTGGCTACACGCAGCATCGGACCGTCGTCGTGCGCCTCACGGACGATCACGCCCTCGAAGGATTCGGCGAGGCCGCCCCGAATCGCTATTACGGCGAGTCCGTCGAGACGGTGATCGCGGCGCTTGGCCAGTTCAAATCACTCATCGAGGGCAAGGACCCGGTCTTCCTCGAATCGATCGAGGCGAGCCTTAACCGCACGCTCCGTGGAAACGCATCGGCGAAGGGCGCCCTCAGCGCCGCGCTCCACGATCTCGTCGGTAAGCGCCTGGGGCTGCCGGTTCACCGTCTGTGGGGGCTCGATCCGGCAGACGCGCCGCAATCCAGCTTCACCATTGCGATCGCCGACAATGACGTTCTCGAGGAAAGGGTAAAGGAGGCCGTCGAGTACCCTATTCTGAAAATAAAACTGGGAACCGATCGCGACATGGAGATCGTGCGCATCGTGCGGACGGCTGCGCCGAGCAAGCGATTGCGTGTGGACGCGAACGCTGCATGGACGGCAAAACACGCCGTTCTCATGAGCGATTTCCTGGCCGACCAAGGCGTCGAGATGCTGGAACAGCCCGTCGCGGCCAACGACATCGAGGGGCTGCGCTTCGTGCGCAAGAACTCGAAGCTGCCCGTATTCGCGGACGAGTCATGTCTCGTTGCGACCGACGTCGCCAAGCTCGCCGGAGCTGTCGACGGCATCAACATCAAGCTCGCGAAGTGTGGCAGCCTGCGTGAAGCACTGCGGATGGTGCACACGGCGCGCGCCCTCGACATGCAGGTGATGGCCGGTTGCATGATCGAGAGCTCGCTCGGCATTTCCGCCATCGCCCAGATCGCTCCGCTCCTCGACTCGGCGGATTTCGACGGAGCAGCGCTCCTCTCGAGCGATCCGTTCCGGGGGACGACGATCGCCCGCGGTCAAATCAAACTTTCCGACGGGCCCGGCCTCGGCGTCCTTCCGGCGTCCGGCGCCGATCTGAACGCGGCATTCAAAAGTGCGTGAGAAGCCGTCCAGATTCGTCGAAGTCGCGTTGCCCCTCCCGCTGTTCCAGAATTTCACATACGCAGTAGAAGAGGGGCTCGCGAATCCGGTGGTGATCGGCTCACGCGTGGTCGTTCCCCTGCGCAACGGCCGCGAGGTCGGAGTGTGCGTCGGGCTGAGCGACTCGAGCCCGCTCAAGCGAAAACCGAAGGCAATCCTGGAATCGCCGGACGCGGAGCCAGCAATAAGGGCGTCGCTGCTCGAGCTTTGCCGATGGATGGCCGACTACTACATCGTGCCGCTTGGCGTGATACTCCGGACGGTGCTTCCGGCCGCACTCACCGGCGCTGAGTCGCCGCACCCAACCCTCAAGACTCAGCGCATCATCAAGATAGGCGTCGAGATCCCGTCGTTGCTGCAGCGCGACAAAGTCTTCTCGCGGTCGAAGCAGCAGCGTGCGGTGTTCGAGCTGCTCGAATCCCTCGGCAACCGCGCGACGGTTGATCAGCTGACGTCACAGCTCGAGTTCTCGCCCTCAGTGCTCAAGTCCCTCGAGAAACGCGGACTGATCATAATCGAAGAAGAAGCGGTCGAGCGCGATCCGTTCTCGACGCGCGGCGGAATCTCCGCGACGCGGCTCAAGCCCACGCCCGCGCAGCAGGGCGCCATCGATGCGATGGCGGCGGCCGAGCCCGGTGAAGTATTTCTGCTACACGGAATCACGGGAAGCGGAAAGACGCTCGTGTATATCGAGCTATTGCGAAAGATTGTGGATGAGCGCGGCCAGACGGCGATCGTGCTCGTTCCAGAGATCGCGCTCACTCCACAGATTGTCGATCGCTTTCGCGCCGCGTTCGGCGACCGCATTGCTGTCCTCCATTCCGCGTTGAGCGAGGGGGAACGCTACGATGCGTGGCTCGCCCTGAAGCGCGGCGACAAAAGAATCGTTGTCGGAGCTCGATCGGCGGTCTTCGCACCACTCGAGAATCTCGGCGCGATCATCGTAGACGAAGAGCACGAGTCCAGCTACAAGCAGGGTGAAACGCCCCGCTATCACGCGCGCGAAGTCGCGATCGTGAGGGCAAAAGCCGAAGGCGCGATCACCGTGCTCGGCAGCGCGACGCCGTCGCTGGAGAGCTGGGCGAACGCGACGTCGGGCAAGTACAGGCTGCTGACGCTACCCGATCGCGTCGGTGGCGGGCGGCTCCCAAGCGTGGAAGTGATCGACTTGCGAAGGATTGCCGTCGACTACTCGGGAATGGCGCAGGGCGGCATCGACTACGGGACCGTGATACGCGAGCCCCTTCACGATGCGATAGTCGAGTGCATGGCGCGGGGCGAGCAGAGCATTCTCCTTCTCAACCGACGCGGATACTCGTCGTTCATCCAGTGCATCGACTGCGGCGCCGTCGCGACGTGTCCCAACTGCAGCATCACGCTCACGCACCACCGCAACCCAGAGCGGCTCGTCTGCCACTATTGTCTCCATAAGGAAGACCCGCGCCCGGACTGTGCGCGGTGCGGGGGCAGAAATCTCAAGCAGCGCGGCCTCGGCACCCAGCAGGTCGAGCGACTCCTGGCGGAGAGATTTCCGGCGGCGCGAATTGCCCGGATGGATGTCGACACCACGAGCGGCAAATGGGCGCACACCAGAATTCTGGATCGCGTCGCCGCTGGAGAGGTCGACATCCTCCTCGGGACGCAGATGATCGCGAAGGGACTCGACTTTCCGAACGTCACACTGGTGGGAGTCGTCGACGCGGACGTGGGTATAAATCTTCCCGATTTCCGGGCGTCGGAGCGCTGCTTCCAGCTTCTCAGCCAGGTATCCGGGCGCGCTGGCAGGGGAGAGAAGGGAGGAAAAGTACTGATCCAGACCCGAATCCCGTCACACCACGCGGTGCGCTATGCGGTTTCGCACGACTATGCTTCGTTCGTACGCGACGAAATGGCGGGACGCGTCGATCCACCGTACCCGCCCAATGTTCGTCTCGTGAACATCGTGTTCAGTGGGTTGGTGGAAGAGTCCACCGCGCAGCTGGCGATTCACGCCGGAGAGTGGCTCCGCGAGCTGATTACCACTCGCGCGGGAAACGAAGTCACTGTAGTTGGACCCGCGCCCTGCCCAATCGAGCGCATCAAGAATCGCTGGCGTTGGCACGTCCTGCTGAAGAGCGAGCACCCAGCCGAGTTGACGCGGGTGAGCCGGTACTTCATGGAGAGGTTCGAGGTGCCGAGCACCGCGGGGTTGAGGGTGACGCTGGACAGGGATCCGGTTGCTTTGCTTTAGCGCGGCGTTTGGATTCGATCGTAAAAACTGCAAAGCACGCGAGGCGAGAAGTTGGAGGCACAGAATTCAGATCGCGGACAACTACGCTAAGACCCATCGTCTCGCCATCGGGGAGCACGGCGCCTTTTGCGCTAGGTCCACGCAGGACGGTCATAGCGCAGTTGTCGGGGATCTACTATCCACGCCTCTAAATTCTCGCCTCGCGTTCTTTGCTTTGTCCTTAGCAGTTTCCCCGAAGTACCCCTCAATGACCTAACTTTGTACTGTGACAACACTCCGCCATCCCGACTTCAACCGACCCGAGCTCGCCAACGCCCCCGACGCGCGGTTTGTCCCCGCTCCGGCCGACGGTGTCCTGCCCGAGAATTTCTTTTCCACCACGAATCTTCCGACGTACGTCCGCATCAAGGGAAAGTGGCGCATGCCGCGCGAGCCGCGGATGGATTCGGCGCTCGTTCTCGATGGCGATGACCTCTGGATCCGCGAAGGCCGCCGGCTGAAGAAAGGCGACATGGTTGCGGTTGGCGCCGAGGAGGACGGCAGCGAAGGGATATACGTCCACACCTCCTCATTTCTCGCCGACGAGGAAGGCGAATTCAAGTTCATGACGAGCGAAGTGTCGCGCGAAAAGCCGATCGACTACGCGCTGATGGCGCACATTCTCCTCGAGGAGCGGGACAGGGGCGGATATCCCATCTGGGTGACCGGGCCTGCTCTCGTTCATTCGCGCGCGCGCGCCGACATGGTGTGGTTCATTGAGAACGGATTCGTGTCGGCGCTGCTCGCCGGCAACGCGGTGGCGGTTCACGACATCGAGGCGTCGATTTTCGGCACGACACTCGGCATGACACGCACCGGTGAGGCGACCACGGGTGGACACGGTCTCCACATGCGCGCGATCAATAAGGTTCGCGCGGCGGGATCCATTGCCAAGGCGGTGGAGCAGGGCGTGATCAAGGACGGAATCATGCACGCCTGCGTTATGAAAGGCATTCCGTTTGTGCTCACAGGGTCGATTCGCGACGACGGTCCGCTTCCAGAGGTAATCACCGACACGCTTGCCGCGCAGGACGCCATGAAGCGCCACACCATCCGCGCGACGATGGCGGTGCTGATCGCGACGGCCCTGCACGCGATTGCAACCGGCAACATGCTTCCCGCCTTCGTCACCGAGGCGGATGGGTCAATGCGTGAGTTGCCGACCATATGTGTCGACTCGTCGGAGTTCGTGGTGAGCAAGCTGAAGGATCGCGGCACTCACCAGGCGTTCGGTGTGGTGACGAATGCCCAGGATTTTATGCACATTCTCAAGCTCTACGTCGAGCGCGAGCTCAGCGATCGAGAGGCCTCTAGAGTTGGGACCCAGCCAGTGAAAGCACGCGCGTGATCGAAACCACGGAGAGATTCCTCCGCGACATCGCCGACCGTATCGGTCTCACCTCGGTCGACGAGGTGAGGCTGTTTCCGCCAATGCGTCAATCCGGAGTTGAAACCGGCGTCGCAGTCGTTGCGGCGATTCCGCTTCCCCCCGAAGGCGAGCACGTCCACACGGCCGACGAGCCGCCGGAGGCGCTGAGCGAAAGCGCGGGCGACGAATTTCTCCCGATCGAGGAAGAGGACCGCGAGATCATCGTCCACCGTCACACCGTTTTCACCGCTCGTTACCGACACACGCTCAAGGGGCCCGACCGCGGCAAGTGGGAAGTCGATGTCCGCGCCGAAGCCGACGCGCCACTCGTTACGCTCGATCAGGTCGTGAAAGGCGTGATGAAGAGAGCGGGGGAGCCGTTCGAGCCCGAGAAGCTATCGGCGGCAGAATTCCGGACGATCGTCGAGAGCGTTTCAGCCACGTCTTAGCTCGCTTCGATCGGCATCTGTGTCTGGTCGGCGAGGGCGTTCTCTCCGGCGCACCGGCAAAAACTCAGACAGCTGCTCGAGGGTGAACAGGCGTCAACTGCGCAGCCGAGGCCGGAGCGTCAGCTGCGTTCGCGGCTGCGTACCGCGCGAGAACGGTGCGGTGGATGTCCCGCGCGTCTTCGAGGCTTTCTCCCGCCAGCCCCAACCGCGACGGTGAGATGATGAACGGGTACACCTGATCCCCGCCGGCCGAGCCGTGCGCACCCACCTGGTCGTCGAACGAGATGATGTCGTAGCCATCGTACTCGCCGAACAGAACGCAGTCGCCCGCGTTGGGCTGCTTCACCAGCGACTCGACCGCCCGCAACACATAAGGCTCCGTTCCGAAGATCTCCAACGGATTCTCGCCGGTGATGTTCTCCACTTGACCGTCGCGCAATGTCGCGCGGCCGCGCCGGCTCGCGAGCGCCACGCCTGCCTTCGACACCGTCGCCACGAGGCCAATTCCTGGATGTGCGATCAGGCGCTCGTACAGCCTCGACCAGTGGGGATGCGCGACGATCTGATCGTGGGTGAGCCGCTGTTCGGTCGCCGCGAAATACACCAAGGCGAGACACGAGCTGTACGTGACGACCACGTCGTGCGTTCTGTCCACGCGATACTTCTCGGGAAAGATGATCTCCCGCAATCCATAGCGACTCCTCAGCCAATCGCGGAATCTGCGGATTCCCTTTCGCGCGCCGAACGACTGTGGCGTGAGCTGGGCAACCGCTTCAACCACCTCGGGCCCGATGTCGGAGTACTCCGTGTCTTCCGCGTAGCTGGCGAGAGCGCGCGGAGCGGGTGTGTCGACCGGCGGAGTCTCGTCGAGAATTCCCTGGACCGTCGCGCCGAGCGACTCGCCGTACTTCACACGATAGCTGAGTGCCGGCGTCATCCCGTGATCCGACAGAATCACCAGATCGTAGCCTCGGCCGCCCGCGAGCTGCGCCATGCGCCAGATCTCGCTGATCCGCGCGTCGGTCCGCCGCAAATCGGCGAGGGCCTGTTTGCTCGACGGTCCGAAGTGGTGCGCCAGCTCGTCGTACTGCATGAACGTGCTGTAGATGACTGGCACTCCGAGATAGACGTCGAGCAGGATGGCCATCGTCTGGAGCTCGCGGACGACGACGTTGCTGAGGATTCGAATGAAGGGGAAAATCCCCTCCGAGTGCGTTACTCGCCCCGCCAGCTCGCCGCGCGCTCGCTCCCATTCCTCGAGCAGCCACTCGAACGCGCCCTGTAGGACCATGCGCGCCATTCGTATCGGATGCAGCAGCATGAGCAGACCCATCCGCGTTCCGCCGAGGCGGCGGTAGACGGACATCTTCTCGCGCGTCGCCACCGTGAACGCGACAGTCTGCGCGTCTCCATCGAGCAGGTTCACGTAGCTCGACCCACCCGCCAGGGCTCCCGGCGAATGGATTCGGTCGCGGATGTACTGCACGCCGTGCGGCGCGTTGCACGTGATCACCTTGCGCGCCGTTTTGTCATAGAACCGGAACGCCGGGATGCCGGCATTCTCGCCGTGAAACATTCCCGCCTGACAATACGGCGTCGCCGACGGCAGTCCGCAGAACCAGCGCCGCAGATCGAAACCTTCGCGCATGAGCCGCGCGATCGTTGGGCAGAGTCCCAGCTCGAGCGCGCGACGCAGGTCCGAGTACGCGAGCGCATCGATCTGCAGCATGATCAGCCCGCGCTGTGGCGGTCGCGGACGTTTTTCGCGCGCGAAGGGACGGTACTTCGTGCTGTAGTACCAGCGGAGGAACGGTCCCGCGCGTGGCCGCGCGCGCCGTTCCGTTATGCCAGGCGGCGCTCGATTTGGCGTAGGAGTTCGCCGATTGGAAGTGGTTTGACCAGAACATCCGCGCAACCCGCGTCAAGACACGCGCGGCGCGTCCTTGAGTCATCGTGCCCTGTCATCGCCAGCGTGGCGTGAGGCGCCCTTCCGCGCGCGCGGAGTGTCTCGAGGACATCGAGGCCACTGCCGTCCGGCAACGAGAGGTCGAGCAGCATTATGTCGATCGTGCCGGCGCTCCCGAGCTCGATGGCTTCGGCGACGCTCGCGGCGATCTCTACGTCGTAGCCGGCTTGTCGAAAGAGAACGGTGAACGCGTCGGTTACGAGCGTGCTGTCTTCGACGATCAGTATGCGCGCCGCCACCTAATCTCGCGGCGTGTTGAGGGGCAGCGTGAAGAAAAAGCGGCTGCCTTTGCCGAGCTCACTCTCGACCCAGATGGTTCCACCGTGCAGCTCGACGAACTTCCGCGCGATGGCGAGGCCGAGGCCGGTCCCGTGATGCGGTCGTGAAGGCGATGCGTCGACCTGCGCGAACTCGCGGAATATGAGCTCAAAATTGTTGCGCGAAATGCCGCGTCCTGTGTCTCCGACCTCTACCATCAGCTCCTCGGCGTTCTTGCCCCTTCGCGAGAGGCTGATCCAGATGCGCCCGCCATCGCTCGTGAACTTGATCGCGTTTCCGATGAGATTGCCGAGCACGTGTTTGAGCTTGTCTCGATCCGCATTGACCGACGGCAGCTCATCGCCGTTGAGCCGCTCGATCGTGAGCTTCTTTTTCGCCGCCAGCGGCTGGTTGAGCATCCTCACCTGATCGACGAGCTCCGTGATCGAGAATTCCATGGGTGACAGCGTGATCTGGTCGCTTTCGCCGCGCACGTAGGTGAGGATTTCGTCTATCATGTCGAGCAGCTGCTGTCCGCCGTTGACGATTCCGGAAACGCTGTCACGCTGCTTCGCGTTGAGCTCTCCCAACATTCCCTCTCTGAGAATCTCGGCGTGGGTGATGATTGCCGCGAGGGGCGTCCGCAGATCGTGCGAGATGTTCGAGAGGAACTGCGTCTTCAGCGCGTCGCGCGAGTTGAGCTCGGCGATGGTGCGCTGGGCTTCCTTCGCCTGAGTCTCAAGCGCTTTCAGCCGCTTTTTCTGGGCGGCCGGATCGAGCTGATCTGGCATCCTCATATTGTAGTAGCCGCGACATCCCTTGCCAACGCATCGGACTCGACGGCATCGAGCAGCTGCTGTCGACGTAGCAGCGACCAGTACCGGCCGCGAAGCGCCATCAACTCGGCGTGGCGACCCTGTTCGATTACCGTTCCCTTTTCCAGCACGATGATCCACGTCGCATCGCGTATCGCGCTTATTCGGTGTGATGCGATGAGCGCCGTTCTCCCTGCCAGCGCCTCCCGAAGCGCCCGCAGAATCTCGGCCTCCGTATGCGTGTCGACGGCCGACAGCGCGTCATCGAGCAGCACGATGCCGGGCTTTCTGGCCAGCGCGCGCGCGAGGGCAGCGCGCTGCTTCTGTCCGCCGGAGAGGTTGATTCCGCGCTCGCCGAGGATGGTCTCGTAGCGCCCCGGGAAGTCCTGAATCGTTTTGTCGAGCTGCGCCACGGTGGCGGCCCACTCCGCTGATTGCGAATCGTGCGTCCCGTAAGACAGGTTCGCTCCGATGGTGTCGCTGAAGAGCAGACTCTCCTGGGGAACAAACCCGATCTCGCGCCGGAGCTCTCGCGGGGGAATTCTGCGCGTCGGTATTCCATCGATGAGAATCTCGCCTTCCTGCGGATCGTACATGCGCGGGATGAGATCGATGAGCGCGCTCTTGCCGCTGCCGGTTGCGCCAACGACCCCGAAAGTCGCGCCGGCTGGAACCGTGAAGCTGACGTTCCTGAGCACCCAGCGCGGCACGTCGAGATTGTCGGATGGGTAGTGGAAGCCGACGTTCCGGAATTCGATCGTACGTCCCGTCCCGGTGGCGGGAAGGTGCTCCACCGGTTCCTCGCCGCGGATCGTTGGATGGACTTCGAGTATCTCCGCCAGTCTTCCCATCGAGGCGTCCCCGCGCTGGAAGAGATTGACCACCCACCCGAGCGCAATCATTGGCCACGTGAGCATGGTGAGGTACATGCCGAACGCCACAAAGGACCCGATTGAAATGGTGCCCCTGATCGCGAGCGCGCCCCCGACGCCCAGCACGATCACCGCCCCGAGGCCGCCAAAGAAGGCGAACAGCGGATTGAGCGTCCCCCAGAGACGCACGAGCATCATGTTGAGGGTGAGGTATTGCTCGTTGATAGCGCCAAAGCGGGCGATCTCCGCCGCCTCCTGCCTGTACGCGCGCACGATTCTGGCTCCGCTCAGGTTCTCCTGAGCCCGCGTCGTCAACGTCGAGAAATGCTCCTGCACCGCCTCGAATCGGTCGTGGATGGCCTTCCCCATGCGGATCGTGAGCACGGGCAGGAGCAGGAGTGGAATCAGCGCGAGGAGCGTGAGCCGGACGTCTATGCGCAGCATGAAGTACAGCGCGAACAAGCCACCGGTTATCGTATTTGCCAGATACATGACCGCGGGCCCGACGGCCATGCGCACGGCGCTGAGGTCGTTGGTGAGCCGGGCCATAATGTCGCCCGTGCGGGTTTGTGCAAAGTACGCGGAGTCGAGCGTCTCCAGATGGGTGAAGAGATCATTTCGCAGGTCGTACTCGATCCAGCGGCTCACGCCGTTCATCAGCTCCCGCATTCCATACCTGAATGCGCCGCCGATGATGGCGGCAAGCACGATGAGACCGCTGAGCTTCCAAATCGTCTGCATGGGTGCGCCAGAGCCAATTGCGTCGATGGCTCGTTGCAGCAGCCACGGTATCACACTCGTGATTGCCGACGATGCGAAAACGATCAGGAGCCCGATTGTAAAGGGCAGCCAGTATGGCCTATAGTATGGCGCGGCGCGCCTGAGATTCTTCATATTTGGCAAGTGTGCATTGCCGTCCACAACTACTCATGAGCTTGGGCACACCCAGGCCCTCGTCACACGATGGAGGCTCAATGGTTCAATATATTCCCCGGCTTAGTGCATCGCTCGTGCTCTCAATCGCGCTGTTCGCTGGTGCGTGCGCAAAAAGCGACAACACCGCGTCCGCTGATTCCGCACTGAACAAGGACATTCAGCTCGCGAACGGCGACACCGCCGCGCAGCCAGCACTTACCGACGTGCCAGCAGCGACGGCAACCAACCCTGCGGCGTCGACGAAGACGACGACGCCGAAGACCACCACCACGACGCGCACGACGACCACCACGACGAAGCCGAGCACCTCGACGACGTCGAGCGGCAACACCGTGACGCGCAATCCGAGTGGCTCTGCGTCGCGAACGGGAACGATCGCGGCAGGCTCGACGCTCAATCTCGCGTCAGGCTCGAAGATCTGCACCAACACGCACCACGTCGGTGATCACTTCACTGCGACAGTGACGAATGCCGTCACCGGCTCGAACGGCGCCGTCATTCCCGCGGGCGCGACTGCCAACGTCGAAGTGACCGAGCTTAAGCGCAGCGAGAACGCGAACGACAACGTCGTGATGGGCTTTCGCGTGACGTCGGTCTCATTCGGTGGCCACACCTACCCCGTGAGCGCGACGACCACCTCGGCTGACGTCAGCAAGGTCAGAAACCAGCCGAAGAGCAAGGACATCCAGAAGGTCGTCGGCGGCGCCGCAATTGGCGCGATCGCCGGCCAGATCCTCGGCAAGAGCACCAAGGCGACCGTGATCGGCGCCGCAGCAGGTGGCGCCGCCGGTGCAGGGGCTGCAGCAGCAACGGCAAACTACGAAGGCTGCGTGAACTCCGGCGCCCGCATCACCGCAACGCTGAATTCCGCTACGACCGTCAACACCTGAGTCCAGCACCTAACACAAAAGAAAGTCCGGCGCGAGAGATCGCGCCGGACTTTTTTTGTTCTTGATGCCAGTCGCAGAGTCAGTAGTTCCCAACACGCCACAGCGATCGGTGCGGGCGCAGTTGTCCGACATCTAAACTCTACGTTTCCGATATCCCGCCTCGCGTGTTTTGCAGTTGCAGTGAACCCGAGCCGCCCCCCAAAGCCAGAACTAAAACCCGACCGCCCCCCCGCCAGCCCTTGGATCGTCCATCCCCTCGTACCCACCCTTCACCCGCATCACCGACGCCGCCGACGCGATTCCCGTCAGCTCGTACACGTGATGGCCCATCGCCTCGAGCTTCGCGATCACGGCGGGATCGAACCCGCCCTTCTCGAGCCTGATCGAATCGGGGAGCGCCTGATGGTGCATGCGCGGCGCGCTCATCGCATCCGCCAGCGACATCCGGTGGTCGATCACGTTGAGGATGATCTGCGACGTCGCCGATATGATTCTTGGTCCGCCGCGCGCGCCGGTGACGAGGAGCAGATTGCCTTTCGGGTCGAGAACTATTGTCGGCGACATCGCGCTCAGCATCCGCTTGCCCGGCGCGATCGCGTTCGCCGCGCCCTGAATCAGCCCGTACATGTTGGGCGTCCCGGGCTTCGACGTGAAGTCGTCCATCTCGTCGTTCAGAAAGAATCCTGCTCCGGTCACGTACACGCCCGAACCGTACAGGTCGTTCAACGTCGTCGTTGTCGCGACCGCGTTCCCCGATTGATCGACGACCGAATAGTGCGTCGTCTCCGTTCCTTCGCGGATTCCCGACGCGAGGCCTATGGTCGGATCCGCGCGGTCGTGCGAAATGGTTCTGGCGACGTCGCTCGCGTACCGCTTGCTCGTCAGGGTCGACATCGGGACCTGAACAAATCCCGGATCTCCGAGCTTGGAGTTCCGGTCGACGAACGCGCGCTGCGACGCCGATGCGACCGCGTGGATTCGCTCGGGTGTGCCGAATGGCAGCGCGGGCCCATAGGCCTCGAGAATGTTGAGCATCTCGGTGATGGTGATTCCGCCCGATGACGACGGCGGCATCGAGATCAACCCGTAGCCGCGATAGCTGCTTCGGATCGGCTCGCGCCAGATGGGCTTGTAACTCGCGAGATCGGCCTTCGTGATCAGGCCGCCGTCGCGTTTCATCTCCGCCGCGATGGAGTCGGCAATGCTGCCGCGGTAAAACGCGG
>Ga0070682_100001692_pt1 | contig 12249 bp, 9 predicted proteins | sample KBSC63LmetaG_FD_64668 | JGI IMG/M metagenome (GOLD analysis project Ga0070682, IMG submission 64668) | Corn rhizosphere microbial communities from Kellogg Biological Station, Michigan, USA - KBS C6-3L metaG | ecosystem: Host-associated > Plants > Roots > Rhizosphere | place: USA: Michigan... | reverse complement strand
GGGTCGCCGGCGCGACGTACACCTCGCAGGGCTACCGGCAGAGCGTGCAGTCGGCGCTCGATCTCGCATGACGACCAGGAGGGCCACCACGTGATCCCGGCGCAGGTGCCGATGGCGCACCACCACCATCACCACCACCACCACCACAAGCATCATTACAACAAGCACTAGATCTAAACTAGATGAGAGGGTTGGATAATCGATAACTCATTTAGAGTTTAGAATATCCAAAATAAAAAAGATTTGAAATAAAATCTTTACCGTTTCCTTTTTTTTCAATCTTGTAATATCGGTGTTACGATAGTATTAATTTTCATGTGCTGTCATAAACGCCATTTATTATCACCTAATAGATTCAAGTCCATAAAATCAGATAATTACGGTTGAGTTGGAGCGGTCTGTTGGATTGATTGGTACTATTTTGTAATCCTTTAAGAGGATCAACTTTGATTGGAGGCAAGACAGTATAGTATGAAATATTTCAAATGATTAGTAACCCTATATATCAGATCAGTATTATAGAGACGCCATCTTCAATTTCATAACTGATCTTGTGTGAAATGTTACAATTCTTTTTGGCCTATTGATATATACAAATTTATCTGTTCGATTTTGCTATATAAGACTAGCTCGTATAGCTACTTCTAGTTCTGATATTACGGCATCAACGTCAAGTGGATTACTACGAAAACTTGCTCCAGCGGCAAACTGATGACCTCCTCCGTTAGAAAGATTGCTTGCTATCTGATTACATGCTATCGAATCATTGTTTCGTCTAATACTTACATCTCCCTTTGAGTTATAAAGCATTACAATATCAGCTTTAGTTAACGAAAATAATTCATCAGCAAATAGACTATTTTGAATATTACGAGAGGATTTGACAAATACAACTTTAATACCGTCTACATCTTTAATTTTCATTGAGGATATAGACTCTTTCTTCTCGTAATCACGCAGGTTAACATAATGGCTATATTCAATCCCCATTTCTATATCCCAGAGTATTCCCTCAGACGCTTTTCGAGCTAACTTAGTCAGTCGTTCATAGAAATCTTCGAAATTGCTATAATAACGAATAAGCTCTGCCACCGGAGTTAGATATTCCTCCTTGGTAAAAAAATCCATAGCATGCGCCATACTTGCGAGTTTCGCTGCCACCACGTTATCTTTTAGAAGATAGCCGTACATCAGATCGGCAGCGCACTTATTACCTGAATCATCAAGAACTAGTTCGATACGCCTGGCAAAAGTATTCACTACATTAATTGGCCAGGGATGATGATCTATCCAAGTCGCTTTCCAGTTATTTTGTTCTAAGTAATCGAATATCTTGCTGCATATCTCAACTAGATTACTATCATCATTCATTCCTAAATCTGAAATTAAGACTATCCCGGCCATTTTCGTTGAACTAATTATGGTTTGAAGATATTTTGCCAATTTTCCAAAAGATTCGGTCCCATAACTGAGAAAGTAGGTAGAAGCTTGTGGATATCGCATTAATCCAATAGAAGCCGAATATATCCCGTCTAGATCTGATTCGTGAGAAATAATTATTACTTGTATAGGAATACACCGTCGCTATAATTGATGATTTAGTGCTAATAATTTGTTATATATAAATATTGATGAGTCGCGATCTCGCTTACATTTGGTGTATCATAACTATCTTTATCTATATCTAATTACTAATAACATAATAGTTAATATCAATTAACATCCTAACCAAAAATAGAATTTCCTTGGTACTGGTTCTAATCGCAGGAGGTGGCTACGCTGGATTGCAAACGGCCATAACCGTGGAACGCCTAATAAGGGGCACAAGATCAAAAATAGTGCTAATCGATAAAAGAGAATATCACACACTACTCCCAAGTTTGCCTGAAATTATCTCAAAGCGAGGATTTTCCATAATTTATTATAGAGAAATCTTAAAAAATCGAAATATCGAATTCATTCAGTCCGATATTAAGGATATTAGTTTGGATAGTAAGACCGTATCTATGGTAAATAGTTCACAGATCTCTCGTACATTGGAATATGATTTTTTAGTCCTATCATTGGGAAGTCGGCCATTCATTCCAGATATCCCTGGTATGAATGAGTTTGCATTTCAATTTAATAGCATAGAAGATGCTCAGAAAATAGCTACAGCTTTACCTAATATCGGAATGGGAAAAACAATTGTTGTAGGTGGAGGTGGGGCTACCGGGGTTGAGCTTGCTGGAGAAATTGCAACGCTACAAGGTAGTAATCCTGAATCTAATCTCGCGGAGGTCGTATTGGTATCAGCGAACTTGCTCAGTGGCTTTCCCAATGAAGCGGTCAAATGGGCAAAAATTTACCTTGATAGTTTGAACGTTCGATTGCTTGTAGGCAAGGAGTATTCTATAGTAGAAATTAGATCAGATTCGGTTCGGCTCAGAAATGATATCGAAATAAGGAGCGGTTTGTTTATCTGGACTGGTGGTGTAGTTGCTAGTCCTCTGCTTAAACAAATAGGGCTGAACATAGGCGAAAAGGGCAGAGTATTAGTTAATAGTCACTTGCAACCAGCTGGTAGAGATGATGTCTTCGTAATTGGTGATTCAGCTCTCTTATTAGACAATTACGGCCGGCCTCTACCGACTAATGCATATTTCGCCAAAGAGCACGGGAAAGTTGCTGCATATAATATCTGGGCCAAGATAAATGGCAAACCACTTCGCAAATTCAAGCCCTCTGATCCAGCATCTACATACGCCATTTCAATAGGCTCGGAATTTGCGATTTCTAGGATATCAGGACTTGATCTCTTCGGATATTCAGCTAGTAAACTTAAGAAGATTATCAAGATGAAATATCTAAAGGAGATAGGAGGTGCATCTTTGGCTGGAAGCGAGTATTCTAGATTTTAAGAAAAATTAAGGATTAGCTCAAAGAATTAACCGAAATATAATATAACGTAATATATTAATAATATAATAATTGTCTATATCTATTAGTTCTCATTTCTATTCGTATAATTATTAATCAGCCAATGTATTTCTTCATAGCAAACCTTGCAGATAAATTTGTCATTGGTGTGCTCACAACAATACATATCAGTGTTCGGATCACCGCAGCGGCTACACAACTCACGCATAGATCATGATTATAGTGGTATGGATCCATATGTGCTTATACCGTAATTATAATGCATTTAAATATAATGCAATACATTTATCTAATGTTAGCAAATAAAAAATGGCTCGCTTTTAAGGTAACAATAATCTGATAATCTAACCGATTTTTGATCTGGACTTTATTTTAATTTTTAGTATTGCTTATTGTAATTAGGGGATTGATATTGGACTTATCCATAGTTCAAATAGACGGTTACCTATTATGGATAACACACATGATTCATAAAAAAATTGGACGTCTCTAATAGACAGATGTTTCAGTGCGTCTGGAACTAATACCATTAGATGATGGCAGGTCAGGAAATTTGCTTCTTGTACTCTCCTCCACGGTTGCAGTAGCATCTTCGATTATCTTCATAGCTTCTTCGTCTAGACTTGTAACCCCTATATCTTTAGCTACGGTAGATGATGAAATGGCTTGACCGGTTCCAGTCATGATATTGCCTAATAAATCTGATATTTGTCCTAGTGATTGATCTGCTTCTGGCATCATAGATGATAATCCTCCTTGTATGCCCTTTATGACTGACATAGCCGGACTTAGAGTGACTACCACATCTCCAAGCTCTGTCATTGTATTTAGCCTCAACTGGATTTGCTCTAAGGCCAATTTAGCGGAATCAACCATACTGTTCATTTTGCGAACTTGAGATAATTCATTGGACAACAATTTGGCGTATTGGCCATCATGATTTTGAACTGCCTGGATAACACGATCAAAGATTAGCTTATCTTTTTCGTTCATCTTCGTTGATATCGCATCTAACTTGGAAATCTGCATCTGTAATTTTTTTTGAGCCTCTTCTATTCGCGGCTTTAGCGGCTCTGATGACTTTATCCCTTCGCGAAGTTTATTCCTAACGCTCTCACTAACGCTCTCGCCGTGTTGAGGTCGACTCCATTTATTTCCAAATGACATATTGTAATACCTCGTACTGTCTACGAGATAAGTTATTGTTATTGTACATCAAGAAAAGTTGTTTAACAGCTTTAAGTTATTTATTGATTAACGAAATTCACAAATAAAATTCTAAGCTTATTATAGTAAAGGGGACTATACTTTTATGTTTGTTATAGATCGAGAAACTGCATGCCGTAGCATAGCACAGTATTATCCTGTCTTTTAATGTTAACTGTTCTAGATTTGACTTGGGATTTAAAAATATGTATCCGGAAAAGGGCAAGATGAAAGCGTGATTCATATCTTTGATTGGGGATAGAGCACAAAGCTGAGCCCAGATGATGATAATGAAATTAGAGTAACCGATTTACAGTATACGCATTCTTTCTGCATCGAAAACTCCAGACTGGATAGTTAGGGCTAATCATAATTTATTTAAATAATTCTCATAATAATATAGTATAATGATTGAAGATAAAAATGTCAATCGATCTTCTCTATTATCAATGCCTATATCATTTGCAATGAATTCGAATGTCATTATTTTAGAGCAGTCTAGAACAGTTGCGGACGCGATCACTGCAATGAAAGACAACCTCGTACGTTCCATCCTTGTATCAGATCATGGCGAGCAAGTCATTGGATTAGTATCAAAAACGGACGTACTTTTTAAAGTGGTTGCGATTCACAAATCACCAGCCAAGATACTGATTAAGGAAGTAATGTCTGCTCCCGTAATCTCTATTCCTCCTGAAATGTCTATCGTAGACGCCCTCTCTGTTATGGAAAAACATATTATTAGACAGCTTGTTGTAACAACTTCGAATAGCGTCTTGGGTATCGTGAGCCGAGATGACATAATGACGAAAATGGAAAAAGCGGCAATGGAGACAATCAATGCAGCGACTGCGACGACATCGTTGTGTATACTGAACCCCTTTGCATCAACCCAACTAAAAGATAAAAAAGCGATGTTAGCATGTCCTCACTGTCAAAAAGAGTATGGTGATAAAGAGGTTCTCTCTAGACATATACAATCAGCACACCCTTAATTTAGAATACCCGATTACTGTTAGGTAATTATTCGATCCACGTTTCATTTTCTTCTGATCTGTAGTCACATCCAGAATGTATTAAAGAATATCGACGGTATGATTTGTAAGAAAAGATATTGTCTCCTGACTTGTGTCGCAATATGTGTAATTCCTTTATGGAGATTATATTTCATCATTTAACCTACACGAATGCTTTTAGATGATTGTTGATAGAATGCAACAACCTCTTTGTTACCAATACAAGAAGCATATCATGTCCTATATTAAATTCTGGTCTTCTAAATCTCTACCGCCATTTATTCTTCTTCTATGATGATTTTTATTTCAATGAATTGACAAGAATCTTAATATTCTGCGGGATTGTTAACGAAGATTTCTTAGCCAAATCAGAAGCCTCATCCAAATTGCTTTGATTTGTAATCTCCTTACAATTGCTTATGTTTCTATGATCCGAAATTGGCCATTGACTATAAATCCTCTTCGTTCCCATTTTGTGGAGATTACGATAAAGATTCTAATGATTGATCACGATAACAATACTCCTAATTTGGTGCGTGATCGTGCGAACATCTTCCAAAACGCATGATACTAAAATTTAACGTACGTTTTATTAAAACAGCCAAAGATAGATAGGATCTAACAAACACTATTAAATATGCCTAACTGATTGCCAATTGTCAGTATTTTTTATAACAAACATTATATTCGATTAGTTATCTTCTAATTCTATGCCTAACAAGAGTTATGATGCTATAATTGGCTCCTCGCTCAACCACAGTGAAAGTAGCAATAATATGCAAGATCTAGAGTTTCTTCAGGTTAGATATACCGACGTATTTGGCAGATTCCTCGCGAAATATGTAATGACTGATAATGACCAGCTACAAAATTTGATCACTAATGGGATAGGCCTTGACGGTTCATCTGTCGAAGGCTTTACCACTATCAATGACTCTGATTTGGTTTTAATTCCTGATAAATATACTCTCAGATTGTTCCCGTTTACAAAGCAGATAACAGCTTCGGTTATCTCAGACGTCTACCGAGGATATGAACAAGGTAGATTACGCAAAGACCCACGATATGTTTCACAAATTATGGAGGAACGCCTTGCTGAAAAGGGCCTAACATGTCAGGTTGGAGCAGAAGTCGAATGTTTCATCTTTGATAAGATACTATTTCATGATCATCAGAATTCTGGGGAAAATGCTGTAGATGGCCCGGACATTATATCTCAAGAAAAAATAGGGATGGGGAACTACCCGATTAGAACCAAAGGAGGATATGATGCACCCCCATTCCAAGATTCATTGTTAGATTTCAGGTTCGAAGTTGCAAGGATTCTGAAGGACTATTATTGCATAAATGTAACGAACTTAAATCATGAGGTAGCTAGTAGTGGCCAGATCGAAATAAATTTTGTTCATAACAGCCTAACCAAAAGCGCAGATAATGTCCAAACATACAAGGACGTAGTCAAAAATGTGGCAAAGAAAAACAATCGGATTGCGAATTTCATGCCCAAGCCAATTTTCGATGGTTCTATCACTTCAAGGAAAGGAGATCCTAGTTGTAGCGAGGATAGTAATGATAATGGTTCAGGCATGCATGTTAGTCTAAGTTTATGGACTAAACCTTCACTTGGGTCGTCTCTAGAGAATAATCGCAACGTGTTTTACGATACTGATGATTTGTACTCCAACCTTAGTCAGGTTGGCCGCTATTTTATTGGAGGTGTTCTCGATCACTCTCCTTCACTAGCAGCATTAGTTGCACCTACGGTAAATTCTTACCATCGAATAGTTCCAGGATTTGAAGCTCCAGTTTATATTGCATGGGCTAGAGGAAATCGATCAACAGTTATCCGCATACCTATAAACGATAAAGACAACTACAAGACAAAGCGACTTGAATTTAGAGCTCCAGACCCCTCCTCAAATCCTTATCTAGTCTTTCCAGCGATAGTATCAGCTGGGCTTGATGGCGTTCAGAAAAAAATTGATCCTGGATCTCCGATTGACGAAAATATATACAAAATGTCAGAATCTAAAAGGATCAGCCTTGGAATTCAACCCTTGCCGCGCACATTGCAAGATTCGCTGGAAAGGCTGAAGAGTGATTTGGATTACCTCAAAATTTGCTTTAGCGATGAGTTGATTGAAACATATTTAACCATCAAAGAAGCTGAAACGAAAAAAGTCGGTGAAAAATCCAAGTCGCAGCAATTTTTGTACTATTATGATATCTGATTTCTTAGATATTCATTGTCATAAAGTACTGATAACTCCCATACCATAGTTTTGTGGTTAGTCATCAAGAAGAGGTCGTATTACTAATGGTCACAAAAGTTCTATAAAGAATGTGTATCAATATACTGTTGTGGGACTTAAGGACTGGTTTCAGAAGAAATTGAAACAAAAACCCCCCGATGAAAAATTCTCGTCATTTTCAGAATTACAAGAAAAAAAAGATAACCTAAGCTATGTCGAACCTGAAGTAAATTATTCGACAAACACTGATTTGGATCTGTCTCGAGAAACAGAAGATGCACAGTCACACCAAACCCAGTCTGAAGTAGGAATGGATGACAATCTGGACTACGTACAAAACGAAAATCATTATCAGGATAGAATCTCAGATAAGAATATTCGTCCTTTAACAAGGGAACTGCCAAGTGAGAACAAGGAACCCGTAACCACGCCGTCACAGATTTCAGATGGTGACGATTATGTGACAAGCCTCCTTACGAGATTGCCAGAGCTTTGGGCGGGTAAAGAGATGAAACTACACGTCATAGCCGACTTTAGAGACTCAACTTGGATTATAAAAAAAATCCTGCAGCAGGTAGAGAGCGGATTGATAAATGCAGATATAAAGGTCAAAGAATTCACTTATCTATGTGATATTACATTTACTCTCCGTGTTTCGGAGGGACTCTCGGAATTTCCTGCGGCTATAACGGCCATCAATCCTACGCTTTCATATCTGTTAACAACCATAAAAGCCGAGGCGATTATGAGGAGAAAAAGAAGGCTAAGGGATAGCTGAATTTTATCTGATAGCGATCAGGATTTTATTTAATATTATGCTATTGGATTCATGCTATTTAGTTCAATATATCATTTGATATTTGTACTGCCTAACGTACTCCAGTATGATTTGAGTTTTGAAATATTTGGCCATAACAGTCTCGAACATCCGCTGAAGTTAGTTGACCGTCATCCTTAGACAGATCGGATTCACACTTTGATAATTCGGTCAAGTCCCTTTTAGATGTTGGTACTCCAGTATGATTTGAGTTTTGAAATATTTGGCCATAACAGTCTCGAACATCCGCTGAAGTTAGTTGACCGTCATCCTTAGACAGATCGGATTCACACTTTGATAATTCGGTCAAGTTCTTTTTTGAAGTCTTTTCGTTCGATTTTGCAACATCTGTGTTTTTGCTATTTTTCTCTTGAGCATTTGCAACATGGATAAAATTGGTTCCTAGAACTAGCACCACGGTTACTCCTACGATAAACAGGAATTTACTTGATCTATTTCCTTCACGCATCTAAACAGAGATGACTGCATTTTTAATAGAGAGTTTGTAAGATAGTATAATAAATGTGATCGTATTTAATTTCTGTCGATATTTTATCTGGACTATTATTTATAACAAGTACCCATGACTTTTTTTGAGAGGAATAATATGCATGCTGAAGTTAGGGGTAAAGGCTCAGGTTGTATCATCTATCCGAATAATAGAACAGATAATCAACACCTACTAATTAATCTTATAATTTGTTGAGTCAAAAGATTCTTCCGGATATGCAATAATCGAGTACATCGATTCATAGGGCATAATTCTAGACGGCCTACATCCCATATGAAATACCCATCCACGGGATTTCATCTGATAATGAATGTCGAGCAGATTAGATAATATAGAGAGACTCGTAGATATACAAATATGCCCAACAATAGCAAAATTCAGACAATCAATCCTGCTACCGAAGATATAGTTGGCACTTTTGATGTTATGGATTCGGCACAGATATCTCAAGTTGTTAAAAAATCCAGGATCGCATTTGAGTCTTGGAGAAGAAAGGAGATAACGGAACGTTGCGATTATATCCGAAATTTGGTGAAAGTGCTTAGGAAAAATAAGGAATCATATTCCACCCTTGTGACTCAGGAGATGGGTAAACCCATTAAGCAGTCAGCAGCCGAAATTGACAAATGCGAATGGCTATGTGATTATTATGCTGAACATGCAGAATCATTTCTTAGAGATGAAATAATCCCAACAGAATTTCGCAAGAGCTTTGTGTCTTTTGAACCTTTAGGCGTTATCGCTGGCATCATGCCATGGAACTTTCCTTTCTGGCAGGTTATGCGATATGCAATTCCAGCACTGATTGCAGGCAATGTAGGAATACTAAAGCATTCTAGCGTATGTCTTGGGAGCGCGCTGGAGATAGAGAAAGCTTTTCAACACGCAGGATTTCCAGAAGATGTATTTCAAGCGATTATCGGAGATTATAGAGCTGGAGAGGCATTAATCCAAGCTCCTGGAGTTGATGCAGTATCAGTGACAGGTAGCGTTGAAACGGGGAGACGTATAGGAGAACTTGCGTCTAAGGGATTAAAAAAGTTTGTCTTGGAATTGGGAGGTAGCGATCCTTTTATTGTGTTGGAGGATGCCGACCTAATTCAAACTGCACAACTCGCTGCGCAGTCTAGACTCTTAAATACGGGGCAGAGCTGTATTGCAGCAAAGAGGTTCATTGTAGTAAAGGACGTTGCAGAAAAGTTTCTAAGACTGTTTGTGGAAAATACGAGAAGCGAAGTAGTGGGAGACCCAATGAATCCCAAAACTACTGTTGGCCCATTAGTCAGAGATACTCAAAGACAAGCTTTAGAAAAACAGGTAGAAGACGCAAAAGCTAAGGGGGCAGAGATTTTAACAGGAGGAAAGAAAATTTCAGGTAATGGTTATTTCTATGAACCAACTGTAATATCCAATGTAAGCTCAGATATGGCCGTTGTAAGAGAAGAAGTGTTTGGACCTGCAGCTCCAGTTATAATCGTAAATAATGAATCTGAGGCAATTCAAGAGGCAAATAATTCTGAATTTGGTTTAGGGGCAAGTATATGGACGAACGATTTGGAAAAGGGAGTCAGATTGGCAAGACAGATCCAAAGTGGAATAGTGAGGGTTAACGAGATGGTTCGATCAGACCCTCGGCTACCATTTGGAGGGGTCAAATATTCTGGTATTGGTAGAGAGCTATCTGAATTCGGTATCAAAGAATTTGTTAATATAAAGTCAGTCGCAGTTAAAGACTTGGCAAGCAAAATACTTGTAGAGTAAGACCTGACTACTACCTGATACTTGATTGGAATCCATTGATTTTTTGGATTGTTAACAGTCTACTTATTATAAAGATCAACACTTTTGCAGTTCAGTCGTGTACTGCAAAGATAATAATAACAATAGTAACAGTAATAATAATCATAATAATAGGCCACTGTCTTCCCATTAGTCTCGCGTCAAATTAGGCAAATTGGTGTAAACCCAATTCTTATTCCGAAAGATATGTTAGACTATAATTCCAACGTGGTAGCAAACTATCAAGAGAAATCCCTATGAAATTTTCCTAACATTTGCAGATTATCTTAGCCCTACGTCATTTTTTGGATCAGATCTGATCACTGTTTAGTGGAATTAATCCACATAACAAATTGGGTCTGAATGCTGATGGAAGACAGAGCAAGATTAGGAATATTCACATATTATCTTCTAGATTAACGACATGCAAATTCATTAAAGGTACGAATATACCTGCAGAAAAGGTCATACTATTAGAGATTATGATGGGCAGGAACCGTAAACCGGAAGTCCTTTTCGGATCTATTAGATTCTAATCCTACAGTAGTTTTGTAGGAAATTGTACCATTTATTATAGTATTAGTCTTCCCCTGATCAAAATTATTCCAGATAGTCGAATTAAAGTTGCGACGATCGACTATTTTCTTATCCTTTAGCATTATGAAGCCATTACCAATAATAGGATATATATCTGCAGATGGGGTCAAGAAACCCTCCAGCTTTTGTCCTATGGTTCCTGAGAGCAATTTAGTACTTTTTACTATTAGATTATACTGAATTTCTTCCAAAATTATGGTTCCTTTGGTGGGATTGGTAACATTAAATATAAGATGAACATTTGAATCATTGTTATTAATCTTGTCGACGGTTAGATTTGCAATCGAAATTCCGATCTGTTTCTGCGAATCGGATGTTTGTGCTTCATTGGTTGAAATTTCATTTTGTACTCTCTTAATGTTCCCACTGTTTGATCTTGCATTGCTCTCGACATTAGCTAGAAAGATTGTTGTTATTATCAATAAAAAGACACCCGAACCAAAATAAATTTTATGTTTTAATTTCAACTAATAGTATCCTGTATGTTGTTTCATTAAAGCCTTTTACTCTTGCAATCGCTGTAATTTTTGTCACGCTCAGACTCCGTGTAGATTCTACACGGATTAAAGAGTTCTACAATCTTAAGAAATCTGACTATGAAAGAATTTTATGTAAAGAAATTAGCTTCGAGTAATACTCCATTCAAATCTGTGACAATTTTTAGATTGGGTAGACGCAAGCATCTGTTAGTGGCATACGACTATTTCATCAGCCGCATTTGCCGCTTGTAGAAGCCGACTGTTGTTTGGACTAGTACATTAGCTGATGAGCATCAGAAAGCAAAAGGTTATGGTAAAGTACTATCTAAAAATGGATATTTCCTAAACTGGAAATACTGCTTAGTGTATATCACTAGCTATATTTCTGCTTTACATAAGGTTTTTACTTGATGACTACAAGAAATAATGGACAGCCTAATGTTGAGTGTAAATCTTTTCAATAATATAAGTTAGTAGATGTGATAGGCTAGAATGTGAGACTAGCACTGGAACACGCGAGCACGCGTTGATCTATCTCATAAAATTTTCGGTCACACAATACAAGCTGGGACGCCTGAAATACAATGTAATAACAAATCGACTTAAAAAAGATAAAGTAATAAAAGAAAACATCCAAGAAATTCAACCAATAAGACCATGTGATAAAATGGAA
>Ga0070682_100001691_pt1 | contig 12251 bp, 12 predicted proteins | sample KBSC63LmetaG_FD_64668 | JGI IMG/M metagenome (GOLD analysis project Ga0070682, IMG submission 64668) | Corn rhizosphere microbial communities from Kellogg Biological Station, Michigan, USA - KBS C6-3L metaG | ecosystem: Host-associated > Plants > Roots > Rhizosphere | place: USA: Michigan... | reverse complement strand
GCTTCGAAGCTGATGCGAGAGCACGGGATCCGCCATTTGCCCGTAGTTTCTGGCGAGAAGCTGCTGGGAGTCATCACCGAGCGCGACATCAGTTTCGCGGAGTCCTTCAGTATCGTCGACGCCGAAAAGGCTACCGTTCAGGGAGCGATGACCGAAGAACCCTACTCTGCGAGCCCAGAGACGCCACTCGACGAGGTAGTAGCCACGATGGCGGAGAAGAAGTACGGCTCGGCCATCATCGTGCAAAACAAGCACGTCGTCGGCGTGTTCACGACCGTCGACGCGTGTCGCGCGCTTTCCGAGCTCTTGGGCACCCGACTCCGACCCTGAGGCCCGCCGGTCGGCTTGCCCACCTCTCGACCCGTTCGAAATGAACGACGGTTACATCGTTCTGATGCCGTGGTCGGGCCGACCATCGCTCCGGTCTTCTTGGGAATAATCCCCCCAGATGTTGGGTTGACGGTCCAAGAGCCCGTCCTATGAATCCTTCACACGGTTGGCTTCACCGGCGCGAATCGTCCCCGACGGTTGCTGGCAAGCCACGAAAGGAACCCGCATGGCCATCTCCATGATGCCCCTGCTCATTCACAGCGAAGCCCTATCGACGGAAGTCCGCACCGCTCTCAAAGCGGCTGCGGTCGCCTCGCCCGAGTCACGCTCGGCCCAGCTGGAAACGGCCGCGCGCATGCTCCACCACGAAGCGTCCCTCGACTGCCGCGACGTGCGCGATCTGGTCGGCCTCGGCCCCAAGCCGGGGTGCTGAGGGGCCCGGCGAGCGCTCCACAGGGGCGCCGCGCCGTGCCTGCACCGCTCCGGCGTGCGCCGTAGTCATATCGAAAACCGTACCCCTCGCTCGGGGTGGGGGCGCCACGGGAGACGTACGGTGTAGTCGCGTGTGGGTGGGAGTGGGTCCCGCCGGCTTCGGGAGCGGCGCGCGAGCGTGGTATTCTTGCGCTCATGACTTACGGTGGAGTGTGGGGGATGGGGCGCGGGCGTTGCTCGCAGGTTTTGGCCTGGCTGTTCGGCGCCGCGCTGCTCGCTGGGTGCGGTGAGAGCAAGGGCGACGACGACGACGACGGGAATCCGTCGCACGGGACGCCCGTTCAAGAGACGGCCTTCGGCAAGAACTTCGCGAGCGCGATGTGCCGCGGTATCGGACCGTGCTGCGCGCGCGAGGGCTATGCGTACACGGAGGCGACGTGCCTGCAAACGGCACAAGCGTACATCGACGCACTGGTTGCCGCGCAGACGAGCCACGCGGGTGTCGCTTTCAACGAGAGCGCTGCGGGGGGGTGCGTCGAGCTCTATCGCGAAGCCACGCAAGCGTGCACCGACCGGTCGATCCTGCGTCGCGCGGACAATCCGTGCAGCAAGATCTTCCAGGGGACCGTCCCCGAAGGTGGCCATTGCGGCGAAGACACCGAGTGTGCCGATGTCTACGGCGACGACTACCCGACCTGCGAAGCCGGCGTGTGCACGCGCGCGGTCGACACGTTCACCGCGAGCGAGGTGCACGCGAAGCTCGGTGAGCCGTGCGGTCTGAGCTGCTACGTCGATGAGTACGGCTCCGGCTGCAGCTCCTCCCTGGCGAATCTTCCCACGCACGATGCGTGTTGGAGGGAGGATGGGCTGGTCTGCAACGACAACGGCGTGTGCGAAGCGATCCCGGCCGTCGGCGCGCCCTGCCCCGACTACGTTTGCAACGTGGGCGCGTACTGCAATCAGACGACGCGCGTCTGCACCGTCAGTCTTCCCACGGGGCCTTGCCTCAACTACGACGACTGCGCGAGCACTTCGTACTGCGACACCACGGTCGGCATGTGCATCGCGCTCAAGGCGAACGGCGTGACGTGCAACACCGACCGGGAGTGCCAGTCCGGCCAGTGCGAGGGCGACGTCTGCCACGAGTGGACGATCGCCACCCCGAGCCTTTGCGCCGGGCTCCTCGACGACTGAGCGTCCTCGGCGCGTCTAGCGAGCCGCGCGGTCGAGCTTGGCGATCGCGTCGGAGAGGCGGCTGTCGCTGCGTAAGCAGGGCTGGCAATGCACGAGATCGTCGGGCTTGCACGAAGTCTGGCCCTCGAGCTCGTGGAGGTAGCTCCGGACGTAGCTGCCGCCGACGGCGGCCCCGAAGTCGAGCAAGGCGTGCTTGTCTTCGCACGTCTTCGCGTTGCGAAGCTTGGCCGCGGCGTACACCGGGAGCGATGCCACGCGCTCGAAGTCCTTCGTCGTCGTCCAGTTCTGCGCGCGCAGTCGCGCCGCATCGCGCACGTCGCGGTCGATCGAAAGCTCGTAAACGAGCGACGCACCCGTCTCGCCCATGGCGCCCGTGAGCAGGGCGTGCGCCTCGCTCGACGCCTTGCGATCCGCCGACCCGGCCGCCGAAAGCAGCACGCGCTTCACGCGCGCGTCGTCCTTCAAGCTGGGCTGGCGCGTGATGAGGCGCGCGACGATCGCCGGGACGTCGCTATCGCGGCGATCCGCGAGGAGCGAGTCGGCGAGGTCGAGCAGGACGGCCGCCTCGTCGGCGGCGGCGGTGGGCGGCTGGGCGGCCACCACGGGAGCGGGCGGTGCGTGGGACACGGACTCCGCTGGGGTTGCGCCTTCTTCCATCGGAGCTGGAACGCCGACGCTCGCGCTTTTTGGCTCGGGGGCGCGCAGCATTCGGTAGAGCCCGCCGCCCGCGGCCGCGAAGAGTCCGAAGAACAGCACCCCCACGGCGCCGCTGACCACCAGGACCTTGGCGCCGGGATAGCCCTGCACCCGCTCGCGAAGCGCGTGGGGGAGTAGCCCCCGGACTCGCTCGCCCCCGCTCCCGAGCCAGGCGGGCGCGCTTGCCCAGGGTCCGGATTCGCTTGTCGTTCTCGCGCTCTGCGCGCGCAGGAAGGCTCCCGTGCGGGGCGGCGGCGGGATGGTTGAGGGCAGCACGCGCACCTGGGACGAGCTCAGGGCGGGCTCTGGCGGCGACGTGTCGAAGGAGGGGAGGGGCTCGTCGGGGGCGCTCGCGTCTCGTGCCCGCGGCGGAGTCGAGGGGGCCGGCACCATGACCATGGATTCTAGATGCCCGGCCGGGGCTGGTTTGTTCGAACGGCGCTCGCCCGATTTCGCTCTGTCGAGGCTGTTTTCACCCGGGCCGTAGACTTACAAACGGGCATCGCCATGCTCTCCCCCGTCCACGAGTACTCGGTGCTCATCGTCGAGCGGCACCTCGACACCTTCGGGCACGTCAACAACGCGACCTACCTCGAGCTGTTCGAGGCGGCGCGGTGGGACTGGATCACGGCGAACGGCTTCGGCCTCGAGCGCATCCGCGAGCTGCGGCAGGGGCCGACCGTTCTCGAGGTCAACTTGCGCTTCAAGCGTGAGATCAAAAACCGCCAGGCGATCACGATTCGAACCTGGGTCGAGACCTACGAAGGCAAGGTCGTCACCGTCCTGCAGGAGATGCGCGACGCCGCGGGCCAGGTGTACTGCGAGGCTCGCTTCCTCTGTGCGCTTTTCGATCTCGCTGCGCGCCGGTTGCTCGCTCCCACGCCCGATTGGTTGACCGCGCTCGGGATCGAGCCGAGCGCGGCAGCTGGTAAGGTCTAGCTTAAACCGTGGGCACCGCTCTCGTCACCGGCGCATCCTCGGGGATCGGCAAGGAGCTCGCGCGCCTCTTCGCCGCCGACGGGCACGACGTCGTGCTCGTCGCGCGACGGCTTCCGCTGCTCGAAGCACTCGCGAGCGAGCTCGGCGCGCGCTACGGCCGGAAGACCTGGGCGGTGGCGTGCGACCTATCGTCGGCGGCGGGCGTGGAGAGCCTGCTCGGCGAGCTCGCGGCGCGCGGCCTCGAGGTCGATTTCCTCGTGAACAATGCGGGTTCCGGCACGACGGGCCGTTTCGTGGACTCGCCGCTCGCGCGCGAGGTCGCGATGGCCGAGCTCAACGCGATGACGGTCGTGCGCCTGACGGGAGCGCTCTTGCCGGGGATGGTCGCTCGGCGGCGTGGCCGCGTTCTCAACGTCGGCTCCTGGGCGGGCTTTCAGCCCGGGCCGTACATGGCGACGTACTACGCGTCCAAGGCCTTCGTGAATTCCTTCAGCGAAGCGCTCTTCGAGGAGCTTCGCGGCACCGGGGTCACCGTCACCGTGAGCTGCCCCGGGCCCACGCGCAGTGAATTCGCCGAACGTTCCGGTGCCGGCACGGCAAACCTGTTTCGCCTGCCCATGGCGAGCGCAGAAACCGTGGCGCGCGAAGCGTACCGCGCGCTCTTCGCGGGTCGCGCCGTGGTCGTGCACGGCTTCATCGCTCGGCTCGGCGTGCAGCTCCTGCGCGTGAGCTTTCGCGCCCTCACGCGCCGCCTGACCGCGTTCGTGAACCGGCCACGCGCGCTCGGGGGCAGAGCGTGATGCGCGCCGACTACGTGCGGGGCATTGCGCACGCGCAGCGCGTCGCGCGTGAGGCCATCCTCACCGTCGCGGAAGGCGTAAAACCCGGCGATTCGGAGCGGGAAGTGTGTGCGCGCATGGAGCGCGAGTTTTCGCGAGCCCACGTGCGGCACTGGCTGCACACGCCGTACGCGTGGTGGGGCGAGCGCACGCGCTTCGACTGGCCGGGCCGCTGGGAGACGAGCGCCCTGCCCACCGAACGCGTGCTCGAGCCCGGCGAGGCGTTCATCCTCGACGCGGCGCCGATCGTCGCCGGCTTTCCCGCCGACTTTGCGTACTCGGGGCGCGCGGGTGCGGCGGCGGGTGAGGACGCGAGCGCGTACTTGGATTTGCTCGCCGAGCTCACGCGCGTGAAGGCGGCGCTCGTCGATTGGGCGACGCCGGAGGAGAGCGCCGCGGAGCTGTGTGCGCGTGTCGAGCAATCGATGCACGCGGCGGGTCTCGACGTGATTCACACGCGCTACCCGGCCAACGTGCTCGGCCACACGCTCGAAGGCTTTCCGAACTGGAGCTCGAGCGCGCCGCGCCTGGGCACGGGCTTTCAGCTGCCGCTGCTCCTCACGTACGCGAAGGGCATCGTGCTGCATCACCTGTGGGGCGCTCCGTATCCGTTCTTGCGCGCGAACGGCCCCGGACGACCCCTCGGTCTCTACGCCGTGGAGCCCCACCTCGGTCGCGGCGCGTTCGGCGCGAAGTTCGAATCGGTGCTGCTCATCGACGGGACCGAGACGCGCTGGCTCGATCCGGGCTTGTTCGGCGAGGTGGTCGGGTGAGCACGTCCCCGCCTCGCCGCCGCAGCCCGCTCGCGGACGATCTGTTCATTCTGCTCATGGGCACGTGGGGGTTCTTGCTCCAGTGCCTCGGATCGTGGAAGAAGCGAGACGAATCCCGTGACGACACCTGAAGCGCACCCGGCGGGCCCCGCCGCGCCTTTGCCGTTCGCTCGAACCATCCTCGGCGTCTTGATCTTCGGGGCGGTGGCGACCGTCGCCTACTGGGTCGTGTGGTTCGGCGTCGACCGCGAGCTACTCGCCTCGGCCCACACCGAGTCCTACTACACGTTCGAGAACGCTTTCCCGCTCGCCGACACGTGGATGGTGCTGGCGGGCATCCTCGCGAGCGTCTCCCTCGTTCGGCGCCGAGCAAGCACGATCGTTTGGTGTACCGCCGCCGGCTCCACGAGCATCTTCCTCGGCTTGCTCGACGTGCTGTTCGATCTCGAGAACGGCATCTACGGCTCGCCCGACACCGGAGCCGTCGCCGTCGAAATCACGATCAACGTGCTCACCATCGCGCTCGGGGCCGTCGTCGTTGCCTGGGCGCTGTGGCAGCGGCGCGCGTTGATGTCCCTGCGCTAGCGAGCTCGTCACACGCCGAGGACGGCCTTGAGCCGCGCTTCACCCGAGCGGCTCACCGGCACGGTGCGCCCGTCGTGGAGCACGGCGAGCTTGCTGCCGTTGCCCCAGGGCTCGAGCCGCGCGACGCGGCGCACGTTGAGGACGTACGAGCGGTGGACGCGCACGAAATGCGCGGGATCGAGGCTCGTCTCGAGGCTTTGCAGCGTTTGCTGGGTGAGCGACGAACGACTCCCGTGGAACACCTCGACGTAGTCGTCTTGTCCCTTCACGTAGTCGACCGTGTCGAGCGGAATGATGACGATCTCGGCGCCGTCGCGGATCACGAGGCGTTCGAGGTGAGTGCCGGGGCCGCGTGCCGCCTGCGCGAGCACGGGCGCGGTGACCGTGCGCGGCGTGCCGAGGCGAACTGCCGCGCGATCCAGTGCTTGAGCGAAGCGTTCGGCCGAGAACGGCTTGAGCAGGTAATCGACGGCGTGCACCTCGAACGCGCGGATCGCGTATTCGTCGAAGGCCGTCGTGAAGACGACCGCCGTCTCGGGAGCGAGCAGTCCGAGGACCTCGAACCCGTCGAGCTTGGGCATCTGGACGTCGAGCAGCAAGAGATCGGGCGCGTGCTCCTTCACGAGCTGCACCGCTTCGAGCCCGTTCTTCGCTTGGCCGACGGGCGTCCACGCGGGATGCGCGCGCAGATACTCGAGCAGCAGGCGCCGGGCCGGCTCCTCGTCGTCGGCAATCAGAACGCGCCGTGCGGCGCCCGCATCGGTCATGACGCTTCCGTAGTTTCCCTCGTGCGGGCCGGCAGATCGAGCACGACCTTGAAGCGATCCGCCTCCCTTTCGATGCGGAGGAGCGCGTCGTCGCCGTATTCCGCGGCGAGGCGCGCGCGAACGTTGGCGAGCCCCACGCCCCCGTCGTGCCGTCGAGGCTCGGGATCGAGCCCATTGTCGAGCTCGATGGCGAGCCGAGGACCGCGGCGCTCGGCCCGCACGCGCACCGGCCCGGGCTCGTCGACGCGCGCGACGCCGTGCGTGATCGCGTTTTCGACGAGCGGCTGCAACAGAAGGGACGGCACGAGGCACGCGGCCGCGTCCTCGTCGATCGCTACCTCGACGCGCAGGCGCTCGCCGAGACGCAACTGCTCGACCGTGAGGTACCGCTCCGAGAGCGCCCATTCCTCGCCGAGCGCGACGAGCGAGTGGCCCTGCCCGCGCAGCGTGCCGCGCAGGTACTCGGCGAGCAGGAGGCACGCCTCGCGCGCCTTTGCGGTGTCATACCCGATGAGCGCGCTCACGGTGTTCAGACTATTGAAGAGGAAGTGGGGATGGACCTGGGCCCGCAGCGCGAAAAGCTCGGCGCGCTGGGCATGGAGGGCCATGGCGCCCTCGCGCTCGACGGCGTCGCGGCGCTGCTCGAGCTCCGTGAGCACGTAGTGGAAGGACGCGACGAGGAGGTAGAAGAGCGCACCCACGCCGAGCAGAGCGGCGGCGGCGCGGTCGACCTCGTGGGGCAAGCGCTGCCAATCGGGCACGAGCGCGAGCACCTCGACGAACGCCTTCGACAGCACGAGGAACGCGAAGCTCCAGGCGACGGCCGCCGTGAGCTGGACGCTGAGCACTCGGTAGATTCGGCTCGGCGCGAGCGGCAGCGCGCGGCACAGGTACCAGGTGGGCAGCGTGAGCAGCGCGAAGGCGAGCGTCGTTGCCACGGCGAGCGCGCCTCCTGCGAGCGCGTGCTCCGAGCGCACGAGCAGCCACGGAACGACGGCCAGGCCCGCCCAAAAGAGCAGGTAGGCCGAAAGCGACCGGCGCTGGGCGAGGAGGGGATGCACGAGGCTCCGTGGGCGGCGCGCCGGTCGCTAGTTGCGAATGCTGACGCCACCCAACGTGACGGTGCCCACCACGCGCAGGCGCGGCGCGCTCGAGCCTTGAGTGGAGCGCGTCATGTCGTCCGCGCCACCGAGGAAGGGCGTCGCCTCCATCACGACGGGCCACGTGTCGGGCACGCGGATGTCGACGCCCGCCATCAGCACGCGCACGTCGAGCACGGCGCCCTCGGGGTCGAGACGGGCGTTGCGCAGATCGAGCTCGACGCCACCCCCGGTGACGCCGAGCGTTCCTCCCTTCCACGCTTGGGATTCGATGCGGATGTTCGCCCCGGAAAACGAGATCTGCTTGTTCATGCTGACGTCCGAGCTCGTTTCGGGGCCGCACGCATCGTGGGCGTGGGCGTGCGCATGCGCGTGATGCACGTGGGCATGTCGCGAGATGGAGTCGCTGCCCGCAGGCGGATGAAAGGACGGTCCGCCCCGTCGGTGCCGCCCGCCGAACATGAAGCCCAGGCCGAGCAGCACGAGCAGCACGGGCCAGAGCCGCGCCGCGTGGAAGGCGATGAAGCCCAGGTTGCTCGCGAGGAGCAGGCCGCCCATCGCGATGAACGCGAGGGAGAACAGCACGGCCATGAAGCCGCGCCGGTGCAGGAGTCCGGACACCCCCATGAACACGACGAACAGCGGCCAGAAATCGAGGAGCCGCACGTGCGCGGGCAAATAGCCGAACTCGCGCGCGAGCAAGCCTCCGCCCACGGAAACCAAGATCAGTCCGGGCCAGAGCCCGGGGGCGCGGTGGCGCGTCGTCATGGCATCGCTCCTATCGTACCGAGAGGCCGCCGGCTACGACGACGCCCTTCACCGTGAGCTGTGGGCCACGCCCGGTTGTCGCGGCCCGCGTGCGGCCGCCGTCCACGCCGCTCATGACGGCGTCGATTTCGCAGATCACGTGCCAATCCCCCGGCACCAGGATGTCGATGCCGCTCATCGCCGATTGCACGCTGATCGTGGCGCCTTCCGGGCTCAGCACGGCCTCGCGCAAGTCGAGCGTCACGCCGGAGAGTACCGCCGTGATCCGTCCGCTGCGAAACTGCCGCGACTGCACCAGGAGCTTCAGGCCGTCGAGGACCGTGCCGCGCTCGAACGAGTCTTCGTTCGTCGTCAACGGCACTCGGCGGTGCTCATCGTCGTCGTCGTCGTCGTCGTCGTCGAATGGCGCATGGCTGCCGGCTGCGTACGCCGGCTCGTCCCACTGGCTGCCGTGGTTGCTTTCCGTGGACTCGTGCTCCCGTGTTTCCATGTGGCCTCCCGAAGCGCCCGAAGTGAGCGGCCTTCGTGAGACTCAAGCTACGGTTTTCGCCGCGCTTTCGCCCGAACGGATCGGTGAACGCACGGGCCCGACCGGCGAACGGCGGAGGCGGCCCGGTGGGCGTGCACCCTGGCTCGAGGGCTCAGGAGCCGGCGCGCTCGAACAGCGCGTGCCAGCGATCCTGGACGTCGCGGGGCGGCGAGAGCAGCTCGGCCTCGAGGCGGAAGGACGAGCCCGCGGGCACGCAGAGCAGCACATTGAACCACGCCTCCACGCGTTCGGCGTCGGTACCGAGGGCGAGGCGCACGAGGGAGCCCTCTTGCAGGGGCAATGAGCTCGTGGCTTCGACTCCGGCGAGGGTGATGCTGGTGGTCGAAAGCGTGACGGGCTTCTTGCGGCAGTCGACGAGCGGCAAGCCGCACGCGCGGCGCTCGCCCGTGAGAGCCGCATCGAGCGGCGCCACGAGCGACGCGGGGCGGCCTCGCGGCAAGGGTGGGACTGCGGCGAGCGCATCGAGCGCCGCGGGGAGGCTCTCGATGAGCTCGTCCACCGCGCGCGCTTCGGCGGGCGAGCTCGCCACGGGGCGGTGGCTGCTCTCGAGATCCGTCGCGAGACGCTCCGCTTCGGCGACGAGCGTTCCGATCGGCGTGGAAGCGGCTTCGGGCCGCAGTGCGGCAACGATTTCCGAGGGCAGCTGCCAGCGGTCGGCGACGGCGAGCGCCAAGTCCTGCCGCTCCGCCTCGGCGATGGCCAGCCACTGCATCAGCACGAGCGGCGAGCCCGCGCGCTCCTGCGTGAGCAACCGCTCGAGTGCGGCCACGGCTACGGAGCGCCCGAAGCCGTGGATGAGCCCGACCAGGAACGCCTCGTTTGCGTCGAGCCCGCGCAGCGGCGCGAGCTTCTGGCACCCGAGCGCGGCCGTGACCGAGCGCCGCCAGACGCGGAACTTCACGTCGAACAGCATGCCCGCCTGCATCGCGCTCGTCCCGAGCCCCACGGCGAGCGCGATGGACGACACGACGCGCGCACCGAGCCGATTCACCGCGCGCGGCAGCGTCGTGATCTCGTCCGCGGCGCGGTAGAGCGCGGTATTCGCGAGCCCGAGCACGCGAGCGGCGAGCGCCGGGTCCGCCGAGATCGTGTCGGAGATTTCGCCGATGCCGTAGTTGTCGCGCGAAAAGATGCGCTGGAGCTTCAGCGCCACCGCCGGATACGGCGGCACCTCGAAATCGCCACGCCCGACGAGCTCGTGGAGCCGTGCTCTAAGCTCGTCGGGGGTCACGTGGGCGTGGCTCGTGCGCGGGGGTTCAGCGCACGGGCTCGGTGGGAACTTCGTTGATCACGACCGGGGGGAGCGTGAATGGATCCCACGCGGGCGTCAGGTTGCTGAACTGGATCGCGGCGCCCGCGCCGTCGTTCGTGGCGAGGCGATTCTGGTTCCAGATGTAGAGCGCCGGGAACGTCTGGATGGCGCCCGTCGCGTTGTCGACGACCACGCCCGCGAGGTAGAGCTGCGACGAGTCGTTCAGACCGGCGAAGCTCGAGAGCGGCGAAAGCGGCAGCGTGAACTGCTTGGCGTACTCGTCGCCGTACTTTCGCCCCGAGGAGAACACGAGGAAGTAGTACGTCTTCCCGTGCGCCGTGAAGGCGTCCGGCGACCACTTGGGCCAGCTGTTGATGACGCCGCGCGCGACGTCGTCGCCGCCGCAGGCGTTCGGGTCGTTGGCCAAAAGCGGAGTCGCCGTGCCACCCTCGGAGGGGATGACCATGATCTTGCCGAAGCGGTTGTAGTACGGGCCGTCCGGCGACGCGCCCCCGGGCTTCGGCGCCTGCGTGAAGGCGATGAACTTGTCGTCGATCGAGTACGACGGGTAGTACTCGAGCAGGCCCGGATCGGACGCGCCGGGGAGGCCCGTGCCCGTGCCGCCGGCCCGGTTGTTGTAGGGGACCGTCTTCACGTCGGCGGTCGTTGCCGTCCAGTCCGGGTGACCGTCGGGTGAGTAGTCGGTCGTGACGTAGGCGATCTTGTCGCCGGCGTGGTTGAACGCGGGGTTCACCGCGCTCGCCGTGTCGCCCGTGGCGATGATGCCCCACGCCTTGCCCTTGGCCGACATCGCCGCGTCTTGGCGATCGGTGAGGGGTTGGCCGTAGTCGGGGTTGTCGGTCACCGCGACGTTCACGGAAACGGTCGATTCGAGATCGAACCAGGCGAGCTGGTGGGTGCCGAGCTTGTCGGGGTTGCTCGGATCGCCGTAGATGTCCGAGAACCAGACCTTGTCGCGGGTCTTGCCGCTCTTGGTCTTCGCGCCGTAGCTCGTCACGAGGGTACGGTCACCGGCCACCCAGTGTTTGGCCGTCATGGTCTGCGTCCCGAGCCACGGCATCTTCAAGAGCGCGCTCGCGCCCGAGGCGAGGAAGTTCGGGATCGTCCCTTCGCTGCCGCCCGCGACCGAAGCGACCGCCTTCGCCCACGGCCAATCGTCCGTGAAGACCACCGCGGTGCCATCGGGCGTCGACGTGTGGCAGCCGATGCAGCGCACCTCGCCGTCGGTGAAACCCGCGACCTTCGGATCGTCGTAGTAGCCGCGCAGCACGGAGCCGTCCTCGCCCATTTGGCCCTGCCAGCGCAGATCCGTGAGGGTGAGCGCCTCGGCGACGCCTTCGTCACCGACGGCAAAGCCGAGCAGCTTGCTCGAATCGGGCGTCACCTGCGCGGTGTTCACCGTCCAGAACACCATGCTGCCGCTCGCAACGACGGGCGCGACGTTGAACTCGCCCGTCACGCCCACCGGCTTGCCGGGCGACGCGGAGCTCACGCCGCGGATCGTCACCGCGAAGGGCGCGCCTGCGCCGTTGTTGGCGGCGCCGTTGCCTGCCGCCGCCACGCCGTCCACGCCGGGCGTGCCCTTGCCCGCCCAGATCTCCTTCGGCAAATACCAGGTCGTGCTCTTCGTGTACGCGACGAGCTCGTACTTCTGCGCGGCGTTCTTGATCCGGATCTCGAAGAGATCCATGCCCGTCGCGTTGAACTTGAAGCGGGGCCGTAGCCAGTTGGCCGGGATCAACGTGCCGGGCGTCGACCCCGACGAGAGCTGCGGCTCGAGCACACAGACGCTGCCGGCCGACATGTTGCTCGGGTCGCCGAAGAGCGTCGCCGCGTTGGCCGGCACGCCGTCGCCATTGATGGGATCAGCAGGAAAGTCCTCACAGGTACCGATTCCACACGTGGGATGCGTGATGGCGGGGTTCGTCGGATCATCGTTCGGGACGACGCCGTCGCCGGCCATCGGATTGCCGATGCTTCCGCTCGTCGCGCCCACTCCGATGCC
>Ga0070682_100001689_pt1 | contig 12252 bp, 12 predicted proteins | sample KBSC63LmetaG_FD_64668 | JGI IMG/M metagenome (GOLD analysis project Ga0070682, IMG submission 64668) | Corn rhizosphere microbial communities from Kellogg Biological Station, Michigan, USA - KBS C6-3L metaG | ecosystem: Host-associated > Plants > Roots > Rhizosphere | place: USA: Michigan... | reverse complement strand
GGGTGAGGGTCAGGGCTGGGGCGAGGGTCAGGGCTGGGTGAAGGTCAGGGCTGAGGTGAGGTGGAGGATCAGGGGGTGGGGTAAGGGTCACGGTCGGGTTCGAGGAGCATCGGGGCTGCTACAGTGCCGGTGTGGCCAGGAGCGTGGATCGGTTTGCCGAGGAGCGGCTGAGCGAGCTCGAGCGTGGGCGGCTGTTGCGGCAGCCGGATGATGGGGCGCGGCGCAGGGCGGCGGAGAGGGCGGCGGAGGAGCTTGGGGTGGGGTTCGTCGATGCCTCGTCAAACGACTACCTGGGGCTAGCGGGGCTCGATGTTTCACGTGAAACGGGCGTTCAGGGATCCGATCTGGGTGCAGGTGCGTCGCGGCTGATCCACGGGAGTCGGGATGCCCATGTTCGCCTGGAGGAGGCGCTCGCCGCGTGGGTGAGTCTTCCGAGCTCGCTGCTCGCGACCTCGGGCTACGCCGCCAACGTCGGTCTGCTTGGGGCCCTCGGGCGCGCCGGCAGCACCATCGTCTCCGACCGACTCAATCACGCGTCGATCATCGACGGGTGCCGGCTCAGTCGTGCCCAGGTGGTTGTCACCCCCCACCTCGACTTGCGAGCGATCGACGCCGCACTCAACGCGGCCGCCGGCGCCACGACGCGCTGGGTGGTGGTCGAGTCCTGCTACAGCATGGACGGCGACGGGCCCGATCTCGCCGAGGTGCGCGCTGTCTGCGACCGCCACCATGCCGGGCTGATCGTCGACGAAGCCCATTCGCTTGGTGTCTTCGGTCCCCAAGGGGCGGGACGCTGCGCGGAGGCGGGCGTGGTTCCGGACGTCCTCGTGGGGACGCTAGGGAAGGCGGTTGGTTCCCAGGGTGCCTTCATCGCTGGGTCGGTGCCCCTCCGGACTTTGCTCTGGAACGATGCGCGTTCGTTCGTCTTCTCGACGGCGCCGTCCCCACGGCTCTCGGCGTGGACTCTGTTGCACGTGGAACGAGCGCGCCGCGCGAACGACCGACGCACGATTCTGTTCGAACGGGCGCGCGCTCTGCGCGACGCCCTCGCTGCGCGGGGAGTCGCCGTCGAAGCGGGCCTCGGCGGGGCGATCGTCCCGGTCCTGGTCGGTGACAACGAGCGGGTGTTGGCCGTCGTCGCGGAGCTCGAGCACGCCGGCATTCTCGCGCAAGGGATCCGACCTCCGACGGTCCCTGTGGGAACCGCACGCCTTCGCGTGACCGTCACGGCGAGCTGGACCCCGGACGCGCCGTCGCGCGTTGCAGACGCTATCGTCCGCGCGCTACAGCACCCAGGGTGAGTCACCCGCCACCGCTGCGCATCGTGCTCGTTGGGACGGGGACGTCGGTCGGAAAGACGTGGGTCGGAACCGAGCTCCTCCGCGAGCTCGCGCGTCGCTCCGTCCCGGCCGTTGGCCTCAAGCCAGTCGAGAGCGGTGTGACGGAGGGCACCCCGACCGACGGCGAAAAGCTCGCGCAAGTGAGCGCCGTATCGCCCGCCATACCGCCGTACCGGTTGGCTGAGCCAATCTCTCCGCACCTCGCCGCGCGTCGCGTCGGACGCAGCATCGAGCTCGCCGTAGCCCTCACATATGTCCAGTCACACGAGTCTAGCTCCGCGGCAGCGCCACACGCCGTCATCGTCGAGACCGCGGGCGGTCTCTTCACTCCCCTCAGCGAATCGGCCACTTGCTTCGATTTGGCGCGGGCGCTCGATCCGGCGCGGTGGGTGCTCGTGGCGGCCGACGCGCTCGGCGTGATCCACGACGTCACGGCAGCGCTGCTCGCCGCCAGGGCGCGGGGTCGCGTGCCTGATGTGGTCGCCCTTTCGACGGCGCGCGCCCCGGACGCGAGCACCGGCTCGAATGCCGCAGAGCTCGCGCGGCTCGGCATCGTCCCGCGGGCATTCGCGCTCGGGCGCGACGACTCCGCCGGAGTTTCTGCGCTCGTCGACGCGCTGCTCGCCCCCGTTGCGACGATGCGCGACTAAGCGCCGCGCACGCCGAACCACCCCTCGCTTCGGTTGCACTAACTCGGCTGGATCCGCCCGCCCGCCAGGCGAATGCGGCGCGCGCGCAATCGTTCGGCCTGGTCGGCGGCGTGGCTCGAGACGACGACGAGCGTTCCGCGATCGCGCTCGGCGACGAGCGTTCGCTCGAGGAGCTCCGAGCTCCGCGCATCGAGACCCGCCCATGGCTCGTCGAGCAAGAGCACGCTCGGCGAATGGACGAGCGCTCGGGCGAGCGCGATGCGTTGGCGCTGCCCACGCGAGAGGGTACGCAGCGGGCGGTCACCGAACGCGCGCGCCTCGACGCGGTCGCGCGCTCGCTCCCAAGCGCCGGCGAGCTCGACGCCGTACGCGCGCGCCGCAAGCTCGACGTTCTCCCGACCGGTGAGCTCGCGGTAGCAGAGCGACTCGTGCGAGACCCAGCCGAGCTCCGGACGCACGAGGTCGAGCTCCTCGCCGAGCGGCTCGTACACGACGCGACCGAACGTCGGCCGCAGCACGGTGGCGAGCACGGAGAGGAGCGTGCTCTTGCCCGCCCCGTTCTCGCCCTCGAGCGTCACGATCTCCCCCGCCGCGAGGACGACCGACACCGCCCGGAGCGCAGCAACGGCCCCGAAGGTACGGGTCACCGATTCCACGACGATGCGCTCGATCCGCGGCACGAAAAGCGGTTCTAGCACCCCCTGCCTCGACCCCGAAGCGCGTCCCGAGCCCCCGGGCGCGGCGTACCGGCGGGGACCGCTCGCGCTTTTGAGCGCGTTTTGAGGCGCTGACCTCGCGCGAGGCGGTGCTACTATCGGGCTTAGGATGAGTTCCTCCGCTCTAGCTTTGGAGCCTAGGCGCGCGGAGCAGCTTGCCGAGCTGAAGCTCGCCGTCGGGGGTGCTCTCGAAGGCAAAGCGGAGGTGGTCGAGCTTGCCCTGATCGCGCTGCTCGCGCGTGGTCATGTTCTTCTCGAGGACGTGCCCGGCGTCGGCAAGACGACGCTCGCCCGCGCGCTCGCCCGCGCCGTCGGCGGTGAGATGCGTCGCGTTCAGTTCACGAGCGACCTCTTACCGAGCGACGTCCTCGGCGTGTCCATCTACGAGCAGCACCGCGGCGAGTTCGTGCTCCGGCCCGGTCCCATCTTCACGAACGTTCTTCTCGCCGACGAGATCAATCGCGCGAGCCCGCGCACGCAGTCCGCACTGCTCGAAGCGATGAGCGATGGTCAGGTCTCGCTCGACGGTCGCACGCTGCCGTTGCCGGAGCCGTTCTTCGTCGTCGCGACGCAGAACCCGCAAGACTTCGCCGGTACGTACCAGCTGCCGGAATCGCAGCTCGATCGCTTCATGATGCGGCTTCGCATCGGGTACCCGCCGCCGCACGTCGAGACGCGCTTGATGCTCGATCCCGACTACGACCGCATCGAGGCGGTGCCGGTCGTGCTCGACCCGCAGTCGCTCGTCAGCATGCAGCGCGAGGTCGATCGCATCTCGACGGACGGTGCGCTCGGCGCGTACCTGCAGGCACTCGTCACGGCGACGCGCACGGCGCCCGCTCTGTCGCTCGGCGCCTCGACCCGCGCCGGTATGAACCTCTCGCGCGCGGCGCGAGCTCGCGCGCTCCTGCACGGTCGGCACTACTGTATCGCCGACGACATCCATAGCCTGGCGGTGCCGCTCCTCGCGCACCGCGTGCGGCTCGCCTCGCATGCCGAGGGCTACGTCCCCTCGCGCGATGAGGCCGAGACGGCCGTGCGCGAAGTCGTCTCGCGCGTCCCCGTGCCGCTGTGAGCTCGTCGAGCCCGTCCGGCGTGGCACGCCGCCCGACGGGTGCCCCGAGAGCGCGGTCAGGAGGACGCTTCCGCAGCGGGCCGCCCCCGCTCGATCCGCCCTGGCTCGCGCGGCTGAAGCGCTTCTTCGCGTGGTTCAAGCCGCCGCGCCGGCTGCGCCTGACGCGCGAGGGCCGCTACTTCCTGCTCATCACGTTTTGCGTCGGTTTTGCGGCGATCAACACCGGCAACAACCTCCTCTACCTGCTGTTCGGGATGTTCCTCTCGCTCATCATCGTGTCGGGGGTGATGAGCGAGCTCAGCCTGCGCCAGCTCACCGTGTCGCGAAGGCTGCCTCCGCGCGCGCAGGTGGGTCGGGCGCACCTCGTCGAGATCGAGGTCTACAACCACAAGCAGCGCATCCCCTCGTACGCGATCGAGGTCGAGGATTTGCGTGCCGGGCAGCCCGCCGACAAGCGCTGCTTCTTCTTGAAGATCAGCCCGCACTCGGCGCAGGTCGCCGCGTACCGCCGCACGCCGGCGCGCCGGGGACGCGACCACCACATCGGCTTTCGGCTGGCCACGCGCTTCCCGTTCGGGCTGTTCGAAAAGTCGCGCGACGTGACCTCGGAGGGCGACCTCATCATCTACCCGGCGGTCGACCCGCTGATCCTCCCGCCCGACGAGCAAGGCGACCGGCTCGGGGGCGTCCTGACGCTCGGACGAGGCACGGGCGACGAGACGGCGAGCGTCCGTCTGATGCGCGACGGCGACGACCCGCGCGACATTTTCTGGCGGAAAAGCGCGCAAACCGAGCACATGGTCGTGCGCGAGCGCGTGCGTGAGGCGCGGCGCGAGGTGACGCTCGTCGTGGATTCCCGGTACCCGGGGCCCGCGCCGACCGAGGACTTTTCCACGCGCTTCGAGCGGCGCATTCGGGAGGTCGCATCGCGCTCGGTCGCGCACCTGAAGCGCGGCGATTCCGTGACGGTACGCAGCACGGGGGGCGAGCGCGCGGCGAGCGTTCCCTCGCGCGGAGCGGACCCGCTTCTGCGCTACCTCGCCCTGCTCGAGGCGACACCGAGTGAGGACCGCAGCGCGCGCGCTGCCGGTTCGTCGGACGGCACCGGGCCACGCGAGGTCGCATGAGATTCGGCGTCGTCCACCGCGTGATGACGGATACGCTCGCCGTGCTCGGCCTGCTCGCGTTGCTCACGAGTGGCGAGCTCGAGCGCGCCGTCGCCTACGCGCTCGTCGGCGCGATGCTCGTCGCGCTCGTGCTGCCGGAGCGCGTGCAGGATCGGCCGCTGTTCCGCAACGTGATGAAGGTCGCTCCGCTCGGCCTTTTGGGCGTGCAAATCCTGAGGCTGCTCGGGGGCGAGAGCCTTTTGACGGCTTCCATCGAATTTGCGGCCGGGCTGCAGGTGCTTCGCCTCGCCACGCGGCGGGGCGCGGCCCACGACCAGCAGGTCATCGTGTTGGCCCTCCTGCACCTGATCGCGGGCACGGTGCTCGGGAGCGGCCTCGCCTACGGGCTCTGCTTCCTCGGCTTCTTGGTCGTGACGCCGGGGGCGCTCGTCTTGAGCCACCTCCGGCGTGAGGTCGAGGGCAACTACCGGCAAGGGGCGCGCGACCGGACCGGCTTGCCCGTGGACGTGCCGCGCATCCTCAGGAGCCGCCGCGTGATCGGGCGTCAGTTCTTGCTCCTCACGTGCCTCCTGTCGGTGCCGATCTTCGTGTTCACGGCGCTGATTTTCGTGCTCTTCCCGCGCGTCGGGCTGTCGCTCCTGCTTTTGAACCGCAACCACCCGGAGCGCATGGTCGGGTTTTCGGAGCGCGTGGATCTCGGCGGCGTCGGCAAGCTCCGGAGCGATCCGACGATCGTCATGCGCGTCGATCCGCCGGGAATGCCGGGCAATCCGCCGCCGCGCCTCGCGCTCTACCTGCGCGGCGCCGCGTTCGATCGCTACGACGGCCGCTCCTGGTCGCGCACCCACCGCGAGGAGTCCGCGGCCGACCAGATCGGCTCGGACGTGAAGATCCGCCGCTTCCCCGACCCAGTGCGCGATCGACTGATGCGCATCGACCTCGAGTCGATCGATCCGCCGGTCGTCTTCCTGCCGCTCGACGCCGTCGCGCTGCATGTGCTCGCCCCGACGCCCGGTCTCGATCAGTCGCGCCCCGAGATCTTCAACGGCGCCGAGGGTGTGCTCCGCTACAGCTCGACCGCGCAACACGGCCTCCGCTACGACGTGTCGCTCGCAGGCGCCGTCGAACCGCCCGTCCCCACGCTCACCTTCGGCGAGCGGGCGCGCTACCTCGGCGTTCCTGCGCTGCCCCCCCGGATCGGGGAGCTCGCGGAGACGTGGACGCAGGGCGCCGAAACCTCACGCGACAAGGCGCGGCTGATCGAGGGCAAGCTCCGCAGCGGCTACCGCTACGACCTCGATTCACCGTCCGGAGCCACGAAAAACCCGCTCGAAGACTTCCTCTTCAACTCCAAGCGCGGTCACTGCGAGTTCTATTCGACGGCCATGACGGTGATGCTGCGCGAGGTCGGCGTGCCGGCGCGCAACGTCACGGGCTTCGTGGGCGGGACGTACAACCGCTTCTCGCGCTCGTACGTCGTGCGGCAAGGGGACGCTCATTCCTGGGTCGAGGTCTGGCTCGAAGGCACCGGTTGGACGCGCTTCGACCCGACGCCGCCCTCGGACGCCGCGCCGCGCGGCGAGCTCACTGGTGTGCTTGCCGTGCTCCGCGATTTCGTCGAAGCGCTCGGCCAACGCTGGAGCCATCACGTGATCGGCTACGACCTCCGCCAGCAGCTCGGCCTATGGGACCAGGTCCGCGACGCCTACACGACGATCATCCCACGCCGCGGCGTCGCGGGGCGCGTGCTCGCTTCACCGCAGAAGACGACGCTCAGCGCGCTCGCGCTCGTCGGGCTCGCGATCGGCGTGCATCAGCTCTGGACGCGGCGTAAAAAGCCGAAAAAAGCCCGCAATCGCGACGAGGTGGAGCGCGCCGCGCACGAGGCGGCCGCCCTGTACCGCGCGCTCGAGCGCCTGCTCGCCTCACGCGGTGTCGCGCGGCCGCCGAGCACGCCGCCGCTCGCTCACGCGCGCTCGCTCGAGGCGCTTGGCCATCCGTTGGGACCGCAAGCGGTGGAGCTCACCGAGCGCTACCTGCGCGCCCGCTTCGGCGGCGAAACGCTCGACGCCACCGCGCGGCGCGTCTACCTCGAGCGCCTGCAAGCAATGCGCTCAACGCCGGCCCTGCCGCTGCCGCGCGCGGGGACGACACCGGGCGCTCCGCCCGCCGCACACCCCTGAGTCAGGCTGGGCTCGTGCTCAGCCGTGACGCTTGAGCACGATCGACGCCGCGCGCCCGAGCGAGGCCGGAGCGGCCACGCCGTAAAACGCGTCCTTCGCCGGGCGCGACTCGAAGCCGTCGAAAGCGAGATCAGCCCGGCCGCGCTCGACCCAGGCGATGATGACGGGGGCCTCGCCCGAAACGCTCTGCTGCGATTCGAGGCCGAGCACGTCGACCGCAACGCCCGCCGCGAGCTCGCGCGGGGTGATGGCGCGCTGCGTGGAGGCGAGCGGGCGTGCCCGGCCTCCGGGCAACTGTCCGGATCCGATGCTCGACCGGGCGTACGACTGTACGATCAACCGGTAGCCGTCCCCGGACTCGCCGAGCTCGCGCGGGTCGGCGCTGACCGCCGCGCGGACGCGCTGAACGCCCGCGATCCCGAGCGTCGTGGCCGCCACGAGCGCAACCCACGACACGCCGGCGGTGCCAGCGGCTCGAGTGCGGGTGGGCTTCTTCGGGGTGGTCACAGGTGCGGTCCCTTGAGGAGGTGTACGCTTGTCCCCAAAGCAGGTTTCATACCAATCGCACTTAAGCGAAGCCGGCCAGCCGACCACTCCTCCTCCGAGGGCTCTCGTTATAGCCGCCGAAGCCGAATTCGCGCGTTACTTCGCGGTGGCGATTGAGTGCGCCCACTGCAGAGCGGCGTTGCAGTCACCGTCCGCCTGCGTAACGGCTCCGGAACGCCGATACGGACCCAGCGCGACACCCACGTCGCGCCCGCGCCTCACTGCGGCAAAAGCGCCACGGAGTGGCCGCACCTGGCACACCTCGCCGCGCTTGAGCGCGGGCGCGGCGGACGCTGCGGCCACGAATGGCGGCGGACGGTCACTGGCCCATGCTTCGGTTTCGGAGCGCAGCGCACCGCGCGCGATGGCTTCGAACCCACGCTTCGCGTGCGCCTCGTCGTCGAAACGAACGTGCAGAGCGACCGCCCGCCTCTCGCCAGTGGCGAACACCGCAACGACATCCGAGCCCCAGCCGGCCGCGGCTTCGGCTGCGGTCGCGTTCGGCACCCATTCCTCGAACGCCAGACGCAACGCCTGCTCTCCAAGCACGTCACGATAGACGCCCTCGGACGGCCCAGCCGCGGGCGGTGTCAGCGGCGAAAGCGGCTCCGGCAGCTCGTGAACGAGATATTTCTCCGGGTGAATGATTTGTTCCGTCGTGCTCGGTGGGGCACGCCACGCGGCATCGACGGCCGCCCAACCGCCTGACCGCCGCAGCGCGTGCACGAACGCGAGGCCGTCGGCGTAGGGCGCAACGATCGACCGCTTCAGGAGGCGCGGTACCTGGGCGATCTCGGGCATCGCCTCGAGCATGGCCATCGAGCCGCTCAAGAGCCCCTCCGGCAGGTCGAGCGCGGTCTTGCCGGCCGCCTTGAGCGACACCTCGAGCATCCCGCTCATCGCGTCACCTTCGGCGAGCGACTGGACGGCCGCGAGCGCGTCGCCCCGCCCCGGCTCCCACTTCATGAGCTTTTTCAGGTCGTAGTGCTGGTCTTGAAGGCCATGCACGAGCTCGTGCCAGAGCGTCGCCTGCTCGATGTCGGTGCCGAGGTCGTCGAGCAGCACCATCTCTTTGTCACGCGGATCGTAGAAGCCCGCGAGCTGCGTTCCGAGCAGCGAGAGCAAGCTGCCGACATAGTCGAGCTCCGGGCCCGCGGCGCCGAGCGCGAAGAGCAGCTCCGTGGTGCCCTGAACCACGGGCGGCTCGAGATCGAGCTGAAGCTCGCGCTGCATGCGCCCGAGGAGCTCCGTGCGCCCAATCACCTCGCTCCTGACCGGACCGATGGAGGCGAGCTCGCGGGCCGCGGCAACGCGCTGGAGCGCTGCGTCCACCACGGCTTGGCGGCTGTCGCGGGCCGGGGGAGTCGCCTGCGCCGGCACGCTGGGGCTCGCCGCTCCGGCGGACCGCGGCGCGGTGCGCGGCGCGGGCGCGACAGGACCGCGGGCTTCGCCTGCGCACGCGACGAGCAGCGCCAGCGGGAGCAGCCGCTTCACTCGGCCGCCGCGCGCAAGGCTCGCAACGCCACGCTCCGATCGGGCTGACCGAAGACCGCGTTGCCGGCAACGAGCACCCGAGCTCCCGCTTTCACGACGGCACCCGCCGTCTCCGGCGCGATGCCGCCGTCGACTTCGAGGTCGATGGCGTGCCCGCTCCGATCGATGAGCTCGCGGACCTTGCTGATTTTGGGGAGCATGCTGGGCAAAAATTCTTGCCCGCCGAAGCCTGGATTGACTGTCATGACGAGCACGAGGTCGAGGTCAGGTAAGACCCAGCGCAGATTCTCTTCGCTCGTGTGAGGGTTCAGGACAGCGCCGGCGCGCTTGCCGAGCTGCCGGATGGCGTGGAGCGTGCGCTGCAGGTGCGTGCACGCCTCTACCTGGACGCTGAGCCCGTCCGCGCCGGCTTCGGCGAAGGCTTCGAGGTGCCGCTCCGGCTGGACCACCATCAAGTGGACATCGACCGGTAACCTGGTCGCTGCACGCACCGCGCGCACGATCGCCGGCCCAAAGGTGATGTTCGGCACGAAACAACCGTCCATCACGTCGACGTGGATCCAATCCGCGCCGGCGGCCTCGGCGGAGCGCACCTCGTCGGCCAGGCGTCCGATGTCGGCGCTCAGAATGGATGGGGCAATGCGCACCACACTCACGCACTTTCGATTACCTGACGTCGGACACCGGCGCCAGCTCGAGCGTTACTCAGGCCGTCGGAAGTGTTACGCTCTCGAGGTCCCAGGGGGAAACGCCGCTAGGTCGCGCCCGTCATGATCACTCGCCCGCTCGGCAAGCAGGACTACGACCACATCGTTCAGATCATCGACCGCTGGTGGGGCGGGCCGACGACTGCGCTGGCGCACCCGATCTTCTTCTACGAGCTCGGCTCGATGGCGCGCGTCGTGGAGCACGACGGCATCCTGGTTGGGTTCCTGCTCGGGTTCGTCGCGCCGGGCCCGCCGAAGACCGGCTACGTCCACCTCGTGGGCATCCATCCGGACTACCGGCGCCGCGGCGTCGGCAAGGTGCTCTACCAAACGTTCGAGGAGGACTCGCGCGCGGCCGGCTGCACGCGCCTGAAGGCGATCACCACCGTCGGGAACGAGGGCTCCATCGCGTTCCACAAAGCAACGGGCTGGAGCGTGACCTACGTCGAGGACTACGCGGGGCCCGCTCGTCCACGCGTGGTCTTCCAAAAGAGCCTGTGAGCGTTCGCTCGCCGCATCCGGGTGAAGATCCGGCGCGCGCCGCTCGCGAGCTCCTGGCGCCCGCGCTCGCCGAGCTGCAGCAGAGCAAGGCACCCACGAAGCTCGGCAGCCGCGCGCTCGACTGCGTCGCAGCGGCGATGAGCGCGCTCTACGCCGCAGAAGCGGAAGCGGGCACCGAAGCCGGTGTGAATGCGAGCTTGCGCCAAGCGCTCGACGAGCTCACCCGCGCGCTCGACTCGCTGCACGAGCGCACGCCGGGGCTTCACGCCCTCGACGGTCCCGCGACGGCCGTCGCGCGAGCCATGGCGCTGCTCTACCCGCGGGTTCGCCTTTCGGAGCGACAACGGCGCGGCGTGGTCATGGCCGAATCCGTCCCGAGCCATGAGCGACGAGCGCTCGTCGCGATGGCCGATCGCATCGACGCGGCGCACCGCGCGGCGGAGGAAACGCCGGCGGCGGAGCATCGCAGCGCCGAGCTGCGCGTCGCGGGCCACCGCGTGCGGGTCGACGTCGACGTCGGCGTGCTCAGTGAGTCGAATTTCTACACGGGCGTGACCTCGGACGTATCGCTGGGCGGCGTCTTCGTGAGCACGCCGGCGCCGCTGCCGGTCGGCACCGAGGTGGCGCTCTATTTCACGCTCGGCGACGGCGCCACGCTCCATGCCGACGCGAGCGTGCGCTGGGTTCGCGCGAAGACCAGCGACCTGCCGGCGGGGATGGGCGTGGCCTTCACCCGTCTCAGCGACGCCGATCGGCGCACGATCGCCGATTTCTGCGCGCACCGGCCGGCGCTGTTTCACGACTGAGCGGGGAAAGTCGGCGCCGTGTCGCGGAACGACACGGGGAAAACCCGGCTTTGCCGCTGCGCGCGAGATGGCCTAGCTTGACGGCATGCCGGAAGGGATCGCTCCCGTCGATCTGCGCAACATCGGGTTGTTCGGCGCGCTCAGCGACGACGTGCTCGATTTTTTGGCAGGGATGCTCACGGTCGTGGAGCCCCAGGTCGGGGAGACCATCTTTCGCGAGGGGGACGAAGCGAGCGCCATGTACGTGGTGCTCGGCGGCGAGATGGAAGTGACGAAGAAGAGCCGCGCCGCCGTCGATGCGCGCGTCGCCGTCCTCGGTCCGGGCGATTGGTTCGGCGAGATGAGCATCGTCGACATCCAGCCGCGCTCGGCGACCGTGCGCGCTCTCGCACCGGGGCGCTTGATTCGCATCACCGCGTCCGATCTCGACGCGCTGTATCGTCACGACGTGCGCTCGTACGCGATCATCGTTCTCAATCTCGCGCGGGAGCTCAGCCGGCGCCTGCGCGTGGCCGACGGCATCCTCGCGGACCTCATCGCGAACGTCGTCGAGAGCTACCTCGCGAAGAAGCCCGTCGGCGCGGGGTAAGCCGGCCGCGCTGCCACCGCGGATGAGGCGGTGGATCGCGGATACCGCTCATCCGCCGTGGATCGGTGGGTCGCCCGCGGTGCTCTGGCCGCCCGAGCTCTGCCCACCCGAGCTCTGCCCGCCCGAGCTCTGTCCGCCGAGGCCACCGGACGGCATGCCGCCGCGGCCGCCGAGCCCGCTCATGCCCGCTTCCGCGCCGGCAGCTCCCGCGGCACCGCCGGAATGTCCGTCCCTGCCGCCCCCACCCGCAGCGCCACGACCTGCGCCGCCGCCGGCCGGAAGGGAGCCCGCGTTACCGCCGAACGAAGCGCCGCCCGTGACGAAGCCGCTGCCGGCGCTCGCGTTCGTGCCGGCCGCGGCGCCCATCCCACCGAAGCTCGAGCCGGCGCTCGACTGACCCGCAGCACTGCTGCCAGTGCCGCCCGTGAACACGCCGGTTCCGCCGGCTGCATTGGCGCCCGTGCCACCGGTCGCGGTGCCGCTCGTGCCCCCTGCGTTCGGCGTCCCCATCGACGTTC
>Ga0070682_100001686_pt1 | contig 12262 bp, 5 predicted proteins | sample KBSC63LmetaG_FD_64668 | JGI IMG/M metagenome (GOLD analysis project Ga0070682, IMG submission 64668) | Corn rhizosphere microbial communities from Kellogg Biological Station, Michigan, USA - KBS C6-3L metaG | ecosystem: Host-associated > Plants > Roots > Rhizosphere | place: USA: Michigan... | reverse complement strand
GGGGCCCAGAAGCTCAAGGACGAGCTCGTGCGCCTCAAGGAAGAGCGCCCGAAGATCTCGCGCGAGATCGGGATCGCGCGCGAGCACGGCGACCTCAGCGAGAACGCCGAGTACCACGCGGCCAAGGAGCGGCAGGGGCTCGTCGAAGCCCGGCTCAAGGACATCGAGGACAAGCTCGCTCGCGCCGAGGTGATCGATCCGACCAAGCTCAGCGGCGATCGCGTGCGCTTCGGCGCGACGGTGACGCTCACGAACCTCGACAGCGACGAGGAGTCCACCTACCAAATCGTGGGCGCCGACGAGGCGGACATCAACCACGGGCTCATCTCCATCTCCGCGCCGCTCGCTCGCGCGCTGATCGGCAAGAACATCGGCGACGAGGTGGTCGTCCAGCTTCCCGCCGGTACGCGCCGCTACGAGATCGGCGGCATCGACTTCAAGTGAGCGGCGCGCCTGGGCATTCGGGGGCGTGATTCGACGCTTCGGCCTCTCCGTGCTCGCGGCGCAAGGGCTCGCGTTCGGCGAGCTGCTCCTCGTGCTCGCGCTCGAGCACCGGCGCGTCGCTAGCATCTGGGAAGCGGAGCGCGGCGTCATTTGGCTGTTACCGACGCTCCTCGTGCTCGTCACGCCCGCGGGCCTCGCCGGCGCGCTCGTCGATCTCGCGCTCGTGAGCCGAGGCGGGCGGGCACGCGCCGTGTTCGCCCTGGCACTGGGGCTCGGTGCGGCGGCGGTCGGCTGGGGCGTCGGCGGCGGTCGGCACCTCGCGACGCTCGTCGCCCGTGGCGGATTCGCGGTTGCGCTCGGGGCCGTTGCTGCGGGGCTTGCGTTCGTCGCGCACCGGCCGCTCGGGCAGGCGCGCAGCGAGCGGCCGGCGGCGTTCGGCGCGGGGCTGCTCGGCGCGATCGTCGTCGTCGAGCTCGTGAATCGCTTCGTGCTCGTGCGGCTCTACCCCGCGTTCCATCTCGCGCTCGCGTTCGTCGCGCTCACGCTCGCTCCGCTCGCCGTCCTCTCACTGTTCCCCGAGCCGGCGCGCCCGGGGCGGGGCGCGCGGTTCGCGTACCCGCTCGTGCTCGTGGGAGCGCTCGCCATCGGGGTCCCTGCGAGCGCCCGGCACCTCTCGCACTTCGATAACTTCCGCCTCATCCTGCTCGAGTCGGCGCCCGTGGCTGCTCGCGCCGTCGAGGCCGCTGCGCGCGTCGCGCCGCCGCCGGCGTGGGACGAGACCCGCCTCGAGGCGCCGCTCGCCTGCTCGACCTGTGGTCCGAGCACGACGGGCAAGCTGAGCCTCGATCTGCGGGGCCGCGATCTCCTGCTCGTCACCATCGATGCCCTGCGCGCCGACCACGTGGGCGCCTACGGCTACGGACGCCCGACGACTCGCGTCCTCGACGCCATGGCCGCCGAGGGCGTCACCTTCGGCGAGGCGTACACGGCGACGCCGCACACCTCGTACGCGGTGACGTCGCTCATGACGGGCAAATACATGCGCCCGCTCCTCATGCAGGACATGGGGCTCGACTCGGACACCTGGGCCGGCCTCCTGCGCACGTACGGCTATCGAACGGCTGCGTTCTACCCGCCCGCGGTCTTCTTCATCGATGCGGACCGCTTTCGGACCTTCAGCGAGCGGGCGCTCGATTTCGAGTACCGGTGGGTCGAGTTCGCCGAGGGAGACCAGCGCGTCGCCCAATTCGAGCGCTACCTGAAAGACGCTCCGCCGGATCGACCGCTCTTCGCGTGGGTGCACCTCTTCGGGCCCCACGAGCCGTACGAGGCCCATCCCGACTTCCCGTTCGGCGAGCGGGACATCGACCGCTACGACTCCGAGATTGCGGCGGCGGATGCGACGCTCGGGCGCTTGAAGGCCGCGTTCGTCGCCGCGCGCCCGCGCGCCGCCGTGATCGTGACCGCGGATCACGGCGAGGAATTCGGCGATCACGGCGGGCGCTACCACGGCACCAGCGTCTACGAGGAGCAGGTGCGGGTGCCGCTCGTGATGTGGGCGCCCGGGCTCGTGAAGCAGCGGCGCGTCTGGGAGCCGGTCCAGCTCGTGGACCTCCTGCCGACCGTGCTTGCCGCGCTCGACATCCCGCGGCCGCCCCGCCTGCGCGGGCGCGACCTCGGGCCGCTCATCGCCGCGGAGCCCCAGCAGGGAGAGGGCTTCGCGTACGCCGAGACCAACGACCAGGCGATGGTCGCCGGCGGCTCGCTCCGGCTCGTGTGCGCGCGGCGGATCGGTGCCTGCCAGCTCTTCGACCTCGCGAGCGATCCAGGCGAGCGGCGCGACATCGCCGGCAATCGCCCGGGCGACCGCGACCGGCTGCGCGAGAAGCTGCGCGAGATGGGCGCGTCCCACGGCCGCTACGAGCTCGGCGGCCTGCGCGCCGAGGGCAAGGGCTGGCCCGTCCCGATCCGGCGGGCGCTTGCGGGAGACGGGGAGGCGGCGCCCGAGGTCGCCGAGCTTCTGGACGATGCGGAGCTCGACGTGCGGCGCAAAGCCGCGGAGGTGCTGTTCGAGCTCCGCCAGCCGGGCGTCGCGCCGGCGCTCCGTCTCGCGCTCGGCCGCGAGGAGGACGCGGAGGCGAAGGCGTGGGAAGCGCTGGCGCTCACGCGGCTAGGGCAGGGGGCTCCGCTCGTCGGCGAGCTCCTCACCGGCACCGACGTACGGTTGCGGAGGCTTGCGGCGCTGGCGCTCGGCGAGTCCGGAGACAAACGCGGCGAGGCGGTGCTCATCGACTGGTGGGTGCACGCGAAGGACCGAAGTTTCGAGCGTTCGCGCGAGATCCTTCAGGTACTGGGTGAGCTCAAGATCAAGGACGCGACGGGGCCGCTCGTCCAATCGCTCGGCGACGTCCGGCTCCGGCCGCACATCGCGCGTGCGCTCGCTCGCATCGGCGAGGATTCGGCACGCGGCGCCCTGCTCAAAGCGCTCTCCGACGAGCGCCTCCAGAGCACGCGGCTCGCCCTCGCCCTCGCGTTGGTCGAGCTCGGTGCGAAGGACGAGATGGCGGCGCCACTGCGGCGCTTCCTCGGCGTCCCCGACCCGCTCCCGAACGGACTCGAGCTCGCGCTCCGCGCCAAGGTGCTCGATTACGTCGGAGGACCCGAGCCGCGCGACCTCGCCAAGCTCGCCAAGCACGCCGATCTCGGCCAGGCGATCGAGCTCACGATCCCGCCGGGCGGCAACGGTCAGGGGGTGCGGCTGCTCGTCCGCGCAACGAGCACCGGCACGGCACCGGGCGAGGTGCGGGTGAGCGCCGGCACCCACCTGATTCGCTTCGACCGCGAGGGCATGCCCAAGCGCCAGCACGGCGTGCCGGCACTCGACGAGCAGCGCGCCGTCCGCGTTCTCGTGCCGCCCTCGGACAAGCCCACCGAGGTCTACGCGACCGTGCCCGCGTCGCTCGGCCTGCGCCCCGGGCTGCGGACCGCCGTCGTCGTGTACGCGAGCAGCGGTGTTTCGGTCGAAGCGGTGGCCCTGGTTCCGCTGTCGGACGAGCTGCCCCCGCCGCCGCCCGAGCCCTGGAAGCCCGGGCCGTAGGCCTGCCCTTGGCGAGCCGAACGCTGTGGTATAGACGCCGCCCGTGTCCGAGGAAGACGCCCCGAAAGCCATCCGCGATCGCAACCAAAAGATCCGCGAGGAGGCCGCTCAGAAGCGAAAATCTCGCCGCGACTCCGACCGGCGTGCGGCCGTCTCCCGCAATCTCGACGCGGGCGAGATGGTGGACGACGCGCTCGCGCGCGGCACGCAGGCGGTCACCGGCTGGCTCAAGCGCCACTTCAACAAGCTGCAGTGGATCATCGTCGCCGTGGCCGTCGGCGGCATCGGCAGCCAGATCTACAAGAGCCGCGTGCACAAGACGGAGGCCAAGGCCACTGACGCCTTGATGGCGGGCGTGCTCGCCGAGCTGGGGCGCGTCGGCGACGACGAAGGCGCTCCCGAGCCGAGCACCATGATCGCCGATCCGCGGCCGCACTTCGCCGACGACGCCGCCCGGCTCAAGACGGCGGAGGAGCGCTTTCGCGCCGCCGACGGTAGCGCCACCATGAAGACGCTCGCGCAGCTCGGCCTCGCCGGGGTGCTCTTCGACGCGGGCAAGACCAAAGACGCCCTCGCGGTCTACCACTCGGTCCACGACAGCGCGCTCGCCAAGACCGACGCCGACGTGCGCCTGCGGTCGGCCGAAGGCGCCGCCCTCGCCGAGGAAGCGCTCGGCAACAAAGACGGCGCGAAGAAGGGCTTCAAGGAGCTCGAGAGCAGCGACATCCCGGCTTTCGTTTCGCTCGGCCTCTATCACCAGGCACGCCTCGCTTTTGCGGCCGGCGAGGTCCAGCCGGCCAAGGACCTCCTGAAGAAGGTCCTCGACAAGGCGCCCCCTCCGTCGCCCGACGCCCCGCCCGGGTTCGTGGTCGGCGCCGCCCGGGAGCTGCTCGCGACGATCGACCCGAACGCCGTCCCCGCCGCGAAGCAGCAGCTCACCCCCGAGCAGATCCAGGCCTTGATGAAGCAAGCCGCGGCCAAGCAAGCGGGCGATGCTTCGGGCGACGGCTCGGGCATCACCAAGGAAAAGCTCGACGAGATCCTGCGCAGCGCGACCCAGAAGCCGCAGCCGGCGCCGGCGAGCTCCCCGTGATGCTGCGGCGAGCGCTCGAGGCGGCCTGGCTCGCCCTGCTCACGGGATGCAGCACCTTGGGCACGGGGGCACACCCCGATCTCCCGCCGTTCGTCGAGCGGCCGAACGGCGCGCTCAACGTCATCTACCAGCGCCACGTGCTCGCGCCGTCACGCATCTCGGGCGAGCCGTACGAGCGCGGCCAGGCCGAGATCGATCACATCCATAAGCGCGTCTTCGTCGGCTCGAGCGATCGCGGCCTCTACGCGCTCGGCGCGGCCGACGGCACCGTGCTCTGGCGCTTCGAAACGCTCGGCTTCGTCCAGTGCGCGCCGCTCTACGATCCGGTCGAGGACGTCGTGTACTTCGGCTCGAACGACGGGGCCCTCTACAAGGCCGACGCCCGCACGGGGCGCCTCATGTGGCGCTTCATGACCAACGCGGAAGTCAGCAGAAGGCCTCTGCTTTCCGGCGGGCTCCTCTACGTGGCGAACGCCAACGACACCATCCTCGCGCTCGACCCGAAAACCGGGGAGCTGCGCTGGCACCAGCACCGCACCCCGGCGATGGGCATGGAGGTGGCGGGCTACTCGGGCATCGCTCTCTACCGCGACAAGCTCTACTCGGGGTTCAGCGACGGGACGGTGCTCGCCTTCGACCCGCGCACGGGCGCCGAGCGCTGGCAGCCGGTTGACCTCGCGGCCGAGGTCGAAGCGCAAACGGGGGAGGCGCCGCGCTACCTCGACGTCGACACGACGCCGGTGCCGGACACGCTGCACACGGGCCCGGTCGTGTTCGTCGCGAGCTACGCGGGCGGCGCCTTCGCGCTCGACGCGGACACGGGGACGCAGGTCTGGTCGAACCCGGGCGTGCTCGGCGTGCACGAGCTCGTGCTCTGGTCGCAGCCGGAAAGCGCGAATACGCCCGCGCGCAAGCTCCTGCTCGCCGCGAGCGGAACCAGCGGCCTCTGGGCGCTCAACCCCGAGAACGGGTCCGAGGTGTGGCGGCGCTCGCTGCCGAGCGGCGGCGTTTCGGCTCCGGTTCCCTTCCAGGGCACGCTGCTCGTCTCGACCACGCGGCTCGGCGTCTTCCTGATTTCGCCGCTCGGCGGCGACTTGATCGACGGCATCCACATGGCGGACGGCTCCTGCATGACGCCTGCCGCCGACGGCTCGCGCGCCTTCGTCCTCACGAACAGCGGCTCACTGCTCGCGCTCAGCGTGTCGGCGCCCCGCGTGTCGGTCGAGCCGAACCGCCTCCCGCTCTAACGGGCGAGCCCGTCAGCGCACGCGCCCGAGCGCGAATTTCAGGTACTCGCCCTCGGGAAACGCGGGCAAAACCGGGTGATCGAAGCCGGCGCCGCGCAGCTCCTCGAGCTCGAAGCGGCGTCCCGCGGCGCGCGTTCCTGCGTCCACGTTCGCAAGGAACGTCTTGCGGTCGACCTGACTCGAGCACGACGCCGCGCAGAGAATGCCACCCGGTTCGACGACTGCGGCGGCGAGCGCGTGCAGGCGCCGGTACGCGCCGAGCGCCGCCGTGAGCCCGGCCCGGTTCTTCGCGAAGGCCGGCGGATCGGAGATGACGAGCCCGAAGCGGTCGCCGCGGCTCCGCGCACCCTCGAGGTACTCGAACGCATCCACCGCATGAAAGCCCGCGTGCGCAGCGTCCGCGGCGAGCCCATTGCGCTCGAAATTGCGGCGCGCGGCGGCAATGGCCGGGCGGGCGACATCGACCGTATCAGTGCGCGCCGCGCCACCTTTCGCCGCGTAGAGTGAAAACCCCCCAGTGTACCCGAACAGATTCAAGACGCGGAGGCCCCGCGCGCGGGCGCCGACTTCGGCACGGTTCTCACGCTGATCGAGAAACAGCCCGCCTTTCTGGCCGTGGGCGAGATCGACCCCGAACCGCAGGCCATTTTCGAGCACCTCGAGCTCACGGCCCGCGCCGCGCCGCTCGCGGTCCACCACGTCGCGGATCGACAGGTGAGGGCTCGCGGTCAGCGCCTCGCCAAGCCTCGCGTACGCGGCCCGTGCGCCCGCGCCGTCGAAGCGCACCGTCGCCGTGTCGGCGTACACATCGACGTGAACGCCTGGCAACCGGTCGGCTTCGCCGTGGACCCAGCGAAAGGTGTTGGTGACGCCCCTGTCGAGCTTCGATAAGCGTCGCTCGAGCGCCGAGGCGAGTCGCTCGGCCAGCGTTTCCGCCCAATCGAAGCTCCGGACGGTGCTCACGACGCGCACGGCGATGGGCGACTCCGAATCCCAAAACCCCGTCGCGAGGTAGCGGCCGTCCTTGCCGAGCACCTCGACGAGCGCGCCGTTCGCGTACCGCGGCGCGCCGGCGAGCGCGTCGCGGTAAACCCAGGGATGCCCGCGCCGAATCGAGCGCGCGAGGTCCTTCTTCAGGCGAACGGTGGGAAGCGGCAACGGTCGCGCGAGCCTAGGTCAGCTCGCGATGCGAGTCAGTTCGTGAGCGCAGTGAGATTGCTGATGCAGAAGTCGAAGGTCTGGCCGTCGGCGTGGTAGTTCACCGGCAGGGCGAATTGCAGGGTCGCGTAGCTCGTGGTGGTGAGACCCGCGGCGCCGCCCGAGTTCCAGCAATCCTTGGTGGTCGCCGAAAAGGGCAGACTACCCGCGGTGTCTTCCGTAAAGATGCAGTACTGCGATCCGTCGAGCCCCGCGTAGGTGATCTGCAGCACCGAGGGCAGCGCCGCGCCCGACATCGTGAAGCTGAATCCGGTCACGCCGTGCTCGGCGGGGACGTAGCCGAGCGGGTCTCCCGCGGGATCGGGACGGTTCAGATCGATGGCGAGAGTCGGCCCGAACTCGTCGCTCTGCCGGGTGGTGGCCGTGACGCAGATATCGCTGCCGGCGTCCGTGAAATCGATCCCGTTCGGTTGCGGTGTGATCGTCGAGTCCTTGTCCACGAACACGTACCAGAGGCCCACGACCCCGACCGTATTCGTGCCCGCGACGACCACACCGTCGGTCGCGACGATCTCGGTCGTGCCGCCCGTGCCACCGGAGCCACCGCCGCCGCCCATGCCGCTGCTGCCGCCGCCCGTGCCACCCGACCCACCTGAGCCGCCCTTGCTGCCGCCCGTGCCGCCGCTACCGCCGCTGCCGCCCGTACCTCCGAGCGAGCTACCACCCGTGCCGCCGCTGCCACCCTGAGTGCCGCCGCCGTTCGTCGCTCCGCCAGTGCCGGAGCCGCCACCAGAGCCGCCCACGCTGCTCTCGGGGAGGCAATAGCCGTCGAAGCAGCTCAGCCCAGCGTTGCACGTGTCGTTCGGGTAGCACGGCCCAGCAAGCGTGCCTTCGGTCGCGCCCGAGCCGCCACCCGAGCCGGTCGACTCCGGAATGCAGACGCCCGTGTAGCAGCGCAGCCCCGAGTCGCAGGTGTCGCCGCTCTTGCATGACCCACCGAGCGTGCCGGGCGGGATCGATCCAGTCCCGCCGGTGCCGCCGGAGCTGCTGCTCGGGGCGCAGACGCCGCTCACACAGCTCAGCCCGCCGCCGCACTTGTGCGTCGAATCACAGCTGTCGCCAGGGTTGGCGGCTCCGGACTCGCCACCCGAGCCCGAATCATCGTCGTCGTCGCTGTTGTTTTTGGAACTGCATCCCGGTAGCGCGACCGCGCTGCACATCAGGACGACTCCGACCCAACTCGCGAAACAAGCAAAGCCTTGAACAACTCTCATCGGAAACCTCGAAGCACTCTACGGTACAGCCAGCCGCGACCTTTCGCCTCAGGGAAAACGAGCCAGGAACCGGTGAAGTTAGATCGCATAAGATACATTATGTAAACTAACTAGGTAACGGGTCACGCTCGGCCGCCGGCTGAGGCTCGGCCGACTGTCGGGCGCCGGCCGGAACCCAAGCCGCTAAGGCTCGCCGGTCGGAATCGGGACGCCGCCGGCGAAGATGCCCCAGCACGCAACGGTGTGGTCGGCGCGCAGAGCGCACGGCCGAAAGCCCGCCGTGGCGATGTCGATGAACGGTCCCGCGGGTGGCGTGGCGGGTGTGGCGCCGGGCGGCGTGCCCCAGCACTGGAGCGCGCCGGCGCCGTCGATCGCGCAACCGTAGTAGTTGCCGAAGTCGAACGTGGTGAACGTTCCGCTCGGTGGGACCACGGGCTTGCCGTCGTCGTCGGTGCCCCAGCACGCGAGCGTTCCGTCGGTCCTGAGGCCGCAGCTCCCGAAGATATCGGAGCGCACGGCCAGGAACGTGCCGCCCGGCGGCGAGAACTGGCCGTGGTTGAGATCCGTCAGGTCGTCCCAGTACGGCCAGCAAGCGAGCGTCTGGTCCGAACGAACGCCGCAACCGTGGAAGGCTCCGAGCGAGAGCGACGAAAAAGCTCCGCTCGGCGGCGGCATGAGATCCGTGATCGTGCCCCAGCATTGGGCGCTCCCATCGTCGAGCACCCCACACGCCCCAGCGGAGCCCACGCTGATTGACGCAAACGGCAGCGCCGGGATGTCCATGACGCCATTTTGGCTGGAGCCGAAGCACTGAACGGCGCCCGCGCCGTCCATAGCGCACACCTGGTTCGTTCCCGCGTCGTAGGAAACGAAGGTACCGACGGGAGGATCGTCGATCAGCTCCTGCGTCCCCCAGCACGTGATCTTGCCGTCGCTGCGCAGGCCGCAAACGCCGTCGGTCGTCCCTTTGAGCGCGGTGAACACGATTTCACAATGAGCGCCGTTGATGCCGGTTGGGCAGTCGCAACGGGCACCCTCCCCGTCGGGCACGCACGAGCCGCCATTTTGGCACGTGATGCCCTCGCAGGACTCGAACAGGCACCCGCTCTCACCGGTGCCGGCGTAATGGTCCGGGCACGGCCCGCAGCTACGGCCGCCCGTGAAATTCGTGCAAACGGTGAGCGGGTCGCAGCCACCGTTTTGCGTGAGACATTCGTCGACGTCGACGCAGCCGAGCGTCGCGCCCGTGTACCCGGGCGGACAGGGGCTGCAGGCGTATCCGCCTTGGGAGTTGGTGCAGATGGCGCCGCCGCAGCCGCCGTTCGCCGTGGCACATTCGTCGACGTCGAAGCAGCCGTGCTCGAGGGGGTCGTCCCGATAGTCGTAGCCGGCGGTGCAGGCGCACGTGAAGGCTCCGCTCGTGTTCACGCAGGTGCTGTCGGCGGTGCAGTCGTCCGTGCCCTCCGCGCATTCATCGCGGTCGACGCAGCCGTTTCCGTCGATGTCCGTATAGCCCGGCGGGCAGGTCGCGCAGGTGGTGCCGTTCTCCAAGGGGATGCAGACGCTCTCGGTGGCGCAGCCTCCGTGGTTCGTGTCACACGCGGTACGTTCGTCGGCACCCACGTCGGGAGCGGAGTCGCGGGGGTCGCCGTCACGGTCGCGCGCCGGGGCCCCGGAAGTGGTGCCGGCGTCGATGCAGAGCGACCCCTCGCTCAGCCGAAAGCTCGAATCGAGCAGCGGATCGGCTGAGAAGTTGCCCGAAGCGGCCACCCCGGAGAGGGCGTTCACCTCGGCGACGGTGGTCAACGCCGTGGTGCCCTGCCGGTAGAGCACACCCGTGGGGCTCGTCAGATCGTCGTGCTCGATGGCCAGCGGGGCGACGTCTGCGGACTGGAGCACGGCCTGAGCGGTCGCACATGCGCCTGCGCCGATGATGTTGTTGCGCAGCACGATCTGCCCACTGCCCGTGGCGAGCCCCGTGCTCTCGCAGGGCGGGCTTCCCGGATCGGGGGGCGAACCGGGCGGCGGTGAAGAGGGAGCGCCGCCGAAAATGGTGTTCGAGTGGACGACGGCGTCGCCGCTCAGCGCGAGGCCGACGCCGTGGGCCGTGCCGTCCTGCGTGAGGCCGCCGCAATTCGGCCCGAGAATGACGTTGTTCTCGATGCGCCCGGCCGCCGTGAGCCCCGCGCCGTCGCCGCTGCACCCGGACTCGATGAAATTGCCGCTGATGAGGGGTGAGCCTCGCACGATCGCGCCGCCGCCACGGTACTGGGCGGCACCCTGGCCCATCGCGAGCAAGCCGACGACGTGGTTGCCCGTCACGGCGCTGCAATCGCAATCGATTCCCACGGAGGTGACGGAAAAATTCGGGAATATCGGCGTCCTTGGTGGGCCGGGAAAGCCTGCCGCGATGTCGTTGTCACTGACGGTGCAGCGCGCGCTATTCCCGAGGCTCGTCGTGCAGCGGATGCCCGTGATCTCCTGCGCGTGATCGAGCGGGCTCGGGTCGAGCCGGATTTGGTTCGAGACGAGGCGAGCCGCGCAATCTGCTGCCTGGATGCCCACGAGCGTACCGGAGGGCCCATCGGGGAGCGCGCTCCCCGTGATCACGGCGTGCGCCACGAGCGGCGTCCCCGTGCCGCATTCGGCAAATTCGACGCCCGTCGCCCGCTGATCGTTCCTCACCGTGATGCTGCCGCCGATCTCTACGTCGCGAGCATCGCCCGACACGCGAACACCTCGAACCACGTCGCCGTCTACCTGCAAGGTGCCGCGAACGACTGACCCCGGTGCGTCTTCGAGCACGACGCCTGAGGTCTCCATCGAGTAGTCGCCTCTTACGGTGACGGTGCCGTCGAAATCGAGGCGCCCGCGCGCGACGCGAATGCCGATGCCGTTCGAGTACACGGTCGTCCCTCGCGCGGAGATCTGGGCCGTATCTTCGACGTCGATGCCGAACTTGCCCTTCCAGTAGTCCCCGGGCGTACCCGCCGAGAGCGTCAAGCCGTCGACGACGAGCGAGCTCCCGCCGTTGCGAACCTTGAGGGCGGTTCCCGGGGCCGTGAACTGACTCGCAGTGATGATCGATCCGGGCGCGTTCGTGAGCCAGAGCCCTACCGCGTCGTAGGACGGCGGTAGGCTCATGGCGCTGCCGTCGATCGTCACGCGCGAGTCGGCAACCCGGATCCCGTACGCGGTGTAGGTCGTTCCGGTGGTCTGCGGTTGCGACATCGAGACGTTCAACCAGGCATCGGCACCGCCGCTCACGTCCACTGCGGTGAGCCCCGCGACCTGCGGGGTTCCCACGGGGAGAACGATCCGGACCTTGTTGAGCTCCACGCCGCGCGCACCGGCAATGGTGATCGCCGTCGTCGTCGACGACGTTTGCGGAAAGATGATGAGGAACCCGTCGAGCCGAGTGCGGCTCTGCACGTCGGCACCGAAGCGCACTCCCGCAACGTTCACAGGCCAGATCACGGGGTATCCGGCGGTGCAGCGTGTCCAGCTCGATGACTCGTAGTTACCGTAGACGGAGATGCCGTCCCGCATGCGCAGATCGGCAGTGCTGAAGCCATTGGCGGGGATGGTTCCGCACTCGGCGCCCTGCGCGACGCACACCGACCGCGCGATGTCGCGGTGTTGATCCGCAAAGTCGACGCCTGCCTGGATACTCTGGAAAGACAGCGCTCCCCCGCTCTGGGCTGCGAGCGCGTCGTCGCCGTCAGGCGCGACTTTGATGCAAGGGCATGTCGCGTCTGGCTCGCCGCTGCAGCCCGGTGCGCCGCCGCCACCGGCACCACCATTCTGTCCCGACCCCGACGAACCGCCTCCGCCCGCACTGACACCGCCCGCGCTGACACCGCCCGCACTGACACCGCCCGCGGTCCCCGCGACACCTCCGACGCCACTGCCGGCGTTCGCGCCCCCATTCCCGCTTCCTCCGAGCACA
>Ga0070682_100001684_pt1 | contig 12270 bp, 10 predicted proteins | sample KBSC63LmetaG_FD_64668 | JGI IMG/M metagenome (GOLD analysis project Ga0070682, IMG submission 64668) | Corn rhizosphere microbial communities from Kellogg Biological Station, Michigan, USA - KBS C6-3L metaG | ecosystem: Host-associated > Plants > Roots > Rhizosphere | place: USA: Michigan... | reverse complement strand
GCCGGGGCACCCGCGACACGCGCTTCGAGCTTGCCGTCGCGCCAGCCGAAGATCGTCTCCGAGCCCTCCGACCACCAGCGGCCGAGCAGCGGCTCGATCTCCGCCGGCGGCGCTTCCTCGGGCACCCATGGCTCGAGCGCGGGCGGCAGCTCCTCGAGCGCAGCCTCGGCCAGGTCGATGCCCGTCTTGCTCAGCGAGTCCCAGGTGCCCGAGTTCGTGAGCACTACAGCGCCGATACGGTCGCGCCGCGAGTAGACGAGGATCGAGACGAACCCCGGGAAGCCCCCGGTGTGGCCGCCGAAGACGCGCTCGCCGCGGCGCCAGAGCTCGATCCCGAGCCCCCAACCGAGCGTCCAGTCCGGCTCCGCCATGATCTGCAGGTCGTGCATCTCCGCGGCTGACGACGCCTTCAACACGGACTCGTCCGGGTCGCAGAGGAACGAGCCCCAGCGCGCGAGGTCGCCGGCCGTGCTGTAGAGGCCCGACTCGCCGCCTTTCCCGCCCAGCTCGAGCACGGGCTCGCGGCGGACTGCGTCGGAGTAGGGCTCGACGAAGTACGGGAGCGCCGCTGTCTCGCCGGGCCCCCAGGTCGTGCGCTCCAGTCCGACGGGGGCGAACAGGCGCCCCCGCACGTAGTCGTGGAACGGCTGTCCGGAGACGTGCGTGACGACGTGGCCGAGCAGGGCGTAGGCGAGGTTCGAGTAGTGCCAGGCGGTCGAAGGCGGCAGCACCTGCTCGGCCTCGCCGAGACGCTCGAGCAGCTCCCGTTCCCCCGGGAACTCAAGCGTCTCCCAGACGGCCCCCGGCGGCTCGCGCTGCAGACCCGACGCGTGCGAGAGCAGTCGCCGCAGCGTCGGTGTGCCGTGCGCGGCCTCCGGCAGGTGACGCGAGAGCGGATCTTCGAGGTCGAGCTTGCCCGCGTCGCGCAGCTGCAGGATCGACGCCGCCGTGAAGGTCTTCGTGATCGAGGCGCAGGCGTACTGCGTCTCGGGCGTCGCCTCGCCTCGCTGCTCGACGTCCGCGAGGCCGAGCGCGTCGGTCCACTCGACCTCCTTGCCGCGGAAGACAGCCGAGCTGATGCTCGGCAGCCGACCCGACCGCTGCGCCTCGAGCACGAGGCGGCGGAAGCGCTCAGGCGGGAGCAAGAGCTCCCAGCGCGCGGGGGATCAGCTCGGTCGCGCGCTCGATGTCCTCGTCGGAGACGTCTAGGTGGGTGACGGCGCGCACCCGCGTGGTGTGCATCGTCATCGAGAGACCGACGCCCTGCTCGGCGAGCCGCGCAAGCGCGTCCTCCGGGGTCAGCCCGAGCGGGCCGACGTCGACCTGGACGAAGTTCGTCTCGACCTGCTCGAGGTCGACGGGCACGCCGGCGGCGACCAGGCCCTCGGCGAGCCGCCTGGCCCGTGCGTGGTCGTCGGCGAGCCGCTCGATGTTGTGCTCGAGCGCGTAGACACCGGCGCCCGCGACGATGCCGGCCTGCCGCATCGCGCCGCCGAAGAGGTGCTTCAGGCGTCGCGCCTTCACCATCAGCTCCGGCGACCCGGCGACGAGCGCGCCGAGCGGGCAGCCGAGGCCCTTCGAGAGGCAGAGCGTGACGGTGTCGAAGTGCCGCCCGATCTCCGCCGCCGGCATGCCCAGCGCGACGGCGGCGTTGAGCACGCGCGCCCCGTCGAGGTGCAGGCGCAGGTCGAGCTCGCGCGCCGTCCGCACGACCGCCTCAAGCTCGTCCGGCTGCCACACGCGACCGCCGGATTGGTTGTTCGTGTTCTCGACGGAGACGATCCGCGTCGCCGGGGTGTGGGTGCCGTCGCCGAGGCGGACCGTCTCGCGCACCTGCTCCGGAGTGAACCGTCCGTTCGCGGTGCGCAGCTGCCGCGTCATCAGCCCGGCGTGCACGGCGGGGCCTCCGAGCTCCGAGACGAAGATGTGCGAGTTCTGCTCCGCGACGACCTCGTCGCCCGGCTCGCCGAGCACGCGCAGGGCGATCTCGTTCGCCATGGTCGCGGTCGGGAGGAACACCGCCTCCGGCTGGCCGAGCACGTCTGCTGCCCGGCGCTCGAGCTCGTTCACCGTCGGGTCCTCGCGGCGCTGCTCGTCGCCGACCTCGGCCGCCGCGATTGCCTGCCGCATCTCGGGCGACGGCTTGGTCTTGGTGTCGGAGCGAAGGTCGATCATCACGCGCCCTTCGGAGCCTCGATCCCTGCCCCAGCCGGCTCGGCCGAGAGGTCCGGATGGTTCTCGAAGCTGTACCGGACGACGGCCCGCTTCGCAGCCTTCACCTCGTCGAGACGCCCGACGACTTCGTCGTGCGGCGCCGTCTTCGCGAGCTCCGGGTCCTCCTCCGCCTCGCGCGCGATCGCGAGCATCGCGTCGGCGAACTCGTCGAGCGTCTCCTTCGCCTCGGTCTCGGTCGGCTCGATCATCAGCGCCTCCGGCACGACGAGCGGGAAGTAGATCGTCGGCGGGTGGAAGCCGTAGTCCATCAGCCGCTTCGCGACGTCGAGCGCCGTGACGCCGTGCTCGCGCTTCTGGCGGCGGGCCGAGAGGACGAACTCGTGCATGCAGAGGCGGTCGAACGGCAGCTCGTACGCGCCGCGCAACCGGGCGAGCAGGTAGTTCGCGTTCAGCACGGCGGCCTCCGACATCTCTCGCAGTTGCGGCCCATATGCCCGGATGAACGCGTACGAGCGGACGAAGACCCCGAACGGGCCGAGGAACCCGCGGACCTTGCCGATCGATTTCGGCCGGTCGTAGTCGAGCCGGTAGCGCTCGCCGTCGCGGACGACCGCGGGCACCGGCAGGAACGGCTCGAGCCGCTTCGCGACCGCGATCGGGCCGCCGCCGGGGCCGCCGCCGCCGTGCGGCTGCGAGAACGTCTTGTGCAGGTTGATGTGCACGACGTCGAAGCCCATGTCCCCCGGCCGCGAGATGCCGCAGACCGCGTTCAGGTTCGCGCCGTCGTAGTACATCAGCGCGCCGACGCCATGGAAGATCTGCGTGATCTCCTCGATGTTCTCGTCGAAGAGGCCGAGCGTCGACGGGTTCGTGAGCATCAAGCCCGCGGTGTGCTCGTCGACCTTCCCGCGCAGGTCCTCGACGTCGATGTTCCCGCGCGCGTCCGTCTTCACGTTCGTGAGCTCGTAGCCGGCCATGGTCACGCTCGCCGGGTTCGTGCCGTGCGCGGTGTCCGGAATCACGACCTTCCGGCGCTGCTCCGCCTCGCCGAGGTCGGCGAAGTAGGCGCGGAAGAGCATCAGGCCGGTGATCTCGCCCTGCGACCCCGCGGCGGGCTGGAGCGAGACCGCGTCGAGGCCGGTGATCTCGGCGAGCGCCTCCTGCAGCTCCCAGCAGAGGCGCAGCGCACCCTGCGCGCCGTCCTCGTCCTGGTGCGGGTGGAGGTCGCGGAACCCCGGCAGCGCCGCGAGCCGCTCGTTGACGCGCGGGTTGTGCTTCATCGTGCAGGACCCGAGCGGGTAGAAACCGGTGTCGATCCCGAAGTTGCGCCGCGAGAGCTCGGTGAAGTGGCGAACGAGATCCGGCTCCGCGAGCTCGGGCAACCGCGGCGGCGACTCGCGGCGGAGATCGCTCGGCAGCTCCGGCGGCGGCAGCCCTTCGGGCCTCGGCGGCCGGCCCGCGCGGCGGCCGCGCTGCGACTTCTCGTAGATCAGCTTCACGCGCCCACCTCGGCGAGCACGTCGACCAGGCGGTCGATCTCCTCCGGCGTGCGCCTCTCGGTCAGCGCGACGAGCAGGACGTCGTCCAGGCCCGGATAGTCGCGCCCCAGCGCGTAACCGGGGTGAACGCCGCGCTCACGCGCCTCGCGGACGACGTCCTGCGCCGGCCGTGCGACGCGCACAGCGAACTCCTTGAAGGTGGGCTTGTCCGAAAACGCGAGGGGCCGCCCGAGCCGCTCCTTCGCGTGCTCGGCGAGCGCCAAGCAGGTCTCCCCCAACTCCCTGAGCCCGTCCGGCCCCAGCCACGACAGGTAGACGAGCCCGGCGAGTGCCAGCAGCGTCTGGTTGGTGGTGATGTTCGAAGTCGCCTTCTCGCGCCTGATGTGCTGCTCGCGCGTCTGGAGGGTCAGGACATAGCCGCGGTTCCCCGCGGCGTCAGTGGTCTCGCCGACGATCCGGCCGGGCATCCGCCGGATGAATTCGGTGCGCGCGGCGAGGAAGCCGTAATTCGGACCGCCGTAGGAGAGGTAGTTGCCCGCCGGTTGTCCCTCGCCGACGGCGATCGCGCAGCCGTAGTTTCCAGGGGCCTCGAGCACGCCGAGCGAGGTCGGGTCGACGTGGGCGATCGGGAGCGCATCGGCGTCGTTCGCCGCGGTCGCCAGCTCCGGTGCAGGCTCCAGCACGCCGAAGAAGTTCGGCTGTTGGAAGATCACGCAGGCCGCGTCCGTCGCCGCCTCGCGTAGCTCGTCCGGATCGGTCGAGCCGTCGCGGTGCGGCACCTCGACGACCTCGAGGCCGAAGCCCGGCGCGTAGGTCTTCACGACCTGGCGCACCTGCGGGTTCGTCGCCTCGGTGACGACGACCTTGGAACGCCCGGTGGCGTGCTTGGCGATGAAGCACGCGTCGGCGGCGACGGTCGTGCCGTCGTAGCCGGAGGCGTTGGACACGTCCATCCCGGTGAGCTCGCAGATCGCGGTCTGGTACTCGAAGATCGACTGCAGGACGCCCTGGCTCAGCTCGGGCTGGTACGGCGTGTAGGCCGTGAGCAGCTCGCCGCGTTGAAGCACGGCGTCGACGATCGCCGGCACATAGTGGTCGTACATCCCCGCACCGAGGAAGGACAGCTCGTCACCGACATGCGCGTTCTGCGCCGCCAGCGCCTCGAAGTACGCCGTCAGCTCCTGCTCGGTGAGCGCCGGCAGCAGGTCGAGCTCCCGTCGCAGGCGGACGCCCTCCGGCAGATCGGCGAACAGCTCTTCGACCGAGGAGACGCCGATCGCGTCGAGCATCGCCTCTCGGTCGGCATCGGTCAGCGCGAGGTAGCTCACCCCTGCTCGGCCAGGTGCTGCTTGTATGCCTCCACGTCCATCAGCGCGTCGGCCTCGGAGGGGTCGCTGAGACGAACACGCACGAGCCAGCCGCCTGCGTACGGATCCTCGTTCACGGTCTCGGGCGCGTCGGCGACGGCGCGGTTGACCTCGAGGACCTCACCCGAGAGTGGTGCGATCACGTCAGAGACCGCCTTGACCGACTCGACCTCGGCGTACGCCTGGTCCTTCGTCACCGTCGCTCCTTCCTCCGGCGGCTCGAAGTGGACGAGCTCGCCGAGCGCGTCGGCTGCGAACCACGTGATCCCGAACGTCGCCTCGCCGTCCTCGATGCGCGCCCAGTCGTGCTCGGGGTGGTAGCGCACGTCGTCGGGGTAGCTCTCGGCCGCGGCCATCAACTCTCCTCTCGGGTGTAGATCGGCTTCTTGTGGACGCGCGCGCGGCGGTGCCGGCCGCGGACGTCGATCGTCAGGCCCGTCCCGGGCTGCGCCAACTCGGCCGGCACGTATCCGAGGCCGATCCCGCGCTCGAGCATCGGCGAGTGCGACCCGGATGTGACCTCGCCTCCCTCCACGATCGGCATGCCCTGCCGCGGAATCGCGGCCTCCTCCATCACGAACGCGGCGAGCCGCCGTTCCGGCCCGGCCTCCTTGATCTGCCTGAGCTCGTCGGCGCCGGTGAAGTCCGTGTCGAGCGCGCAGACCCAGCCGAGACCGGCCGAGATCGCATCGGTGTCGGGCGAGATGTCGTTCCCGTGGAGCGGGTAGCAGACCTCGAGGCGAAGCGTGTCGCGAGCGCCGAGCCCGCAGGGCACGACACCGCGCGAGAGCACCTCGTCCCAGAGCCTGGGCGCGTCAGCTGCCTCGACGAGCAGCTCGACGCCGACCTCGCCGGTGTAGCCGGTGCGGTTGACGACGCACGCCACGCCGCCGACCTCGCCGTCGGCGAAGGTGAACGGCGGCGCCTCAGGCAGACCGAGCCGCTCCAGCGACCGGGGCCCCTGGACGGCGATCAACCCGTAGTCCTCGGAGACGTCGCGCAACTCTGCGCTCTCGACCTCCCGGTCGCGCAGCCATGCGACGTCGGGCTCGCGGTTGGCGGCGTTCACGATCAGCAGGTACCGCTCCGGCCCGAGCTCGTAGACGATCAGGTCGTCGACGATCCCGCCGTGCTCGTTCGTCAGCAGCGTGTATTGCGCGTGGCCGGGCTCGAGCCGCTCGACGTCGTTCGAGAGCACGCCCTGCAGGAACTCGCGCGCACGAGGGCCCTCGACCAGAACCTCGCCCATGTGCGAGACGTCGAAGGCGCCGGCGTCGGTCCGCACCGCGCGGTGCTCGGGAATGACGCCCTCGTACTGCACCGGCATCTCCCAGCCCGCGAACGGAACGAGGCGCGCGCCAAGGGCGACGTGGCGCTCGTAGAGCGGCGTTCGCAGCAGCGTCTGCATCGCGGGCTGATGCTACTGAGTCGGAAAAGGGAGCCGCCCCGGCTTCGACTGGGCAGTCGACGCCGGGGCGGCCGGACCGGGTCATCGCGGGTCAACCGCTACGGTCGACCCGAGAGGGCACACCGATGATTGCCGCCTCGAGCCGCGGCTAAACATCGACCGCGAAACGTGTCAGTCGCGCAGGAACGAGGGCACTTCGAGCACGTCGTCCGTGATCTCGAAGCGCTCGGACGGCTGCTCGCGCTGCTCGCCCTCGCGGCCCTCCTGGGCCGGCTCCTCCGTGCGCCGCCGTCGGCGCAGGCGGGCCGGGCCGAAGCCGGTCGCGATGACGGTGACGCGGACCTCGTCGCGCATGCCCTCGTCGATCACGGCACCGAAGATCACGTTCGCGTTCTGGTCGGCGGCGGAGGTGACGACCTGCGCGGCCTCGTTCACCTCGAATAGGCCGATGTCGGGGCCGCCCGTGACGTTGAGCAGAATTCCGGTCGCACCCTCGATCGACGACTCGAGCAGCGGCGAGGACACGGCCGTGCGCGCGGCCTCGGTCGCGCGGTTCTCGCCGGAGGCGCTGCCGATGCCCATCAGGGCCGAGCCGGCCTCGTTCATGATCGTGCGCACGTCGGCGAAGTCGAGGTTGACCAGGCCGGGGATCGTGATCAGGTCGGTGATGCCCTGGACGCCCTGACGCAGGACGTCGTCGGCCAGCGTGAACGCGTCGAGAATCGACGTGCGCTTCTCGACGACCTGCAGCAGGCGGTCGTTCTCGATCACGATCAGCGTGTCGACCTCGTCGCGGAGCTCGTCGACGCCGCGCGAGGCGACCTCGGCGCGTCGGCGTCCTTCGAACGAGAACGGCTTGGTGACCACGCCGACCGTGAGCGCGCCGATCTCCTGCGCGAGCTTGGCGACGATCGGCGCGGCGCCGGTGCCGGTGCCGCCGCCCTCACCGGCCGTGACGAAGACCATGTCGGCGCCCTTCAACGCCTCCTTCAGCTCGTCGCGGCTCTCCTCGGCTGCGGCGCGGCCGACCGACGGGTCGGCGCCGGCGCCGAGCCCGCGGGTGACGTCGGAGCCGATCGGCATCTTCACGTCGGCGTCGCACATCAACAGCGCCTGCGCATCGGTGTTGATGGCGATGAACTCGCAGCCGGTCAGCCCGGCGTCGACCATCCGGTTGACGGCGTTCGAGCCGCCACCGCCGACGCCCACGACCTTGATCAGCGCCAAGTAGTTTCCGCTTTGATCTCTCACACTCAACCCGTCTCGACCTCAAGCTTTGGTGGACAGTGCGTCTTCAGCGCTCGGCAGGGTACGCCTCATCGACGCCGGTGTCAACGCCGAGTCGAGGGCCGAACTCTAAGGCTTCGGCTGAGAGTTTAGGGTTGTACCGGCCACCGGGCGCTCGGGCACGCCCACGTCGAGGTAGGCGAAGCCCCCCTGCGCGAGGAGTCCCGGAACGATCCGCTCAGCCACGGCCAGCTTCAGCGGAACCGCTTGAAGCTCACCCATTCGTAGCTCGAGCCCCGACGCGAGGAGGAAGGTCAGGTCACGCTGCTGCACCCGGACCATCCGGATTCGTGTGCGGAAGTGGCTCGTCCGAGCTAGCGCGAGCGCGCGGACCGCGCGAAGGGCGAAGCGGTCGGTGATCGGCTGCCCGACCTCGGGATCGCCGGAGTGCGCAAGCCAGATCCGCGGCAGCTCCGGGTGGGTCCGCAGCGGGACCTCCGCGATCGCCCGTGTGGTCGAGGAGACGAGCCACGCGTGGACGCCGCGGCGGGCGATGGCGACGGGATGCTCCGCTCTGACGGTCACTCGGAGCGTGTGCGGGAACTCCCGGTTGTACGTGCCCGTGACGACGTCCGGGAGCTTCTGCAGGCGGCGCTCGATCTCGGCGGAGCTCAACCCGAGGAGGCTCGTGCCTTCGATCGGGGCAAGCGCCGCCCGGACGTGGGCCGCCACCGGTGCGGGCGCGCCGACGACCTCGATCCTCTGCACGGCGAACATCGGCGTCTCGCGCGCGAGCACGTACAGCCCGACCGAGCCGAGCACGATCGCGAAGCCGACGAGCAGCGAGCGTCCTGACGGGAGCGCCCGCATGACCGGCGCCCGGTCCAGGCTTGGAAGCTGCACGACCGCTGCACGGGCGCGGGGTCGCTGAGGAGTGCGCTGGGGCACGGGGCGCAACTTTCGCCGCGCCGCGCACCGCTCCTACCCGGCGACAGGCGGCAGCTCGAGCGGCCCGAGGAACTGGACCTCGTGCACGAGCTCGACGCCGAACTCCTCCCTCGCCCGGCGCCTCGCCTCCGCCATCAGCGCAATCGCGTCGACGGCCTTCGCGCCGTCGGCGTTCTCGATGAAATTCGCGTGCCGCGGGGAGATCCGTGCGCCGCCGATGCGGTGGCCTCTGAGGCCGCAGGCCTCGAGCATCCTCCCCGCGCTCAGCTCGTGCTCCGGGTTCTTGAAGACGCTTCCGAACGTGCGCTTGTTCGTCGGCTGCGCGGCCTTGCGCAGCGCCTGCAGTCGCGCGACGTTCGCGCGGATCTGCTCCTCGGGCACCGCGCCAAGCGTGAACTCCGCGGCCGCGACTACCTGCCCGTGGCGCAGGTCGGAGTGCCGGTAGCTGAGACCGAGCTGTTCCGGCGTCAACCAGCGGGCGCCGTCCTCGTCGACGACGAGCGCCCGGTCGAGGATCGCGGCCCAGTCGCTGCCGTATGCGCCCGCGTTCATCCAGACGCCGCCGCCGACCGTGCCCGGGATCGCGCAGGCGAACTCGAAGCCGCCGAGCGACGCCGCACGAACGCGGTGCAGGCACACCGCATTGGGCGCGCCGCCGCCGGCGACGAGCTTCTCGCCCTCGACCCGCGCCTCCGCCAGCTCGCCGGCGAGCTTGAGGACGAGCCCGTCGAAGCCTTCGTCCGCGACGAGCAGGTTCGAGCCGAGGCCGACCGTCGCCACGGAAACACCGCGCTCGCGGGCCCAGGCGAGCGCCTCCTCGAGCTTACTCACCGAGTCCGGCCGGGCGAACGCACGCGCCGGCCCGCCGGCGCCAAGCGTCGTGAACCGCCCGAGCGGGACCGCTTCGTCGATCTTCACGCCAGCGCCTCGAGCAGCATCTCGCCGGCCCGTTCGACGTCGCCCGCGCCGATCGTCAGCACCAGGTCGCCCGCACGGGCGCGCCGCGCGACGAAGCGCACCGCATCCTCGAGCTCCGGTGTCCACGCGACCGCCATGCCCGGCCGCTCGGCCGCAAGCGCCTGCGTGACCAACGAACCTTCGATGCCCGGTACCGGCTCCTCGCGCGCCGCGTACACCTTCGTCACCGCCACGGCGTCGGCTGCTGCAAGCGAGCGCGCGAGGTCGTGTGCAAGGTGTCGGGTGCGCGAGTAGAGGTGCGGCTGGAACACGACCAGCAGCCGACCCCGGTTTGCCCGCGATCGGGCGGCCGCGAGCGTGGCCTCGATCTCCCGCGGGTGGTGCCCGTAGTCGTCGTAGACCCGCACCCCGGCCGCCTCGCCGCGCAGCTCGAAGCGCCGGCCGGCGCCGGTGAACTCCGGCAGCACGCGCTCGGCGTCCCCGCGCGGCACATCGGCCAGCTCGAGCGCCGCCAGCGCGGTGGCCGCATTGCGACGGTTGTGCTCGCCGGGCACCTCGAGCTCGAACGGCACCGGCTCGAGCTCGTAGCCGAGCACGTGCTGCGAGGCGCGCTCGAGCCAGCGCTCGAACAACTCCCGCACTTCGGCTTCGGACGCGAAGGTCGCGTGGTGGTCGAGCTCGACGTTCGTCAAGACCGCGACCTGCGGGACGAGCAGCTCGAGCGACCGATCCGACTCGTCGCCCTCGGCGACCAACCAGCCTTCTCCAGCGCGTGCGTTGCCGCCGAGCTGGGGGATCTCGCCGCCGATCAGGAACGCCGGGTCGCGGCCGAGCCGGTCGAGGACGAACGCGATCATCGCCGACGTGGTCGTCTTTCCGTGCGCGCCCGCGACGACGATCGACGGACGCAGTGCGACGAACTCGGCGAGCAGCTCCGCTCGCCTCTTCTTCACGCGCGCGTGTGTGACTTCAGGATTGTCGGGCGCGATCGCGCTGGAGACGATCACCTCCGAGTGCTCTGGCACGTTGGCCGCGTCGTGACCGATCGCGACCAGGATCCCGGCCTCTTCGAGGCGCTCGACGTAGGAGGAGCGCGCGCGGTCGGAGCCGCCCACCTCAGCCCCCCACTCATGCGCGACGAGCGCCAGCGCGCTCATCCCGGCGCCGCCGATCCCGACAAACCAGAGCCGCCTACCCGCGAGCGGCTGCAAGCACCATCAGCTCCTCGGCGATCGTCTCCGCGGCGTCCGGCCGGGCGACGCGCTGCATCGCCGCCCCCATCGACGCGAGCCGCTCCGGGTCGTCGAGCAGCGAGCGCACGACGTCGGCTGCGCGGCCGAGCTCTGCCTCGGGCACGACAATCGCCCCGCCGGCCGCCTCGAAGTAGCGTGCGTTCTTCGTCTGGTGGTCGCCCGTCGCGAACGGGTACGGCACGAGCACCGCAGGCTTCCCGGCGGCGGCGAGCTCCCAGACGGTCGAGCCGCTGCGCATCAGCGCGAGGTCCGAGGCTCCGTACGCCGCGCCGAGACCGTCGAGCACCGGCAGGAGCACGTAGTCGGGCCGCGTCACCAGCGGCCGGAGTGCCTCGTAGTCGCGCTCTCCGGAGACGTGCAGCACCGCAGGACCGCTCGACCCGAACGTCTCGACTGCGAACTCGTTCAGCGCCTTCGCGCCCGCCCGGCCCCCTGCGACGAGCAGCACCGGCCCCTCGGGCGGCAGCCCGAGCTGCGCTCGCGCGTCGTCTCGCGGCAGGGCCCGCGCGTTCGCCGGCAGCGCCCGCCCGACCACCTCGTACTTCGGCGGCTCGCGGCCCGGCAGCGGATACGAGAGGAAGACCCGCTTCGCGAACGGCGCCGCGAGACGGTTCGCGAGACCGAGGTGCGCGTCGGCCTCGGTGATCGCGGCTGGGATCCGCCGGCGCGCCGCCGCGACCACCATCGGCCCGGCGACGTACCCGCCGCCGCCGAGGACGACGTCCGGGTTGCGCCGCCGGAGAATCCGGTCGCACGCGGCCGGCGCGGCCAGGTCATGCAGCGCCGCACGCGCCTGCTTGAGCCCCGGCCGCCGTGGCAGCCCACTCACCCGAAACGTGTCGAGCTCGTACCCGGCCCGGGGAACCAGCCGCGCCTCAGCGCGATCCGGCGACCCGGCGAACGTCACGCGTGCTCCGCGTTCGCGCAGCGCGTCCGCGACTGCGAGCGCGGGCAGGACGTGACCTGCCGTCCCCCCGGCTGCGATCAGAAACGCTGGCTCGCGCGACTCCGCCATTCGCAGCGATGTTAAGGAGGATGCCCACGGACGCGAGCGCGACCACGAGGCTCGAGCCGCCGTAGGAGACGAACGGCAGCGGGATCCCGGTCAGCGGGGCGAGGCCCATCACGGCCGCGAGGTTGATCGCCGCCTGGCCGCAGACGAGTGCGGTCAGGCCCGCAGCGAGCCGCTTGCCGAACGGGTCCTTGCACTGCAGCGCGATCCGCAGGCCGGCGTACGCGAAGGCGCAGTAGGCGGCGATCACGAAGGTCGCGCCGACGAGCCCGAGCTCCTCGCCGATGATCGCGAAGATCATGTCGGTGTGGGCCTCGGGCAGGTAGTTCGCCTTCTGGACGCTCTGGCCGAGGCCGACCCCGAAGATACCGCCGGAGCCCAGTCCGATCATCGCCTGCACGGTCTGGAAGCCCGCCCCCTGCGCGTCCTGCCACGGGTTGAGGAAGCTGAACAGACGCGCCCG
>Ga0070682_100001680_pt1 | contig 12301 bp, 9 predicted proteins | sample KBSC63LmetaG_FD_64668 | JGI IMG/M metagenome (GOLD analysis project Ga0070682, IMG submission 64668) | Corn rhizosphere microbial communities from Kellogg Biological Station, Michigan, USA - KBS C6-3L metaG | ecosystem: Host-associated > Plants > Roots > Rhizosphere | place: USA: Michigan... | reverse complement strand
GTTTTGGGATGGTTCTTTCTCTCATCTTCTTTGCCTCCGGTCAGAAATATGTGAAGCATGCCGATGTGATGAAAAAAGTGCAGAAAGAAGACATGCCCATATCCAAGATCATTTACTATGTGTTCCTCCCCGCCATTGCAGCTGGTATTGTGGGTTGGTACCTGCCTATAAAACTTTTTCACAGCCACCTATTGGGTTCCGGTTCCAACGATGCCTTCATCTTTGCCTGTATTCCCGTCATCATTTTTTATTTCAATATCTGGTATCGCTGCAACCCATCCGACAGAAGAAGGATCGGAACGCTTTTCACCCTGTTCGGTGTTTCCATTATTTTCTGGAATATTTATAATCAGAACGCCACTTCGCTGACCATCTGGGCCGACAACTACACCAAACGCGAAGCGCCGGCCGCAGTAGAAAAAATAATCAAGCCTTTTGGTTTTCTGCAAACGGTGAACACGGATCCGAAAGAAGTGCCGGTGCTGGATTATCATTTCCATGCCAAAACGGATGCGAACGGAAAAGTAGTCACACATACCGGAACAGATCCTTATCTGCAGAATATTCCCAAAGACCAGTGGCCGGCGAAGGGAGAAAATCTCAAACTCATCTCCACGGAAATTTATCAGTCCGTCAATCCGTTCTGGATCATTGTGCTCACGCCACTCATTGTGGGATTATTCGGATTTCTGAAAGCGCGTGGAAAAGAGCTCTCCACGCCCGGAAAATTTGCCTGGGGCACCATGATCGCGGGATTGTCGTCGGTCGTGATGGTGATTGCCGCCCTGTCCACCAATATATTTGAACATAAGGTTTCTTCAGCCTGGATCATCAGCAGTTACGGGGTATTCACGATCAGCGAGTTGTTTGTGAGTCCCGTCGGATTATCGCTCGTGTCCAAAGTATCTCCGCGAAGGTTCACCGCCCTGATGATGGGCGGCTGGTTCATCACAACATCCCTCGGCGCAAAGATCGCCGGCATCATGGCCGGCTTCTGGGATAATTTCGACAGCAAGGCGCTCTTCTTCGGCATCAGCGCCGCAGCGGCAATTGTTGCAGGCCTGTTGCTTTTCCCGCTGACGAAAAAACTGAATAAGGTAGTGGTGGAGGCGACGGCGGCGGATGATTGAAGTGGATCAGCGTGGGGGAATCGTTAATGGTATATGGTGGATAGTAGATGGTCGTGGGCGTAAAGCAAGCTTCATGAATTTACCGAAACACGGGTTGCCTGATTCTCAGGTATCGTCCATCCACCATTAACCATATACCATTAACGACAAAATGTAAAGTCAGTTCATCTTGAAAGGCACAATCATCTCAAATACCGGAATATTAACCTCAAAAATTCCTTTGGTATTCAGATTTTCCATATTGTAGCTGCCGTACATCTTGCCCATTTCGGTGCGCAGGTTGCAGCCGCTCACGTACTGATATTTTTCTCCGGGCTGCAGAACGGGTTGCACACCCACCACTCCTTCCCCTTCCACTTCGCGGTGTGTTCCGTTGCTGTCGAAAATATGCCATTGACGGCGCTGTAGTTTTACAGAGAAATTATTGTGATTCCAGATGGTGATCCGGTAGGCAAACATATGCTCCCCCGCTACGGGATTGCTGTAATCGGGCTGATAAAAAGTTTCTACGTCAATCTCAACCCCTTCAGAAATTTTGTTTGCCATGGCATGGAGTTAATTTGTATAAAATTAGTGAAAAAAGTTGACGGTTGACAGTTGACGGTTGACGGACTTCCGGCGAAGCAACCCGCGGTATTTTAATCTGTCAGATCCACATAAAGTCCGTCAACCGTCAACTGTCAACCGTCAACGCTTTCTTCGTACATTCGCACCCAATATCTTCTTCTATCATGAAAATTGCAGTCGCAAAAGGTGACGGTATCGGTCCGGAGATCATGGACGCCGTTCTTTCCATTTTCAGCGCCAACCAGGTTCCCCTCGAATACGAAGTAGTGGATATGGGAAAATGGGTTTTCGACAAGGGATTTTCAAACGGCATGACACCTGAAGCCCAGCATTCCATCGAAGAGCTGGGTATTCTGTTTAAGGGACCCATGGAAACCCCTAAAGGAAAAGGGGTAAAAAGCGTGAACGTTACCGCGCGGAAAACCTGGAATACCTATGCGAACAAACGTGTTTTTCAATCATTGCACGGCGTGGATACCGTTTTTTCCAAAGCCGGCATTCCGATCGACATCACCATTGTACGTGAAAATATTGAGGATACTTATGGCGGAATCGAACACATGCCCACGCACGACGTGGCCCTCAGCCGAAGGTTCATTACGCGGCCCGGCAGCCTGCAGGTGATCAAATACGCTTTTGAAATGGCGAAGAAGAACGGGGCGCGGCGGATCACCTGCGGACATAAAGCCAATATTATGAAGCTGACAGACGGACTTTTCCTGGAATGCTTTCAGGAAGTTGCCAAACAGTATCCGGAGCTGAAATCAGATGATATTATTGTGGATGACCTCGCCATGAAGCTGGTGGTGCGGCCGCAGGAATTCGATGTGGTGGTGCTGACCAATCTGCAGGGCGATATTATTTCGGATCTCTGCGCGGGTTTGGTGGGCGGATTGGGATTTGCTCCGTCGGCAAATATCGGAGACCATATTGCGATCTTTGAAGCGGTGCACGGAACGGCGCCGGATATTGCAGGAAAAAATATTGCCAACCCTACCGCCCTTTTGCTGAGTGGCATTGCCATGCTGCGCCACCTCGGTTATATGCAGAATGCCGCGGTAATTGAAAATGCCCTGCTGTACACGCTGGAGCAGGGAATCCATACCGGCGATTTCGGAAACAAATCCATTCCCGGAAAAAATACAACCGAATTTTCCCAGGCCATTATCGGCAACTTCGGCAAAAAGCCGGAACATGGCGCTAAACCAGTCGTCCCCAACATGCATGTCACCCCCACCGTTTTCAAACTGGATCATAACCAGATGATGGTTTCGGAAGAAACGCTGAAGGAGTATATCATAGGTGTGGATATGTTTATTGAAAGCTCGGAACAACCGGAATATATCGCCAAAAAATGCCAGCGGCATGGCGGCGTAAAATTCAACCTGGTGAATATCAGTAATCGCGGCACCCAGGTATGGCCTACCGGTTCCGTATATACGAACCTCGTAAACCTCTACAATGTGCGCTTCGAAAGTCTGGATGGTTCTCCATTGAATCAGCAGGATGTGCTCGGCTTGTACGTGAGCCTCAGCGGGGATTTCAAAATCTGCTCATCGGAGTTGCTGAATATGCTGGGCGGGAAGAAAGCGTACAGCCTGGCGCAGGGACAGTGAGATCAACAAGACTATGGCAGGTTTCATACGGTTGACTAAAAAAAGAATCTGACGTTCACCGGACTTCCCAATAAGCCTTGCTGCCCGATTTCCGCTCATCTGTGGCTTTTACCAGCAAGGTATCCCCCGCTTTAAGATTGCCAAATATTTCAATGCCACTATCCGTTGTAATTCCCTGCCGTATATCTACCCAGTCGGCTTTCCCGCCAGTTACTTTAATCACGAATTTCCGTTCAAGAGTAGTGGCAATGGCAGAAGAAGGAATTACATAAGAAGGGCCACTCCTTGCTATATTGATTTTTGCGCGCGCGAAAACCCCGGCTTTCAATAAGTATTTACGATTGTCAATCGCAAATTCCCAGAGTTCCGTGCGGGTGGCCGGATCAACGGTCTCTGTTTTCCTGGTAAGTGCTCCGCTAAACTGTTGTTCAGGATAGGCATCTACGCTGAAAAGAATATTCCTGACTTTACCTGCTGATGCAACATACATTTCAGGAACGGCTACCCTCAACCGGAGTGTGCTGTTGTTTTGTATGGTTAACAACATGGCATTGACTCCCACCAAAGCGCCCGGATCAGCTTTCCGGGCCGTGATCACCCCATCAAAAGGGGCTGTAATATAAAGATACCCCGATACTTCTTTATAAGCTTTTGCCTGCTGCCTTGCCGCTTCGTAAACAGCGCTGTCGGCCATCATTTCATTGTGGCTGCGTTCCAGATCAACTGGAGCTACGATACCCGGAGACGGATTCCGCGATGCCCTGAACAAACGGTCATAGTTATCTTTGCTGGCCGTCCATTTTGCTTTTGCAGCCTGTATGGAATATCCTGCTTCCGCAAATTTTGTATTTATTTCCGGCGCTTCAATGATGGCGAGGGTCTGGCCTTTGTGTACGCGGTCTCCGATATCCACTTTCATGGTTCGTACGAAGCCGGATATTTTGGCATAAAGATCGGTCTGCTCATAGGGAAGCAATTCACCTGGCAATTCAACCATCTTTTTGAGTGTGTCGGTCTTTAGTATGAAGACAGGTACCGTATCTTCAATGGCCGCCACATTCGAAGCTATTTTCGTATCCTGTTTTCCACCGCTGCCGCAACCGGAGCACAGGGAAACCAAAAGGTATAAGATGAGCGATCTGACGGGCATTAAATATTGCATATTATTTAATATCATAGTTTTTGCTGTTTTGATCATCCGGATCCAGGGACACCGGGATATATTTTTTTCTCCCGATCAGCCATTGGTAAACAAGGGGTAGAAAAAATAAGACGCTGAAAGCAGAAAAGATCATTCCACCAATTACGGCAATTCCCAGCGGTGCCGTCTGGTCGCCACCTTCAGTGAGTCCCAGGGCCATAGGGATCATGCCTGCAATCATAGCAGCGCTCGTCATCAGGATGGGACGCAATCGGTTGGCTGCAGATTCTATATGTGGCGAGGAAGTATGTGATTTCCTGGAATTTTCTGCGTTGGTAATAAATAACACCGCATTGGCAATGGCCACGCCTACCGCCATGATCGTTCCCATATAGGATTGTATGTTCATGGTTTGACCGGTAATCAATAACATAAGCAGTGATCCGGCAATAACGGCCGGTATGATAGATAGGGTGACTACCGCTATGCGGAATGACTGAAAATAAACAGCCATCGCCAGAAAAATAACTATCACGGCTACCAGTAAACCGAATTGCAGACTTTGAAGGGTTTGCTGAAGCAATTCCGGCTGTCCACGCAATAATATTTTCGCTCCGTTCGGCAGACTGCCCATATCCGCAATGGCCTGGCGAACCATTTTAAAAACAGCTCCCCTGTCATTCTGTTGAATATTCGCCGAGATGGTAATATAGCGCTGTTGATTCAGGCGGTCATATTCACCCGGAATGGTTACATGCTTCCAGCCAGCGACTTCGTTTAAATAATGTGTCTTTCCATCACTTCCCGAAGATACGGGGATGGCTTCCAATTGCGTGGTGCTGTTCATGCGGTACTGAGGATATTGCACCTGTACCTGGTATGCCGTTCCGGACGTCTTATCGAGCCAGTAACTGGGAGTGGTGAACCGGCTGGAGGACGTAGCCGTAACAACAGCATTTGCGATCTGCGCACCGGAAATCCCCAACTGACCGGCCCTTACGCGGTCCACATCAAGTTTGATAGCGGGGTAATCCAGCGGCGTTGCTATTTGCAAATCCCTCAAAGCGGATATACCCGATAATTTCTTCAACAATTTTTGCGCTGTCTTTTTCCCTTCGTCCAGATTTCTGTTGGCGACCGCTATTTCTATCGGGCTCGTACTCCCCAGGTTGAGTACCTGTTCCACGATATCGCCCGGTTCAAAAGACATGCTAACGCCGGGCATTTCCCTGGCGACAGCAGCTCTTAACTGCTCACGGAATTTTTCAATAGGGATCACACCCGGCCTGAGGCGGATTTTGGTAACCGATTCGTTCGGACCGCTGGTCCATAAATAAATATAATTGACCGGGTAACTGGAGGGTTGTGTTCCAATGAAAGCAGATGTTATTTCTACGTTCTCTTTACCGGCAATGCTGTCTGTGAGCGACAATAATTTACGGGTCGCATCTTCGGTTCGTTCAAACCGGGTACCTACAGGCAAGCGTAACCGCACCTGGGTTTGGCCGCTGTCGGTCTGGGGAAACAAGGCTGTTCCGGTGAAAGAAAACAGAAGGATAACCAGTGCCACCGCCGCCAGAATAAATAAACTGGCCAGTAACCTGTATTTTGTTTGGAACCGTTGTCCAAAACGAATATACCGGTTTCTGAAGCGCTCAAAACGACTTTGCTTTTCCGGGTCTTTACGGTTGTTCAGGTGATGCTTCAACATCCAGTTGGAAACTACGGGTACAAAAGTCTGGGACAATAAAAAAGAAGCAATCATGGCAAACCCAACGGCCAGGGACAGGGGCATGAACATCGCCCGCGGTATTCCATTCATGAACAGGGCAGGTACAAACACAGCCAGTACGCCCAGCAGGATAAGCAATTTTGCCCCTGCGATTTCTTTACAGCCATCCGAAATGGCCCGCGCCCTTTCTTTGCCCATTTCGAGATGCCGGTGTATATTTTCAATGGTAACCGTTGCTTCATCCACCAGGATACCTACGGAGAGGGCGAGGCCGCCCAGTGTCATAATATTAATCGTCTGACCGGTGAGATAGAGCAAGGCGGCTGCAGAAAGCAAGGCCAGGGGGATGGTCATAATAACGATGAGCGCGCTGCGCCGGTCTCCGAGGAAGAGTAATACCACGAGGCCGGTAAAAATCGCTCCCAGTCCACCCTCGAACATCAGGCTTTTAAGTGAATTGATCACGTACCCCGACTGATCGAATTCATAAGTTACTTTTATGTCTGACGGAATAGCTGCCTGCATGTCCGGCAATGCTGCCTTTACTCTTTTTACCACTTCCCAGGTGGAAGCATCCGCACGCTTGGTTACCGGAATATATACTGATCGTTTTCCGTTTACAAGTGCGTAGCTGGTCGTGATATCCGTTCCCATACTCACGGTGGCAATATCCCGGATATAAACAACTGGGCCGCTTTTTAATTGCAGAGGAATGTTCTGTAAATCCTGCAATGTTTCGATCACACTGTTTTGTGGCGTGATGTACGTGGTATCCCCAATACTCACATTGCCGGAAGGTGAAATGCTGTTGAACCGGACCATCGATTGCACTACCTGATCCGGGGAAAGATCATAACCGCGTAATTTCTCCGGGTCCACTGTAACAACAACCGTTTTTTGATTGCCGCCAAACGGCGGAGGGGCGGAAACGCCGGGAAGGGTAGAGAACATTGGGCGCACCCGGAATAAAGCAAGGTCTGATATCTCTCCCAGCGACCGCGTGTCGGATCTGAATACCAACTGACCTACGGGCACGCTGCCAGCGTCAAAACGGGTGATGAAAGGTGGTACGGTCCCCGGCGGCATGAAAGCTCTTGACCGGTTTACATATCCCACTACTTCAGCCATCGCCTGGCTCATGTCGGTTCCTTCATTAAACTCTATTTTAATAAGCGCCGCACCCTGGATGCTCTTTGAATCCACATATTTAACGCCTGTGATATAAAGAAAGTGGTATTCGTAATAGGAGACAACAAATCCTTCCATTTGTTCCGGCGACAAACCACCGTAAGGCTGGGCCACATACACCGTGGGGATTCCAAGGCGGGGAAAGATATCTATCTTCGAATTACGGATGGCCAGCCAGGAAAAGAAAATAATGGCAACCACCGTGACCAGGACGGTTATGGGATGCCTCAGCGCCGAAATAATTAGCTTTATCATGCGATATCAATTATCTCAATTGATTGGTAAAGGAATTCAGATCACCCCTTGCTCCGGCGATTTCCAGTAAAGATTTCCATACTTGCAAATAAGCACCCGCCTCCATCACCTCAGCATTCAACAGTTGATATTGTCCCTGCGTAAGGCGGGTAAAATCAACCAGTCCGCTTTCATAACTTTGCTTCAGCCCCTCATAAGCACTCCGGGCCGCCCTGGATTGAACAGGCGCCAGTTCTGCAATCAGCAGATTCTGCCGGTAAATGGACTCAGCGTTTTGGATCTGTTTTTGAAGGTTGACAGATACCTGGGCAAGTTGCAATTCATCCGCTTTCAGCAGCGAACCATATTGTTTTTTTTGAATGTTTATTTTCGAAAATTGCAGAATGGGAAAACTAAGTTGAACGCCTGCCCCGAAATTGTTCCTTGATAAAGACCATCCACCGGCTTTATCAATCATTCCATTTGCTTCTACCCCCGAGCCGCGGGCATAGGCATTAGCCCATAGGTCGAATCTCGGACGCCAGGCCCGGTCTATTTCTTTTAAACTGGCCGCACTGACAGCCACCTGTGCTTCATAATATTTATAATCAGGGTGCTGCATATACGCTCCGGCCGTATCAGGAACAGCAGGCAGTTGCACAGTCAACAGCGTGTCTGACAATTCCAGTCCATCCGGAGTACCGGAAAGGCCGGTCAGCCGGAGCAGTTCTAAAACCTGTGACTGATAAAGACGCTGCGTAGTTAACCGGTCCATTTCAGCCTGGGCCAGTGTTGACTGGAATTGCACGGTATCCAGACCCGGACGAAGTCCCTCTGTGGCCAGCACAAGGGATTGTTGCAAACCTGTCCGGGTGCGGTCTATATTTAACTGCTGGCTGCGCAGCAGTTTTTTATAATATAATAAGTCCAGGTAAATGGCGATGCCTGCATACTGTTGCCGGAATAAAGCATTGTCATAATAACTGCCGGCGAGTTTGAATCCGGCAACCGCCTTTTCAATGGCCGCCTGGCGCTGACCGAAAGTAAAGGGTGTCCATTGAAATAAAGCTGTCAGGGCGGTGCCCGGAACAGGGTCGTAAGAATTGCCGGAAGACGGAGGCCCGCTGATCGGCATGATCAAGCCTGGATAACTCATTCCCGTAATATTGTTATAAGTAGCGTAACCGGCCTGGTATCCTGCTGTCAGGTCAGGCATCAATGTGTTCTTAGCAAGATCGACCCCAAGCCCGGCTGCCTTTTTTTGTTCCTGATAAGCCTGCAACTGAGGTTGTCCGGACTGTACGAGTTCAAGCACGTCCTTAATGGACAGTATGCGCTTCTGAGTATGACCAGCCTTAACAATTAAAAGAAGACCAAGACAAATAAATCTGACCCTAAAGCCAAACTGGAGATGGGGAGGCGCTTCTATTTTATCTTTTATCTGTAATTGTTTCGCCATACGGGTTGCAGAATACTGAGCTACTATTTTCAAAATTACCATATTAGCGGAGTAATAATTGTATGTTATAATTACCTCAGCTTCTGGTTCTCCTGATGCCGTTGCGCATCCCGGATGTTTTTCTTTTCGAGATTCTTTTCGAGTGCTGTCGTGAGGTCAACGCCGGTTTGATTGGCGATGCAGATCAGGACCCATAAAACATCTGCAAGTTCGTCGGGAAGACTTTTTTGCTGATCGGATTCTTTAAAGGACTGATCGCCGTAGAGGCGGCTCATGAGCCTGGCCACTTCCCCCACCTCCTCGGTCAGGATGGCCATATTGGTGAGTTCGCTGAAATAGCGCACGCCGGTGGTCCGGATCCATTCATCAATCAGTTGCTGCGCTTCGCGTATGGAAATATCTTCGCCGGGCATTTGGAATGTTTTATTTTTTTGCAATTCTTAGCGGCCTGTTTTGCCGGTATCATTTCGCGGAATTACTCGTTTATGCTTTTAAGTCACTATTTTATTCCGTGATTCTCCTGAACAACGCTCATTCCGGCTTCATTTTTTACAGGCGCTATGTTGATATTAAATATTGATTTCGCCGGTTAGATAAGTAAAAGCCTTTCCGCTCATCAGCACCCGGCCTTTGATTAATTCACAATCTAAATAACCTCTTCGTTTTGACAGCTGAACGGCGGATAATTTTGTCTTTCCCAATATGTTTGCCCAATAAGGTACGAGAACCGTATGCGCAGAACCGGTTACCGGGTCTTCATCAATGCCGGATTGCGGGAAAAAACAGCGGGAAACAAAATCGGCATTTTTCCCTTTGGCCGTTACAATCAACCCTCTGCCGGGCAGCCCGGCGACCAGGACAAGATCCGGGGCCAGATTTTCCACTTCCTCCTGATCTTTCAGAACGGCTATGAAATCAAAAGCAGATTTATAAACGCCCAGGGGCTTCCGCTTTAAAGCTTTTTCTATAAGCCCGAATATTTGCACGCTCTCTGATTGTGTCAATGCGTCTGCATTTGCGGATTCCTTTTCTGTTGCCGGGTCAGATGGAACTAAACTTTCCATTCCGGCTCCCTGTTCTTCCGAAGCTGTCTGAAACAGGGGAACCGGCTGATCAGCGGGAAAATCCAGCACAATTTTTTCATCTGCGGCTTTAGAAACTTTCAGCAGGCCGCTCTTCGAATGAAAGCTGATCTGCCGCTGCTGATAATGCAGGTGATTGAAAAAGATATGCGCAGATGCCAGGGTAGCATGCCCGCAAAGCGCAACTTCGACGGTGGGTGTAAACCAGCGAATATGAAAATCTTCTCCCTGCGGGACGATAAAAGCGGTTTCTGCCAGATTATTCTGCGCAGCGATCTGTTGCATCAGTTCATCGGGCAACCAGTCCGTCAAAGGGACGACCGCTGCCGGATTTCCTCCGAACCGGTTGTCGGCAAATGCATTGGCGATATATATTTTGAGGCTCACAAAATTTATAATGAATGTGCAAACGAGACAAAATTAAAACTATCGGATCACTCCTATTCCGTGTTTTTTGAATCCATTAAAATCGTGACGGGGCCATCGTTCAGCAGATCCACTTTCATATCGGCGCCAAAAACCCCGGTCTGTATTTTTTTTCCCAAATCCTTTTCCAGCTGAACAATCATGGCTTCGTACACCGGAATGGCAGCAGCCGGTTTTGATGCCCGGATATAGGAAGGCCGGTTCCCCTTCTTTGTTGAAGCAAACAGGGTGAACTGACTCACCAGTATCAGGTCGCCGCCGGTTTCAATAAGCGAACGGTTCATCACACCGGCTTCATCGTCAAAGATCCGCAAATGGATCATTTTCTTACTCAGCCATTCGATATCCTCCGGACCATCCTCTTCTTCAATACCAATCAATACCAGCATGCCGGGACCAATGGAAGATTTTAGCTTCCCGTCAATTGTGATGGCTGCACGGGAGACCCGCTGGATTACGGAACGCATGGGAACTAATGTGGAAATGTGCGAATGTGGAAATGTGAGGATGCAGAAAACTACCGGGTAAATGTATTTTATTTACACATTTACCCATTTCCGCATTTTCACATTTTCCTCCTACTTTCGTCAAATGAAGATAGACGTTTCCCGGGAAATAAGCTTCCGTACGGCTCGCAGCGGCGGGAAAGGCGGACAAAATGTGAACAAGGTGGAAACCATGGTGATGGGCTATTTTCATATTGGCAATTCCGCCCTGCTGAGCGATGAACAAAAAGCAGTACTGCAGCATAAGCTCGCAGCTAAAATAAATTCCGGCGGGTTTCTAATGGTAAAAAGCCAGGAACACCGGTCACAACTGGAGAATAAGGAAGAAGTAATAAAGAAAATCAAACAGCTTATTGAACGGGCATTGATCAAACCCAAGCCGCGCAGGCCCACCAAACCCAGTTTTGCATCAAAAGAAAAAAAGAAAGAGTTCAAGCAGAAGCAGTCGCAGATTAAGAATTTAAGAAAAAAGATCGGCCGGTTTGAATGAGGTTGTTTGCTGCCATATTAAGACGCCGTAGGAAATCAGGATGCCGTGCAAAATCACCGGGAATTTCAGGATTTTCTGAACTTCGGCCTGAGGGGAAGGCTCCCGTTCCGGAAAAAACGATAAAATATGAGCCTGAGACTCTTCTGGTTTCTTCCGGAAAATCGTTTTTCAATTCAAAGCGGAGTATGCCGCCAGCCTTTCGGCTGATCTTGCTGCTGATGCTGATCACAGGCATTAGCTCCTTTCAAAACATCTCATTTTCACAACAAACGAAAATCCAGGCAACCGCCCCACCCAATCTGATCCTGCATTTTAAAGCTACCGTGCATGGACAACCGCTGCAGCTGCATAAAAATTATACAAACCCGTTCGGGGAAACTTTCAAACCGGATATCTTCCGGTTTTACGCGGGGAAAATAAGCCCTGCCATAAATAATCATGCGGCGTTGAAAGAGTTCCGGGGCGGAGCATATCATCTTATTGATTTTTCAGATTCTCCCTCAACAACGGTTCGCCTCCGGGTTCCTGAAGGGGTTTATGACGAAATCCATTTTCTGCTCGGCGTGGATTCCCTCGAACAGACAAGCGGTGCGCAAACTGGCGCCCTCGATCCGGCCCGGGGTATGTTCTGGACCTGGAATACCGGATACCTGAGTCTAAAAATGGAGGGAACATCTCCGGATTCCAAAGAACCTTTTCATGCCTTTTCCTATCATATCGGTGGTTATCG
>Ga0070682_100001679_pt1 | contig 12304 bp, 9 predicted proteins | sample KBSC63LmetaG_FD_64668 | JGI IMG/M metagenome (GOLD analysis project Ga0070682, IMG submission 64668) | Corn rhizosphere microbial communities from Kellogg Biological Station, Michigan, USA - KBS C6-3L metaG | ecosystem: Host-associated > Plants > Roots > Rhizosphere | place: USA: Michigan... | reverse complement strand
GCCTCGTCAGGCGCGGTTTCGGAAGGCTTGCTCGACACGGCTCGCGACGCGCTGCACGGCGTCGCTGAGCTCCCGACCGAGATCCTTCGCGATGCTTTCCAGTTGCCGAGCATCGGCGATGAGCGCGCGCTCCCCGTTGCAGATTGACTCACTGGGCGCGTATGACGCGCTCAGTGCTCAAAGTCCCTTGGGGACTTCGTCGAGATTCACGGCGCCGAGCGCGTAGCGAATCAGTGCGCTGCGATTGGCCTTCGTGAGGCCGCGCGACTTCAGGTTCGCCACCATCTCGTCGAGGCGCTCGAGGTCGTCCGTGTACATCGAGATGCAGATCACCTTGTAGTGCGTCGGGCGCTCGCCCGGCGTGCGCGTGACCTTCGACTCTTCGTCTTCGGCCTTGCGCGGAGCGTAGAAGCTCCCGCCGAGGACTCCGTCGATGTCGTCCCGGTCGAGGACCCGGGCCGTGGCTTCGTGCAATTCATTACGCGTGTTCATGCTGTTCCTCCGGCTGCGGCAGAAAGCTCATGGCCGAGCAACCGGTCGACCAAGCGCGTGTAATCGAGAGTGGTGGGTGAAGCGGGCGCGTACTCGAACATGGTCTTGCCCTGCGAGGGGGCTTCCTTCGCCTTGATGGCGAAGTGGATCGGATCGAGGCACGCGTCGCCGAACGTCTCGCGCAGCGTGTCGAGCGACTCGCGGCAGAGCCGCGCGCGGGCGTCGAACAGGGTCGGCAGCACGCCGAAAAGGTCGAGCTTGTGGCCGAGGAGGCGGTTGATTTGCTTGATCGTGCGCACGACCTGCTTCACGCCGAGGAGCGAGAGGTAGTCGCACGCGACGGGGCAGAGCACGGCCTCGGCCACGACGAGCGCGTTCTGGTTCATGAGCGACAGGCTCGGCGAGCAGTCGAGCACGACGAACTCGTAGTCGTCCGTCACGCCGGCAAGGCGCTGCGCGAGGATGCGATCGCGGTGGCGCTGACCCGAGAGGTAGAGCTCGGCGGCGGCGAGCGTCTCGTTGGCGGTCAGGATGTCGAGGCCGGGACGCGCCGTGACGACCGCGCCCTTGTACGGCAGGCCCATGACGAGCACGTGGTAGAGCGAGCGCTCCGAGGTGATGCCGAGCGAGGCGCCGGCGTTCCCCTGGCCGTCGGTATCGACGAGCAGCACGCGCTTGCCGGCGCGGGCGAGGCCGGCCGCGAGGTGCACGGCGGTCGTGGTCTTGGCGGTGCCGCCCTTTTGGTTGAAAACAGCCACCGAACGCGGGACTTTTCGCGTGAGCGAGCCCTCCGCGCCCTGGTGGTAGCGCTGCTTTTCCATCACACCGCTGATGGGCGGCGGGGTGGGCGAGGTATCGACCGAGGCGCGCGCCGGATCGGGCGTGACGAGCGTGTCTTCCGGGAGGTAGCGCGGATCGAGCAGCTGGCCGATGCGCACGCCGCGCACGCCTTCGAGCACGCGAGCGCGGCACTCGGGCCTGCAGGCGTAGTGGCGCTTGCCGCCCGTGAACACGACTTGAGCGGCGAGCTCGACCGTGAACAGCGACGCGCAGGCGTCGCAGGGGACCTTGCCGTCGGCGTGCTCGCTGTGACTCGCCTCGAGGCAGCGTTGCGAGCAGAAGTGCCGCGGACCGCCTTGCGCCGCTGCGCGCTCCTCGAGCTGGTAGCGGAAGCAGAGCTCGAACTCGGTGGCGCAGACGCTGCAACGTGCGGGGCCGTGCATGCCCGTGAGTTATCGAAGGGCTTCGAGTCGGGCCAAGTTCCCGCCGTGCAGCGTGCGCGGCGCCGGAGTGCGGGAGCACCGCGCAGCGGGCGGCCACGAGCGCAGAAAACCCAGGCGAGACTGCCTCGAACGCGCTCGAAGACTCGCGTCTAAGTGCGCGAGTTGATGGACGTTTCCGGTCGCGTGGCCGAGCTGGTACTCTCGAGCGGTCGGGGTCAGTGCCGGAAGTGGCGCACGCCCGTGAAGATCATCGCGACGCCGGCGTCGTCGGCAGCTTTGATGACGTCCTCGTCCTTCTTGCTGCCGCCGGGTTGGACGATCGCGGCGATGCCGGCGCGCGCGGCGACCTGCACGCCGTCGGGGAACGGGAAGAACGCGTCGGAGGCGAGGACCGAACCTTGGGCGCGCTCGCCCGCCTTCTCGCACGCGACTTGGACGGCCGTCACGCGCGCGGTCTGACCGCCGCCGATGCCGATCGTTTCGTAGACGCCGGGGCTGCGGCCCGGCGCGGCGAGGACGATGGCGTTGCTCTTCACGTGCTTGCAGACGCTCCACGCGAAGCTGAGGCTCGAGAGCTCGGCTTGCGTCGGCGTGCGGCGGGTGACGACGCGGCCGGCCTCGACCTCGCCGGCACCCGTGGCGTCGCGGTCCTGGACGACGAAGCCGCCGCTCACGCGCTTGAATTGGCGCGCGTGGTGCGTCGGGCCGAGCCACTCACCGGTGGCGATCAGGCGCAGCGCGGCCTTCGAGCGCAGCCGATCGAGCGCCCCCGGCGAGAAGCCCGGGGCGATGATGCACTCGAGGAAGGTCTCGGCGAGGATCTCGGCCGTGGTGTCGTCGACCTCGCGATTCAGGGCCACGATGCCGCCGAAAGCGCTCATGGCGTCGGCCTCGCGTGCCGCGCGGTAGGCGTCGGCGAGCATGGGGGCGGTCGCGACGCCGCACGGGTTCGTGTGCTTGACGACGACGGCGCCCGGGTTTTCGAGCTCGCGCACGGCGTCGAGCGCGGCGTCGACGTCGACCAGGTTATTGAAGGAGAGCTCCTTCGCGCCGCTGCCGAGGCTCTCGGCGGTGCCGAGCGAGCCGGCCGGGGCGCTGCGCTCGCGATAGAACGCGCCGCTCTGGTGCGGGTTCTCGCCGTAGCGGAGCGAGTACGCCTTCTCGAGCGTCGGCGTGAGGAAGCGCGGATAGCCGTCCGGCTCGGTGCGCGCGCTGAGCCAGCCGCTGATGGCCGCGTCGTAGGCCGCCGTGTGGGCGAACGCCTTGGCGGCGAGGCGCTCGCGCGTGGCGCGGCTCACGTCGCCCTCGCGGTTCAGCTCGTCGATCACGAGGCGGTAGTCGACCGGGTCGCACACGACCGTGACCCGTTCGTGATTCTTCGCCGCCGAGCGGATCATGCTGGGGCCGCCGATGTCGATGTTTTCGATCAGGGTCTCGAAGCTCGTGCCCGGCTTCGCGAGCGTCTGCTCGAAGGGGTAGAGGTTCACGACGACGAGGTCGATGGCGCGGCCGCCCAGGCGCTCGAGATCGGTGTCGTCGAGGCCCGCGCGCGCCAGGATGCCGCCGTGCACGCGCGGATGCAGGGTCTTCACGCGGCCGCTCATCACTTCGGGCGAGCCGGTGTACGCCTCGACGCTTTCGACCGGAATGCCGCTCGCTTTGAGCGTGCTGTAGGTGCCACCGGTCGAGATCAACGTGATCCCGCGATTGGCGAGTGCTTTGGCGAATTGCATCAGTCCGGTCTTGTCGGACACGGAGAGAATGGCGGAGCGGATCGGCATGGGGGCGGGGAGCCTACCCCGGGGTGTGGCGTGCAATCAAAGCGCCTCGCGGCGAGCCGATTCGTCGGGCTGTTCCGCGCGCGGCGACGACTCGACGTGCGGGCGGGCGCCGTGCGGTCCCGCCTTGAGACGCCGTACTAGCGGCCGGCTCGGGCAGGATGGTAGCGTCCCCGGCTATGGCTTTGCGAGGGCGCGTGGCTTCGCTTGCATTCGTGGTGCTGACCGCGATCGCGAGCGGTGGGAGCTGCTCGTCGCGCGACGAGGCGACGCCGGTTCCGGCCTCGCCCGGGGCACAGCAGGCGCCCGGCGGCGGGAAAACGCTCGGCGAGGACGAGGCGTGCCAGCGTATCCGCGACGCGGAAGAGGCGGTTCGCAAGCGCTTGAACTGCGAGGCCTTGAATCGCGCGGCGTGCCCCTACTACGTGCGCCCCGCGGGTACCGGCTGCTGGACGTTCGACGAAGCGTCCGTCTCCCACTGTGAGGAGGCGATCAACGGCTACGAGCTCTGCAGCGACTTCACGCAAACGCCGTGCATCATCACGGCGAAGCCGGCGGACGCCACGAGCTGTCCGCCGCCGCCCGGCAGCGGGGAGGGCGGGCAGGCGGGGAAAGACGGGAACGCGGGCGCGGGTGGGTGAGGCACGGCGGAAAGAATCCGCCCTCGGCGGCTTCCGGCCACTCGCGCTCGGCGGGCGGGGAGCCTCAGCCTCAGCGTTCGCCCGGCGAATGTTTGAATTCAAACAAGCCCTTCTTTGAATTCAAACATTCAAAGCCCGCCAGCAACACGCGGGTGACCTTCGGGTCATCTTTCGCCGGGCCGCGCGGGCGGGCATTCTCTGTGTGCCTTCCGCATGACCTTGGTGGCGGGGGAGGCGGACCGACGAATGAACGCGCAGGTTCTCATCAATTCGATGGTGCGGCAGGTGACCGTGCTGATCGCCCAGCTCGCCACCTCCGGCGGCGTCCGCGCGCCGCTCGCCCGGGTCGCCAATCAGGTCTTCGTGGAGCTCGCCAACGAGCTCGAGGCGCAAGGCGTGAGTCGCAAGGTGAGCGCGGACATGTTCGGGATGGCCCTCCGCGCGTACATCCGCAAGGTCCGGCGGCTGACCGAGAGCGCAACCGACAGCGAGAAGACGCTGTGGCAAGCCGTTCTCGAGTTCATTCGGAAGGAGAGCTTCGTGCCTCGCTCGCGCGTGCTCGCGCGCTTCCAGCGCGACGGCGAGCTCGAGGTGTCGTCGATCCTCAAGGACCTGAGCGACAGCGGACTCGTGCTCTCGTCGGGGAGCGGCAACGGGCTCGTGTATCGGGCGGCGACGGAGCTCGAGCTCGGTCAGCTGTCGGCGCTCGCGGGGGGCGACGGCTTGGACGAGCTCGCCTGGGTGTTCACGTTCCGGCACGGGCCGCTCACGGTCGAGGCGTTGGCGGAGCTCGTCTCGCAATCGGTGGCGGCGACCGAGGTCGTCGTGGAGCGACTCGTGGCGGAGGGGCGCGTGCAGCGCGACGGCGATCGCCTCGCGGCGCACGAGTTCGTGATTCCGCTCGGCTCCTCGATCGGCTGGGAAGCGTCCGTTTTCGACCACGTGCAAGCCATGGTGCAAACGATTTGCCAGCGGTTGCAGGCGGCTGACGCTTCGGAGGCGGTCGGGGGGAGCACGTACACGTTCGACGTGTGGCCCGGGCACCCGCACTACGACGAGGTGAAGGGGCTGCTCGCCGCGCACCGCGCGAGCCTCGGCGACCTCAGGAAGAAGGTCGAAGCGTTCAACCAGCGGGCACGCCGCGAGGACGGCTTCGAAGAGGTCGTCGCGTACGTCGGGCAATGCGTGCGGACGCGGGAAAGCGGAAGGGCCGACGAACATGAAGGCGAGTAGGCGTGGACGATGGCGAGGGGCGTTCTGGGGCGCGGTCGCTCTCTGCGCGGCGATTGCCTGCGGCGGGCGGTCCAACGGCAACGGGCCCTTCGTCGGAGGGGAGTCGCACTTTCTCTACCGTTGCGTGTCCTCGTGCAACGGGGGGCTCGAGTGCATCTCCGGCGTGTGCACGAAGCCTTGCATCGTCGACGAGAGCGACTGCAGTGCGCTCGCGAGCGGAGCCCTCTGCACGAACGAGAGCGTCGAGCCGGGTGCCGTCGCGATCTGCGATCTTGCCTGCGCGGACGACGGTGACTGCTCGGCGCTCGGCGGCGAGCACGGCTGTAACTTGGGCTTCTGTCGCGCTCCGGCAGAGCCGCTTTCGACCGCGGGCACGGGGGGAGCGGCAGCGGGGACGGGTGGCGCCGCGGCGGGCACGGGCGGAGCGGACGCGGCAAGCGGGCAGGGTGGGACCGGTGGCAGCGCGATGGCTCAAGGCGCCGGTCGCGGTGGCGCGGGCGGTGGCGGCAACGGTGGCGCGGCCGGGTTTTTGGCCGGAGGGGGAGGAATGGCGGGCACGATCGGAGGATCGAGCAGCGTCGCGGGACAGTCGTGCGAAACGACGCTCATCGCGTCGCCCGAGGAGAACTACCAATATTCGAGTGCGCTGACACCGGCTCCGCCCGTTCACGTGAAACCCGATTCCGAGCTCCTGTTCGATTGGAGCGGGGTCACGACGGACTTCCGAGGGCGCCCGGTCGACCTCGACACCGTCGACATGGTCGAGATCACCTTGTGGGCGGAGACGCCCCTCAGCTTCTCGCAAAAGCTCAATGACGACTCGTTGGCCAATCCGGTCGTGATCATGTCGATCGACCCCACGAACCACGAGACGAGTGGGAGCATTTTGAACGCGATGGTTCCGGCAGGCCATCTCGACGAAAATACCATTCTCTCCTACCTGAGCATCGCGAACTACCCGCCCCCGAACTACGTCTACGCCGCGATGGTCGCCACGGGTTTCGACTACGGCCAAGGCACCTACATGCTCGGCATGTTCCAGCTCGATCCCAACTCCACGAATACGACCGTCAACATCACCTCGGAGTCGATTCAGTTTGATTACTCCGTGAGCATCGCGTCGCGTCCGGCGACGTACGTTCCGCCCGGCGTCGGCGCCATGACCATCGACTGGACGAACTTGAAGGTCAACGCGGCCGAAGGCGAGTTCATCCCCTCTTCGATCACGGAGCTTCGCATCGCAAGCTACACCGAGTCCCCCGAAGAGCTCGAAGCCGAGTTCGCCCATCTCGACGAGATCGCCGTCGAGATGTACGACGCGCCGATCGACGCCGGTACCAAAATCAGCCTCGACCGGGCCAAGACGAGCGACGGCAAGCCGTTCGCCGGGATCGACGCCACGCACACCTGGCTTCTCGCGCTGAACTGCGGCTCGTGCCAGAGCCCGGCGCCCTGGTACATGACCGTGCTCGCGCCGTGCTCGGCGAGCCGGTAGCTGCTGCGCTGAGCTCAGGCGTTTCCGGCGACGCTCTGCTGGCGCGAAATGACGCTTCGGAGCTCGTCGCGGAGCGACCGCCGCTCCACCTTGGGGAGCTCGACCTTCGGCGACTCGCCGGCGAACAGCACCTGCACGAGCTCGTTGCGGCCGGAGACGTTGAGGCGGCGAAACGCAGCCGAAATCTGGTTCGCGACGGTGCGCCGCGACGTGCCACGCTGGTGCGCAAGCTCGTCGTAGGAGAGCCCTTCGACCAAGCCACGGACCACGGCGAGCTCCGCGCTCGGCATGCGCCCCGTGAGCGCCCCCTCGGGCCTTTGCGTCGCCATCACGCGCACCTCGAGGTCTCGCACCGCGAGCGTCGCCGAGCGGGCGAGGACCGAGGTCGGTTCCCCCGCCGCCCGAACCGCGAGCATCAGGAGCGGGTGGGCGCGGGACGGCCGCGTATCGGTGCCCAGGCATTTCAGCGCCTGGCGCGACTCGATCGCGACGGTCGACGGCGTGACAGCGAGGTCGATGGCGATCGCCTTCTGCCGTGTCCCGCGCAGGACCGATTCGACGATCTCGAGGCGCCGGCCGCTCACGGCCATGCCGCGCTGCCGGGCCTGCGGCAAGAGCAGGAGGTAGCACTGGTCGCGGTGGAAGTACGCGTCGAGCACGCGACAGGTGCCCTGCGTGAGCTCCCGCCAGGTGGCTCGGAGATCGGCCCGCGTGGTCGAGATTTCGATGGCGGCGACTGCGGCCGCCCGCAGCACCTCACGCTCGTGGCAGCTGAGCGCCGAATCGTCCCCTTCCAACACCCTGGCCCTGCTGGCAACCGGCTCCAATGAAGTAGCGAGCATGGTGCGTTCGTAGCTCGGCGCTTCGATTCCCTCCTATGAGCTAGTTCACAGGTCGGGTCTTTTTTCCTCAAACCCGAGCCGAGATGGACCGGGCGGTAGAACGGGTTTATGGGCCGAGCGTTCGGGACTCTGCTCGAGGGCCCATGTCCGAAACCTACGAGTACCTGCTGCGGTCGATCTCGCTCTTTCGTGAGCTCAGCGCGGCCGAGCTCGCGAATGTCGCGGCACTCGCTCACGTTCGTCACTATCCGGCGCGCACCGCCGTCGTGACGCAAGGGGAGGAGGCGCTCGCCTTGTTCGCCATCGTGCGCGGGCGGCTCAAGGTCGTCTCGAGCGGCCCCGACGGTCGCGATACCGTGCTCAACATCATGGGGGACGGCGAGGTTTTCGGGGAGATTGCGCTGATCGACGGGGGCGTCCGCTCGGCCACCTGCCGGACCCTCGGGCCCTGCGAGCTGCTATCGATCCAACGCGGTCCGTTTCTGGAGCTTGTCGGGCGTGAGCCATCCATGGGGCTCAAGCTCCTCAAGGTGCTCGCCCGGCGCGTCCGGCATCTGAGCCAGCGCAGCGAGGACAACGCCTCGCTCGACGTTCCCTCGCGCCTGGCCCGCAGGGTCTTGGACCTCGCCGCGCGATTCGGCGAACGGCAGCCGCAAGGCTCGGTTCTCGTTCGGATCAAGCTGTCGCAGCAGGAGCTCGGCGACCTGGTCGATGCGACGCGCGAGAGCGTGAACAAACACATGAGCGACTGGACGCGGCTCGGGCTCTTGAAAGTCGAGGACGGCTTCCTCGTCATCCTCGACCTTCAAGCGCTACGAGAAACGGCGCGCGTCGTCGAGGACGAGATGAAATGACCATAGTCGCGGTCGGTCCGGAGCGCCATCATCTCGCGGCGTGGGCTAGAACCGCGCAGTGAGGAATGCGCATGCCGCCTGAATCAGTGCAGGAGAAGGTCGTCGTGATCGTGGGAGGCGGCTTCGCCGGCCTTTCCGCAGCGTACAAGTTGAGCCTGTTGGCTCCGGACATGACTTACGTCGTCCTGGAGGCCGGCGCGGAGCTCGGTGGCAGGACGGTGACGGGGGACTGCAGCAAGGACTTTGGTGCCGGGTACGTCGGGCAGCTCCAGAATCACATTCAGTTTCTGATCCGCGCGCTCGGCATCGATACGGTCCCCACCTTTCTCGACCAGCGCAGGCGCTGGATCTACCACGCCCCGGATGGGGCGGTCGTTCCGTTCCCGGGCAACAAGCCGCTCGAGTTCCCCGGCGTGCCGAACGCGCTCTTCCGCCTGGGAGAGCTCGATCTGCTCGCCCTCGAGCTCCGGCGCAACCTGCGTGAGCCGTGGACGTTGCCGAAGGCGGCCATCCTCGACGCGATCACCGTCCAGGACTGGATTGACGACCAGCGCACCCGCTTCGACCCCAGCGACCCGCTCGGGAAGCTCGGGATGTCGGAGGACACGGCGACGATCTTCACCGCTTCCGTGCGGGCGGCGTTTTCGCTCGAACCGAAGGAAATCTCGCTCTTTTACCTGCTCTACTACGCCGCCTGCGCCGGCAGCTATTCGGCCCTGGTCGACATTGCCGGGGGCGAAGGCACGGCGGAAGGGACGCGCTTTCGCTACGGCACGCAAGATGCGATCAACAAGCTCGCGGACGCGGTGGGTCGCGCCAACATCGTCACGGGGGCGCGCGTCGAGCGCATCGAGTGCGAGGCGACCGGCGCGCGCGTCTACACCAACGGCCACGGCGTGTGGCGCGCGAACAAGGTCATCGTCGCGCTCTCGCCCGCCGTCTCCGAGAACATCACGTACACGGGGCTGCCCCCCGACTACGCGGCGCGGCAGGCGCTCTGCACCCACATGCAAGGGCACATCGGCCGCACCATCAAGGGTTTCGTGCGTTTCAAGAGCGCGATCTGGAGGGAGATGCCTGCCCCGGCCGCACCGACCTGCCCGGCAACGCGCGGGAGCATGGGCTACATGCTCTCGATGGCCGACTATCGAACGTTCCCCGTCGGCTGGACGCTCGACAACGTGTACGAGGGCGATCCGAGCGGGCTCGACGGCTGCAAGGACACCCGCTACGAGCTCATGACGTTCATCGGCGGCGCCGCCGCCGACCACTGGAGCGGCCAGTCGCGCGAGGACCGCGCCCGTGCCGTCATCGCTCACCTGAAGGCCGCGTACGGCTTCGCCGACAGCGACTTCTACACCTCACCCCCGGAGAGCTCGTACGAGGAGCGCAACTGGCCCGGCGATTTCGCGGGCGTGCCGGCGCCGGCCGCGATCATGCCGCCGGGCGTGCTCAGCAACCCGACGCTGGCCTCGGCGCTGCGCCGCCCGCTCGGTCAAGTCCACTGGGCCGGGAGCGAAACCGCCATCGAGTGGAACGGCTACATGAACGGGGCCGTGGAGTCTGGCTTCCGCGCAGCAAGCGAGGTACTCGAAGCACTGGCCACCTAGGAGCCAATGCTCGAGATCAGCGGCTACTCGGACCTCAGGGCTCTCCACCACGGTCGAAGGTCGCTGATTTTTCGTGCGCGGCGCGAGCTCGACGCCGCGCCGGTCGTGATCAAGACGACCGTCGCTCGCTTTCCCTCGGCCGACGATCTCTCGCGACTGCGCCACGAGTTTGCGATCGGACAAGCCGCGCGCGCCGGCCCGGCCGAGACGCACGTCGTGCGGCACCACGCGCTCGAGCCGGTCGGCTCGAGTCTCGGCATCGTGCTCGAGGACTTCGGCGGCGTCTCGCTCCGAAGCCACGTGAACGGCGGCCGCCCGCCGATCGACGCCTTCCTCGAGCTCGCGCTGCGTTTGGTGCGGGCGGTGGCCGCCGTGCACAAGGCGGGGGTCGCCCACTTCGACATCAACCCCGACAACATCCTCTATAACCCCGAGACGGGCGCGCTCAAGCTCTGCGACATGAGCGCCGCGCTCCGCCTGGGGGAGGCGGTGCCGCGCTCCGGTTCGGTGCACCCGACGCCCGCCTACGCGTCGCCGGAAACGACGCTCCGCACGGAATGGAACGCGGACGCCCGCGCGGATCTCTACTCGCTCGGCATCACGCTATTTCAGCTTTTGACCGGCTCGCTCCCGTTTGCCGGGAGCGACTCGCTCGAAACGCTGCACCACCACCTGGCTGCGACGCCGCCGTCACCGCAGACGCTCCGCGCCGACGTGCCGGAGCTGCTCGCGCGGATGATTCTGCGCCTGATCGCCAAGAACCCCGACGAGCGTTACCGCAGCGCGCCGGGTGTCCTCGCCGATCTCGAGAGCTGCCGCGCCTGGCTCGCGGCCACCGGCGACCCGGGGCCGTTCGAGCTCGGACCGAGCGACCATTCGGTGCTGTTCGCGACCCAGCGCGGTGTTTTTGGGCGCGATCGCGAGCGCTCCGAGCTGCTCCAGGCGTTCGAGCGGGCGAGTGCGGGCGGGGGAGCATGCGTTACCGTCCGGGGCGAGGCCGGCGTCGGCAAGTCGTCGCTCGTGAGCGAGCTGCGCGCGACGATCGTCGAACGCGGAGCGCTGTTTTGCAGCGGCAAGTTCGAGCCGCTGACGAGCAACGCGCCGTACACGGGCGTCTCGACGGCGCTCAGCGGCTTCACGCACTCGCTGCTCGCGCGGCCGGAAGCCGAGCTCGTCGCCTACCAAAAGCGATTGCTCGCTGCGGTCGGACCGAACGGCCAGCGGCTGATCGAGCTCGTGCCGGAGATCGAGCTCCTGATCGGGCCGCAACCACCCGCGCCCGAGCTCGAGCCGGACCAGGCCCAGGCGAGCTTCCGGCACGTCATCGTCGACTCGCTCGTCGCGCTGGCGACGCCCGAGCACCCGCTCGTCGTCTTCCTCGACGACATGCAGTGGGCCGACCCCGCCTCGCGCACTTTGGCCGCGGAGCTCGCCGCCGACGAGCGCTTCAAATACGCGATGTTGATCGTCGCGTACCGCCAGGAAGGCTCGGAAGACCTGCACCGGCGCCTCAAGGCGGCGCGCGAGGGCACGGGCCTGCTCGAGCTCGAGCTCGAGGCGCTGTCGCTCGACGGCGCAGCCGCCATCGTGGCAAACGCCACGGGTCAGTCGGTCGAGCGCCTGTGGCCGCTGTCGCGGCTGGTGTGGGACAAGACGGGGGGCAATCCGTTCTTCGTCGAAGAATTTCTGCGCATGCTCCATGCCGAGGAGCTCCTCTCCTTCGACGCGGCGTCGCGGCGCTGGGCGTGGGATCTCGCCGCCTGCGCAGCGCAAGGCAGCACGGGCAACGTCATCGAGCTGATGCTGCGCCGCATCCATCGCTTGCCGGAGGTCGTGCAGCGCACGCTGCGCTTTGCCTCGTGCCTGAGCAGCGAATTCGACGCGGCGATGCTCGGCCGTATCGCGGGTACCGCCCCAGCTCGAGTCGAGGCCGACCTCGCCGAGGCGATTCGCGAGAGCCTGATCCGAGCCGTGCCCGGCGAGCGCGGCGACGCTGCTTGCACCTACCGCTTCCATCACGACCAGGTGCGGCAAGCCGCCTATGCGCTGACGCCCGAGCCCGAGCGCGACGACCTCCACCTCAGCATCGGCCGGATCCTGCTCGAGGAGTGCGGTCGCGACGCCCCGAATCCCCAG
>Ga0070682_100001678_pt1 | contig 12309 bp, 11 predicted proteins | sample KBSC63LmetaG_FD_64668 | JGI IMG/M metagenome (GOLD analysis project Ga0070682, IMG submission 64668) | Corn rhizosphere microbial communities from Kellogg Biological Station, Michigan, USA - KBS C6-3L metaG | ecosystem: Host-associated > Plants > Roots > Rhizosphere | place: USA: Michigan... | reverse complement strand
GCTCGTCGGAGCTCTGGAGCAATCGACTCCACGCGTGCCAGTGACTCGCGAAGCACCCGATCTCGGCGCCGGTGAGCGGGCGGCCGAAACGGCGCGTCGCGGCCACAGGGTCGTGCGGCACGCCCGGCGGCGCGCTGCTGGCCGCATCGACGAAGGTCCACTCGGAGCGGGCCGCCCTGGCCGCCTCGATGAACTGGGCGCGCCGGTCCGTCGCAGTGGCCATGCTGATCACTTCCACGCGCGTGCGCACTCTCGCGCTCTTAGCACGGCTCCGCGAGGCGCAGCCGAGTCAAGATGCCACGCTCGCGCCTGCGATGCTAAGCTCGGGCGATGGTGTGTGGGTCAAGCCATGGTCGGTGCGCAGATGCGCCTTTCGAGGCTCGCATGAAGCGCCGCGCGCGGTTTCGAGGTTCGATGCTTTCGCTGCTGGGCGTCTGCGCGGTTGCCGCGGCTTGCGGGGGCAACTCCGCGTCGCGGCGCAGCGGGGATTCGGGCTCGACCGCGGGAGTGAGCTCCGCAGGGCGCGCGGCGGGCGCGACCGGAAGTGCGGGTGGCCCCGCCGGGATTGGCGGCACCAGTGGCGGTTCGAGTGGCAGCGCCACCGGCGGAGCGAGCGGTGCTCCCACTTCCGGAGCGCCCAACCCGACCGCCGGGAGCGGCGCAATCGCTGCGGGCATGGGGGGAGCCGCGGGGGGTGGCGGCCTTACGGCGGGCGGAAGGTCGGGCGCGGGCGCAGGCAACGCAGGGGAGCAGTCGGGCGGCGCCGACGACGGCGGCGCGAGCTCCTGCCTCAATCTGTGCAAGGAGGATGCGCCGGCCTGCTGCACGCCGGGGCTCGAGTGCGTGACTGCCGTACCGAGCTGCCGCATCGACATCCTCGACGGACAGATCGACCTCCGCAGCGAATACGCCGATATCAAGGCCAAGATCGACGCGCTTTCCGGCGAAGTCGTGCTCTCGATTCCGGACGCCGGCGTGGCCTTGGCAGCCGCGGACCCAGCTCCGTCTGCGCGGTTCGAATTCACGCTGAACGAGCGCGCCACGGAGCTCTATGCGCCCGCGCTCGCGACCTTCTACACCCAGGCCTTCCGCCTGTCGTGCGACGGGGAGGAGCTCTTCGTCGGCCTCATTTACAACCGCTACGGCGCAGCGGCTTTGGCTTTTCCGGTGCTGCACATCGAGCACGAAGAAGGCGAACCGGTACACCTGCTGCTCGGAGCCTCGCTGGGCGAGTGGACCGGCCTCCACGGCACCAGTACGGATGAGGCGAAGCAGCGCATCGACCGTCCGGAGCTCCGTGCCGCGTTCTGCGCGAAGGGTGTCCTCTCCGTGCTCGACCCGCAGTGAAGCGGGCTCGGACCGGACTACTTCTTGTCGAGGCGGACGCTGAGTGCTTCGAGCTCCCCCGGGCGGAACGTGAAGCGCTCGGTGGGGTCGTCCTTCGTGTTCTCCACGGTGTAGGAGAGCAGCTCCTGAGCGAAGGCGTCCCCCTGGTCGCGCGCGCGCTGCACGATGGCGACAGCGGTACCGAGCGCGACGATGGCGCGGCGATGCTTGCGGGTCTTGAGCCCCTCTGCCGCCTGCTCGAGGAGCCCCGCTACCTGCGCCTGCCAGGTGACCTCGGTCATGCGTTCCACAGTATAGCACGCTGCCCGCGCGGCCGAGCCCGCCGCGGAAGGTTCGGTGCTCTCACCAGGGCCAGACGAACACGCCGCCGCCGTACGGCGTCGCAAGCACCGAAGGGTCGACCGGCGTCGTGAGATCGGCAAAGGCACCGACCGCGACGAAGCGCTCCGATATCGCGAGGGCACCGACGGAGCTCGCGAACGCGGTTTCTCCGTTCGGGCTCTTCAGCGCTCCCTCGAGGGACCAGCTGGTGCCGGCGCGCTGGAAGACCCAAACGGCGCCGCGCGTCTCCGCGCCGCCCGTCGGTTCACCCGGTTCGACGTAGCCTGCGCCGGCTGCGTCGGATAGCCGTTCGGCGACGAGCAACGTGTCGCCGTGAAGCGCGAGATCCCACCCAAAGAGGCCCTGAGCCTGCGGGTCGGCACTCTTCAGGAACGCTTCCGGGGCCCAGCCGTTCTCGCCACGGCGGTAGACATAGGCTGCGCCTGAATTCACACAGAAATAGCCGTCGCTCGGGTACGGCGCACCGGGCACGCCGTTCACTCCCGGCGCGTTCGAGCTCTCCGTGTACGACGCAACCACGAGTGTGTCCCCGTCGAGGACGAGGCGGTTCCCGAAGCTCCCTTGGGCCGTCGCTTCCGTCGCGCCCACGAGCCACTCCGCCGGGCTCGGCTCGATCACGTGAACGACCGCTGCGCCCGGGGCCGCGACTGCCAACGTTCCTCGATCGAGCGCGACGCCGCTTCCGAACGTCGAGCCCGGAACGGGAGAGCCCGCGCGAATGACCGTCGTCTCGACCCAGCTTCCGTTCACTCGCTCGAACAGGGCAACCGAGCCGCTGTAGCCGTCGTCGGAAGGGTCGGCGACGGCGAGCACCCCCTGCGAGAGCGCCAGCGCAGCGCCGAATTGTTGGTTCGCGTGGTAGGTCGCAGGCGCCAGCACGGTTGCAAGTCGCCACGCTCGGCCGCTGCGCTCGAAAACGTAAACGCTTCCTGCGCCGAGCGACCCGTCGGGCGCGCCCGGCGGGATCTGCCGCGGTGCGCCGACGACGAGCGTGTCGCCTTCGAGCGCGAGCGTGGTCGCAAAAGCGGCGTCGCTCGGATCGGGAGCCGGAAGGTTCGTCCCGGTGAGCACCGCTTCTTCCGCCCAATCCTCACCGTTGAGCCGGTAAATGAAGACTGCAGGAACGGGCACCGTCGAGCCGGACGGCTCATCGCCGCCGGCTTCACCGACCGGCCCCGGCGCACCCACCGCGAGCGTGTCGCCGGACAGGGCGACGGTCGTGCCGAAGTTCGCGTACGCAGCGGGAACGGACGCCGTGACCTCCGTCGGCTTCCCCGGCGCGAAGCCTTTGACTCCCGCCGTGCCCGTGCCCGCCGTGCCCGTGCCCGCAGTGCCCGTGCCCGCAGTGCCCGTGCCCGCGGTGCCCGTGCCCGCAGTGCCCATCGTCCCGCCCGTTGCCTCCGTGCCGCCGCTTCGATGACTGCTGAGCCCACCGCAGCTGGCGAGCGCGAGCGCCGCCATCAGCAACGACACGTGAGCGCAATCCCGTGACGAGGGCGTGCTCACTCTCCCGCTGTCTCGTGCGACCCGCATGTCCCGCGACGTCATTGTGCCCCGCGACGCTCCGCGCGGCGAGACAAACCGGAAGCCGAGTGCAAGACTTTGCCCATTCACCATGCGCTACCTACACACCATGTTGCGAGTTCGCGATCTCGACCTCGCGCTCGATTTTTTCGTCACGAAGCTCGGGCTCACGGAGACGCGCCGGTCCGTCAACGAAAAGCGTCGCTTCACCCTCGTGTTTCTCGGCAGCGGTGATCCCGAGGACCCCGCCGAGGTGGAGCTCACCCACAACTGGGACCAGGCCGAACCGTATCCGACGGGGCGCTTCTTCGGACACCTTGCGTACCGGGTCGACGATATCTACGCGACTTGTGAGCGGCTTCAGGCGGCGGGGGTCGCCATCTTGCGTCCGCCGCGCGACGGGCACATGGCTTTCATCAAGTCGCCCGACGGGCATTCCGTCGAGCTCCTGCAGCGGGGAGGGTCCCTGCCGCCGCAAGAGCCGTGGGCGTCGATGCAGAATCAGGGCAGCTGGTAGCTCATCGCTACCGTGACAGGAGAGGGAGCATGGCGAATAGACAGCATCCACCCGCGCTCGCGCACGGCGGCTTGCACGAGCTCTTCCCGGACGTTTTCTTCCTGACCGGCACCATGCGGATGCCAGGTCCGGTGCCGATTCGCTTCAGCCGCAACATGACCGTCGTGCGTGACGGCGACCGACTGACATTGATCAACTCCGTGCGCCTCGACCAGGAAGGGCTCGACGCGCTCGACGCGCTCGGGCAGGTCACGGACGTGATCCGCCTGGCGGGTTATCACGGCGTCGACGACCCCTTCTTCAAGGAGCGCTACGGCGCGAAGGTGTGGACGGTCGCGGGGCAGCGCTATGCGGCGGGCTTCGATCAGGGAGGCGAGACCTACCTCTCCCCCGACGTCGAGATGACGCTCGGCACCGAGCTGCCGATGGAGGGTGCGTCGCTGCACGTCATCGCGGGCAGCCCACCCGAGGGCCTCGTGCTGCTCGACCGCGCAGGCGGCGTGCTGATCGCGGGCGACGCGCTCCAGAATTGGCAGGCGCCGGATGAGTATTTCAGTTGGCCCAGCAAGGTGATGATGAGGCAAATGGGCTTCATCAAGCCGCACAACATCGGGCCCGCCTGGTACCGCCGCACGAAGCCGCCGCTCGAGGACTTGCAGGCGCTGCTCGATGTCGAGTTCGAGCACGTGCTCCCCGCGCACGGCGCACCGGTGCGGGGCCGCGCCCGCGACAGCTACCGTCCGGGCATCGAAGCGCTCGCCTGACGGCGGCGCTTCGCTTCGTCGACCAGGCCCTTCAGCGCTTCACGGGTGACACCCAGCCGCTCGGCGGTGCGCCGCGCGAGCGAGGTCGTCGCGATGCCCGGGGTGAAGCCGAAGGTCGGCGTCTGCGCTTCGTCGAGCTCGACCTGCAAAAACTCCAGCCGCGGAACACTCTGCTCTTTGGCAAGCCCGGCAGCGAAGTGGAGAAAGTGGGTCGTGACGATCGTCTGCGGCTCGAGCGCAGAAAGCTCACCCAGCACGAGCGCAAAAATCTCCTCGGCCTCGGACGGGTTCGTGCCCGAGCAGAGCTCGTCGACGATCACGAGGCTCCCCCACGCGAGGCGCTCGAACAGCTTGCGGATGCGCAAGAGCTCCGTGCCGAGGCGCCCCTCGCGCGCGTCGGCCGTCGCCTCTTCCACGACGGACACGAAGAGCCCAGGTCGCGACGCGATCGACGCGCGCCCAGCCGGCACGAAAAATCCCGCTTGGGCGAGCAGCTGCGCGAGCCCGACGGCTTGAAGCAGGCGGGTTTTTCCCCCGGAATTCGGCCCGGTCACGATGAGCTGCGCGCTTCCGCCGATGCGGAGATCCGTCGGGCGCGGTGGGCGTTCCTCGAGCAGGAGCAGCGGATTGTACAGGCTCTCGAAGTGCGAGTCGGGCAGGGGCTCGGTCCCGACGGACGCGATCACCTGCGGCAAGCACACGGGGAGGCCCTTGCTCGCGGCAAAGTCGCGGAGGCCGAGCGCGGCGAGGTAAAACTCGACGTCGCGACGCACCTGGAAGAGCACGATGAGCGGCTCCTCGATCCCGTCGAAAACGGTTTGGAGGAGCCGGCCGAGCAGCTCGTCCTCGCCCACGCGGTAGCCCCGGAACAGGAGCTTGAGCCGCATGAAGAAGCGCAGGATGGGACCCGCATAGAAGCGATTTTGCGTGTTCTCGTCGGCGCGCAGGATCTGAAAGCTGCGCATGTGTCCGTCGCGCGCGACTCGCAGCCGGACATCCACGGTTGCCAGGTGTCCCTCGTGGTCGAGTAGCTCGACGAGGTGGCGATACGCGTCACTCGCTTGAACCGCAGCGCCGAACTCCCCGAGCCGTGCGAGCGCCGAATTCGCGCCGGGCACGGCCACGGCGAGCGTGTCGAAAGCGTGGCGCACCGCGCGCAGGATCTCGACGCGTCGATAGGTATTGCCCGGATCTTTGCTGCGCGGGACGCCCTCCAGCATCCCGAACAGCTCGCTGAGCGCGACCAACACCTCTTCGAGCCCGCTGCGGCACGCGGGGTTCTCGAGCAGCTCGCCGAGCACGGCGTGGCGCAGGGCGATGGTAGCGGGGTCGTCGGGCGGAAGCGTGAGGAGCGCGCCGAGCGCTTGCCGCCGCTCCTTGGTGGAGCGCGGGCCCTTGCGCAGCGGCAGGCAGCGCGCGACGAAGTCGTCAACGAACAGGTCCTTGGCGAAGCAGTCGGGCACGAGTGGGCTCGCGGGAGCCTTGGTTTTCGCGAGCGCGCGCTCGAACGCGTCGGAGCCGACGCCCGAAGCGAACGCGAAGGTGAGCACCTGGCGGAGCTCGGCGACCTCGAGCCAGAGGCTCGGCTCGGGATGGAGCAGATCGGGGATGGGGAGCAAGGCCGCGGTTCCGATCCGGTACTGACCACGCACGATAGCGAAAGTTCGAGGGCCTGCGGGCCGGTTTCGCCAGCAGCGGCGGTGGGCGCGGGGCGTGCACGGCGCCGGGATGCGCTATCCTAAGGGCCTATGCGTCTGCGTCTTGGCTTGATTCCTGGGCTATTTGTCGCTCTCACCACGCCCGGCTGCGGTGGTGACGATGGGCCCGGCGCGAAGCCGGGGACGGAGAGCCCGGCCGTCGAGCAGACCGTGAACGGCTACTGCGGCGACGTGACTCCGTCGCTCATCGCTGCTGCGGGTGACCCCGAGATCGCCACGGCGCCCGTCGCGGAGGAGCCCGTCGCCGGCAGCGCGTGCAACGCCGTCGTGCGCACCTACCCGCTGGAATCAGCGAGCCACGTGACGCCCTGCACACCGGTGACGTACGGCACGAACCCGCCGTCGTCGGGCCAGCACTACGGCGTTTTCCCGAAGTTCGGCGTCTACGAGTACGCGATCCCGCGCGGCTTCTGGGTGCACGCGCTCGAGCACGGCGGGGCCGTGGTCACGTACTCGTGCACGGATTGCGAATCGGAAGTGGCGCAAGCCATCGAGCTCGTGAAGACGCAGGACGTGGAAGCGCTCTGCTGCAGCGGCGGGTCGTGCGACTCCGCGACGAACCGCATGCTCCTCACCCCCGATCCCGGAAGCCCGACGCGCTGGGCGGCGTCGGCCTGGGGCTTCACCCTCACGGCTGACTGCTTCGAGCCCGAGGTGTTCAAGAATTTCGCAGATTCCTACCGGGGGCAGGGGCCCGAGCAGATTTGCGCGAACATTTACGCCGCGGATGTCTCGCAGCCTGCGTCTTCCCGCTGAGCGTGCTACCCCTACGGAACCGGTTCCATGTCCTTGCGAATACTCTTCCCCCTCGGCCTTTTGCTCGTGGCTTGCGACAGCGCGGAGTCTGCGCTCTGTCCCGCCGGACAGGAGAAGCAGAACGGCTCCTGCACCGTTTCCGCGGCACCCCAGGTTGCCGTGCGCATCAGCTCGGTTGGCTATGTGCCCGGCGTTGCCAAGCAGGCGACGTACGCCGGACCCGCCTCCACGTTCGTGATTCGAAACGCCGAGGACGACGCGATCGTTTTCCCCGACGAGCCCGCGCCGGTCAACGTCGCGATCAACGCTTCCGACTCGGGCGAGGGGGAAACGCACACCGTCGATTTCAGCGACCTGAACCAACCGGGCGAGTACTACATCGATGTCATCGACGTGGGACGCTCCGCGAGCTTCCGCATCGGCGACGACGTGTTCGTCGAGGCGTTTCAGGGTGCCATGCTCGGCATGTACGGCTGGCGCTGCGGCAGTGACGTGTCCTTCGATTGGCACGGCGTCACGTTCGGCCACGGTGCTTGCCACCTGGGCGACGGCCCCGCGGTGGGTGGCTGGCACGACGCGGGGGACTACGGGAAATACACGAACAACGGGGCATTCGCCCTCGGGATGATGCTCTACGCGTGGGATCATTTCCGGCCGAAGCTCGAGGGCGTCAGCTTGCCGATCCCCGAGCAATCGAACGATATTCCCGACTTCCTCGACGAATGCGTGTACCAGGCGAACTGGCTGCTCGGCATGCAGCTCGAGGGCGGCGGCGTCTCCGACCGGATCACCGCTGCGAGCTTCGACGGCCTGGCCGTGATGCCGGAGGCGTCGAACCTGCCGCGCATGATGGCGCCGGCCAGCACCAAAGCGACGGGCGATTTCGTCGGTGCGCTCGCTCACATGGCGCGCGTCGTGCGCGAGTACGACGCGGAGCTAGCGGATCGCTACGAGGCGGCTGCCAAGAAGGGCTGGCAGTACTTGCTGGACAACACCGTCGCGGTCCCGCCGCCGAAGAGTGGCTACACGGGCAGCTACGGGCAGGGCAATAGCCCCGATTCCGACATGGACGATCGCGCCTGGGGTGCGGCCGAGCTCTGGGAGACGACGGGAGACGACGCCGTGCTCGCCGCGTTCGAGACCATGGGCAAGACCCTGCTCGTGCAGGCCTATTGGGATTGGGACAACGTCGCGAACCTCGGGATCTACGCGTACCTCGGCACGCAGCGCGAGGGGCGCGATCCCGCGGTAATCGAGCGGCTGCGGAGCTCGCTCATCTCCACGACGGCAGCGATGGTGAACAACACGAAGGTTCACGCTTACGGACGTAGCCTCGGTCAGAGCTACAACTGGGGGATCAACGGCACCATCGCGCGGACCACCATGGCGATGGTGCTCGCCGCGCGGCTCGATCCGGATCACGCCAAGGTGGATCTCGATGCCGCGGCCCTGCAGCTCTCTCACGTGTTCGGGCGCAACTACTACGGCCGTTCGTTCGTGACCGGCGTCGGCACGCTACCGCCCCAGAACCCGCACTACCGTCCCTCGGTGGGCGACACCGTGGCCGAGACGTGGCCGGGCCTCCTCGTCGGCGGCTCCTTCGCTCAGCAAAGCTCGACGATGATGCCCAGCGCCTCCACGTTCCCCGCCGACCAGTGGATCGACGACGCCAACAACTACCAGACGAACGAAGTCGCGATTAACTGGAACGCCGCGTTGATTTACGCGCTCGTCGCGTTTCTGCCGGAGTAGTCGGGTTGGAGACGGGGGAGGACGCGGGGCCTCTCGACGAGGCCCCCTGGTCACTCACTCCGTGACCGTGACCTTGATCATCTGAAGCGGCTTCGCGGGACGATCGCCCGCGCCCGTTTCCGTCTTCTCGATCTTCTTCACGACGTCCAGGCCTTGGGTCACCTTGCCGAAGACAGGGTGCTTGGAGTTACCGGGCGTGAACCAGTCGAGGTACGAGTTGTGGACGGTATTGATGAAGAACTGACAGCTGCCGCTGTTGGGGCGGCCCGTGTTGGCCATCGACAGCGTGCCCGGTTCGTTGGAGAGCTTGGCGTTCGCCGGATGCTCGTCCTCGATCGTGCCGTCGGGGCCGTTGCCCGTGCCGGCGCGGGGGCTCGCGGGATCCTTGCTGTGGGGGCAGCCGAACTGGATCATGAACCCGTCGATGACACGATGAAAATGCAGCCCATCGTAGAAGCCGGCTTTGGCCAGCTTGAGGAAGTTCGCGGCAGTTTTCGGCATCTTGTCGGCGAAGATTTCAGCGGTGAAATCGCCGAGCGAGGTGGAGAAGGTGGCGGTGGGGTTCGACATCGGGGTGAGACGCTACTGCCATGTGCGGCGTCCTGCAATCGGGTCAGCGACCGTGATCGAGGGCGCTCGGCCGGTGTGACGGACGAGCGGTCTGAAATGAGCTAGCCTCGCCGCCTTCCGCTGATGATGCACTTTCTGAAAACCACCGACCTGACGCCGGATGACCTCTCGTACCTGCTGCGACGCGCGGCGAAGTTCAAGGCGAAGCCGCTCGGACGCCGCAGCATTCTCGCGGGAGAGACGGTCTGCTGCTACTTCGGCAAGCCCTCCACGCGCACGCGCGTCTCGTTCGAGACGGCGGTGGTGCACCTCGGAGGGGTGCCCGTCACGCTCGGCCCGAACGAGATCCAGCTCGGGCGGGGCGAGACGCCGGAGGATACGGCCCGTGTCATCAGTCGTTACTCCCGTGCGCTGGTCGTGCGCACGTTCAGCGACGAGCAGGTCGAGCGACTGGCGCGCGCGGCCACGATTCCAGTCATCAATGCCCTCACCGACGGTCATCACCCCTGCCAGAGCATCGCAGACCTGTTGACGGTCACGGAGCGCAAAGGGCCGCTTCCGCGCCTGAAGTTCGCCTACCTGGGCGACGGCAACAACGTCGCCGTGAGCCTGATGCAGGCAGTCGCCATCGCCGGCGCCACCGTCGCCGTGGCGTGCCCCGCGGGTTACACGGTGCCCGAAGGCATGCTGAACGAGGCCCGCGCCATTGCCGATCGCCAGGGTGGCCGCGTCATTGCGACGGAAGACCCGCACGAGGCGCTGCGTGACGCCGACGTGGTTTACACCGACGTGTGGCTCTCGATGGGTCACGCCGAGAGTGAGAAGGCGGAACGCCACCGCGTGCTCTCGCCCTACCAGGTGAACGCGCAGGCCATGCGTGAAGCCAAGAAGGATGCGCTTTTCCTGCACTGCTTGCCCGCGCACCGCGGGGAAGAGGTCAGCGCGGAAGTCTGCGACGGCCCGCAGTCGGTGATCTTCGACCAGGCGGAGAATCGACTCTGGACGAGCATGGCGATCTTGTACGGCTTGCTCGAGGGCAAGCTCGCAGGCTCGGCCCAAGCCCTGCGCTGACGGCCGTCGCCGCGCGTGCGGCTAGGGGACTTCGCGAATCGCGACGCCGGCGCCCGTGACGGTCGTGTCGCCCGTCATGACGTAGGCCGGGCTGTCGACGACGGCGCCGCCTTTGCCCTGGAGCACACAGCTCGAGCGGTGCGCCTTTCCGTGTCCTTTGTAGCTGCAGTAGGGCGCGCCGCGCCATTCCACCGCGAGCTCCTTCTCGACGGGAAGGTTCACCTCGACCTCGTATTTGCCGGCGGGGAGACTGTAGAAGATGCGTCGTCCGCCTTCGAGCGGCAGCGCTTCCGAGGTCACGGTGCGCACGACGCGTACCGGGAATTTCTGGGCCTTCGAGCCTGCCTGAACGGTGAGCTCGGTAGCACCCACGACGAGCGGTGTGAGCGTGGTGCCGGACACGCCGAGCACGCGCGGGCTCTCCGCGCGCAGCGTGATGGGCACGTCGTCGAGGTCGGCCCCCGCCTTCGTCTTGGCACGCACGGCGAGCAGAACGGGCGGCTTGGCCAGATCGAACAGGGGCAGCTCGCCCACTTCGAGGAGCTCGACGATACGGCAGCGCAGCGCTTCGTCGTCGTTCACGCCCTGGACGGTCACGGTGACCTTGGCGTCACCCGACTTCAAGCACGTGACGGTGCCGTCCGGCGTGATCCGAGCGACTTGCTCGGGCGCGACGGTGAACTGCATCTTTTCGTGCACGACGCTCGACGCACCGGCGCGCCGAGCGTGCACCGTGGCGCGCACGGGATCGGTCGAGAGCACGAGCTCGGGAAGCTCGAGGCGTACCTGCTCGGGGGGCGGGCCCTGGCAGGCGCCGGCGAGGAGCAGCGAAGCGCAAGACCAGGAGCGGAGACAGCGCGCGGCGAGCATCGAGTGCTGCTGTTAGCAGAAGCAAGCTCGAAACGTCGAGCGGCAACGCTTTTGCGCCTAAGGCGTACCGTCGGCGCTCGCGCGACGAGGGGCGTCGGGAGGCAGGCGGCGCGCCGGGAACGAAAAGCGCGCGGAGGGTGGGGCAGGGCGCGGGTGCGCAACGGGGATCATGATCGTGCGCCCTTCGCGGATCAGGCTCTTCTTGAGGCGATTGGCGCGCTTGATGGCCTCGACGCTCACGCCGTACTTCTTGGAGATTTTGCCGAGCGTCTGGTTCTTCTTCACGGTGTGCGAGAGGTAGCTCTGAACCGGAGGCACGATGCCGCGTGCGACGAGGGCGGCATAGCTTCGGCGCCCCGTCTCTTGCGCGACGGGGTTGAAGAAGCGCACGTGGATGTGCGTGGCGTGGCCGCGCGCGTGCCGGATGATCGCGCGCTGGCCCGAGCCGCCAAAGAGCCCCTCGACCCAGCTCCGATCTTCGCCGGCCTGGAGCGCGTAGTCTTTGAGGAGCGCCTGGATCGAGCGGTCGATGAAAATGAGGTCGACGTCCGTCTCCGTGACGAGCGCGCGCACGAACGCCCAGTTTCGCGGCAAATCGAGGTTCTGCGCGTTGCCGCGCCGGTACCAGCGTTGCTCACCGCGGTAGAAGTAGCCGATGTCGAGATCGCGGCCGGCTTGGTGGCTCACGTGCGGGGAGATGGGACCGCCGCGCTCGGCGCTGATGTCACCGAGCGGGAGCGGCGGGGTGCTCGGGATCGCTGCGTGGACCTTTTCGAGGGCCGCGTCGAGGTAGCCGAAGGTCTCCTCGGTGCCCCAGGCCGTTCCAGCGGCGACCGGTGCGTAGAGCTCGCTCGGCTGCGCGACGCGGCCGTTGATCAGCATGCCGGCGCTCGGCGTGCCGACGGACATCGAGCCCAAGGAGGGCAGGCGCTGCGCGACTGCGGCAGCGAGCTCTTGCTCGCTCATCCCGTCGAGCGGGTGGGGACGAGCGACGCCGGTGACGGGTGCGCTCTCGGTTTCATCGCTGCCGTCGTCGGGCTCGTCCGCGTCGTCCGCTCCGTCGGCTTCGGCCGCCTCT
>Ga0070682_100001677_pt1 | contig 12323 bp, 15 predicted proteins | sample KBSC63LmetaG_FD_64668 | JGI IMG/M metagenome (GOLD analysis project Ga0070682, IMG submission 64668) | Corn rhizosphere microbial communities from Kellogg Biological Station, Michigan, USA - KBS C6-3L metaG | ecosystem: Host-associated > Plants > Roots > Rhizosphere | place: USA: Michigan... | reverse complement strand
GTGGAGGGCCATCTTCATATCTTCGACTGTGCCTGTGACGAACTCCGCTGCCACCATCGCGCTAAAATCGGCTACCTTCCGCAGAAAGGAGTCGTCGATCGGAATTTTCCGGTGACGGTCTTCGAAACGGTCATGATGGGTCGTTATGGAGCACTGGGCCTGTTCAAGCGCCCAGGAAGGAAGGATCGTGACATCGCGATGGAGGCGCTGGCTCAGGTCGGAATGGATTCTCACAAGGATCATGCTCTCGGTCAGCTGTCCGGCGGCCAGCAACAACGCGTTTTCATCGCCAGGGCGCTGGCCCAGCAACCCAAGGTCTTGATATTGGACGAACCGACGACCGGTCTGGATATCACCACTCAACACAGTGTCATTGAGTTAGTACAGCACCTCCATGACGAACTCAAACTTACGGTCCTCCTTATTACGCACGACATTAATATGATCCGCTCACGGGTGGATCGGTTGGTTCTTCTCAAGACCAGACTCTTTGCCGCAGCATCTCCTGCTGAAGTTCTCAAACCCGAAATTCTTCACCAGGTGTACGGCAAAGACCTCGTTATTACGGAGAAGGATCTCGTCATCGTCGAAGATTATCACCATCACTACTAATCAGATTGGTAGTATCACTCTTGCCGCCCGACCAGGAAACATCACCAGGCAATGCAGTGTTGGTTACTATCAACGACGTGCGTGTACGATCTTTACCCACCAAAGACAGTGGACAGCATGGCGGAAGGAGCCGGGCATAACTACATCACCCTTAGGGGCATGGTCGAGCAGCTTTGTTAGCCACGGGCGGTTTTCTTTCGTGCGCTGTCACTATATATTTAGGTATACGGACGATGCCGCCGAAAGGGTACCGGTTCGGCAGCTCGAGAAAGTGGAATGCCTAGCATAATGCCTTATTGCGGCTTTTCTCCATGGTCCACCTTCTTTCACAATAGCTGTGTTTTTCGACATGGCTATGATCCCCCACAAGCCCATTGAGTTTCTCCTCCAGCAAGCTGGTCAACACAAACTCAAACAGTTAAGTGGATGGTAAGAGTGCACCGTGGGCTTCAGGCGGTGAGCCTGATGTTGTGGTGACCGTCCTCTCTTCATACTTTATGTGTACGTTCAAGACGTTCAAGGATGGCGATCATGCAAAAACGCATAGGCAGCTCTATTCCCTTGCTCTTTGTAGTATTAGTCGGCTGTACCTTGTTCTCGAAGTCGGTCATGCCGCTTCGCGTTCATGACATCCATATCAACGGCCAGGACTCCATAAATCCTGCTGAGTTGTATGCGGTCGTCGGTGAGGAAATTCGGTGGCACAACGACCTCTCAACCCCCATCTATCTCGGATTTCTCAGTGTTCAGCCAATGCAACAGGCAGGTTGTGAAAGGGGGTTCAAGACATGGTACGGAGCGATGAAGGATATTGTAAGGATTCCAGCAGGTAAGTGCGTCAGCTTGTGTTTTCTCCAGTCTCGAATGGTCCAATACAATATCTGGACGAATATTGCAAACCCCGTCCATTCGATGAGTCCAACAGCGGTCATTCATCTCGACGAAGCGGCATGATGGTGAGGAGATTATTCACAACCTTGCGTAAGGAGGCAGTGATGAAAATGACTGTCCGCCAAAAGTTCATCGTCGTTTGTGTGTATGGGCTCAGTCTTGTATCGGTGCCGGACATGAGAGCCTATGAAGAAATTCCTATTGCCGATGGTGGCTCGCTTTCAGGTACCGTCCATCTCGACGGAAAAGTGCCAATGCCGAAGGGGTACAATCTCACGACCGTGCCGGACTCGATCTACTGCGGGCGGATTTCCGATGGCAAAGGGTGGCGATTACTGCAGCCTTTTGATGTCGGACCGAATGGGGAATTTCGCCGCGTGGTTGTGTATCTTGAGGGGATCGACAAGGGGAAACCTTTCGAAGAGTATACGCCGCCGAGGATCGAAGCCGTTGATTGCCGCTTTCTGCCGTTTATCAATGTTGTGCGCGACCAGCACGATATCCTCGTCGTGAACATGGACCCTGCCATGCACGACATTCAAGCCTATGAGCCCTCGAACTTAGGGCCTCGCGTCTTGTTCAATGTTCCGTTGCCGATCAGTCAACGATATCCTCATGAAGCCGGGTTGAGCACGCGTGTTCACACGCACCACGAAGGGAAGACCGTCACTCAATCGGTCAGGATGACGAGAGACCGGAAGATTTTCAGCATGCAATGCGGTTTCCATCCATACATGGAGAGCTGGGCGTTGGTCGCAGATCATCCATACTATGCCATGGCCGATCATGAAGGACGGTTCGAGTTGGGCGGTATTCCACCCGGGACCTATCAGGTGAAGGTCTGGCATCCCTATGTCAGGGAGGACATTGCGCAGACGATTGCGATTGAGCCGAATAAGCAGACGAGCATTGCGTTGAAGGTCGAGGCGCCGAGCGGACGCCTCTATGCCAACCAAATGGTCGAGAATGCCTATGCTCGGTTCACCATTACGGAGGACGTGCAGCGTCAAATCCTACCGACGGTTGAAAAACAAAGCATCACCGCAGACCAGGAATAGGGAGAGTATAAAAGTCCTGGGAAGCTACGCCGCTTTTGTGAGTTGATAATCGGCTTTTTCTGGTCCAAGACTTTCAGCGTCGATGCGATCAATTTAGACCACAGAGCACGCACGGTCCATTTTGGCAACCTCGGCGGCGCAAGGCCGAAGTAGGCTGACTGGATTCCCCCTTCCCCGTTTCATCACTGGTCCTCGAAGAAGCGGATAGCGGTGAGCAACTCCGGGAACTGGTAAATAATATAATCGGGTTTGACGCCTTCTTTCTCCGCCAGGCCTTGGTTTGATTTGCAAAAGACCGTGGTCATCCCGACTCTCTTCGCTCCATACACATCGCGATACATATCATTGCCCACAAACAGCACCTCGGACGGTATCATCTTCATGGCAGTCAATGCGTCCGTGAACAGGCGTTCGTGGGGTTTACGGACGCCGATGTCTCCCGAGATAATGATCGGGTCGAAATATCCGGCGAGCCCCACGGCATTCAGCTCGGAAACGGCATAGGCGGTCTGCCCATCAGAAACGATGGCCAGATGATAGTTTTGATGCAGTTGCCGGATGGTGTCCACCACGCCGGGATAGGGCTGTAACCGAAAGCGAGAGGCGGCGCGGTACGTCTCGGCCAGCAGTCTCGGGAGTTGCTCCAGTTTCTGAGGCGACAGGCCGCGTGTGAAATCCGTCGCGTACTGAGTGAGGATCGTATGGAAGATGCCGATAGCATCAAATTCAGGGTGCCGCCCGTCACGGGCCGCGCGTTGCTCTTTCATGATCTCGAAATAGAGATCCTTCACGACATGCGGTTCGAGCACAATGCCCTGATAGGAGAGCAGGTTACTCAGGATTCGATAGATCTCGTCGTACCCCTCGTTGGTGTGAATATCCGTCAGCGTGCCATTGACATCGAAAATAATCCCTTTGACCTGCATCTACAGGGCCCTCAAACACGCGGTTGCCTCATGGATCAGGTGATGACGATAGTCGGGGTCGATCCACTGATTTCGCGCGATGCGTAATAACGTCATGCCGAGGTAAAATGGGGTCCTTCCCGTGATCGATTGAAAGGCACGATCGCGGTTGGGGAAGTGGCAGGCATATTCCCACAGAAAATGGCCGATGAAGGGCTCAGCGGCGTCCTTCTTGCCGGTAGCCCGCAGAAAGAAATGCTTTAATTCGCCGGCGATGCGGCCGGTATCGAACACGCGATCCGCATGCTTGGCTCGCTCCAGATCGAACGCCATGACTTGTAATCCGTCCCCGATCAGGAAGTTTTCCGGGGTCGCGTCCCCATGCACGAGCACCTGCTGGTCTTCCCACATCCGCGGCTGATGACGCCACTGGTCACGCAGCCAATATAATTCGCCTCTCTCGTCTTTTTCGAGTGCCCGGATGTCCTGCAGTCGGTGAATGAGGCGGTCCAGATACGCGCAGTCTTGGTGGAAGTCCACCCCCACGCCGTTGGCCGTTCGGTTGTGGAACGAAGCCAAAAAATACGCGAGGGCGGTGAGGGCATGATACAGTGTCCCATGGTCCCCGCTCTGAATCACCCGCCGGATCACGTCGCTGAGTAATTCTCCCTCGCAGTATTCGGTGATGAGCAGAGCGTTCATCGCGTACTGGCGACCCAGCGGCCTCACGACATGGTGGGGGTAGCCTATCAGCCCGTAATCGCGCATCATGCAGAGACTGTCGAATTCGCGTGTCAGGCGGGAGCTTGCCTTTCCGGCATCGTTCTTTGTGGAGGAGAGAAAAAACTTGCCGATGACCTTGGTGTTGGTCGCGCGGTCTTCATACATGTACACATCGTGTGAGCCATTGAGCCTGAAAACACGGTACCCCGAATGACGTGAGGCAGCGCCGATCTGCGGCTGAATGGCATGCTGGAGATACGCGTGCAATGGATCGTGTTGTGGGAGCCTCCCCAGATAGATTCTGTGCATCGTCGTGGTATGTCGAGTGGAATCACCTCGCTGATTATCCCAGGAAAAGGGGAGCGTTCGGAAGGAATAAGTGAGGGCGAATCGAATATTTTCAGCCCTAGACGCCTCAGGATTGCCCCTTATAGTCGTTTTCTCCGAAGACACGATTGTTTTCAGGGGAATCCCAACCTCGCCATTTTCTTTTAAAATCGCTTGGCGACCAGTGGTTCTCCTAGTTCTCTAACTTGGCTTGCTGGATATTCTAGATGCCTTTCAATTTACCACGGAGGTCAGACCATGCCTGGTAAAGCTGATATCGTCACCTACATTATCCTTGGAGCATTTGCCCTGGCTATTATTGTCTTCGCGATGATGAATACGGGGTATAAAGGGCCGAGCTAAAGAGAAATTTACAAGCTCCGAGGCTCCATTACACAGTAACGGCTTGCAAAGCTCAGCACACTCCCGACACAGACGAATGCTCTGCGCCATGACTCATGGTCTCCGGTGCAATGCCATATACTCCTCAATCAATTTATTCACAAACCGACGTCATTGCGGGCCGGCTGGGTTCGCACGCTGCAACGTCGTCGTAGGGCCCTGGTCCATCATATAGGTTTGACCATGTCACCAGGCATCATTGGAAATCTGGGAAAAGACCTTGCCGCTAGACCCGTGCTCTCAACTCACGTACGCCGCGGCCAATTTTGTGCCGGATGAGGGTTCGCAATGTCACCCCGTTGGCATAGCCGACCTGGGCAGCAATCTGGTCCACGCTGTGGTCGCTGGTCTGTAGGAGATGGACGGCGCGCTCGACACGAAGGTCCTGGAAGTAGGCAAGCGGAGATTTCCCGATCACGGCGTGCAGTCGACGCGTCAGCGTTCGTGGACTCGTCGCCACGGCACGGGCGGCTTCATGGAGCGAGAAGCCGTCACTCAAACGGCGGCGGGCCCACCGTTCGAACCGCTCCACACAGGGATCTGCGTGCGCCAGGTGGTCGGGAATGGCAAAGGTCGCTTGCATCGGTCTTGGGTCAACCACGAGGTAGCGGGCCGTCAGCGCCGCCAGTGCGGGACTACGGCGACGCACGAGCCACAAGGCCAGATCGAGATGTGCCAGCGCGGCGCCGGCAGTGATGAATGATGACGAGTGGACAATCATACGCGACTCGTCCAGCACCACCTGCGGATACCGTTCACGAAAGAAAGGAGCCAGCCACCAGGAAGTCGTCGCATGATGGCCGTTGAGCAGGGAAGTCCCTGCAAGGATAAACGTGCCCGTGCAGGCAGCCCCGAGCAGGGTGCCTTGCCGGAACCATCGCCGCAGGAGGCTCTGTGCGTCCACTATCTCTCGTCGGTCGAGCATGATGCGCAACGCATCAGGCATCTTCGCCCCCACGGCAGGGACTAGGACGACATCTGGACGAGCAAGTCCCGTCGCTGGTCTTGCCGGGATCGACAGGCCGTGACTCGTGGTCACGCGGGAGCGGACGCCCACGATGGTGACATCGAAACGCGTCGTCAATGCCCTCGAGGAGGCTGCGAGTTCATTCGCCACGCTGAAGGTGTCAAGAAGGGTCGATAAGCCAGTATCGAAGGTGTCCTGAAGCGCCAGTATGAAAATTCGCATGGCTAGAACTGTAGCATAATTGGCATTCTTGCCAATAGACCATACTTGGTCCACACGCTAGGATGCGCGCAGCAATGAGGTCAACTTAGAAAGGACGGAGAACATGGTACGAGTGGCATTGTTAGTGCGGTTGCAGGCTAAACCAGGGAAAGAAGGGGAAGTCGCTCGTTTTCTCGAAGACAGCCTTGCCTTAGCGAATCAGGAAGCGGCCACGCCGATTTGGTTTGCCCTTAAATTTGGACCTGCTGCATTTGGCATCTTTGACGCGTTTGCCGATGAAGCCGGTCGCAAGGCGCATCTGGCGGGACAAATTGCGGCAGCACTGATGGCAAAGGCTCCCGATTTGTTGGCGCAACCACCACAGATCGAACAAGTCGATGTGCTCGCTGCGAAGGTTTCGCACTAAGCGGACCGAGTCCTATGACAAAGTCGCCGATGGCCAGACGACGCAGTTGCGCGCGGCAGAGTTTCAACCGCGATGGCGCCCACAATGATCTCACGTGGTTCGACCTGAGCCCAATTTAGAAGAAGGTTTCCTATGACGAAATATGCACACTGGGCACCCATTCCACTGCGGCTGATCGTTGGCTATGGATTCATGGCACACGGGTATGCGAAGGTCCTCAAAGGGCCGGAGCGTTTTGTCGACATCGTACACGCCATGGGAGTTCCAAATTCGATCGATTCGTGGCGCGCAGCTCTCAAGACATCCGCTCATCCTTCATTGTTAAGAAGGTTCTTCTCATAGAAAAGAAACCTGAGTGACGTTTGTGAAACCCGATATGAGCTCGTAATTGGAGAGGGCTCTATACGATTTCAATGCATTAACGCTACAACCAACTGGCTCCATTCCGATCACACATACTCTTGACCACTTTGGAACTTCCGCAAATAGTCTCAGCAGATGATCGAGATGGTCTTGCCTATCGTACCGGTTCTAGCCCAGTATATGACCTCTCTAATGATCGTGATCTCGTGATCCTGATAAGGACTGGTGCCATTCAATAGGTGGGCATGCTTGACCTCCTCGCCTACGACTTCATGCAACGTTCTCTTGTCGCCGCCGCGATGGTGGGCGGGCTTTGCTCGGTCATCGGCGTGTTTGTGGTACTGCGGGGGTTAGCGTTTGTCGGCGCCGGGACGTCGCATGCTGCGTTCGCAGGTGTGGCACTCGGCTACTTGATGGGATGGCCGCCATTGCTGCCGGCCATTGTGTTCGGCCTTGCGACGGTCTGGATTACCGGCTGGGTCGAAGAACGTGGCCGAATGAAACTGGATGTTTCAATCGGCATTCTCTATACCACGACTATGGCACTGGGCATTCTCTTTATCGGACTGATGAAGACCTACAATGCCGAAGTGTACGGATATTTATTCGGCAGTGTGCTATCCGTCACTCCTGAGGAGCTGCAGATCATCGGCGCGTTGAGTGTGCTCGTATTGGGCCTCCTTCTGCTGTTTGCCAAAGAACTCTATTTCATCGCTTTCGATCAAGAGATGGCCGAAGCGTCCGGCGTGCCCGCACGACAGATATTTTTTCTCCTCCTGACGTTGGTCGCATTGACGGTAGTGGTCTCACTGAAAACAGTGGGAGCGATCTTAGTCTTCGCCATGATCCTGATTCCAGCCTCGACGGCCTACCAGCTCACTCATAGCCTCGCAGCACTGACTCTCTATTCCGCAGCAATTGGGGTTTTGACCGCGGTAACCGGTGTCCTGATATCGGCCCTGTGGGATGTGCCTTCCGGGCCGGCCATTGTCCTACTGGCGACCACTCTATTTTTTATTTCAGTTTTCTTCTCGCCAAAGCGTGTGCGGCGCACACGGCTCGCCCATTCCCATTAGGTATCTTGCTCCATTCTTCCGATAATGCTATCTGTAAGGCATCACCACCTCGATCATGAGGCTATCGTTCTTCTTAATGTAAGAAGATTGCGACAAAGGCCGATTATTTGATTGATCTTTCAATAGAGAAGGAAAAGTACGAGAGGAGGGATTTCATGCATAGGCAAGCGTTCCGAGCAGGTGTCATCGGGTTAGTGTTCATCATCGTCGGCGTCGCCCTATTGCCCCTTTCAAACGGCGCGCTCGCAGAAGAGTTCGGGGGAACAGAACCAGGCAAATGGATACTCGGCTTTCGAGTGGGATTTTCGCCACTAACCCAACAGCTCTCCGAAAACACCTCAACCTCGGTCGGACCGCTCGTCAATTTTCAAGGTTTGTACAGTGTGAACACTTGGCTCTTGGTCGGAATGATGCTTGACTGGGAACGCCACGGAGTCAGCCTGGATCGACCTGACATAGACCTCGGACATCAAGATACGGTGTCGGTGCTGCCGACAGTGGAACTGCGCCCGGTGAAATTAGGTCGGATCATCCCGTATGTGAACATGAGCTTCGGCGTGAACATCAATAGCTTCGGCGAAAATACTCCCGTTCGCGTCAGCCCCAGCAACACCTTTGCATGGCGGTTAGGGTGGGGCGCCGATTACAAGCTCAATGAACGGTTCGCCCTCAATGCGGAGTGGGCCTACAAACGGAACGACGGCCATACCACCGGAACCGGCGGCCGAAACGATGACTGGAATGCGTCTTCGTTTGGGTTTCTCTTCGGCGGGAAGATGTTCTTTTGATCTGATCTTGTCACAGGCCGGGCCGCTGCAGGGTGACGCGACCGTAATCGGTTTTCTTACTCAAGGTGAACTGTTCCTGCTCCGACTCCACACCATGCCTGTCTGTTCTTTTGCGTTGAAGCCGAGTTTTTCGTAAAACCCCGGCCGTCTGGTGCAGAGCCAAAAGAGCTCCACCCGTTTGAGGCGCGGATGATCGAGGATGCGTCGGACGATCTCGGTCCCCACCCCTTGCCCCTGATACGCCCGATCGACGATCACATCCCAGATCGTTGCGCGATAGATAAAGTCGGTGAGGACACGGCCGAACCCGATAAGATGATCTCCATCCCACGCACAAAGAGTCAGGTCGGTATGGCGTAGCATTTCCTTCGCATCATCGAGAGATCGAGCCTTGGCCCATGGGGCTTGGTGGAACAACCCAAGGAGCTGAGACGCGTCAGGTGGCTCGTTATGAGAGTAGGTGACGTCGGACTTGAGGGTTGGAGGCATCTTATACTAGAGTATCCTCCCGAATTGTCTTGGAGTGTACGGGGAAACAAATGTCAACGCAAGTCCGAACCTGTCCAAAGTGCTTTCAACTCATGTGGCTGAAAACTGATGAGTACGAGGTGCTCGACGATGAAACTGTTCGCGCGAAGTGCCCTCACTGCGGGAACACCGCGCGCTTCAATCTCGTCACCGTCGGCCCGAATGCATTAGGTCCCAAAATGGGACATTGACTGCTGTGAGCGGTTGTGAGTGCTGAGCTGGGCCTCCGAAAAACTAAGCACTCAGAACCGGCGCTTACATGCCGCCACCCGCGCCGTCCAGCTCCGGCTTATTGCCTGGAAGGACTTTGTGCAGGGCGGCGCGGTATTCCTTGAGTCGTTTTTCGTCCGTTCGCCCCATCTCAATTTCCTTATCCCGCTGCATGCGTTCCAAGTGATCCAATGCCGAGAGAAGCGGTTGAACGGCCCCGAGGAGGTTCCCGATTTCAAACGCCTCCAGAGATGATACCAACGATTCATTCAGCGCCTTGTAGGGAGTTCCGGCATTTTGGCTTCGGGCACGGGATACGATGGTTTCATAGCTATCGACCGCCTCGAAAGAAGGTTTCAGACCCGAGGACAATGCGCTCAAATGGACAATGGGTGGAAGCTTGGCGGCATAGGACTTGAGATGAGCCGTTAATCCTCCCACGGCATCGAGTACTTCAGTGGTCAGCATGCATCCTCGGCAATGTACATGTCGGCGCCCCGTCCACGCGACTCCTTCCTCCCGTGGATGATGAACTGTTCAAGCGCACGCATGACCTGTTCTATATCGCTAGGCGCAGACCTCGTGAAGTCCTCCACATTTCCCGTCACCGGATGAGTGAAGCCGAGGGTTCTGGCATGGAGCATCACCCGAGGAATCTCTACTTGGCCGATCATACACACTTTTTTCCCTCCGTACGTGTGATCTCCTAGAATGGGATGTCCCAAGGAGGTGAGATGAACACGAAGCTGGTGAGTTCGGCCAGTTTGCGGGTAAAGCAGCACATGGGCGGCCACTCTCCCATACCGCCGCTCCACCGCATACTCCGTCACAGATTCCTTAGGGCTGGTCGTTTTCGACGAAAATTTCTTCCGGTCTTTGATATCCCGACCAATCGCCAGGTCGATCAGTCCTCGGCCTTTCTTGGGAACGCCCCAGATCAATGCCTCGTAGACCCTGATGATGGTATGGAGCTTGAATTGCTCTGCAAGAGCACGATGTACAGTATCAGTCTTGGTAATCACCATGACGCCGGACGTTTCTTTGTCCAGTCGGTGGACGAGGCCCGGCCGCTCTTTCCCTCCAATGGTCGAAATGGTTCCACCCGACGTCTGAAAATGATGCAGCAGTGCATTGACAAGGGTACCGGTCCAGTTCCCTGGCGCAGGGTGGACGACGATCCCGGGCGGCTTATTCAAGACAAGGAGAGACTCATCCTCGAACAGAACTTCAAGAGGGATAGCCTCCCCCTTGATCGAAAGGGGCTCCGGCTTCGGCACGTCCATGGTGATCTTATCGCCGGGTTTGATTTTGTGGCTCGGCTTGACCATCTGATCGTTGATGCGGATGCGCCCCAGCTCGATCAGACGCTGCAACGCCGAGCGTGAGACATCCCGTTCCCGATTGACGAGAAAGAGATCCAACCGTTTGGGCTGCTCTCCCGCGGTGATGATAAATTCTGTAATCATGAGCGAGTACGCTACTAAAGAGCATCGACCAAATGCAATTGGAGATATCGTTGATTTGCTTCTTTCGTGACGGAGGGCCATATTTTCAACGGAGACGAAGCCGCTCAGCCGTTAGGAAGGATTTCCATCGAAAAACTGTCCGCTCCATCTTTGTAGGTCTGCTTCGGAATGGACAATCGACAACGGTTCTATGGCTTCACTCCGACTCTGAGAGGAGAGGATTTTCCGATGGGCCGGCGGCATGCACGACAACATGTCGCTGGCGGAAAATCGCAAGCGCGCGCTGCCCAGCTTCGTCCGCCTCTTGATGCTGCCCGAGCGCTTCATACAGAGAAGCCAGCAGCGCCCAGGACGCCGCCTCGCCGGATGAATCGCGCGACGATTGATAGAGAGTCACCGCACGCTTCGCCAATCCTATTCCTTTCTCCTGTTGGCCGATGGCGCCATAGATCACAGACATGCGGTAGCGCACCACTGCCTCCATGCCGGCTTGAGGTCTTTGCTCGACCAACGCAAGCGCCCCTTCGTAATACTGCTTCGCCGCATCAGGCTCATCCATGATCCAACGGGCATCGCCGAGTGCAAGCAATGCAGCGAGTGCCTGATCGTTGTCCTGACGGTTACGTGCTTCCTTCAGTGCCTGTTCAAGGAACAGGAGTCCTTCTTCGGTCAACCCGTCGCTGATGCGTAGGAGCCCGAGTTGTATCCTTGCCAAAACCACCCCTTGGACATTGCGCGACCGGCTGTATCGATCCATCGCTCGTTCAAACAAGCGGCCCGCTTCTTCTCGCGATCCCAACCAGGCAGAGACTTTTCCGAGCGTCAACAGCGCATCTCCATGAGCCGGGCTGGCGGGAGCTTTTGAGAAGAGCGCCAAGGCGTCGCGAAGCTGCTCAGCCGCGTGCTCTCTCCGGCCCTGTCGTTCGAAAATCGAACCGATCTTGGTCAGGGCTGTGGCTTCGCCTTGCCGCTGCTTGGTCGCGCGGAACGATTCGCGCGCTCGTTCATAATACGTAAGGGCTTCCGCAAGGTGGTTCTGTACGTCATGGATTTCGCCGATCCGAAGCAACTCGTCACCCTTCAATGTCGTGGTCGAAGACACCGGCTGAAAGGGCCACGGCTCCTCGAGCGACCATGCGTTGGATGAAAGAACGAGAGTCACAAAGAGAAGGAACGGGGTCACAGCATACCCTACCGCTCCCGCGTCTCATCGGTCAAATATCAGGAAAGAGAAGCTAACCTACATTATTCATGGCGATTCGTAACGAAACCGCCCAGACGCCAGGCGAGGATGGCTTCCAGTGGAGGTGCGTAATCTTACCCCGGACTCCTGCTCACAGCATTGGACAACGCGCGGACCGGAGAGTATGCTTCTGTGT
>Ga0070682_100001676_pt1 | contig 12326 bp, 10 predicted proteins | sample KBSC63LmetaG_FD_64668 | JGI IMG/M metagenome (GOLD analysis project Ga0070682, IMG submission 64668) | Corn rhizosphere microbial communities from Kellogg Biological Station, Michigan, USA - KBS C6-3L metaG | ecosystem: Host-associated > Plants > Roots > Rhizosphere | place: USA: Michigan... | reverse complement strand
CTCGTCGAGCTTGGACAGCGGCATCGTCTTGGATGTCAGCGCCAGATAGAGAATCGGCTGATCAGCCGGATTCACTTTACGGTAGGACGGCGGGAGAATTCCGAGCGGAAGGCTCCGCAACGTCTGGGAAATTGCCGCCTGCACGTCGGCCGCCGCGGCATCGATGCTACGGTCGAGGGAGAATTGGATGGTGATCGAGGTCGACCCGAGCTGGCTCGACGAAGTCATGTTGTCGATCCCGGCGATCGTCGAGAACTGCTTCTCGAGCGGAGTCGCGACTGCCGCGGCCATCGTTTCGGGACTCGCCCCGGGCAAATTGGCGTTCACCTGGACGGTCGGAAAATCAACCGACGGCAGATCGCTCACCGGCAGTCTCCGGTAGGAGGTCGCTCCGAAAAACAGAATTCCGATCATGACCAGCGCAGTCATTACAGGTCGGCGGATGAATAGTGCGGTCATTTCCGTTCCCCCTTTATCGCCACCTTGGATCCCGGGATGAGTCGCGACTGACCGTCGACGATTACGCGCTCGCCGTCCACAAGACCACTCCCGATGACGGCGAGTGAATCGACGGTGCGGGTCACCTGCACCTGTCGTTGCCTCGCCGTTCCAGACGTATCGATCGTATACACGTAAGTGCCTTGCTGTCCCGTCAACACGGCCGGAGCCGGGAGCGTCAGCGCATTCGGATCTACGAATAGTTGCAGCGCCACATTCATGTATTGGCCCGGCCACATCGTGCCTTCGGGATTGCTGAAGCGCGCCTTCAGAAGAACAGTTCCCGACGTCGAGTCGACGTTGTTGTCCACGAACGCAAGGGTTCCCATCAACGGTTCGCCCGAACCCTCCGAAGGGGTCGCGCGGACCTGCAACGCGTTGCCGCCCTTGTAGTATCTCTGGATGTCGGGAAACTGGCTCTGTGCGACGGCGAACCTCACCAGGATCGGCTGGATCTGGTTGATCACCACGAGCGGCGGGGTGCTGTTCGCCTTGACGAGATTGCCCTGGCGCACGAGGAGACTTCCGGTCCGCCCGGATATCGGTGCCCTGATCGTGGTGTTGGCAACATCGAGGGCTGCTTTTTGAACGTTGGCACGATCGGCGGCAACCGTTGCGACGGCCGACGCCGCGGCGGCTTCGGCTTGATCGGCTTGCGAGCCAGTTACGTACCCCTCCTTCACCAGCGACGCATAGCGGGCGGCATCACGCTGCGCGCTTGCGGCCATCGCTTGATCTTTCGCAAGCTGCGCGCGCGCCTGGTCCAGTACAGCGACGTACGGACGCGGATCGATCTCGAACAGCACCTGCCCAGCCTGTACGGATTGACCCTCCGCGAACGTCACACGGTTGAGGATTCCATTTACCTGGGATTCGACCGCCACCGTTTGCATCGGCTCGGCCACACCATTGGCGGTAACGACGTACGGTACCGAGACTCGTTTTACAGTGGTAACACTGACTGGAACCGTCGGCTGCCGGGGAGGATCCTTCTTGGAGCAGGCAGCGCCCGCGAGGAGAACGAGAGCTGCAATGCGCGCGGAATGAGTGCGCGTGCTCATTTATTGGCTGGGTTCTGGAGTGGACGCGACACCGTTGAATCCGCGGAGAACGGAAATGGTGTGTCACCGTGTACGCCTAATACACCGGCATCGTGGGCGAGTTGCGCGAGTGACGTATACCACTGCCAGCGCGACTGAACCTGCTGCGATCTGGCGTTGGCAAGTGCTGTCTGGGCAGTCAGTAAATCGAGAATGCTTCCGACTCCTTCGCGATAACGTCCAGCCGCGACCTGCACCGATTGCTGGGCGCTGATGAGCAGGTCGTCCGCGGTGGCGACACGCTGCTCGGCGGTTTGAAGAGCGTAGTAAGAGACAAAGACCTGCGTGATCACGTCCTGGCGCGTCTGATCAGCGAGCGCCGAAATGGCCTCGGCCTGGGCTCGCGCGGCTGCAACATCGTATTGGTGCGAGAAGCCGTTGAAGATCGGGACCGAGAGCCCCAATGTGATCGTGTACGATGGTCCCGCGAACGTCGACGGAGTCGAATACGTGCGCGATGCGTTGCCGCCGAGCGACAGCGAGGGAAGCTCCGCGGCTCGGGCGACGCGAACCTGGGATGCCGCGGCAGCCGCTTGCGCCCGTGCCGCCGCGAGATCGGGCCGATTGCGTAGTGCCTCGTTGATTACGCTATCCACGCCTTGCGCTAGTCCCCTTACCGGAATCGCACCCGACAACGGCTCGAGGTCAAATGGCAAATTGGCCGGAAGTCCGAGTGCCGAGGCGAGAGAACCGCGCGCTGCCTGAAGACTTCCTTGCGTCGTTTCCAGATTCAGCTGCTCCTGCGAGAGTGCAGTGCGCGCCTGCAGAACGTCCGCGATCGTCGCGAGCCCGACTCTATTACGCTGCGTCGCAGCGTTGAGATTCGCCTGCGCCTCGGCGATGGCTGATCGCTCGGCCGCGAGCAGGGCCGCTGTCGACATGTACGTGAAATAGGCGACCTGCGCCTGAAGCACTGTGTTCTGTATCGTTGCGTTGTGTGAGAGATTCGCAGCAAAGAGACTCTGACGCGCCCTCTCGATGGATCCGGAACGCCCGCCGAAATCGAGCAACAGGTAGTTGAGCGAAACTGAAGGGCCATAGTCGGTCCGCGTTCCCGCCGGTCGTGCCAACGTCGCCGGCGATTGAATGCGGGATACGTTCGCCGTCGCACCAACGGTCGGAAAATACTGGCCGCGCGCGGAACCGAAGAGATCGGCAGAGGCACGAGCCTGCGCCCACGATGCCCGCGTTGCGGGATTGTTGCGGAGAGCGAGGTCGACCACGTCGACGAGTGTCAGCTGACGTATCCGCTCCTGCAGGTCGGCCGGCACCACGGCGGCTACTGCAGGCGTCACCAACGACTCGGGTTTTACGGCGCCGGGGGGCGGCGTCCAGGGCACGTTTGGAGAAGGCGATGCGCCGGCGGTACCGTTCACTCTGGGAGGGTTTCCACACCCCACAACGACCGACACCAACACGAGTGGAATGGCTTGGAGATATCTGGTTGTCTGAGACATTATTCCCAATACGGCGTCCACGCTCTTTATGCTGATGTGTAACGAAGGTTTTGTGCGGCGCGTTCTTGCACTACATTTGGCGTTCGCATCGACCTCAGGGGCCAATGACGAAGTATAAGTTCGCTAAAGTTCCGCCGCGTGGCGAAGGCATCGGTTACAAGAACGGCGTGCTGAACGTGCCGGACAATCCGATCATTCCCTTCGTGGAAGGCGACGGCACCGGTCCCGACATCTGGCGCGCTTCGGTTCGCGTGCTCGATGCCGCCGTCGAGCGGGCATACAAGGGAAAGCGAAAGATCGCCTGGATGGAGGTGTTCGCGGGTGAGAAATCCTTCAAGCAGTTCCAGGACTGGCTTCCCCAGGAAACCCTCGACGCGATGCAGGAATACCGGGTCTCGATCAAGGGGCCGCTCAGCACGCCTGTCGGCGGCGGAATCCGCTCACTGAACGTGACGCTTCGGCAGGTGCTCGATCTTTACGCCTGCATTCGTCCCGTGCGGTACTTCGAGGGCGTCGGCGCTCCAGTGAAGGAGCCCCAGAAGGTGAACATCGTGATCTTCCGCGAGAACACCGAAGACGTTTATGCGGGAATAGAGTGGAAGGCCGGCTCGCCCGAAGCGGAAAAGGTCGGCGCCTTTCTCCGGAAGGAGTTCAAAAGCGACATTCGCGAGAAATCGGCGATCGGTATCAAGCCCATGTCCGAGTTCGGTTCCAAGAGACTCGTCGAGATGGCCATCCGCTATGCGATCGAGAAAGACAAGGAATCCGTCACGCTCGTGCACAAGGGCAACATCATGAAGTTCACCGAGGGCGCGTTCCGGGATTGGGGATACGAAGTCGCCCGAGAGAAATTCCCGGAGGACACGACGACCGAGGCGGAGCTCACGAAGGCCGGACCTACGGCTCGAGCGGATGCGGTCGTCATGCGTGATCGCATCGCGGACTCGATGTTTCAGCAACTGTTGCTGCGTCCCTCGGAGTACTCGGTGATCGCGACGCCCAACCTCAATGGAGACTACCTGTCGGACGCCGCGGCTGCTCAGGTCGGCGGCCTTGGAATCGCGCCGGGCGGCAACGTTGGCGACGGCGTCGCCGTATTCGAAGCGACCCACGGCACAGCCCCGAAATACGCGAATCTCGACAAGATCAATCCGGGAAGTGTCATACTATCAGGCGCGATGATGTTCGAGTACTTGGGTTGGCACGAAGCGGAGGCGCTGGTGATCAAAGGCGTGGAAAGCGCGATCAGGTCCAAGCGCGTCACTTATGACCTCGCGCGCCAAATGCCGGGAGCGACCGAAGTCTCGACATCCGCATTTGGTGACCAGGTGATCGCTGGAATGAAGAACTAGATCGTGCTCGCCGTCTCTATCAACTCCGCCAATCCGGCCGAGGTCGGAACCGCTCTTCTCGTCGTCGCGCTACCCGAGAATCCGACGCTCGCCGGAATCGCGGGACTTGACGCCGCCACACAGGGCGCGCTGACTCGATCGATCGAGATGAAGGACTTCCGCGGCGCTCGCGACGAGATGCTTCATCTCACCGGCCTGGCCAAGGGTCCGAGACGAATCCTCCTCATCGGGCTCGGCACTGTCGCCGATCGCCGAGCCGCTCTCAGACGCGCTGCGACTCTTGCCGCACGCAACGCGAATCGCCTCGGGGTCGGTGAGATGGTTTGGTACTCCAACCAGATCACGCCTGAAGAAACGGAATCCATCACTCTCGGCCTGATCACAGGCGCCTGGGAATACACCGAGCTAAAAACGCCGGCTCCCGAACCAGAGCGCAAAAAACCTCTCGAGCGGGCGACGATCCTCACCAGCAACACCGACGACAGCCGTCGGGGACTCTCGAACGGTCAGGCAATCGGATCGGGGCAGAGTCTCGCGCGACGACTCGCGATGATGCCCGGGAATCTCTGTACACCCGAGTATCTCGCCCAGACCGCCGCTGACATCGCCAAACGCTACGACATGGGGATCACCGTCCTCGGCCGGCGTGAAATGGAAGCGGAGAAGATGGGCTCGTTCCTCGCCGTCGCTCAGGGAACGCCGCAGGATCCCAAGCTGATCGCACTGGAGTACAAGGGCGGGAAGCCGAATGCGAAACCGGTCGTGCTCGTTGGGAAAGGACTCTGCTTCGACAGCGGCGGGATTTCGATCAAGCCGGCGCAGGGAATGGAGTTCATGAAGTTCGACATGTGCGGCGGTGCGGGAGTGCTCGGCACCTTCGAGGCGCTGGGACAGATGAAGCCGACCGTCAACGTCGTCGGAATCGTGGGCGCCACTACCAACATGCCGTCCGGAAGCGCTATGAACCCCGGCGATGTGGTGAAGGCGCAGAACGGGAAATCGATCGAGATCATCAACACCGACGCGGAGGGACGCCTTGTTCTCGCCGATTGTCTCTCTTACGCAAAACGATTCGACCCGGATGTCGTGATCGATGCCGCTACGCTAACGGGTGCTTGCGTAATAGCTCTCGGTCATACCGCGAGCGGCGTGTTCTCGTCCGACGACGCGCTCATCGCGGAGATTCTCGCCGCGGGAAAGCGAGCCGGCGAGCCAGCGTGGCCGCTGCCGCTGTGGGATGACTACAAGGAATTGATCAAGTCCGACGTCGCGGACATCAAGAACTCGGGCGGACGCCCAGCCGGTGCCGTCACCGCCGCGATGTTTCTGAGGGAGTTCGCGGAAGGATATCCGTGGGCCCACCTCGACATCGCCGGCACTGCGTATTCGGAGACCGATCTGGTTACGATTCCCAAAGGACCGACGGGAGTCCCGACGGGTATGTTCATCGAGTTCATTCGCGGGAGAGTTCCCTGAGAACAGGTGTCGGGCGCGTACACATCTCAGCCCGCCTCGGCCTCGTGGCCGGGGCGCTTTTGTACGCGGCCGCATTTCCCGCATCGGCACAGGTGCCAACCCCTCCCGCGCTGCCGCCGAGCGCGGTCCCGATTCCCAACGGGACGAAAACCGACTCTGGTCACGACACCGTAAAGGTCAAGCCTGACACGGTCAAGCGTGACACGATCAAGGCTTTGCCAGGCCGCTTCGCGGATCCCGCTCTTTACGAAATCGGACCGCAGTACGAATGGAATCGCGCGCAATTGTTCGCGACGGGATCTCTCACCGTCATCGATGTACTGGATCGAATTCCCGGAGTGACGACGTTCAGATCGGGTTGGCTGTCCACGCCACAGACGGCCACGTATAACGGCGATTTCCAGCGCGTGCGCGTGTTCTACGACGGAATCGAGATCGACAATCTCGACAACCGAACAGGAGGCGTACTCGACCTGTCGACGGTGCAGCTCTGGACGCTCGAGCACCTGAGCATCGAGCGAAGCGCGAGCGAGGTTCGGATCTACATGCGCACCTGGCGCGCGGACAATACCGATCCGTACACACGCGTCGACATAGCGACCGGAAACGAGGATACAAACCTCTATCGTGGATTCTACGGCAAGCGATTCGACAACGGCGGGATCCTTCAGTTCGGTGGTCAGCAGTTCGGAGTGCAGAGCCCGCGGTTCGCCGGCAGCGGCGATGCGCTTTCGCTCCTAACCCGTGTCGGAGTGGCAAGGAAGGGGTGGAGCCTGGATGCCTTCGTCCTGCGCCATCACGCAACCAGAGACATCGAGCGACCGATCGCCGGTGGTCCTCCGCCGGTGTTGGCACTCGACGCGACGAACACGGACGCATACATCCGGGCTGCCGTGGGTGGAGTCGAGAGCGGGCCATGGGCGCAGATTTCGGCGGCATCGATCGGGTTCAAGGGAACGACGAGTCCTGATCGAAATGTGTCAGCGACCGTGCTGGCCGATACGCTCGAGCGGCGCTTCTCGGAGACTCAGTACAATGCGAGCGCCGGCTACACCCTCGGCGCCGCACGAGTGGAGGTCGAAGATAGGCTGCGCGCGCTCAATGGTGCCACCTACAACGGGATCAGCGGACGGCTCGATCTCGTGACACCGATTGGCGTCGTCAACGGTTTTGTCGAGCACGATGGGTTTCGAGGGGTAACCAACGCTGACGGCGGAATTCGCGCGCAACCGCTGCCATTTATCGCGCTCTCCGGATCGATCTCACGTTCGACTCCCAGAACATCGGGGGTGTCGACGCAATCGAGCATCACCTCGGAACGTGCGGAAGCGGGGCTCAGGCTTTTCGGCCCTTGGTTTTCGGGTGGGGTGATCAGGACGGACAGAACCGCCGGTTTGGCCCCGATCGTTTACGACACTCTGTACCTGCCGACAATGACAGGCAGGGTCATGGGTAAGACCGCCTCAATCCGCGGGCCGTTGCCCGGCGGATTCGGCATCGACGCATGGCTCGTTCGGTGGGATTCGGCCGGCCGATACCAACCGCAATATCAGAGCAGGTCCGAGCTCAATTACTCGAACAATTTCGCCGGGCGATTTCCGCGGAAGGACTTCGAGATTCGTGTTGCCGGTGTCTACGAGTATCGAGGGCATACGACCTTTCCGCTGGATGCGGGCGACATCCAGACCCCAGTTGCGAAAACGGTCTCTGCACTCCTGGAGATCAGGATCATGCGCGCGGTCATCAGCTATCAACAGCGCAACATCCTTGGCTATCTATACCAGGTCGTACCGGGATTCGAGATGCCCAGAGTGCTCGCGATCTACGGTGTCAGATGGGATTTCTGGAATTGACAAACTCATTGTCGCACCATAGGATAGCCCAGCTCACATGATATCCAGCATGACGGGATTCGGCGCGGCGGACGGCAACCTTGGCGACGCGCGCGCGAGCGTCGAGATCAGGACGGTCAATCATCGGTTCTTCAGTCCGAATCTCAAACTGCCCTCCGCACTCTCGCGGTGGGAGAACGAGATCCGCGAGGTTCTGCGCCAGAAGATCGCGCGTGGCCACGTGACCCTGACCGCGCGGGTCGACCGCGCCGTCGGGACGGGACCAGTCATAAACGGGACTCGGCTCGCCGAATATGCGCTGGAGTTGAGAGAGCTCCAGAAAAAGCATTCGCTCGGTGGCGAGGTCGATCTGGCGACGCTGTTGCGACTTCCCGATGTCGTCGCATCGCCGGGCGAGACAGAGATGGACGCCAGTGTTGGCGAAGCTCTGGTCGCAATCGTCAACAAGGCCGTGGACAACCTCACGTCCATGCGGCGAGCCGAGGGCGCTCAACTCGCCGCGTTCCTGGTGGAGCGGGTGGCCGCGGTGGAAACAAGGCTTGCCAGAGTTGAGAAGCGCGCACCAATCCGGCTCAAGGAGCATCATGAGCGCGTCACCCGTACGGTTTCTGACTTGATTGGAGCCGCTGGCGCGGATCCCCAACGAATTGCGCAGGAAATCGCGATCCTGGCAGACAAGCTGGACGTGGCCGAAGAGCTGGATCGATTCCGTTCACATCTGGCGGCGTTCCGTGAAACCGCGCGGTCGACGAGCTCGGATCCGGTTGGGAAGCGTCTCGGATTCATCCTTCAGGAAATGGTCCGTGAGGCGAATACGATCGGTAGCAAAGCCAGCGATGCGCAGATCCAGGAGGACGTGATCGCGATCAAGGAAGAGCTCGAGCGAATTCGCGAGCAGGTCGAGAACCTCGAGTAATGCCATTTCCGATCATCCTTTCTTCTCCTTCCGGGGGCGGAAAGACGACCATCGCGCACAAGCTGTTGGCGATGAGGACCGATGTTGGCTATTCGGTCTCATGCACTACGCGTCCTCCGCGCCCGGGCGAAATTGACGGCAAGGATTACCATTTCCTCTCGCTCAAGGATTTCAAGCGTGGCAAGGCGGCTCGGAAATTCGCCGAATCGGCCGAGGTTCATGGACACCTCTATGGAACGTTGCGGGCGGAGGTCAAGCGGGTGCTGGCGTCCGGCAAGAACGTCATCATGGACATCGACGTCAAAGGCGCCAAGCAGTTCTCGCGCGCCTTTCCTGACTCGGTCCTCATCTTCATTCTTCCGCCATCGGCCGAGGTGCTGGTGGAGCGCCTCAAAGCCCGGGGGACCGAAGACCGCAAATCCCTGATTCGGCGATTCAAGAGTGCCAAAGACGAGCTAAAGGCGGTAGATTTGTATCAGTACGTCATCGTAAATGACGACATCGATTCCGCGGTAGCGGCGGTCTCGAGCGTTATTGAAGCAGAAGGGTCGAAGCGGTCCCGCAACGGAACCCTCGACGCGCGACTCGAAGAGCTGATGGATGGGATTCAGCGCGCGATCGTTCAATATTCACCGAGGAAGTAAATGCAGGTATTCATTCCGAACGAAGTCGCGAAGCACGCGACCAACAAGTACCTGGGAGTTCTGGTCGCGGCAAAGTACGCGCGCGTCCTCAATGAATTTCCGCGCGATCGCTCGGCGCCAGGCGAGAAGAAGCTGACCACGCGCGCGCTCGAGGAGCTCACGGACGGCGAGGTCGAGTATCGCGTAGTTCCGCGTCGCCGCACGGAGTAAGTACCGCGCGTCCATTTCCGGGCAGCCGCGTCCTCCTCGGTGTCACCGGGGGCATCGCCAGCTACAAGTCAGTGTGGCTGGCGCGTTTGCTTACACAGGCCGGTGCTGAAGTCGACGTCGTAATGACCCGCGGCGCCCGCGAGTTCGTCGGGCCGATAACATTCGAGGCAGTTACAGGGCGTCCAGTCCACACTGAGATTTTCGGACCCGGACACGCACTCGATCACATCCGGCTCGCCCGTGAAGCGAACGTGATCGTTGTGGCGCCCGCGACTGCTGATTTCGTCGGACGAGCGGCGCACGGCCTCGCGGACGACTTGCTCACGGCATGTCTGCTTGCGGCGCAGTCCAGGGTACTCCTGGTGCCAGCCATGAACGATCGGATGTGGTCGCACGCGCAAACTAAGCGAAACGTCGCGCACGCCCGGTCATTGGGATACGATGTTCTCGAGCCAGCAACGGGGCCGCTCGCGGTTGGAGAGGGAAGCGGGCCGGGTCGCATGCCCGAACCCGAAGAAATCATGAGTCACGTCGGGCGTCTGCTCGAGGCGGCTTCGTCGCTCAAGGGGAAAAAGATCATCGTCACCGCCGGCGCAACGCGCGAACCAATCGACCCGGTCCGATTCCTCTCCAATCACAGCAGCGGGAAGATGGGAATTGCGCTCGCTCGCGCGGCCTGGAGGCGCGGCGGCGAAGTCACCCTGATCGTCGGACACGTGGATGTCCCGCTTCCGCCCGAGATATTGACCGTGAAGACCGACACCGTGCGCGAGATGTCAGAGGCAGTCGCGGAGCAGCTTCTTGCTGCCGACGTGCTCATCATGGCCGCGGCCCCGGCTGACTTCCGGCCGTCCTCGGAAGCGCCTCAGAAAATCAAGAAGGGACGCACCGCGCCAAGGATCGTTCTCGAGCCGACCGAAGACATCCTCAAATCGACGATTGCCAGACGCAAAAAGAAGAGTGTCATCGTGGGATTTGCGCTCGAGACGACAGACGGACTTCAGAACGCCAAGGCCAAGCTCAAATCGAAGGAGCTCGACTTCGTTGTATTGAACGACGCAACGGAACCGGGTGCGGGCTTCGGCGTCGACACGAATCGTGTGACCGTCATTGCGCGCGATGGAAAAGCGGAAGAGCTCGAGCTCATGTCCAAGACCGACCTCGCCGAACTTCTTCTCGACCGCGTGGAGCGCGAGCTGAATGGACGCTAGAGGTTTGCTGCGCCGCTATCTCGAGCAGCGTCGCGAGTTAGGTGAATCCGAGCTCGTTCTCGACGGGTTGAACGTCGATGATGTGATGCGCCTGCTGGGAGCAACCGGACGGAGCATCCCGGTGAGTGAAGGTCGCCGCAGTGTGCGTGAGCTCGTCGGTGACCAACCCGACGACTGGCGAACCGCGCTTCAGGATGCTGGCGTGATGCTTGAACGTCCCATGCCGGGTCCGAAGCCAGTTCCAGTGAGAGCGACCGAAGACTTCGCCGAAACGAGCGGCACCGCTCAAAGCATCGATCAAACCACTACCGCTGACACACCTGACGAGATGGCGACCAGGAAGAAAAGCGTCGTTGCGCCGAAGGGAATAGTGATCGAACCCATCGAAGCCGAGCTCATGCCGGGCTCGATCGAGAAACTCGACTCCCTCGACGCTATCGTGAAGACGGTCAAGAAGTGCACGCGCTGCTCTCTTTACAAGACAGCGACCAATCCGGTGCCCGGAGAGGGCGATCCGAACGCGGATCTCGTTTGCGTCGGAGAAGCCCCCGGTGCAAAGGAAGATGAAACGGGGCGGCCTTTCATCGGCCAAGCTGGTCAGCTACTCACAAAGATTCTCGCCGCGATTGATCTGACGCGCGAGCAGGTATTCATCTGCAATGTGCTCAAGCACAGACCTCCGGGAAACAGAAATCCGCTTCCCGAAGAAGTCGAAGCCTGTAGTCCGTACCTGATCAGGCAGCTGGAGCTGATCAAGCCAAAAGTGATAGTTGCGTTCGGGACCTTCGCAGCCCAAACTCTCCTAAACTCAAAAACGCCGATCGGTCAGCTCCGTGGGCTGGTACATCAGTACCACGGTATACCGCTCATCGTCACCTATCATCCGGCAGCGCTGTTGCGCAATCCGGCCTGGAAGCGCCCCACTTGGGAAGATGTCAAGCTCGCCCGTAGAATACTCGATAGCAGCCCCCGTTCGTGACCCATACAAGGATCGCCGGCCGCCTTACTCCGAAGATGCGGAGCAGGCGGTGCTGTCGGCGATGCTCATGGATCCCGACGCCATTTTGCGCGCGACGGAATTCCTCGACGACACCATGTTCTATCGCGAGGGACACCGCCGGATTTTCCGCGCGATGGTCTCTCTCTCCGAACGCGGCGATGTAGTAGATCCGCTCACGCTCTCGGAGGAGCTCGGCAGGTCAGGCTCGCTCGAGTCCAGCGGCGGGAAGGACTATATAGGATTTCTCGTCGACGCGGTTCCCACCGCGGCGAACATCGAGTATCACGCCAAGATCGTTCGTGAGAAGGCGCTCCGTCGCCGGCTGATCGAAGTCTCCACCGCCATCGTATCAGAAGCATTCGAGTCGGGGTCGCCCGCCACCGAACTGCTCGACGAGGCCGAGCACAAGATCTTCGAGGTCAACCAGAGTCGCGGCTCCGAAGGCTTCATGCGCATCAAAGAGCTCCTTTGGCCGACGATGGAACGGATCGAGGAGATCCAGCGCGGCGGCGGATCGATTACGGGAGTGGCAAGCGGATTCAAGGATCTGGACGAGCTCACCGCAGGTTTCCAACCGTCCGATCTAATCATCGTCGCGGCGAGACCATC
>Ga0070682_100001674_pt1 | contig 12338 bp, 29 predicted proteins | sample KBSC63LmetaG_FD_64668 | JGI IMG/M metagenome (GOLD analysis project Ga0070682, IMG submission 64668) | Corn rhizosphere microbial communities from Kellogg Biological Station, Michigan, USA - KBS C6-3L metaG | ecosystem: Host-associated > Plants > Roots > Rhizosphere | place: USA: Michigan... | reverse complement strand
CTCAAATCTAATAGCGCCATTTTTAATGGCCTCTATTGCCCATTCTGGATCTTCTTTTTGGTCGGGTCCGCCTGTCCATTGGAATGCTTCAATCACGACCGGTTTTTTTCTGTATTTCATAGTTTAAAAATTGGTTTCAAAACTTCCCTCCCGCGCGAACACGCTTTCTAAATCGTCCGTGCATAACCTCCAGTCTCAGGATAAGGCAACCATGACGGCATCGTCGTCAAGTGCCAAGCATCGCATTCATGGCAATGATAGGCGCGTCGCATCAATTCTTTTCCTTCTTTTTTGAGATCTCGGTTTATAAGCTTGCGGGCTTTGTGGGCCGCTTTCTCTGAAGTGTACAGGATCTTCCCGCAATATCCGGTCAAGTCTATCGGTTTGGAAGATGGTTGACTGGATACAAGTCTATGGACCTCCAAGGCCGCCTGTATCTCGGCGATCTTAAGTTTACAGGCCTCTATTTTTCGTTCCTGCCCGGCGATCATCTCAAGCAAATGGCGCTCTTTTCCGTCTGTTTTATCCCGTTTTTTCATCGTATCCTACTTTCCAGCATCTCCAGCTGATCTGCAATTTTAGCCAGAGTCTTCGCGCTGGGCTTCCACCCGGTCCGTTCTATCTCGCGTTTCGCCTCCTCTATCCGTTCGGGAGTGATGCGCTTCTTAAGGCGCGGAGGGACGAAACCGAAGAGGCCGAACTGGTGATTTACGACCTTGCTTCTCATAGTGCCAGTGTAGTTTGTGAAATATGCTGAGCGAATCTTTTTTCCTGCGCCGAGAAGTATTCAGGATCAAGCTCATATCCCCAGAAATCGAATCCCATGTCGTGGGCCGCAATCCTGGAAGAACCAGAACCCAGGTGGGTGTCGAGGATACTCATACCAGGAGTTGAGAATTTGTGAAGCAACCAGGCATATAAAGCAACTGGTTTCTGGGTAGGATGAAATCTATTGTTTTGAATTGGTGACCGTTTAAACCACCCATGCCCCACTGTGGAGTATGCGATCTCTGCCTCAGAAAAATCACGTCCGTACATTGTTTCTCCCTTGTCCCAAACAATGCCGTTCAATGCTTTAAAATCTGAAATACGTTTGGCTCGTGGATTATAGATACCAAGAGATGGAAAATAGTTGCCTCCCCATATTATTTGGCCTTTTGACACTCTGTGCAATTCATCAAAATAAGATTGATCTGGTATTGAATTATCCCAGTCTTTCTGTTTTCTTTTTTTCCTTTTCCCTTTCCTGATACCTATGTTCATATTTACGTCAATGCCATACGGCGGGTCCACTATCGCCAGATCGAAGAAATTGTCCGGAAATTCTCGCATAGCTTCCATGCAATCTCGATTGAAAGCCTGTGTTATAGCCATTTTTTACCCTTCCAGATTTTATAGAGTTTGAAATTAAATAGGATGGCCTTTGCCTCGATGCGCCCTTCTTTCGTGGCAGAGCTTACAATTACGGGCTTTGTAAATTTCATAGCGCCAAAATTACGACCCCGACCACTTTCTCATTTCCTAAACAGTTTAGCCCCCATCCACAGACCCACAATGAACCCTATGGCGATGAGCACCCACGCCCACCAGGGCATTCCAGCTCGCGCCTCGATAGTCTTTGTAACCGTAACAGGTACTTTTATCCTGATCGTGTCCGGGAGGCATTTGCCATCCACGTAAATGCTGTCCCTACGGATCTTCAGCTTTACTTGAAGCCTATCCCGGGTTATAGTGATCGTGTCGCCAGGCGTGTTTAAAACCACTGTGTCGGTGTGGATGACAGGGATAAAGACATCCGTAGATTTCCAAACGGTATCGGACCCCCAGTGGGCACCCTGTAGTTCAGCTTTGGCGATGAGTCGTTCAGCGCGTCGTAGCTTGGCGGCGGGCCCGCATGATATTAGCACAAGCAACACGATCAGAAGTTTAATGTTCATTGCGGCAGTTTTTTAACGAGTCTTTATATGCGAAGATAATACTATCCTGTTTGGCGATCTCAGAGAGCCTAAAGAGTCCGTCGTCATGCGCCATGAAGAAAAAGTCATTGGCTTCCTGGAGCGCTGCGTCTCTCTGTTTTTCGACTTTATTCCGGTCGTGGATGAAGTAGGCTATCCACATCAGCAGGACTGATACCAGGGTTAGCCAGTATTTCCAACCGTTCGATTTTTTCGAATCATTCATTTTATTGTGTCTCCTATATGGCGGGATTCGCCGATGGATTGCCCCAGGATGGTAAGATTTCCGAACGACTCCACGTGGCCGCAGGAGTCAACGACGACCGATGACCAAGCGCCAAGGGTCTGATACTTACCGATCAGTATAACCGGGCTTTTTAATTTGGATAGTCTTTGGTCGGCGTCCTCGTGAATATTTATCGGTCTATCGCCGCAGGATGTCAGCAGGACTACGATCACGATCAGCGGCCAGTTGTGGAGCGGGGTTTATCATTCATATTCTTTCTCTTTTCATCCAAATGTGAACTTCGAAACCGAAGAAGCAGAGGCGATACTCGTATTCACCCGGGCTAAAAAAGTGCTGATGCACCCCAACGACAGTCCAATCACCGGGCCTTGAATAGAATGGCTCCGACCATCGGCATTTAAAATGTATGTCGTCAAACGAGTGCTTATACCGCCTCATGATCTGTATTTTTTCTCTGCTTCAATAGCCGCTTCTTTTACTTTATCGATCTCCGTCAAAGCCGGACGCAGCTTGTCAATCTTGGCAAAGATTGCGCGCAAACCAGCCTCGTGTTTTTCCATATAGGCCTTTCCAAGATGGGTGTAGAATTTCTCGATGAACGCATCCGCACCGTATCCGACCATTGCGTCAAGTGCGCGTAGTTCAACCTCATTGAGCGTAAGATCGATTTCGAATTGCACGTTAAGTTTTGCGCGTGTCTTCATTCGTCTCCTTCCCCTTTAATCCATGTGATCATTCCCTCTTTGGTATCGAATTCGTTATCCACACCTTCATGCCACTGGGCGACCCAGGTGCCGCGGTGTTCGGAGTAATAGAAATCCTTGAGGTTTGTCAACCCGTAAGTCTCTTTGAGTTCAAGGATTTCCTGTTCGTGCGATTCGATAAGGCCGTTCAGGTATATCTTAGCCTTTTCAATTTCCGATAATCCTTCTTCTTTCTCGTTCTTCATATTCCGTTATTTGATTTCACTCCGTTAAGAATTCGTGTAGTTCCCTCTTCATCTCTTTCGGGTCGATCGTTTCATAAAGATCCGCTATGAAGTCCTCCAGTTCCTTGATCCTCGTATTCGCGGCGGCGAGTTGTTCGTCCCGGAACATGGCAAGAAGATTAACGAGGTTCCCGTAATCTGCGCCTGGCACTAAAACATCTTCGGGGAATTCAGGAGATATTCCGAAATACTTCTCCACTAATAGTTCACATTCGCAACGCGGCTTGCCTTCCGACAGGTGAGCGATAGCACGATCTTTCCATTCGTTGACAATCTCCGCCCCCTCAGTATATCCATGCGCCGAGTTCTCCGGCTTCTTCAGGCGGGCGACGATGCGAAACCGATCCGGAAAACTACCAACCTGACTATAATAGTGTTCTTTAGAGATTTCTCTCCAGGAATTGCCTATAACCTCCGTTCTTCCTTGATATACCACCTCCACCTCCCCGATCTCCGCCTCAACAAAAGTATCAGGCTTCTGCTTTTCCCACCATGGAGTTGGCCATTCTTCACCAAGCGCCTGCGAAGCTGCAAAGATGAATTCTTTCAGGTTCTCAAACGGCACGCTCTCGGCCTTGGCTTTGGCGAGGGCATCGAGATAATCTTCCTTCATGCAGTGGCCCGGATGCCACCTGTTTATATCAGGCCATCCCGTCGGGCTGTACCTGGGCGTTAGGTTGGAGTCGATGTAGATCGTTTGTTTCATGATTTCTTCTTCGGTGGTGTATAGCAATATGTTTGCACTGTCTCAATGGTTACCCGGTGCTTTTCTTTATTAGCGTGATCTCTGGCAGTACGTATAACCTCAGTTCCGCCATGCCAAGCGTAATGACATCCATCCTCGATGCAATGGGCCTTAACCTCGGTTGTGTGCCGTTTCATCCCTTCACCTCGTTTTCGTACACACAGAGGCCCGCAGGTCTACCGGTTATTGATAGGATTTCAGTTTTAATAACCCACACCCATGGGTTTAGTTTGTGTGCGCCTTCTCCGTTGATCGAATCCCAGAGAGAAAGGTATGAATCGACGCAGCTTGCGAAGTGTGGGAACCAATAGCTTTCGTGATCAGGATCGTTACGCCACATGTAATTCGTGAAGTCAGCGACCAACTCACCGCCTTCTAAAGCTTCAGCGTCTATATTATCGTATTCGATCCCCTCATCACAGGCATCTCCCGGCGATATGTCCTGTAGCCTCTCTACACGGACTTCAGTTACTCGCTCCCAGATACGGGCGGCAACCTTAGGCATGTGGATTGATGGTTTCCATTTCGCGTTTAAAGTGGGATCATCAGCTTTGAAATAATAGGCAGAAGTTTGTCCATCAGGCGCTAATGATTTACGCCATGACTCCCGCGCCCAAATTATATCTCCAGGCTTCCATGGACAACGCACTGCATATAATGGATCGAAGGTACCCAATCCGGCAGACCACCAAAACCATAATCTGTCATCATATTTTATTGCGGGTCTTGGTTGATCAACGATCCGTGAATCTCCAATGAATTCAATGCGATCAAGTAATCCGGATGAATTGATATCGGCCAAGCCTTTGGTACGTCTGGTCTGCGTCTTCGTGCCTGCAAGCTTCGCCTGAATCATTGGCGTCGAATAGAGCATCGGTATCTCTTTCATAGCTTTTTCCCCGTTAAAATATGCGACACAGACCGCACCGACTTGTAACCAAGAGCCCTTTGTATCTGGCGATATGAATACCCTTTCTGCCTGAGAGCCATGGCGATTTCCTTCTTTACCTCAGCGGCATCCACGTCTATTTTCTTCGGCTTCTCATCGAATTTGATAATCAAAAACCCCCGCTCTTCAAGCATCGGAAAGAGCAAGTCTCTCACATAGTGCCTGGTGCTTCCACCGGTTGCCTGGAACATTTTATCGCAATCACGATAGATCTGCGTTATCTCGTCTACTGTCGCTATCATGGTACGAATATACACATACCGTGTAATATTGCAAATCGCTACAGCATATTTCTTATGTAAGTCAGATTCGCCTCGGTGAGCTTTGTGTCCCGCAGCTCTTCGTTCAGATGTTCGAACTCGATCCTGTGCTCCGGCTTCATCGTAGCCTGGTTACTCATCAGTTCCGACAGCGCGGCCATTCGGTAGGCGATCAGCTTCGTCTTTATCCTGAGCTTCATAATCTGCTGCTCTGCCGACGGCGCGTAGTTCTTTTCCAGGGACGGGGCGATGGATTTCATTCTCCGAACGATTCAGGTTGATACTTTCGCATGAATGCGTATAAGCGTTCGATGTAGTTGGACTTCGTTACGTCTGCCCCGTCATCGAAGAATTTCAAGTCGCGATCGGTAGTCGGCAACATGAACTGAGCGCGGTATATTGTTTCCGATAAAAGCTCCTTAACCTCTTTAAGCTCTGCAAAAAGGCTGTTAATATTTTTCAATTCTTGTTCCGTTATCATCTTCCTTTCCGTTTACGTTTCTTTTTCGGGGTAAAATCAATATTCGGGTCGTTCATTTCTTCTTCAAAAAAGAAGCGATTACAATGCGGGCATTTCTTTTGAGTGTGGCCGTCTTTAATCATTTGCGCAGCCCACTCGTGCCACGCCACATAGCCAAGTAGGCTTTTTTTGTGATGCTCACACCATGCGTTCATAAGAGTTCGTAGATAGAATAAATCGAATTTGTATGATCTTGCGATTCAGCCCATTTAACGGCTTCATCCTTGGTGAATAATGTCGGGTGGACATAAGCCGAACCCGTCCACTTATTCCTAATAACAATCACATGATCTTTACTCATGCTACGTCGTGATTAAAGTACATCACCTTCAGGCCGAGTCTCTCTGCCCAGGCCTTCTTGATCCTTGCGCCCGGTGATTCAACCCAGCTTTCAAGCAATACGATTCCTTCGCATCCCGACAAGGCTTTCAGGTTTTCAAACATGTAGGACTGCCAAGTGCGATCATGGTTGTGGGGCAGTTCCAAGGGACTTACCACGTCATGTCCGTGCCTCCTCCAGCTTTTTACGGCTTCTTTGAAATTAGCTTCATAAACTTCTTTAGGCAAATCGCCTATCTTACCTGCTATGTAAACTCTCATTTTCTGCGGGATTTTTCGGTTTAAACTTTCGTAGGAATAACTCCTTCCGGAAAGATCCAAAGCCAATAAATATTATGATCATTCGTGAGTTTCGATTGAGCCGGGTAGTATTCAATACCCATTGCCTCTTTGCCGAATATCGCGTTCTTGATTCTCTGTATCTCCGACCAATGATTTTGAATCGGCTTGTCATCGATTGTCTGAATCATCGCACATGTGGCATATCCATGAGTTGTTTTTCTATAGTCGTCAATCATTACGATATATCGATTGTTCTTGTAAACACGAGTCATCCACGAAGGACGCGGCGGCCCGTTTTCAGGCTTTACAAGTTTCAATGGCGTCTCCGGTTTACGCTTCATTTTCTCAGCAAGCTTAATCCGTTCTTTAATTGAAGGTTGATGGGAGTCCCACATAATTTTAAAAGTCTAAGTGAAAGTCTTGTTCGTGAACGTACCATTGAATGAACCCAAAGTCTACCAGGAATAATCCTGATCCATCGTCAAGGCTTTGGATGATAACTCCTTTCTTATATGATAAATCAACTTCTGGAGGTTTTAAAGTCTTCTTAAGAATCGATTTAACCTGTATGTTCATATTCTTTGATCCATGATTCTGATTAGAATATCGTCGCCACTTGTGATTGTTATATAAACTCTTGTATTTATTCGTCACTGCTTAGTGGTTCAGGCGCACCTTTGGTTGAATGAGAAGGCAACGGTGGCCGCTCGCGCGGCGAACACTTCGCCTTCCCTTGACTTTTGTCTTTGCTTGAGTGGACGAGTCCCCCCGGCTCGAAAGTCTCCAGCGTCATCACCGCGTGCGCTGGTCTGAGAAATACTCTTGGGGTATCGGCCCCCGTGGTCACATGCTTTTCTCTTGGGCTACAATCGTTCCTGTGTGACGGCCCATGGTAGGAACATTTTAAAGTCTACAGCCGCCACCGTGGTATTCCCCGACCGGCTAAGACGCAAAAAACCCTGCGAAGTTCGGCGGGCATTGCCTCCCCTCGCAGGGTTTTAAAAGACTTTCTATTGAGCACGTAAAGATACGTGATGCCCCTCAACGATGCAAATGTAATCACCATGGCGTTTCTTCCAAGCGTCTGGCGATAATTTTTTCAATGTCTGCGCAAATTGACTGTAGAACATTCATTTCGCGCAATACCTTGGGCCCCTGGAAATAGAAGTATCGCAGGGTGTAGGCTGAATTCGACCTGCTGCGCCGGTTCCTGCAATGGCCATACCAGGTAGCCAGGTGCCGTAGGATCTGGTCTCGGTTATGGATCTCCTTCTTTATGCCGGCCAAAGACCGCTGAAGCGCTGCAATAGTCATCCCATGCCTTGTTTATATGCGTTTCTGGAGGCCGTAGCTATAAGCGGAGAGGAACTGACTGTGTGTGCCACGTCCGTAATAGAAACGCCGCAGCCGGGATTTATGCACGTCCTGCGCATACCCTTATCTGTTCGCTCGCATCGCCATGAATGGGCGGTGCATTTCCGGTCCGGTTTAAGGAATCGGTATTGTGGAGGCTTTCGTATTCTCATTTCAGCGAAGTAAGATGCCACGCCTCGCACTGGCTACAAAAGTAGGAGCGTTTAAGCGGATCTACCTCTTTACGCTCCAAGTCGGCGTTAATTGTCCGCATAGCGACTCCGGCCGCGTGCTGGGACACATAGCAGATCTTTCCGCAATATAGGTGGCTATCCGGCTTGGGCTCATAGGACACAGGCGTAAGCGGAAGCAAGAGCAGTTTACGGCGGGTTTCCGCTATGTCAATATCCGCCTTGTCACGCTTCGCTATAAGATGCCGTAGCTGATCCTGTAGGGCGCGCTCCTGCTTGTATAACTTGTCTCTTGACTTTGCCATATTCGTCACCCCCAGCTATTTTTATCGATCCTTCCGCCCGTGCGCTTCTTCTCCTCGTGCTTCCGCTGCCTGGCGTTGCCTTCTGATGAATGCATCCACTTTTCGATATCGGAGCTAAAGAAAAATGCGTCGCTGGTCTTAGGCCGGTTCGCGAAGCCTGAATCGGTGTTTATTTTGGTCATGCGTTTCATGGTCAATCATGTTCGTACTCCTCGACATCTGTTCCCGCCCTGGTCACGGTCACGCGCACGTGATCATCAAAAAGGTCACGAAGGACAGATTCATCGATATTTTGAAGAAATTCTACCACATCCTTTTGGGCCGCAGCCACTTCCGGAGAGTAATTATCGTTGAGTTTTTTAGGGTATTGTTTTGTAGCCGGATCCTGTTTCCCGTCATAGTCCGTTACAAACTCCAGTTCGAAATTGGCGTCATATCCATCGGTACCATTGATATCGGGCTCATCAACATGGGCCGAGAAAGTGCATTCCTCTCCGTCATTGAAGTATGGCGTATATTGCCTCCATCCGAAAGATTCAAGTTTCGGATGCTTCTCGAATAGCTTGGTGCAGATGTTCGTAAACATTACTTTTGATTTTTCGAGATGCGTCTTTTTCAATTCCGCAAACTCTTCTTTCATGGCTTTCAATTCTTCCAGCATATTAATCAATGTTTAAAGGTTTTACTTTTGTTTGTTTCGGGTATGACCCCGGAGTTCCTTCCCCATTCTGCATCCATTGTTCGAATGGTATCTTTGACAAGAAGTCTGATGCTGATGGAATGAACTTTTTTCTGTAGTCCTCCAGCACATGGAGCTCCGCTATATCTCGCGAGCTGATCAGTGCGCCGTCTGACTTGCGAGTAAATACCTCTCCGAATACTCGCGGGATAACCGTGGCAATAAACCAAGAGTTATGCGTCAATGCGCGATGACGGTTATCGGCAATCACAGCTTTCGAGCTGTCGAGAAATTCATGTATTTCAATGTAATCTTCCCATGTTCCGCCGAATTTACGAGCTGAAGATTGCGCATGGATATATGGTTTGCTCATGTTTGTATATATTTCATAGACCACTCATTTTTCTGTGAAAATTCTTATTCGCCTGGCTGTCTGCCGGCTGCTTTTTCTGGTATCGTTCGCGCTTCTTTACGCGCTCTGCGTCGGCTTTCTCCTGCTCGGAGATCGGCGATTCGAAAGGGTTATATCTGTCTCTGCGGCGCCTCATCGGATAGTTGTTTAAGCTTTAAAATCGTCTCCCGCTCTTCTGCCGTCACGATACGGATAGGATGCCCTCGAAAGGCTATAGGATCATTCATTTGAATAGGCTTGACATGGACGCATAACGCCTCCCATTCCTCCCTCGTGAAATATATCGGCTCCGGAGGAGGTATAGCCAATTTTGACAGGTGATCCATTGCTGCCCTGATATCTTCAATAGTAATTGGCTTATATTCTTCGCTCATGATCTCCAGGTTAAGGCGAGGTAAATAAAGATTCCGAGCGTTGCACTGATCGCTATTCCGAACGCGATGAACCGCAGGCATCCGTGAACCGGTTGGAGCTCAACATATTCTGCCCCTTCGTGATCCTGCTCGTAGTATGGCGCGTTCGGATCGTCGGGGATCGGTAGTTCGTCTTCGGGCGTGATGTTCATGATGTTTGTTCCTCGTAGATTGCGTAGTCAAAATACCACTGGCTTTGTGATTCCATGTTCTCAGCCTGAAATGTCGCTTCTGCATGTTCCTTCGCCTGTTCATAGGTCGAATATTCCTCAAGGAATTCACCCGACATACGGCTGTCAGTGCCAACGAATGGGTCTCTATGGCGATGTCGCCAAACGATTATGTAGCTCATGTATTCATCAGGGTTATGATTGCGACGATTAACGCGGTGCACAGGAACACGATCACCGGTCCGGAGAATAGGCCGATCAGCCCGGCAACGAGCGTCCCGTTCATGGTAATGTATACCCTGTCGGGAATTCCGACGAACCAGGCGTAAGCACGGTGTGCCCGCCGGTAGAGCTTGTGAGCGAAGGCGTTCCGCTTGGGAAGGGCGAAGGAGTAGAGAAGCATCGTTTTCATGCGTATGTTTCTCTTTTAATGATTTCCTGAATCTTGGAAAGCCGGTCGATCAGTTCTTGCCGATCGTATTCTTTAATCTCTTGGTCTTTCCATGATGTGGAGTTCTCCAAATACCCCAGGAAATTAGCGACACCCTTCATAACGTGCGCAAGCTGGATATGCAGTTTGTTTTCCGTCATTGGAGACCCGTACTCCGGCTTGTTGTTACTGAGCGCGTGACCCATGATGGTCATCAATTCCATGAAACCTTCAAGCTTCCGTTTCATCCCATTGTCATCAGCTGGAAGCAGCAGAACCGTATATCCGCGTCCGCAATAAGGCACGGATCTATTCATTTGTAAGGACACCTGATCATCCCAATCATCCTGTTTTTGGATAGGGTAAGCCGTGCCATCAAAGAATATTTTAAGTTTACTCATATTCAATTCAAGTTTTGATTAAACGATTTCTTCGACCACCGGGCTTTCCGGTAGTAGTGCTCGAAAGCGAGGCCGTGGACGAACGGGTGATGACCATGGTAGATTCTAAACTCAGAACCTCCGTTGTACTCCGATAGCCGGACGAAGCGGTATAGCTTTTGAGCGGTCATGATTCATGAAACTTTCGTTCTTCGATCAAGGCGGTTAATGTACTCTTGAACAGTTCGGGTTTCGCTTCAGATCCTTCGCCTATCAAGATAGCGATTCTGTTTTTGTATTCCGATAGCAAATCAGCCGACGCCTTCAGTCGATCAAGATGCATATTTTCAACTTTGGACTTTGAATTCGTTTTGAACACCATTTCCCAAAGATCGATCTTGAGCTTTTTGTCAGCGGCACCGGTGCTGATGCCAAGCTGGTCAAAACTTGCCTGAATCGATTCCAATGCCTGCTCACGTTCTATTCGCTTCTCCGGGTATAGATCAGACGGGGCAAGATTTCGGGTGTCTGTAGCCCCAGCCAATGAGCCTATAGGCACTGTGCGCAGGAAGTCGATCACTGGCTTGAAGTCTTTGTAAGTAGGGTTTACAAATGTCTTGCCGTCGATGGTTGTGGACCGGTCTTTCATAATGAAGGCCTCGCGCCATTGCTTAGTAACGCTTCCGTTCTCCATCTCCTCTTTAGCCTCCATCCATATATTGATGTCAGTTTCAAACGCAGTCTCACCCTGCATCTTCATCTTCACCCCACTGCGCACAAACTGTTTTTTGGTGCGACCACCCTCCTCAACCTCCTCAAGATCATACTCGTAACCACCGCGCCCTGTAAAAACAATATTCCCTTTGACCTTTACCAATCGGTCTGAAAACTTATCCTGCCATTCAGGGATGACAACGCCCCAATCGTTTAGCGTCATCTTTCGGTTACTGTGATTCGCCCGGTAGTCCCGGATAAATTTGTACCACATTTTTGTCAGCGAATCGATGAACACGAGCGCAACCTCTTTCTTTTCGAGGAAGTCGAATGAGGTGAGTACATCGCCGAGTGTATCGGTGTCCTTGGTGATTACGTCGATGCCCTGCGCATTGAAAAACGGCTTTAAGAATCTGGCGGAAAGCTCATTATCGAGAATCAGGATAGGACCGGTGAGCCCCAGGTCTTTGTAAATACCAGCCGCGAACTCGCTTGCCGTCCTGGTCTTACCGCTACCGGCGAAACCACCGATAGACATTTTGATAAAGTGATTCTCTGCCGCAAGCGGCGATGCAAATTCTGATAATTTCATAGTGTCTATTTTATTTTCTCAAGTTTATAACCTACCGCCTCCATGTTCGCGCCGGTGCCGCTGGTCTTCCAGAACAGTTTCCCGCCTACGTGGATGAACCTGGCGCACACGTGGGTGATGAACTGATCCTTCGATGCCTCATGCTTCGCCGTGACCCGCACCGCGTCGCCCTTGCTTAAGTCGTGTCCGTTGAATGTCATTGTATCAGTTTTTTGAGCGTTTCGCGGGCTTCGGATGCTGCGTGATCCATGGCGTCGTAGCTTGACTGGTCGTATGCCTTGCGGCATTCAACAGCATTCACCAGGTTGTACAGCCGGGTGAGGAGTTCTTGTTCCGGCGCAGGATTCTCTTTGATGGTTTTAATAAACAACTCGCAAAGAAGCGTTATTTTTTCTTTAGCGTACTTCGGCATCT